>Ga0114946_10003546_pt1 | contig 10488 bp, 8 predicted proteins | sample WalLakDeSediment_FD_88676 | JGI IMG/M metagenome (GOLD analysis project Ga0114946, IMG submission 88676) | Lake sediment microbial communities from Walker lake, Nevada to study Microbial Dark Matter (Phase II) - Walker Lake 11/02/13 Deep Sediment | ecosystem: Environmental > Aquatic > Freshwater...
CCAGACCGGGACGAAGTCGAGATCCAGCTGGCGCAGGAGGCCGTGCGGTTGGGCAAACCTTTCCTGGGCATCTGCCGCGGTATTCAAGTGATCAATGTCGCTTTTGGAGGCAGCTTGTATACCGATATCAGCAGCCAAAGACCCAATTCTCTGGCGCACGAGTGGGTCCCCGGACGACCGTGGAGTCATCTGGCTCACAGCATCCGGGTAGAAGAAGGTAGCCGGCTGGCAGAAATTCTGGGGGGCACTCGTTTTGAGGTGAATAGCCTGCACCACCAAGCCATCTCACAGATAAAGGATGATTTTAAGGTTACAGCCTTTGCCCCCGATGGAGTTATCGAAGCTCTCGAGCTTCCCAAGCACCCCTTTGGAATGGCAGTCCAATGGCATCCAGAATGGCTCCAGGATCACCCACCAATGCGGGCATTATTCAGCGCGTTTGTTCGGGCCGCTGAAGAACACGCAAGTGCCCAAAAAGGAAATGGTCGCCCGGTAAGCTAACACCTGTTTCAGGTCGCTGTTTTGGCTGAAGAGAAAACTGAACTCATGGTGAACCATGACCCAAATCTCCAGACGCCCATCGGTATATTCGATTCCGGTGTGGGTGGTCTCTCGGTTTTGAAAGCTATCCGACAGCAGCTTCCCCATGAAAAGATCATCTTCATAGCAGACCAGACCCATGTGCCCTATGGTCCACGCCCATTGGAGGAAGTACGCGCTTATTCTGAAGCCATTACCCGCTTTCTGTTGGGTGAAGGCGCTAAAGTGATCGTGGTGGCATGCAATACAGCCTCGGCAGCCGCTCTGCTTTGGTTACGGCAAACTTTCCCAGAGGTTCCTTTTGTTGGTATGGAACCAGCTTTGAAACCAGCAGCAGAGACCACCCAAAGTGGGGTTGTCGGTGTGTTGGCGACGCCAGCAACCTTTCAAGGAGCGCTATATGCATCCGTCGTCGAAAGGTTTGCACAGGGGGTCAAGGTCTTGCAACACACCTGCCCCGGTCTGGTCGCCCAGATTGAGGCAGGCAGAATGGTGGGACCTGAAGCGCGCGCCATCCTGGAAGCTGCCCTGCAACCAATGCTGGCACAGTCCATCGATACAATTGTGTTGGGCTGTACACACTACCCCTTTGTGATCCCTCTTATTGAAGAGATTACAGGACCAACTGTAAGAGTTATCGATCCGGCGCCAGCCGTTGCCCGCCAGACCAGGCGAGTGTTAGAGGCAAGGGGAGTAACCAATCCCAGATTGGAAACGAACTTAAACAACAAACCAGACCCGATTTACTACACCACCGGGCAGCCCGAACTTCTCAGCCAATTGCTGCCCATCCTGCTAGGTGAAACAGGGCAAGTGAGTCAACTAGTTTGGCAAGCAGATAAACTGGTTAATCCAGCCCCGTTTTAGGTGCCCAGCCTGGCGCGCTCCTCTTCCACGATACTCTCGTCCAATTTCTTGAACAGGGGCGCTGGTTGTTTGAGAGCCTGACCGGCAGGCAGTTGGCTGGGTTTCCACTGACCCCGACCCTTCTGCGGGTCATAGCGCAGGACAGTGTGCTCTCCCAGTTGGTCAGAGTGGGTTTCCACGCGCTGCTCACCAAAGAGAGGCTCCTGGTATCCAAAATACGTGTGCAGGCGCTGGCTGGTAAAGGGCAAAAAGGGAGAAAGCAAGATTTTTAAGGAATCAATGGCGCGCAGAGCCGTATAGATCGTGGTAGCAGCAGCAGCCTTATCACTTTTGATCTCAAACCAGGGCGCAGCCTGGTCAAGATATTTGTTGACCTCTGAGGCCAGGCGCACGGCTTCAGTAATAGCAGCGCGCAAATGCACTGCATTGAGATGCTCTCCAACAACCTGGAAGCCTGCCTCTACCGCTGTAAGGATCTCTTGATCAGCTGGTCGTAATTCCCCCGGTACTGGCACAAACCCATCCCATTGCTTATAAGCAAAGGAAAGCACCCGGTTAGCCAGGTTTCCCCAGGTAGCCACCAACTCATTGTTGTTGCGGCTGAGGAAGTCTCCCCAATCCCAATCGGTGTCCCGGTTCTCAGGCATGTTTACGGTCAAGTAATAGCGCAGCGGGTCGGGATCGTAGCGGGAGAGAAAATCCAAACCCCACACGGCCCAATTGCGACTACCCGAGATCTTTTGACCTTCCAGGTTCATGAACTCGTTGGCGGGAACGTCGTAGGGCGCCACCAGCGCGACCGCATCCCCACCCTCAAAAATCTCTCCAAAAGCCTTGCCTGCACCGATCAGTTGAGCAGGCCAGATAACAGCATGAAAGGGGATATTGTCCTTACCAATGAAATAATAGGAGCGCGCTTGCGGGTTATACCACCAGTCATGCCAGGCTTGCGGTTGCCCAACCACCTGAGACCATTCGATGGCAGCCGAAAGATATCCGATCACTGCCTCGAACCATACATAGAGGCATTTCCCAGACCAACCATCCACCGGCACTGGAATCCCCCAGTCCAAGTCGCGCGTGATAGCTCGACCGTGCAATTCCGTAGCCAGGATCTGACCCAGAGACTGGCGGAGGACATTGGATCGCCAATAGCTCTCACGCTGGCGCAGGAACTCGACTATTTCTGGTTGAAGCTTGCCCAGATCGAGGTAAAAATGTTCGGTTTCCAGGAGCTCGGGGGCTTCGCCATCGATTTTCGAGCGTGGGTTTTGTAACAAAGTAGCATCCAGCAAATTGCCGCAATTATCGCATTGGTCGCCGCGTGCGTTGGGATAACCGCAGAGGTAACAGTTTCCTTCAACATATCGATCGGGCAAAAAACGTCGTTGCGTAGGCGAATACCATTGTTGCTGACGTTCTGTGTACAGGAAACCATTCTGTTGCAAAGCCAGGAAAATAGATTGCGAGACTTTGAAATGGTTTTCTGTATGGGTGCTGGTGAACAAATCATAAGTCAGACCAAGCTTTTGGAATAGCTCCAAGAAACCGGCATGGAAATGCTGATATATCTTAAGCGGAGTTGTCTCTTCCGCATCCGCGCGGACAGTGACTGGTGTACCGTGAGAGTCTGATCCGGACACCATAATCACGCGATTCCCTACCAGGCGTTGGTAACGGGCGAAAATGTCTGCAGGCAGGTAGGACCCCGTGATATTACCAACATGGATCAGGGAGTTTGCATAGGGCCATGCTACCGCGACCAAAATATTTTCGTTCATGATTTCCTCCACAACGACCGAAACAAAGTCCACCTAAAGATAATAAAAAAGCTGCCCTGGATTGGGCAGCCCGGAAAAATTCGTTCGGATAACCAGCTCATATCCTACACAGCGGCTGCTCAAGCCCAAGCGCGGGAAATCTTCTCCATGCACATGGAGAAGGTGTTGCCAGCAAATGGGTTAGAAGAAATGACTGTCATCTGGATCAGCTCTGATTTGATTTGCCCTGGCTTGATTGTATTAACAAGACTTCGCCTCAGCCAAACAGGCCATTTCGGCGAAGCTCAATTGGAACAAAAATGAGTTTAAACGTGGACAGGTGATTTGTCAAGACCTGTCTGAAGGGATTGTCCTCTCACCAGGGATCTTGAAGGTAGTGGGGCTGGATGGATCCACATAATCCTTCAGCAAGCGAGAGCGGCAGGGATGGCGTAGGCGACGTAAGGCTTTCCCCTCGATCTGACGGATGCGCTCGCGGGTCAGGCCGAACTTTTGCCCAACCTCTTCCAATGTGTAGGGTCGATCGTTATCCAAGCCAAACCGCAGGCGGATAATGCGAGCCTCGCGTGGCGACAGGGTGGCTAAAACCTGCTCAACTCTCTCCCGCAGCATATTTTCTTGGGTCGTTTGAGCAGGGGTTGGGGTGACCTCATCTTCCACAAACATACCAAATTCCGAATCCTCTTCGTCGCCTACAGGGCTTTCCAGCGAGAGCGGAGTCCAGGACACCTGCAGCATCCAATGCACACGGCGAGGATCTAGTTTCATTTCATCAGCCAGCTCCTCGGTAGTAGCTGGTCGGCCGAGGCGTTGTTCCAGATCATGGGCCGATTTATACATCTGGCGGATGCGATCGGTCATATGCACCGGCACGCGGATCGTCCGTCCCTGGTCGGCGATGGCCCGGGTGATTGTCTGCCGGATCCACCAGGTGGCATAAGTGGAAAACCGGAAGCCACGGTGGTAGTCATATTTTTCCACCGATTTCATCAGACCCAGGTTGCCTTCCTGGATCAAATCAAGAAAAGGCACCCCGCGTCCCATATATTTCTTTGCAATACTGACCACCAGACGGGTGTTTGCCCGGATCAGGTGATCACGAGCCAGCAATCCATCCTGGATTCTCTCTTCAAGCTCGCTCCGAGCAGACATCGCGCCGTTGCCATTCAGTTTGGTGAGTTCCTTTTTAGCCTTCTTGCCACGCTCGATTCTTTTGGCCAGCGAAAGCTCCTCGTCCACTTGTAGCAAAGGCACACGTGACATTTCCTTCAGGTAAAGACCAACCGAGTCATCGGAGGAAATGTTCTCCAAGACATTACCAGCCTCTCGGTCCAGCGATGCAGAGTCAAAAGAGCCATAATTAATATCCAGACCCTCATCCGCAATATCCACTCCTTGGTGGCGTAAGTACAGGATGATTTCTGCCAGCTTTTCCTCGTCTTCATCGCCCACTGGGAAAGTCTCGGTAATATCTTCAGTGGTAAGGAAACCTTGCAGTTCGGCTTTTTCAAGCAGGATATGTACAACCTCAGCCTTTTGGTGATGCTTACCTGGGTACGCCATTACAACCTCCTGAAAGAAAACCTTGGAAAAAAATTTGTCACAAGGGAAAACAGGTGATGGAGGCAACCTGCAACGCAATAAATAATCCGGTGCAAGTTTTATGCCAGTTTACCAATATTAACGAGCAATTTTGAGAATTATTCCTTGTCGAGCAGCGCTTTCAAGATAGCCAACCGGGGATCTCCCCCTTCGGGGCTATGATCGCAATTCGATTCATTGAGATTTTCACCACAAACAGGGCAAAGTCCTTTACAGGTAGGACTGCACAGTGAGCCAATGGGTACTTCCAAAAGCATATATTCACGGACCAAAGGGGAAAGGTCGATATGACCATCTTCAGGCAAAATTAAGTCCGAATCGGTAACTGACCGTTGTGTGAAGGCGTACAGCTCGGTAAAATAAATCCCCAATGATTGCTGAAAATCAGCCAGGCAGCGCGCACACTGGGACAACACCGCCGCCCGCATTTTCACCTGGACAAGCAAACCTTGGGGAGTGCGCCCAACGCGCGCCGTACCTCTAAGATCAGCCAGATCCAAATCGGGTGGCAGGTGGATCTTTTCGATTTCTATACCAAAATCTCGGTTATAGCCGACAGATTGGTGAACCACAAAACCGACATTTAACCGGAGAGGAGATAATGGATTAGCCAAAATGATCTAATAATTCCGCAAATTAAATTTTTGAATTTGGCGATATTATAACATAATTAGAATCACCAGTCAAGTTTTGCTGGTTTAATTGACATAAATAACAATTTATGGAAAATATTTTGGCAAATATAGCATATATAAGTTAAACTTACGATACATATACGGCTATAGTACTATGCGGATAGATTACAAAATTCATCATGAAAAAACTACTACTAGCAAGCGGAAATCCCGGTAAATTGCTTGAAATTCAGGCTCTTTTGGCTGACCTGCTTTTTGAACTGGTCATCCCTACTCAACTTGGGTTAGATCTGGATGTAGAAGAAAGCGGCAATACATATCAAGAGAACGCATCCATCAAAGCGCTAGTCTTTTCAAAGACATCAGGTCTAACCACGCTGGCTGATGATTCCGGACTGGAGGTGGCAGTTTTAGACGGTCTCCCTGGTTTACATTCAGCACGTTTCTCCCCTCTTCCAAACGCCAATGATAGCGACCGGCGCGACTACCTGTTGGATCAATTGAAGACCCACCCGCGCCCCTGGTTGGCGAAATTTCACTGTACAGTAGCAATCAGCACACCCGATGGGCGGGTCTACTTCACCACTGGTGAGTGTGCAGGCGAAATCATCCCCGAAGAACGTGGACAGAGGGGGTTTGGCTACGATCCAATCTTTCTGATTCAGGAGCTTGGAAAAACCATGGCAGAGCTAAGTATGAACGAAAAGAACCGGCTTAGCCACCGAGCAAGAGCAATCATGGCTGCTAGACCCATTCTGGCTAGAATCTTGCAAGATATCCCAAAATAGCAGATTTTTATGCTTTGCATCCACAAGCTTTTCAGGTATCATATACCCATACCTGATGTTCAGCCAATGGATAGCATTATTTGTGACCGTTCAACCAGACAGATGATTTTTTCCAGAAATTGGTGTACTCAGGGGGTGTACACCCCCTGCGAAGGCTTTAGCCCGACTTGTTAATATTATCCTTGAATATAGCGGACGTCTAGAAGTATTGAAGAATGGTATCAGCTGAATTCGTTTACGCTGCTGCTGGGATTGGTTTAGGTCTAGGGATCTTGTTAGGATTCTGGGTTTACAGTCTTGTTGGCAATAAACAGCAATCCAAAAAAATTAAAAAAACCGTCCTGCGAGAAGCCGAGCGAGCCGTGCAGGCAGAACGAGAACGCTTGCATGCCGTTTATGATTTGCTATCTTCGCTGACCTCCTCCCTCAATTACCAACGAATCTTGGAGATTGCGCTAGACTTGAGCGCCAGGATACTTAGCGCCCAACAGGCCCCCACAGACCGCCTGGTGAGCGCAGTATTGCTGTTTTCTGAGACCAGCCGGCCAGGCGAATTAACCGTTGGTTCTGCTCGGCGCTTTACCGCTGCTGACATGCGCACAGTCCTCTCCAGCACCAACGGTTTTGTTGGACGAACGATCGACGAAGGTATTCCCAGCTTCACCACCCAAATCAGCGAAGATTCAGAATTAAGCCGCATCATAGCTTTGCGAACTTGCAACGTGGTCTACTGCATCCCTTTACGGGCTGGATTAATCACCTACGGAACGCTACTTTTTGCCCATCCTGATCCCCAATGTTTTGATGAGGCCCGCCGAGAAGTGTTAGAAATCATTGCCAACCAGGCCTTGATTGCCATCCAAAACGCTCGCCTGTATGGCGAATTGGAACGGGAAAAGGAGCGTATGATCGAAATTCAGGAGGAGACCCGCAAAAAGCTGGCCCGTGATTTACATGATGGTCCTACCCAATCGGTAGCAGCGGTTGCCATGCGGGTTAACTTTGCCCGTCGCCTGGTGGAAAAAGATCCCAAAGCAGCGGCAGATGAATTATTTAAAATTGAAGAGCTGGCTCGCAAAACTACCAAAGAAATCCGCCACATGCTATTCACCTTGCGCCCACTGGTGCTGGAATCCCAAGGCTTGGTGGCGGCTTTGCAGGCGATGGCTGAAAAAATGCAGGAGACCTACAACCAGAAAATGATTGTGTCTGTAGACCCAAATGTCATCCCCAAACTAGAGGCGAGCAAACAAGCTGTCATCTTCTTTATTGTCGAAGAAGCAGTAAACAACAGCCGGAAACATGCTCAAGCAGCGAATATTTGGGTAAGAATAAAAATGTTGGAAGAGGATTTTAGCCTGCTTGAAGTTGAGGATGACGGCGTTGGTTTCAATGTTGGAGAAGTGGATGCGTTTTATGACAAGCGCGGCAGCCTGGGGATGGTGAATATGCGCGAGCGGGCTGAACTGGTCAATGGCGTCCTGCACCTTGAATCCACAGAAGGACAAGGCACCCTTGTTCAGGTTATCTTGCCCCTCACTGATGAAGCTGCCGAGCGATTGCGGACACAGATGTGACTTTCTCAAAAAGGACTGCCCCAAAAAGCAAAACGCCCGCCTGGCTTGTCCTGAGCGGGTTTGCTATAGGAATCCTGATGCTTTTATGGTTACCAGTTGAAGACACAAACGAAAAATGGCCGCTGGTATTCGCTGCAACCGTCAACGCATGGACAGGTACGCACCATCTTGTTCGCCTTTCCCCGGCAAAGCAAAATAGCTTATCCAGACATCTCCTGGTTGGTGCGGTGGCAGGAGTGGCAGTTACTCCAATAGCGATATTTCTTATGGCCTTCAAAACTGGGATGCATGGTCATGGGACGCCCGATTTCACCGCAGAACAGATTTTATCGGTTATCCACAGAACACCTATCTGGGGTATCGCCGGCCTATTTCTCGGACTGGTTACCAGTTTTATATTCAGAATGAAATCTAAATAATCACGGACACCTATGCCTATTGCCTTAGATTTATACTATTACATGTTCCAGGGAGGAGATTTAGACAGCCTGCCCGTGGTTTTACTTCACGGAGCTGGAGGCAGCCACCTGTATTGGCCTCCAGAGATCAGGCGGTTAGCTAGCGTGAGGGTGTTTGCACCAGACCTACCTGGCCACGGAAAATCAGGCAATCGTGGGCAACAATCAATTGATGCATATGCCAAAATAATCAATGCCTGGCTGGAAGGACTGGGTATCTCTAAAGCCGTTTATGTAGGCCATTCAATGGGCAGCGCCATTGCACTCAGCCTGGCAACCAGCTATCCGCAGCAAGTTGCCGGATTGGGGTTGGTAGGGGCAGGAGCCCGTATGCGGGTACGTCAGGACATACTGGCAGATTGCGCCAACCCCACCACATTTCACAAGGCAGTTAAGAGCCTGATCTCGGGAGCTTTCAGTCACTTTGCAGATGCACGCCTGGTGGAATTGGCTGCCAGCCGGATGGTTGAGACTCGTCCCAGCGTTCTATATGGGGATCTGCTGGCTTGTCATGAATTTGATCTGACCGAAAAGTTAGTCGACATCAAAGCTCCGACCCTGGTGCTATGTGGTAGTGAGGATCAGCTCACCCCTCTACGCAATTCGCAACTCCTGGCTGGCGCCATCCCAAATGCTACTCTGAAGGTCATCCCTGAAGCGGGACATATGGTGATGTTGGAAAAACCGAATGAAGTAGCTTCGGCGCTACAAGATTACCTGACGATCGTATCCCGCTCCCAACCAGGTAATTGAAAGATCATCTCTCATACCGCTGGCGACGGCGGACCAACCAAAATCTAAGCACTATCACCACAGCAATAAGGATAGCCAACAGCACGCCCATCATCCAATTGTTCTCCAACACTTGGAAGAATTCCGGTCTCGATCCTGGAACAAGGCCAGGAGCTTGCTCAATAGCATCCGGATCAGACGATGTGCCTACATTTGATGTCGCAATCTCATTTGATGAGGGTAAATTTTGATCGCCCGCCGCGCCTGGCGCCGTAGATATTTCAAAAAGATCCTCACCAGATGGGAAAACATCCAAGATGCCATTTGCAATTACATAACTTCGATTATCTCCCAATCCCAATTGAGCATGGCTTAGATCTAGTACAAAGAGAACATTTCTGCCAATGACTCTGGCCCCAAGTTGGTCAATTTCAAGTGCAGTTGCCCTGGTAAGCCCTATTGCTAATTGATCTGGATGGTGATAGGCTAAAGAAAACAAACGCCCCCAGCGGTTATCTTCCACAACCTGTGGTTCAATATTGATATCCACCAATCCCAGGCCGGCCCGAATTTGGGTCTCACCATTTAGGAACGAGGCCTGGGTTGCCAGTTCAAACTGCTTACCCGAGGCTGGTGTTGGAGCATGAGAGGAGAAATACGCCCCCAATGCAGCAGCCCCGCCATTATCAGCCAACAATGGAACCCCTGCCAGCCAGGCTTCTTTAATGGGCGCGAGCATCTCCGGTTTGAGTTGAGATTGGTCTCTAACCACGAAGACGATCCCGCTGTAGGTTTTTGGAAAAACCGGCAGGGATTTGGCATTTTTCCACAACATAAGTTTAACCGGCTTGCCCGGCAACTCAGCAGCCATCCAATCAGCCATGCGCTCGGTGGAACTGTCCGAGGGAAAACCAGCCGTAATCACCAGCACAATACCATCTTCACCACCACATAACTCCCCAAAATGAGCCAGAACCGGGTTGCCCACTAACTCATCGCTTAAATCCCCAGCCAGAATCAACGAGCCAGCTCCGGCAGGGATGGTCAATGAGTTGTAGGAGCGGACGGGTAAAGGACCTGGAGCACCTAACGAATGTTCTCGGGCAACCAGGTCATAGGAATAATTTCCTGGAGCCAACAAGTGCACCAGGACATTCTGGATCGAGAGCGCTGGGGTACATGGGCTGATACCTGCACAGTCTCGGTAATAAGCGCTGCGAGCAGCGCCGTAGGATTCGGCATCCAATATGGTAACAGTATAAAGACCAAAGACATTCGCCATGCTACGCCCAGAAGTGATATGGGCGCCTGTGAAAGCATCCACGCCAATGCCAAGATGAGGCCCATCCAATTCGCTAATCGCTTGCAGCAAGCCACCCATCCTGCCAAGCTGGTAAAACTGGTGCTCCAACAGTGCATCCTGAATGCCAAACAGCAGACCGCGTTGCCGCGAATCATTCCAAATTTCGGCAGTTCCCGGAGCCAAACCCGTGTTCCAGCTCTCACCC
>Ga0114946_10003547_pt1 | contig 10487 bp, 7 predicted proteins | sample WalLakDeSediment_FD_88676 | JGI IMG/M metagenome (GOLD analysis project Ga0114946, IMG submission 88676) | Lake sediment microbial communities from Walker lake, Nevada to study Microbial Dark Matter (Phase II) - Walker Lake 11/02/13 Deep Sediment | ecosystem: Environmental > Aquatic > Freshwater...
AAATCGGCACGCTGCAGGTCGATGCAGGCACCCAGTCCGGCCGCTTCGATGTTGACGCGCGCACGGCGCACCTGATCGCCAACAATGTCCGAACCGGATATGGGGAGACGACGCGGCGGCTGGCGCCGTGCCTCGGCTTCTTCACGAAGGCCTGCCCACGCGCTGCGATCGAAATGGCGAAATCGCTCGAAACCGAAGTGCCGCCCCAGCCCAGGCGCGACATCGAGCGCAATCTGTGCCGCCTCGATGAGAAAGGTGCCGCTCCCGCACATGGGGTCGACCAGGTGATCTTCGCTGCGCCATCCGGTCAGGCGCAGTATCCCCGCCGCGAGATTCTCCTTGAGCGGCGCCTCGACGGCGGCATGCTTGAATCCACGCTTGTAGAGGGGCTCGCCGGAGGTGTCGAGATACAAGGCAACCGTATCGCGCGTGAGAAAGGCATGAATCCGGATGTGCGGGTCGGCGGTATCGACACTCGGGCGGCGCCCCGACACGGTCCGGAAATGATCGCACACGGCATCCTTGATCCTGAGGGTCACGAACTCGAGACTCCTGAGCGGTGAATGGCGCGCCGTGACGTAGACCCGGATCGTGTCGTCAGGCGTGAACCATTTCGCCCAGGTTGCCCCGTAGGCCAGGCGGTAGACATCCTCCTCGCCCCGATAGCGACCCTGGCCTACACGCCACAGCACACGCGTGGCGATGCGGCTTTCGAGATTCACGCGATACGCGGTCAACCAGTCGCCACGGAACTCCACGCCCCCGTGGGTCGGGGCAATATCACGCGCCCCCAGCACGACGAGCTCGTCCGCGAGCACCGGCTCGAGCCCACGCGGGCACGGCGAGAAGAATGATTCGGTCATGTTCGCAGCTTGTACTCAGAAGGGCTTGAAGATGGTGAGGAAGACGACTGCCACCAGCACCAGCACCGGAACCTCGTTAAACACCCTGAACCATATGTGACTGCGCCTGTTGCGGCCCGCCGCGAAGTCGCGCATGAGCTTGCCGCAGTACAGGTGATATGCGATCAGGAAGATGACCAGGGCGGTCTTGACATGCAGCCAGCCCCCGCCAAAGCCGAAACCGAAGCCGAGCCACAATCCCAGGCTCACCGCAATGATCCCGATCGGGGTCATGAACCGGTACAGCTTGAACGCCATCAGCGCAAGCCGCTCACGCGTCGCCGCGTCATCCACCATGGCCTGGTTGACGAAGATGCGCGGCAGGTAGAACAGGCCGGCGAACCAGCTCACGACGAACACGATGTGCAGGGCCTTGATCGTCAGCATCAGGCGGGATCTCCCTGGTGATTGAGTGCAGCGGCAAATCCGTCACGCACGGTGGGGTAGCGCAGCTCGATGCGCAATTCGCTTCGCAGGCGCCGGCTGGTAATGCGTCGCGATTCGGACATGAAAGACAAGGCCATCGGGGAAATTCTCTGGCTCAGATCGACGCGGCTCATGCGCGGCGGACGGGGCATGCCGAGCGCATCGGCGGCGAACTCGAAGTAGTCGCCCATCCTCATGCCGCTTTCATCGACCGCATTGTAGACCCTGCCCGGGCGCCCGCGGAATATCGAGATACACGCCAGACGTGCGAGATCCTCGGCATGAATGTGATTGGTGTAGACGTCCTCGTCGACGCGGAGGACAGGATCGGCCCGCCGCAGGCGCTCGATCGGCAGCCTGTCGCCGGCGTAGATGCCGGGGGCCCTGAGAATGCTGACCCGTACCCGATTGCGAATGCCGAAACGACGCAGGCGGCGCTCCGCATCCACCCGACGCAGCGCCCTGCCCGTGCGTGGCCGGCATGGGCGCGTCTCCGTGACGAGTTCCCCGCCGCAGTCTCCGTAAACCCCTGTCGTGCTTATGTATACGATCCGCTGTGGTAGACTTTCGCGGCTTGCGAGGCATGCCAGCAGGCGCTGCGTGCGCGTGTCCTGACCGCCCTTCCGGGGAGGGGGAGCGAAATGCAACACGACGTCCGCAATGCCTGCCAGGCGCCGAAGACTGTCCCGATCGTCAAGGTCGGCGATCATCGGACGGGCGCCGAGGGAACGTAATGAGTCGCTCGCGTCACTGCTGCGCGTGAGTGCAAAGACCACGAACCGTTTCGCAAGCCAGGGTATCGCGCGGCACGCCACATCGCCGCTTCCAACGATCAGAACTCTTTTCATCGGCGAATTATCTCACGGCCCATGCAGTTCCAGATTTCTACCGAACCCGGCGGCGAGAGCTTCACTGCCGACCCTGGCCAGACCGTTCTCGAGGCCGCCCTCGCCGCCGGGCTTCTGTTGCCCTATGGCTGTCGGGACGGCGCCTGCGGCGCGTGCAAGGCCCAGCTGATGAGCGGCCGCATCGATCAGGGCACCGTCTCCGCCACGGCGCTGACCGACGAAGAGCGGGCGGCCGGTCAGGCGCTGCTGTGCCAGGCCAGGCCGCTCACCGATCTGGTCATCAAGGTGCATAACGTTGGCCGGGTGGGCGACATTCCGGTCAGAAAACTGCCCTGCCGGGTCCAGGAGCTTCGGCTGGCGGCACCCGACGTGATGGTCGTGACGCTCAGGCTTCCGGCCAACGAGACGTTCGCATTCCGTGCGGGGCAGTACATCGATTTCCTGCTCGCCGACGGCCGCAGACGCAGCTTCTCGATCGCGAACGCTCCGGACGGCGCCGGCCAGCTCGAACTGCATGTGCGCAGGATTGAAGGGGGAAGCTTCACCGGACATGTGTTCGAGACGATGAAGGTGCGCGACATTCTCAGATTCGAAGGCCCGCTCGGTGCCTTCTACCTGCGCGACGACACCGAGCGACCGGCCGTGCTGCTCGCGGGCGGAACCGGATTCGCACCGATCAAGAGCATGGTGGAGCAGGCCATCGCCATCGGTTCCGGACGGAAGATGATACTGTACTGGGGCGCCCGAAATCGCGAGGGTCTCTATATGGACGAGCTGGCACGCTCGTGGGAAGACGCGCTGTCCGGTTTTCGCTATGTCCCGGTCCTGTCGGATGCCTCCGCAGCCGATGCGTGGACGGGGCGCACCGGACTTGTACATCGGGCCGTGATCGAAGACCTGCCCGACCTCTCCGGTCACGAAGTCTATGCCTGCGGCGCCCCGGCCATGATCGAAGCGGCGAGACATGATTTCGCGCTCGAGTGCGGCATGGCCGAAGCCGCTTTCTTCTCCGACGCCTTCACCTACTCTCCCGACGCGGTGCGATGACCCTATGAGCCACACTACGATCCTGACCAGGGAACCGGTCGTCAACAAGAAGCGGGTAATCACGGCCAACCGGATCATTGCCCATGGTCCGAACATCGCATCGGTGGTCGAAACCCTGAACAGCCTTGCCGAGATCTGGCCCACGCACCGCACGGTCTTCGTATCTCTGGCGCGGCTCGTGCCCACGCCTGAACTGATGAACTGGGAGGTACCGGCCAATGCGATGATCGAGATTCCGGCGCAGGCACTGGCTCACGCGCAAACGCGGGCGCTGCTCCCCCGGCTGAAGGATGCGGGCATCAGCACCTGCCTCAGCTGGTTTTCCCCGGGCGTGGAGCTTCCGCTCGATGCCGACTGGCGCTTCGTCCTCATGGACGTGCGCAAGCATCCCACCCCGGCGGGCTCGCCAGGCATTCCCCTGGCATGGAGCCTGACGGATATCGAGGCGTTCCAGAATGCCGTAAAGGCCGGATACGACGGGGCATCGGGCTGGTTCTTCCTGCAGGGCAATCCCCCGCCCAAGGCGCTCGCACCTGCCCACGCCCTGATCGTGCGTCTGCTCAACCTGGTACGCAACAATGCCGACATCCGCGAGATCGAGGCATTGCTCAAACAGGACGTGGCAATCTCGTACAAGCTGCTGCGCTACATCAACTCGGCCGGATTCGGGCTGATGTGCGAGATCCAGTCGTTCAGACATGCGGTCAGCATCCTCGGTTATTCGAATCTGAACAAATGGTTGTCCCTGCTCCTGGTCACGGCCAGCCGTGATCCGGGCGCGCCCGCGATGATGCAGACCTCGATCGCGCGCGGGCGCTTCATGGAAGAGATCGGAGCGAGCTTCTTCGACAAATCGGAATACGACAACCTGTTCATTACCGGCGCGTTCTCCGTGTTGCCCATCCTGCTCGGCACCTCCATGCAAAGCGTGCTCGAAGAGATGAATCTCCCGGAAGGAGTAAGCGATGCATTGCTGCATGACGAGGGCGAGTACGCTCCCTTTCTCAAGCTGGCCAGAATGAGTGAAAGCTTCGACTGCACCGGCCTTCAGAAACAGTCGGCCGAACTCCAGTTGACACCCGAGAAGGTCAACCGGGCGCTGCTCGTGGCGCTGGGATTTGCCGACAGCTTCCAGTCCTGATCGGTGCCGGGCAAATCGCCATCCACTCAGGCCGAGAGGCTTGCACCACGCCATGTTGCAGCGTGCATTATTCACACTTGTTTCCGAAATTGCGTGAAACGGCCCTGGATTCGCGCATTCGATCACGCTGACACATGTCGCCGGCACATAGAATCGCGGCTCGTATCAAGATGGAATTAGACCTGTGCGTATGGCGCCAGCGGTTCAGAACCCCGTACTGCCGCTCCGCTTCGCGGTGCTTCCGGAGCATTGCGAGGCGTTGTTGCGCGCACTCGGTTCACACACACCGAACTGGGACAAGGCCACCGCACTGGTAACGCACGATCCGGGCCTGCTTTATCCGATCCTGGCCGCATGCCCGCTCGCTGACGAACGCCTGGACGCGCAGTTCGACAGGCGGGTGGCGGAACGGCTGAAAGCGATTGGCAGCGACCTGATCCGGACCTGGCTACTCCAGCTGAGCTGGGAGCACCGTCCGGTCGGGGCCGGCGCCCGCAATGCCACCCGCGAGGCAATGACGACCGCGCAGTGTGCGCTGCATCTCGCGCTCCAGACCGGATACGCATTCCCCGGCGAGGCCTATGTTGCCGGGTTGTTTCACAACCTTGGTCGCCTGTGGAGCAACCCGGAACGCTACGACGTACCGGACACCCCAGGCGAACTCGACGACGCCGATCAGCGCCGACTCGCCGCACGACTTGCGGTGCACTGCGGGCTGCCTCTTCCGCTTGCCGATGCGATGCTGCTCCAGGACGCACTGGAGGAGCAGCTTGTCGCCGCACATCCCCTCGCACGATTGCTCCGGGCGGCAAGAACGCTTGCCCGGGACGACTGGGAGGTACACGCCGACGGCATGACCCGACTGCTGAACCTGTCCGAAGACGGCTTGTTCAGTCTGCGCAACTCGGCACTGGACCAGGTCCCGCAGGAAGGCAGCGGCTCCGGGACCCGTGAGCTCGCGCCGCCGCAGGACGGCCGTCCGGTACAGACCGGAATGGCACCGCTGGCTTACGCGGCGGTTGGGGACGGCGACGCGTTTCGGCGCACGATCTACATCAGCCTGATGCGCAACGGGTTCTCGGGTAGCGACGTGGACACGATCGCAAGGCGCCTTGGAGCCGCCTGCATGCTGCTGTGCGGGACCCCTTCTCCGCTGGTCGTGGTATCGGACGATTACGGACGGATTCGCGCACTGCCTCTGGGGGGCACGCCCGGACTCCGGGAGTGGTTTGCGGAAATCGAACAACGCATGGACGATCCGGGCAGCATGATCTCGCTCGCGCTGCGAACCGGTACCCCGACTTCGCGTCCCGCGGAGACGAACGGGCCGGGTCGTTCGGTACATGACTGGCACCTCAATCGCTGGCTCGGACAGGGCGGCTTCGTGTGCCTGCCCTTGCCGACGGCAGGAGCGAAGGCCGTCGCGATCGTCGAAGCCGCCACTGCCGCAGCCCGTGACACCGAGTCGCAGTCCTTCCTCACCGACCTTGCCGGGACGGCCGCCGATGCCATGATCGACCTGCAACGCGAGGAGTCGAGGCAGGTGCAGTTGCGCACCGAACTCGAACGACGCTACCAGGAACAGGCGCGAAGAATGGTGCACGAAGCCAGCAATCCGCTCACCGTCATCAAGAGCTACCTGAGCCTCATGTCGCAGCGCCACCCCGATGCGAGCGCGATCAACGAAGAACTGGGCATTGTCCAGTCGGAGCTCGATCGCCTCGACCGGCTCATCCGCCAGGTTTCCGCAGCGCCGGCCGAGCTGACCGAATCGCAGCGGTGCGATGTTGCGGAGGTGTTGCAGGAGATGCAGACCCTGTATGCGGAGACCCTCTTCGGCAGGCAGGGCATTCACTTCGAACTTCGTTCCGCAGCGGGAATCCCCGCGGTCGCGATGCCGGCGTCAGCCCTGAAGCAGGTGCTGCTCAATCTTTTCCGCAATGCGGCCGAAGCACTGCAGCCCGGCCGACGCCTGTCCGTCGTGCTGGCGGGCCAGCTTCTGCATGACGGCATGCGATGCGCCGAGATCCGCGTAATCGACAACGGTCCCGGCTTGCCCGACGACCGCATGGACAACCTCTTCCGTCCGCGCACAAGTGACAAGGGCGATGCGCACCAGGGCCTCGGCCTGTCCATCGTGGGCGAGATTCTGAAAAACTGGGGAGCATCTATCCTTTGTCGTAGTCAACCTGGCGCCGGAACTAGCTTCCAGATCCTTGTACCTTTGGGGAAATCGGGCTAAATTAAGGCACCTGTGGCATCGTCGCCACAGCACCGAAGAGATCGGGGGGTCATGGTCATTCCGGGTGAGGCGCCACTGTACAGCCAGTTGTCCGAGGCCAACACGGACCCCGAGGCTGGCTCGCGCATCCTCATCGTGGACGACGATGCAGCGCTGCGCCGCAGCCTTCCCCACGTGCTGGCCCAAAGCGGACGGCATTTCGACCAGTGCGGCAGTGCAGCCGAAGCCATGGATCTGCTCGGACAGAATCGATATGACGTGATTCTGCTCGACTACCGCCTGCCCGATTCGACCGGACTCGCGGTGCTGGACTGGCTGAGCGCCAATCAGCGCGAGGAATCGGTGATCATGATCAGCGGCGAAGATGCGATCGACGCCGCCATCGGCGCGCTCAGGCGCGGAGCGGACGACTTCATCCGCAAGCCCTATCACGTTGCCCAGTTGCAGCGGGTAGTCCAGAGCGCCCTGCACAAGAAGGCGCTGGAGCGTGCCAACCGGGCAATGAGCGAGCGGCTTCGCACTTCGGAACGCCTCCATCGCTATCTGGTCGAGAGCTCTCCGGACCTGATCTTCACCCTCGATGCCGAGGGGCGATTCAATTATGTCAATCCGCGCATCGAGGGCCTGCTCGGTTTCGAGCGCAACCAGTTGCTGCGCCGATCTTTCCTGTGGCTGGTGATGCCCGAGGATATAGACCGCATTCAGGCCATGCTGGAATCCTTGCGTGAACAGCCCGCCACGAGCTTCAACGTCGAATTGCGTCTGCGCCGGCCGACCAAGAGCAATGGTCAGGAAGGCCATTCCGGCTACATCACCGTTGCCCTGCAGGGCATGCCGATGCTGGCACGCGGAGGGAGCAAGGGACGTTACGTCGGCCTGTATGGCGTCGCGCGGGACATTTCCGAGCGCAAGCGCGCCGAGGAGATCATCAGTTTTCAGGCTTATCACGACCAGCTCACCCAGTTGCCCAACCGCCTCCTGTTCAAGGATCGGCTGGAACTTGCGATTGCCCAGGCGCAGCGCCGCGGCGGTTCGCTGGCGGTCATGTTCGTGGACATCGACCGTTTCAAGCTGATCAACGACACCTATGGCCATGCGGCAGGCGACACCTTGCTGCGCGGAATCTCGAACCGGCTGTCCGCGACACTGCGCCGCGGAGACACCCTGGCGAGACTCGGCGGCGACGAGTTCACCGTACTGTTGCCCGACATTGCCGGGCCGGAGGATGCCGAAGTCATCGCACGGAAGATCCTGGTCGCGCTGGAGCAACCTTTCGCACTGCCACATGGAAATTTCCGTGCCACCGCCAGCGTGGGCATTTCGATCTTCCCTCGTGACGGCCAGACCGCCGAATCGCTTACCCAGCACGCCGACATCGCGATGTATCAGGTGAAGCGCTCGGGAAAGAACGGCTTCCGCTTCTTCGCCCCCGAGCTCAACACGCATCACCAGGGAAGAATCACCATCGAGAACGACCTTCGCGTCGCACTCGAGCGCAATCAGTTCGAACTCTACTATCAGCCACAGATCAGCCTGGCCGGGCAGCGGGTGGTCGGAATGGAGGCCTTGCTGCGCTGGAACCATCCCGAGAACGGGCAGATCCCTCCCGACGTTTTCATACCTGTGGCCGAGGAAGTCGGGCTCATCGGGGACATCAGCCGCTGGGTGCTGGAGAACGCTTGCGCGCAGTTGGCGAACTGGCGCCGGAAGGGGCACTTGGAGCTGAAGATGTCGCTGAATCTCGCACCCCACGATTTCGACAACGGGGACATCGTCGACCTGGTCACGAAATGCATAGCGCGTCACGAGCTTCCGCCCGACCATGTCGAGCTGGAGATTACCGAGAGCATGATGATGCAGGATACGAACGGGGTCGCCGCCAAGGTCAGGCAACTGCGCGACAGCGGTGTCGGCATCGCGATCGACGATTTTGGCACGGGATACTCGGCCCTTGCCTACCTGCAGAAGCTCCCGGTAAGCGTCCTCAAGATCGATCGCAGCTTCGTGCGCGACCTCGACGGCCTCATGACCAATCCCATCATTTCGGCCATAATCGGTATTGCGCGAGGCTTCGGCCTGAACCTGATCGCGGAGGGCGTCGAACACGCGCAACAGGCGGCCACGCTCAGATCACTGGGTTGCGACGTGATGCAGGGTTTCTATTTCGCACGGCCGGCCCCGGCCGCCGAGGCGGAACTTCTGATCGGCATGACGCCGAGATCGATCGCAGTCTGAACCGACGCGGAAGGGAAAAATGGCCGGCTGGATGATCCAGCCGGCCATTTTCGTCTTGCTCTCGTGCTACAAGCAATCAGTGCGTCATGACCCACTCGGCGAGGGTCTTCGCTTCGTCGGCGCTGATTTGCGGGTTGGGCGGCATCGGGACCGGGCCCCACACGCCCGCACCACCCTTCTGGACCTTCGTCGCGAGCATCGCAACGGCACCGTCCTGGCTCGCATACTTGGCCGAGATGTCCTTGTAGGACGGTCCCACCAGCTTCTTGTCGATCGCGTGACAGGCCAGGCAGTTCTTCGACTTCGCCAGATCGGCGCTGGCAAAGGCCGGAGCGGCGCCAAGAAGTCCGACAGCGGCAACAGCGGCAACAAATCCCTTCATGTTTTTCCTCTCGATGATGGTGTTAAAACGCTTGATGTTAAACCAATCCCCGTCATCTTGCCTACCTAGACGGGGCTCCGATGCCGAGCGTTCTCTCTAGTTCCTCGATATCGACGATCGGGCTCAGACAATTAACGCCCCGACACACCCAGGCGTTGACACGTTCTCCGGCGGGTTTGTCGAGCGCCGGAGGCAGATCCGGCTCCCCTTGCGGTATCGCCAGCCGGATGACGTCGGGGAGGTGGTGTGCGGACAACCTGCGTTGCCATGACGCTAGGGATTGTGCCGGACCGCGCACGATCACCGTCGTGGGCGGTACGAGATGCTCGGCCAGCGCGAGGGCAAGGCTCGCGCAACCGCCCGGACCGGCGGCGAGGGTCGCGTAGCTTGCCGTCAGGGTCCGCTCGGATGCTTCGAGGTATCGAAGCTCGCCGGTCACATGGCCGAGCCGGGCCAGCGCGCGCGCGGCGACCCCGTTGCCCGCGGGGGTTGCATTGTCATGCAAGGGCTTCGGGCGCTGAATCAGCACTTCATGATCGTGTCGGGTGAAGAAGAAGCCCCCCCCCTCGCGATCCTCGAAACCGTCGAGCAGGGCGTCGGCAACATCATCCGCGAACTCGAGAACCGACGGGTCGAATTGCGTCTGCAGCATTTCGAGCAGCGCATCGAGCAGGTAGGCATGGTCATCCACATAGGCATTGAGATGCCCGGCGCCGCCCGCGCTGGTCGCAAGCAGGCGTCCGTCACGCCACAGATGCCGGCGAATGAAGCCCAGCGCACGCCCGGCCGACGCATGCCAGTCGTCGCGTTCGAAAACCCTCGCCGCACGCGCCATGGCCGCGATCATCAGCGCATTCCAGCTGGCCAGGATCTTGTGATCGAGGCCCGGTCTCGTCCGCCGGCTGCGCGCCTCGAACAGCTTCCGGCAAGCTTCGGCAAGCAGCGTGCACGCGTCGTCGGGCTGCATGCCCAGTTCGTTGGCGACCTGATCGAGAGGAATGGTCACGGTCAGATGCCAGTGCTTGTCCTCGAAGTTCGGGGCCTCATCGAGTCCGAAGTGGCGCTCGACCACGGCGAACGAGCGTTGGTCGAGAATGTCGCGCACTTCGTCCCGGTCCCAGACGTAGAACCTGCCCTCCTCGCCCTCCGAATCCGCGTCGAGCGCAGAATGGTATCCGCCCTCTGCCGACTGCATCTCGCGCATCACCCAGGCCACCGAATCTTCGACGATGTGGCGATAGAGGGGATCCCTGCTGATCTGCCA
>Ga0114946_10003548_pt1 | contig 10485 bp, 10 predicted proteins | sample WalLakDeSediment_FD_88676 | JGI IMG/M metagenome (GOLD analysis project Ga0114946, IMG submission 88676) | Lake sediment microbial communities from Walker lake, Nevada to study Microbial Dark Matter (Phase II) - Walker Lake 11/02/13 Deep Sediment | ecosystem: Environmental > Aquatic >...
ATGGGTGCCGGTCTGCGGGCGGATGGCTTGGGCTTGTTGATCAACGTCAGCCGCGGCATCTCCCGCGCTGATGACCCCGGGGGGGCCGCCCGTGCCCTGGTGGAACGCTTCCGGCAGGGGCAGGCGGAGGTAAAACGCAGACTTCCTGTAAAGGAGACAACATCTCCTGGGCTGGTAGCCCCGTTGGTAGAGGGCTTGCTCTCGATGGGCTGCATCCAGTTTGGCGAATTTACCCTCAAATCGGGGCTGATCTCACCGATCTACATCGACTTGCGTCGTCTGGTCTCCTTCCCGGGTTGGATGGCCCAGGTGGCTGACGCTTACGTTCAGCAACTGGAAGGTCTGACCTTCGACCGCATCGCCGGCCTGCCGTATGCCGCCCTGCCGATCGCTGCTGCCATCAGCCTGCAGGGCAACTACCCGATGATCTATCCCCGCAAGGCGGCCAAGGACTATGGGACCTCGGCCGTGATCGAGGGCATCTATCACCCTGGTGAGACGGTGGTGGTGATCGACGACCTGGCGACCACCGGGGGCAGCAAGTTTGAAGCGATCGATAAGCTGACCGCCGAAGGGTTGATCGTGCGGGATGTGGTGGTGCTGATCGACCGCGAATCGGGGGCGAAGGAAGCCCTGGCAGCGCAAGGTTACCGCATGCATGCCCTGTTCACCCTGTCGAAGCTGCTGGATTACTGGCAGGAGACCCAGCGCCTGCCCGCCGAACAGATCGCCAGCGTGCGGGCTTTTCTGAACCAGACGGGCAGCATGCCCTGAGGCGCACCATGTACCGTTCACGCGCTTACCGTTACGCCAATGAGCAGGTCGTCCTGGTTCTGACGCTGCTGCTGGTGTTGGGGGTGATCATTTTTACCTCCACCGTCACCTTTTGCTTGAGCGGCGTGTTTATCATCACCATGTTTGTACTCAGTGCGCTGCTGATCCGTTCCCACCATCAAGCCCTGATGCGCAGCGCCTTCCGCGTTGACCGCAGTCGGTCACCGGAGCTAGCAGATCTGGTGGCGGGGTGTGGGCTGAAGCTGCAGCCCGGTCCGGTGGACGTCTTTTTGATAGATCAAGAACAGCTCAACGCTTATACCTTTGGCATCGGCAGCCCCAAGGTGCTGGCGTTGTACACGCCGCTGCTCAAGGTGATGAACACTGGAGAGCTGAGCTTTATCATCGGGCATGAGATGGGCCATGTAGCACTGGGGCACACCTGGCTCAACACCATCCTGGGCGGCATGGCGGGCATCCCGGCCCCGTTTGGGGCGGCAGTGCTGCTGTATACCGCCTTTCGCTGGTGGAACCGCATGTGCGAGTATTCAGCCGACCGCGCTGGGCTGCTGGCGTGCGGCGATATCCACGTGGCGGTTTCCGCATTGGTCAAGCTGGTGGCGCCGGAGATCCGCAGCCAGCGCGATTTTGAGCGTGCCTTAGCCCTGGTCGATGCCGAGGATGATTCAGCCTCCAACCGCCTGGCCGAGGCCTTCCAGAGCCACCCGCTGGTGATCCGCCGCATCAACGCCCTGCGCGATTATGTGCGCACGCCTGAATACCAGGCGCTGCAGGCGGGGATGAACCGTAACCTTGGCGCCCATCCACCTGCCCAGCCGCCGCAGCAAGGGGTCATTAACCTGGGACCTGAACCCGCACCGCCCCAGGAGCGTGAACCTGACCTCCCACCGGAAGAACGCTGGCCGTGGTTGAAGCGCCAGGACAATCGTTGAGCTATCGTTTCCGTAAAAAACGCCCGCAACCGTAATGGCGGCGGGCGTTGTTGATTAATGGATAATTGTAGGTCACGTGTGTTGCCAAAGGCAACCACGTGACAGCCACGCTGGAAGCGTGACCTACATCAGGCATTTTATTGTTAATTGATGGTTACCTTCAGGATATCGGCCAGATATCTGAGGGCTTTTTAGGAAACAGGGTATTGAGCAGGTGCTTGCTCTCCTCATTTTTGGCATAACAATCGGTGAAGGCGTGGTCCAGCTCATCCATATTGCGGTGCCCAAACAAGAGGCGCAGGAAGGTCAGTCCCGGGAAGCTGGCAATCGAATTTTCAAGGTCTTCAGGTCCCAGTTTCTCAATCTCGTCCAGGTGGCCGCGGTTAAACACCAGCTTGATGCCGTCACGGTAGAAATTCAGTTTTACCTCGCCAGTGTAATGGTCGAAGGGCGTATCAGCCAGGTGTGCTTCCAAGGCGGGCATGATATCCTGTAGGAAGGCCAGCAGATCCGGCACCCGCAGGTAATAGGCGTATGGCTTATGGATTTGGGGTAGATGGGAGGCGAACACGTCGTAAGCCGGGTGGGCTTCACCGAGGAAAAAGCCGAAGCGCTCCTGGGTTTGTTTCTGGTGCTTGGCGGCCTCCTCGCCCCATGTCCACAAAAAGCGGGCTACGCTGGGCGTCACCGCTGACCATGAGAAGCCAGGCGCCAGTTCGTACAGGGTGAGGACCGAATTGCTGCCCCATTTGACGGGTGGGATGCCGATCAAACCAACCGATGCGCCCTCCTGGTCTTCAATGATGTAGATCTTGCGCCGGTTGATATTGTATTTGCGCTTTTTGTCCAGCTCGTAAAGCCACAGTTTTTTGCTCCAGACGGCATACACCAGGGATCGCTGGCAGCCGCGGTTATAGGTGGCCATCAGGAAGGGGATATCACCCTTGACCGCCTTGCGGAAGGTGAAGGGTTCCTCCTCCTCGCTCTTTAATTTGGGGACATGGCTGGCATAGCCTGTGCGGCCGCCGTCCAAGTTGAGGGTCATTTCATAACCAAATTGGCGGTAGTAATATGGGATACCGGTGATGGCCTGTACCAATTCGCCCCGGGCCGCGCTCCATTGATGCAATATCTCAAACTGCTCCCGCACCAGGCCGCGCCGCCGGAAGTCCTTTTTGGTCCCCACCAGCTCAGGGCGCCCAACCTTGAAGGGGATGCCCTCATACGACCAGGTTTGGGAGATCAGGCAGCAGCTGGACACGATCTCGCCCGTGCGGGTATCTTCCACGATGGTGAAATCGCCCACATCGAAGGTCGGTCCCTCGCCGCTGATCAGGTCCAGCGTCCATTCGATCAAACCCCTGGCATCCCACTCGTCCTCGCCGTGGATATCCTTATTGAATAACGCCAACGCTTCAGCGTCTTCGGCTGTGGAATGGCGGATGATAAGACCTTCGCCCAGGTCGCGAATGATCGAGTCTGTCATTAGGTTTTACTCCTCATTTGAGTTGTTATAACTACTCAGGCAGCCCTGCTGCTGAAGAATGGGGGTGTGGTGTGGCGGCGAAGCCGCCACACCACACCCCCCTACTCCCTAATGCGCTGAGTAGTTACGATTTATTGGCCTAATTGTAATTGATTTTAGCGGGGAGAGCGAGGGCAGACTTCAAATTGACTAAAAATATAGGCAAGGTCACGCACATGCACTTAGAAATATTATGGGCGCGATAACCCTCGTTACTTCTTAGCCAGGTGCGTGTTTTATTGTATATTATGAATCAATTAATCACTACAAACCTTGGAATTACAGGAGTACAGGATCATGACATTGATTCCTGGCGTTCTGTTTGCTTAGGATTTGAATGTTTCATGATATAATTGCTGCGTTTGCGTAGAAGGTTGTTTAATTAACTGATCTAATGTAACTACTCAGCCTACAAGGGAAAAGGGGGGTTTGGTGTGGCGGCTTCGCCGCCACACCAAACCCCCCACCCTTCAGCAGCAGGGCTGACTGAGCAGTTAAGATCTAATTTAAATAGGGGTCCTAGAGAAAGGAGCATTATCCGGTACCTCTAATTGTATTTTCCCGATTGTCCCAAATTCATCTATTTATATAAAGGAGTATTTTTATGGATACACGAGCACGTGTGCAAAAGTGGGGAGGTTTCCTCGCTTCAATGGTCGTCCCCAACATCGGCGCTTTCATTGCCTGGGGTCTGATCACAGCATTGTTCATCCCAACCGGCTGGCTGCCCAATGAGCGATTTAGCGCGCTTGTTGGCCCAATGATCGTTTATCTGCTGCCGATCCTGATCGGTTATGTGGGCGGTAAAGCGGTACATGGTCATCGCGGTGGTGTGATCGGCGCAGTGGCCACGATGGGTACCATCGTTGGCTCCTCCATTCCACAGTTCATGGGCGCCATGATCGTGGGCCCGATCTCGGCCTGGTTACTCAAGAAGCTTGACGAAGTTCTTGAACCAAGGACCCCGATTGGTTTTGAACTGTTGATCAACAACTTCTCACTTGGCATCTTGGGCTTGATCCTGGCCTTAGTGGCGTTGCTTGTCATTGGCCCCTTTGTGACCGGAATCAGCAATGCCGCTGGGGCAGCGGTCCAATGGCTGGTCAACATCCGCTTGCTGCCGTTAGTGGCATTAATCATTGAACCTGCCAAGGTGTTGTTCCTGAACAATGCGCTTAACATCGGTGTGCTGGCACCCCTGGGTGCTGCTGCTTCCCAAACAACCGGCCGAGCGATTCATTTCATGCTCGAGAGCAATCCTGGCCCGGGTCTTGGTTTATTGATCGCCTATTGGGTTGCGGGCAAGGGCTTGCTGAAGGAATCAGCTCCTGGCTCGATCATCATCCACTTCTTCGGTGGAATCCATGAGATCTATTTCCCATACGTCTTGGCGCATCCCATCATGATCTTGGCGATGTACGCTGGTGCTTTACTGGCCAATACCTGGTGGGTGATCACCGGCGCGGGCCTGGTCGCGACCCCTTCACCGGGTTCGATCTTTGCTTACCTGGCCATGACACCCAGAGGGTGGCACTTCCAGGTGCTGACCGGTGTGCTCCTTGGCGCTGTAGGCACATTCCTGGTTGGCTGGCTCCTCTTGAAACGGTTCCCTGTTAAAGAGGTGACTGAAGAGGAAGAAGTAGAGGAAGAATTAGGCGGTCTGCCTGGTATGTAGATCCGATCTTAGATTATTGGGTCCTTGTGAATACCACAAGGACCCAATTCTTCACACATGTCTTTTTATCAAAACGAGGAGAATAATGACAAAATCAGTTCATCCTTCAGAAATAAAAACAATTATCTTGGCCTGTGAGGCTGGAATTGGCTCCAGCTTGATGAGTGTTAACTCGCTCAAAAAGAAACTGAAGGCTGCAAAAGTGACGGACGTCAATGTGATCCATAAAGCCACTGCGACCATTCCCAAGAATGCGAAATTTATCATCTGTCACAACGGGATCAAAGGTTCGGTTAGAGCTTCCGCACCGGATGCCGTCATTGTTGGTTTTCAGATGTTTTTCAATGACCCGGTATTTGACAAAATTGTTAAAGCCTTTGTCGAAGGCACAGAGATTGTAGAGAATTAATCTCTCCGACCAAGAGACAGGGTTGGCACGTTAACCTACCAAATATTAAAGCGAACAGGATAATGACAGAACTATTAACCTTGGAATCGATTCAAGTGCAGGCAAAGGTCGCCTCAAAAGATGAGGCCATCCGCAAAGCCGGTGAACTGCTGTTGAGAGTGGGATGTGTCGTTCCGGAATACATTGACAGTATGCTGGACCGCGAGCAGACCATGTCGACCTATGTTGGTAATGGGGTATCCATTCCACATGGTGAGTTCAAGAGTTTAGGCCTGGTCAATCGGACCGGCATCTCAGTGTTGCAGGTACCTGCAGGTGTTGAATGGCAGCCCGGAGAACTGGCATACCTGATTGTCGGGATCGCTGCCACCGGAGATGAACATATCAAGGTCCTGCAGAACCTGGCGTTGGTGGTTGAAGACCTTGAGACGGCTGAATTACTGGCTCAAACCGACGATCCTGGATTGATCCTTGAAAAGCTGAATCGGCCCATCACCGAGGATTGACCTCACAGACACGTGCCGAGCTGATCAAATCCCGCTGGCATGCTTGACAGGATATTTTTTATCCCTTGGGTAGTGTTGGATCCAAGCCAGCGAGGAGCCTTTTCCCAACCTTTGGGTGACGTGCGCTGCGACCTATTGACCAGCTGTATGTGATCAGATGGCGTGGGAGCAGGTTATGGATTGGCGGAGTAACTACTCAGCGTGCGAGGGCGCCCTTCAGCAGCAGGGCCGCCTGAACAGTTACTTGGCGGATATTCATTAAATTCGGTATTTACTGGCCATAGCGATATTGGTTCGGTTGATCAGTTTGCCAGCCAGAGAAAACAGACCCAGTCGAGTGAAAAGGAATTGCAATGACAGATCCCTATCAAGAATACCAGTCACTGAGCTATACCCTGCCGGAGAAAACCATCCTGTGGAATATGTATGGGGCCGGGCTCGAAAATATCGGCCTGAACGGTAAGCCTGAAACCGGACCTATCCCTGAACCTGCAGATGATCAATTGCTCGTCAGAGTGGATGCGGTTGGGATGTGTTTTTCGGACGTTAAATTGATCAATCAAGGCAGCGCCCACCCCAAGCTTTACAACCGCAATCTAAAAGAAGATCCCACCCGCTTGGGACATGAGGCTACCTTGACTGTGATCAAGGTGGGTGAGAAATTGGCTGATCAGTACCACCCTGGTCAACGCTTGGTGCTGCAGCCTGATATCTATCACAACAACCGCAGCACCGCTTATGGCTATACCATCCCTGGCGGCTTGATCCAGTACCATTTAATTGGGGATGAGGTGCTCAATGCCGATGCGGGTTCGTATGTGATTCCCATTGAAGGCGGCGAATTGAGCTATGCTGAATCGGCTTTAACCGAACCCTGGGCATGCGTGGTTGCATCCTATACCCAACGCCGGCGGTTGACCCCGAAAACAGGTGGGACGATGTGGATCATGGGGGTGCCGGAGGATCAGCAGGCTTATAGCTTCTCCTCTGGGCTGGATGCACCCGCCAAGATCGTCCTTTCTGATGTTTCGCCAGCGTTCAAAGCCCTGGTGATGGAGAAAAAGTCACCCGCAGCGCAGGTCTTGGAATATGACGGCCTGAGCCTGGACGATTTTACACAGCTCAACCAATCGGTGTGTGCTGGGGCGGGTTTTGACGATATCATCTTGCTGGGGCACACCTCGGCAGCCTTGGTCACGCACGCCGTCAAGTTGATCGCCTTTCGCGGCACCTTCAACATCGTGGGCGTTCAGCCCCTGGATGGCCCAGTGTTGATCGATGCAGGCCGCATTCACTATCATTACACGGCGTATTATGGCAATTCTGGTACGGATATCGCTGCATCGTACGGCGAGACCCGTAACCGCTGTGACCTGTTAGCGGGCGGTAGCCTGGTGGCGGTCGGCGCAGGGGGGCCGATGGGGCAGATGCACGTCCAACGCGCCATCGAGATGGAGAACGGTCCACAGCGCATCATCGCTTCCGATGTGGACCAGGCGCGCCTTTCAGCTTTGGGTGAGTTTGCCGGCCCGATTGCTGAAGCCCGGGGTGTTGAATTGTTGCTGTTCAACCCGATGGCAGCCAATCGATCCCTGCAGGATTTCCTGCAGGAGGTCAATGCCGGCCAATTGGCGGATGATGTGGTGGTGAGCGTGCCCTCCGGCCCGCTGATGGAAGCCTCTTACCGGCTGCTGAGGCCGAACGGTATGTTTGTGCTGTTTGCCGGCGTGGCCATTGGCACGGCCATCACTGTTGATATCAATGATGTGTTTCTCAACAACCTGCAGCTGACCGGGACCTCCGGGTCAACCCTGGATGACCAGCGCCTGGTGATCGAAAAGACGATTGACGGCCAGCTTTCCCCGATCCTCTCGGTGGCCGCCATTGGGGGCATGGATGCGGCATTGGACGGGCTTGAAGCGATGATGACCGGCAGGTACGCGGGCAAGGTGATGATCTTCCCCCAGATTCCCCGCTTTCCCTTGATCGGTTTGAACGAATTGGCCGGTCAATACCCGGAAATTGCTGAAAAGTTAGGCCCGAATAACGCCTGGACCTTTGAGGCGGAAAAAGAATTGATCCGACACTACTGGGATAAGGAATACCGATGAGCTCAACTTCCTCAAACAAACACTATCGCATTTATGCCCAATTTGTCCTGATCGGGGCTGCGATTGGCTTATATTACGGCATATTTTTCAGGTCGCCCCAGGCTGAACCTGATTTTGTGATGGCGATCATCCTCAGCATCATTGCAGCGCTGGTGACGGTGACTGTACGCTCCTGGAAAAAAGGTCGCACCTTTAAGGCCATCCTGATCGATTTTTTCAAGATCCTGGTGATGTTTATGGCGTTTTTGGTCGGGCTTGAACTGCGCAAGGTGATTTACGACCTGTGGGGAAAAACGGTCGTGGTGATCTTTACCACGGGGCTGGGGATCATCATCGGCCTGGTGGCGGCTATTCGCAAAAAGGAAATGGCAGGTGAATCCTGAAACCAGGAAAATAGGGCACCAGAGATGATTTATACTGTCACGCTTAATCCAGCACTAGATAAAGAATACAAAGTGCCCCAAATCGTGTTTGATGACATTATGCGCATGAACAGCATGCGCATTGATTTTGGGGGCAAGGGCTTTAATGTCTCCCGCATGCTGAAATCCTTGGGCGCCGAGAATATTGCCCTGGGTTTCGTTGGCGGCCATACCGGGGATGTGATCACTGCCGGCCTGGAATCCCTGGGGATTACTGTGGATCTATCTCACATCCAGGGTGAAACCCGCACGAACATCAGCATTGTCGACCAGGCTGAACATCATTACGTCAAGCTGAACGAATCTGGCCCGGATGTGAGCGCCCCAGAGGTCGATGCGCTGCTGCGCAAGATTGATGCATTGGTGAAGGCGGATGATTTTTGGGTGCTGGCTGGCTCTTTGCCCAACGGCGTCGCGGATGACATCTATGCCCACATCATTCACAAGATCAACCAGGCGGATGCGCATGCGGTTTTGGATACCAGCGGCCTGCCTTTACAAATAGGTGTGGCGCAGAAGCCCTTCCTGATCAAACCCAATGTGCATGAGTTGAGCGCGCTGATGGGCGTGGAGGTGCAAGAAGCCAGCGCTTTACCTGCCCTGGCTGCCGAGCTGCACGCGCAGGGCATCGCCATTGTGCTGGTTTCCTTGGGCGAGAAAGGCGCATTTCTGAGCGATGCGCAGGGCTGCTGGGTGGGTCAGACCCCTAAGATTGCCGCCCAGAACCCGATCGGGGCGGGGGACGCCATGGTGGCCGGGATGGTATGGCGCCTGGCGGGGGGAGATGCCCCGCAGGCTGCCCTGCCGTGGGCGATGGCTTGCGGCACCGCGGCTGCCAGCTTACCGGGGACGGGCATGCCCTCCCCAGCATTGGTGAAAGAATTTTACGAAGCAATCACGATTGAGGAGCTTTAAATTATGCCATTTGAAAAAACCAGGTCCAAGCTGTTTGAATATCCTTTTGAAGCGGTATATAAGGCAGCCTATGCGTGTGTGAAACCCTTGGGGGGCAAGATCTTGAAGGCCGAGCCGGATAAAAAACTGCTCCACGCGCAGATGGATAAGAGATTGAAGGGTGATATGTTGGGGGATCGCAGTAAACTGGAAATGACCTTTAGCGTAGATGAAGCCGGTCACACCACCCTTTCTATCTTTGCCTACCCCTTGAACGCCGTGGGACAACAGCTGATGTTTGGCGCCCGCAAAGGCGTGGTCGACCGGGTACTGGCAATCTTTTTTGAAGAGGTTGAAAAACGGTTGACAGAGACCAGCTAAATTATTTTTGTTAAATCCGAATAGAACAGCAGCATGCAAAAACCAGACATGAAACTTACGCGGCTGCTCCTGGTTCGCCATGGGCAGACGCGTGCAAACCAAGAACATCTCATTCAAGGCGCCAGTGATGGGCCGTTAACCCCGCTGGGCGAAGCCCAGGTTAAACAGTTAGGTCTTCACCTGCGTCGCTTTCCTATTGAGCATGTGGTTTCCAGCGATTTGATCCGTGCCTACGCCACCGCCCAGGCCATTGCTAAGCATCACAATCTTACGGTTGAAGCGACCGCCCTGGTGCGGGAATGGGACTGCGGTGTGTGGGACGGCCGTACCGCTGAGGAATTTCTCGACATGCTGGCGCACTCCGGGAAGCCCGTGTCCGCCTTCTCCCCACAGGGCGGTGAGACCCTGGAACAAGTCAGGGGAAGGGCGGAAGACTTTCTCGCGACCGTCCTGGCGGGACACAGTGGAAAAACCGTGGTGCTGTGTTCACACGGCGATTTTATGCGCATGCTGGTGGGCTGCATGCTCGGCATCGGGATCGACCAGGCCAACCTGTTCTTTTTCAACAATGGCTCCTACAGCCTGTTTGAACACGATGGCAGTACCTGGAAGGTGACCGCCATCAACCGCCTGCCCGACCCGGAATGGGAATTATTTTGAGTAACCCTACCAAAGACATCCTTCATGATGATCAAAGGTGATAAAAAAAAAGACATAACTGCTCAGGTAGCCCTGTTCCCTCGGACTTGAGTAGTCACAAAAAGACAAGGAGTAAAAATGAAAGCATTAAATATTGGTGTGATCGGTTTAGGGGCGATCGGTCAAAAACATTGTG
>Ga0114946_10003549_pt1 | contig 10484 bp, 13 predicted proteins | sample WalLakDeSediment_FD_88676 | JGI IMG/M metagenome (GOLD analysis project Ga0114946, IMG submission 88676) | Lake sediment microbial communities from Walker lake, Nevada to study Microbial Dark Matter (Phase II) - Walker Lake 11/02/13 Deep Sediment | ecosystem: Environmental > Aquatic >...
GAATTCCCAGGTCTCCCGGGATAAAATACCGGCACTACTCTCCCGAGGCTCCCCTGGTCTTAATAACCGGGAGGAAGCTTATGAGAAAAGCGCTCATTAAAGAGTTAGAAAAGTATTATCAGGCTAAAGGGTATAAAATCATCAACTTAAACCGGTTTATTGAAGAATTGGGCGGCCAACCCCAAAAGGTAGAACAATTTGCCCGGTTGTTGTATAATGCTTTGAGAAAAACTGATTATCTCCATTGTGATTTAATATTGGTGGAGCAAATTGATGATGAATCTCTTGGTCGGGCAGTGATGAATCGCTTGGGTAAAGCAGCAACCCGCATATTGAAGGTTTAACTGTGTAACGGCAAAACGGAGTGTTATGCGCAGTTTAACCAGACTTAAATAAAACTACACGAGGGAAGATAATTGTATCGCATATTATTTGTTTGCTCCGGTAATACCTGCCGGAGCCCAATGGCGGAAGCGCTTTTTAAGAACGAATCAAGCAAGGCAGGTTTAAGTGATATCATTGATGCACAATCTGCCGGGTTACATGCTGCTGTAAATCAAAGTGCTTCTAAACCGGCGTTTGAACTCCTGGCCAAAGAGGGTATAAACATCGAAAATCACTTATCAAGGCAAATCACTTCACTTATGATAGCTGAGAGCAATTTAATACTGGTTATGACAGCCAGTCAACTAAAAGAGCTGCTCAATCTTTACCCCGAAGCGTCAGGTAGAGCGTTTCTGTTGAATAGTTACTCTAATCCTTCGGCAAAGCATGAAGATATTCAGGATCCTTTTAATGCCGGCGAAAAGATCTATCAATTGGTTAAAGAGGATATACGGGAGGGCATAAAGAATTTAATGCATATTGTCAAAAAGGAGTTAATAAATGATGATAGCTTTGGGAAGTGATCACGGCGGATTCGCATTAAAAGAGATAATTCTGGATCACCTGGTTTCTGCCGGGAAAAAAGTTAAGGATCATGGAGTATTTACGGAAGATAGCATCGATTATCCCGATATTGCTTATTCAGTGGTTCAATCTTTGCAATCAGGTGAAAGCAGCTACGGTATTCTTATATGCGGCACAGGAATAGGGATGGCCATTGCTGCTAACAAGCATCGGGGTATGCGTGCTGCTTTATGCAGTGAGCCGGTTTCGGCCCGTTTAGCAAGAGAACATAATGATGCCAATATCTTAACTATGGGTTCGCGTATCATTGGATATAGTTTAGCGATCGAAATTGTTGATACTTTTTTAGAGGCCTGTTTCCAGGGAGGACGACATAAACGCAGGTTGGATAAAATAAGCCACCTCGATCTTTTCAGATAGGGAAAGGATGACCATAATCAAAAATCGGCTCGATTGGCACCAATATTTTATGGAAATTGCATCTGTAGTAGCCTTGCGGTCAACTTGCCAGCGGCGAAAAGTGGGAGCTTTATTAGTTTTGGATAAAAGAATTCTTTCCACCGGCTATAATGGCGCGCCCAGTGGGTTAAGCCACTGCCAGGAAACGGGATGTCTGCGAGAGAAGATGAATGTACCTTCCGGAGAACGCCACGAACTATGTCGAGGTTTGCATGCGGAACAAAATGCGATTATCCAATCGGCGGTTCACGGTGTAGCTATCAAGGGCTCCACTCTCTATTGTACTCATTACCCTTGCGCTGTTTGTGCAAAAATGTTAGTCAATGCCGGTATAGAAAAAGTGATGTTAGCGAGTAATTATCCTGACGATCTGGCTAAAGAGATTTTTGGCGAAGCTGGTATAGAAGTTCAATTTATAGTATAATATTTGCTGTCTGCTAGGTGACTGATTATCATATTTTATTAAGGGATAGGTGGTGATTTGTTTGGAAAAAGAGATTATCATGGCTATCAAGAAGGCTGAAAACAAGGCAGAAAAAATGATACGCGAAGCTCAGAATGAGTCCCGTCAGACCATAGCAGATGCAGAGAAGAAGTCTGTGGAAATAGTGAGTGAAGTTGTTCAAAATGCTGCAAAAAACGCAAAAACACTTATTCAGCAAGCAGAGGAAGAAGCAAATGCGGAGATAAAACCTTTTTTGGAAGACCATAAAAAAGAAGTAGATTTATTGCGCGAACAGGCAGCCGGCAAAATGAATCAGGCTGTCAGTTTACTTGCCGAAAAGGTTGTGGAATTAGATGCCGACAATTAACATGAAAAAAGTCTTTCTGCTGGGGCACCAGACAGAAAGACCGGAAATACTTAGCTTGTTGCAGAAAATGGGCAGTATGGAAATGCTTGATCTAAAATCCGGGCCTAACTGGGAGGATCTTTCTGATACCCTTATCCCGGACCATCCGGAACAAAAGGTTAATACCCTGGAGGCACAGCTTGGCGAAATACGTTACTGCCTCGATTTATTTCATCGTTATTTTCCGATGCGCAAAAGTTTTGTCCAACAGTTTACCGGGGGGAAAATAGAGCTGACTGATACGCTGTATGGCGAATATACAGGCAACCTGGATAAGATTAAAGAGCTGTACCGCCAGTGTCGTCAATCTGAAGAAGAGTTTGTAAAGATACGTAATGAAGAAACGCAATGCCAGAATAGTATTGAAGAGCTGCTGCCCTGGGAAAGCCTGGATTTACCTTTGGAAGAGGTTGGAGAGGGCAGTTATTTGACAGTAGGGCTATACCAGGTTCCCGAAGATCGGTTTTCTGCTATGATCAGTGAATTAGATAAGCTGAACTGCTATTATAGCGAAATTTCAACCAATGGAGATTTAAAACATATTGTATTTGCTGGTTTAATAAAGGATAAAGAGTTATACATTGAGATATTTAAGGAAGCAAGCGCGGTATCATTTTCATATCCGATTTCACCCGGTACAGCCGCTGATAATATACAGAATCTACAGCAAAAAGTTACTCGGCTTGCCGAAAAGCGTCAGCATTTGATCAGTCAGATCGAAGCCCTGGTGGAATCCAGAATGTTTCTCATGACTGTTTATGATCACTTGCAGAATGAATACGATAAGCATTTGGCTGTTACCAATCTCGCCCGCACCGATAATAGTTTTATAATGGAGGGTTGGGTGCCTGAACCAGCTTTAGAAGACCTGGAAAATAACTTATCAAGTCAGACGAAGACAGCTGTTCTGGTTGCCCGTGAACCTAAGCCTGGAGAAATGCCGCCGGTATTGCTAGAAAATAGCAGGGCGGTTGAGCCTTATGAAGTAGTTACCAAGCTTTACAGTACGCCCAAAAAAAATGAATTAGATCCTACACCGTATCTAGCTCCTTTTTTCTTTATATTCTTTGGTATATGTTTATCTGATGCCGGTTATGGTCTTGTTCTGGCCTCGCTGGCTTTTTTACTGATCAGAAAACTGAAGCTGGAAGGAATGGGGAAACAGTTGATGAACCTCTTGCTTATGGGGGGTATATCGGCCATCATTTTCGGTCTTTTACTAGGCAGCGCTTTTGGCGATCTTTTGAAGCTTAAACCCTTATGGTTCAATCCCCTTGAGGATCCGATGCGCATGCTCGTATACTGTTTCGCCATCGGCCTGTTCCATATATACTTTGGTATGTTTTTACAGGCTTATCGCAACATAAAAAGCGGTCAGCTTTTAAACGCTCTGTTTGATCAGGGCTTCTGGTTTATATTTTTAAATGGCCTTGTGCTCTTAATCCTTCCGCAAACAGCTCTTCTGGGTAAATGGCTGGCTATCAGCGGAGCTTTGGGCTTGATATTAACCCAGGGAAGGAGCCAGCAGGGTCTGTTTAAAAGATTTTTCAGCGGGCTTCTCAGCCTCTACAATGTTACCGGTTACCTGAGCGATGTTCTATCTTACTCTCGCCTATTGGCGCTCGGTTTAGCTACGGGAGTTATCGCTTCAGCCATTAATTCTATGGCCGGTATGCTCCCTGGTGGGCTTATTTGGTCAATATTAATGGCTATTGGACTTGTTGGCGGACACTTTTTTAATGTAATAATCAGTTCGCTGGGATCATACGTCCATACCAGCAGGCTGCAGTATATAGAATTTTTTGGTAAATTTTTTGAGGGTGGGGGGAGGCAATACAAGCCTTTTCAGTTAAAAAGCAGTTATATCAGTGTCGTGAAGACAGATGATGTTTAGCAATGTATTGTAAAAAAAGGGAGGTTTTATAAAAGTGACAGGAAGTGAATTGGCTCTATTTAAAATTAGCGGGTTAGAAATAGCTTTATTAGGCGCTGCCCTGGCTGTAGGATTAGCCGGTATCGGCTCAGCAATCGGAGTCGGTATTGTTGGTCAAAGCGCTGCCGGCTTGGTAACAGAAGATCCTGACAAGTTTGGACAGACGCTCTTACTGCAGGCGCTGCCTGGAACCCAGGGTATTTATGGTTTGTTAACCGGGTTTTTGATTATGCAGCGTGTTGGCATCATTGGCGCTGTGCCTCTGGAGCTAACTATAGCTGAAGGCTACGCTTTTCTGATGGCTTCTTTGCCGATTGCTATTGTTGGCCTGGTTTCCGGTATTTACCAGGGACGGGTATCAGCTTCTGCTGTAGGGTTAGTGGCAAAACGCCCCGAAGAGTTGGGTAAAGGTATTGTTTATGCCGTTATGGTGGAAACCTATGCAGTTTTAGCTTTATTAGCATCGGTTATGCTGCTTTTTGGTATCCCGGTATAAAGGAGTGTTAGCTTTGGAGGATAGGGCAGGTAAAATAACTAACCAGATTATAGACGATGCAAAAGCTAAAGTTAAACTGATAAAAGACGATGCACTAAGTAAAGCGAAGGAAGTTGAAGATAAGGCAAAAGTGGAAGCCGATAAAAAGAAAGAACAGATCATCGATCAGGCAAATAAAGATGCTCAAGAACAGAAAAGACGTATTATTGGCATGGCGCAGTTGGAGACACGGAAAGAAATGCTGGCAGCTAAACAGGAAATAATCAGTGCGGTTTTAGATCGGTTAATGGATAATCTCGCCGGCATGGATTATCAGACTTATCTTGAGCTTATGGAAAAACTGCTGTTTAGAGTGATTGAACGAGGAGATGAAACTATCGTTTGTTCGAGCCGTGATCGGCAAAGAATAGCGGATAGTTTTTGGGTCAAAATAAATAAAGAGCTGGTTGAAAGAGGGAAAAAAGGCGCATTAGTTGTCTCACCACAAACAAGAGATATTGCCGGAGGTTTCATTGCGCTGTCAGCAGGTGTAGAAATTAATTGTTCTTTTGAATCCCTTTTGGAAATGAAAAAAGAAGAGCTAGAGTCTGAGGTAGCTGCTATCTTGTTCAAGTAGCTTAACAGCTTTCCAATAAGAAAGGAGAGCATAGCTTTATGGCTTTAAATGATACAATATATGCTTATGCTGTCGGTAGAACACGAGCTCTCGAGACACGTCTTGTGGACCGGGCACGTTTTGAACGTATGATTGAAGCTTCTTCTGCGCATGAGGCCCTGAAAGTGTTGGCAGAATCTGACTATGCGGCCGCAATAACTGAATTAAGCGACATCTACAATTTTGAGTCGATGCTTGCATCGGAATTAAAGGATATATTTTATTTAATTAAAAGTATTAGTCCGAAGCCTGAACTTATTGATATATTGACACTAAGGTATGATATACACAACCTTAAGGTGCTTTTCAAAGCTAAGTACCTGAATATAAAGAGCGAGTTATTGATACCGGTTGGTTCAATGGATGTTGACCGGCTTGAGCATTCTGTCAGTGAAGAGAGCTTCAGGGACTTTCCTTTAAATATTCGTACAGCTTTAGAAACTATTACAGACGAATTTCTGTTGAATAAAGATCCCCAGGTAATAGATTTAATTCTGGATAAAGTTTTATTCAAGCAGCTTATGGTGGTATCCCGGGAGAAAAAGCTGTCGTTTCTCGAGGGTTTAATTACCAGGCAGATAGATTTGGTAAATCTCAGAACTCTGATTCGCGTGAAAAGAATGGGATCAGGCGCTGATTTTCTGAAGCATTCTTTATTGACAGAAGGATCGATTGCCCTTGACCGCTTGCTTGCCTTAATCAATGAACCTTTGGAATCTATGGTATCTTCGTTATCAATGAGCGAGTACGCAGAGGTTGTTGCCGAAGGTGTGCAGGAATGGCAGGAAAAGGGCACTGCCTCCCGGCTGGAGAAGTTGTCCGATGATCATTTAACAAATTATCTTAAACAGGCCAAGTGGATGGCTTTTGGTTTTGAGCCTTTACTGGGATACCTGTGGGGTAAGGAGATTGAAATAAAAAATATTCGCTTAATTTTAGTAGGGAAAATAAACCGCTTGCCAAATGAAGCGATCAGGGAGCGATTGCGTAATGGATACATATAAAATAGCGGTAATTGGCGATAATGATTCTATCCTTGGATTTAAAACCATCGGGATCGATACTTTTCCAGTTAACAGCAGCGAAGCGGCCCTCAGCTGTCTAAAGCGAATTGTTGCAGAAGACTATGGAGTTATTTTTATTACTGAAGAACTTGCTGCGAATTTGGAAGATGTAATGCGCGAACTGGCTAAACGGTATTTACCCGCAGTGGTAATGATCCCCAATAGCAGGGGTACCCAGGGGTTAGGGATAAAGCAAATCAAAAAGAATGTTGAAAAAGCTATTGGTGCAGATATTCTTTTCAGGAAAGAAGGTTGATAACTTGGATGTTGGTAGGATTATCAAAGTATCCGGCCCCTTAGTTGTTGCAGAAAAAATGGGAGATGCCCGGATGTACGATATGGTCAAGGTAAGCGATTCCCGCTTACTGGGTGAAATTATTGAACTCAATGGAGATCAGGCTTCTATTCAGGTTTATGAAGAAACAGGCGGTTTAGGGCCGGGAGAACCGGTTTATACTACTGGTGTTCCCTTAAGTGTTGAGCTGGGTCCAGGGCTAATAGAATCAATTTTTGATGGCGTGCAAAGGCCACTGGACAGGATTCGTGAGCAGGTAGGTGACTATATTACGCGCGGGGTGGAAGTGGAATCGCTCAGTCGCGACCGTAAATGGTCTTTTGTCCCCAGGGTAAAGGTCGGAGATAAGGTTAAAGCCGGCGACATAATAGGGACCGTTCAGGAAACAACTTTGGTCGAGCACCGGATAATGGTTCCTCCCGATTGCGCAGCAGGCACAATTAAGGAGATTTTCGAAGGCGAAGCCATTGTAACCGATGTGGTTGCCAGGGTGGAAACAGACAACGGGGTCATTGAATTAACGATGGTTCAACGCTGGCCAATCCGTTTAGGTCGTCCCTACAAGGAAAAAATGGGTCCGCATATTCCGATGATAACCGGCCAGCGTATTATCGATACATTTTTCCCTGTAGCTAAAGGTGGAACAGCTTGTATCCCCGGACCTTTTGGTAGTGGTAAGACGGTTACCCAACACCAGTTGGCAAAGTGGGCAGATGCCGAGATCGTTGTTTATATCGGTTGTGGTGAACGGGGCAATGAAATGACAGATGTATTAATGGAATTCCCGGAATTAAAGGATCCTAAATCCGGTGAGCCGTTAATGAAAAGAACTGTGCTTATTGCCAATACATCCAATATGCCGGTAGCGGCACGGGAAGCATCTATTTATACCGGGATTACTATTGCCGAATATTTCCGTGATATGGGTTACAGTGTAGCATTAATGGCCGATTCAACTTCACGCTGGGCTGAAGCTTTACGGGAAATGTCCGGCAGACTTGAAGAAATGCCGGGCGAGGAAGGTTATCCTGCTTACTTGGGTTCCAGGCTGGCAGACTTTTATGAGCGCTCAGGCAGAACGATTTGTCTTGGACAGGATGGCAGGGAAGGTGCACTCACGGTTGTTGGCGCGGTATCGCCGCCTGGCGGGGACTTGTCTGAACCGGTTTCGCAGGGTACTTTAAGAATTGTTAAGGTGTTCTGGGGGTTGGATGCTTCACTAGCATATCGAAGACACTTCCCGGCTATAAACTGGTTGTTGAGCTACTCATTATACCTGGACAATGTTTCTGTATATTTTCGCGAAACCTTAGGCGATCAGTGGAACGATATGCGTCGTGAAGCAATGAGGTTACTGCAGGAGGAAGCGGAGTTGGAGGAAATAGTCCGGCTGGTGGGAGTAGATGCTCTTTCAGCAAGAGAAAGGTTAATATTAGAAACAGCTAAGTCACTCAGAGAGGATTTTTTGCATCAGAATGCTATGCACGATGTGGATACATTCAGCTCACTGGAAAAGCAGTTTAAAATGATCGATCTCATTCTCACTTTCCATCATGAAGCAGGGCGGTTAATTGAAAAAGGTGAACTGGATTTAGACCTGGAGAAATTGTTTTCACTGTCTGTCAGAGAAAATATTGCCAGGGTAAAATATCTCCCTGAAAGTAAAATGAAAGAGCTGGATGAGATAAAGAACACAGTTAAAGAGCAGATAGCCTCATTAGCAGGTGAAGGGAGAGATGAGGATGCTTAAAGAATATAAATCTATTGTTGAAGTTGCCGGACCGTTAATGTTGGTTGAACAGGTTGAAGGTATCAAGTATGGAGAACTAACAGAAATTGAGATGCCAGGCGGAGAAATCAGGCGTGGGCAGGTGCTGGAAGTTGACCGGGATAAAGCTTTGGTGCAGATCTTCGAAGGTTCAACCGGATTGAATATTGGCACGGCAAAAGTGCGTTTTTTAGGTAAATCAATTGAGCTGCCGGTTTCACTGGATATGCTTGGTCGTGTTTTCAGTGGTCTGGGACAACCGAAAGATCAGGGTCCGAAAATCATTCCGGAAAAAAGGTTAGATATCAATGGTTTTCCGATTAATCCTTATGCCCGCGACTATCCTTCGGAATTTATCCAGACCGGCGTATCAGCTATTGATGGTATGAACACCATGGTAAGAGGGCAGAAGTTGCCTATATTTTCCAGCTCAGGTCTGCCCCATTCCCGTTTAGCAGCGCAGATAGCCAGGCAGGCTAAGGTTTTGGGAACAGAGTCGAAATTTGCCGTTGTATTTGCCGCTATGGGTATTACCTTTGAAGAGGCAGACTATTTCATCAGTGATTTTCGGAAAACCGGAGCGATAGAAAGGGCTATTCTGTTTATTAACCTTGCTGATGATCCGGCTATTGAGCGTATAGCCACACCCCGTATGGCTTTAACGGCAGCTGAGTACCTGGCTTATGAGCAGGATATGCACGTCTTGGTTATCTTAACTGATTTGACTAATTACGCTGAAGCCTTGCGCGAAATATCTGCAGCAAGAAAAGAGGTTCCGGGCAGAAGGGGTTACCCGGGTTATCTTTATACCGACCTTTCTTCAATATATGAGAGAGCTGGTCGTATACAGGGGCGGGAAGGCTCTATAACCCAGTTACCGATTCTGACTATGCCTGAAGATGATAAAACTCATCCCATTCCCGACCTTACCGGCTATATTACCGAGGGGCAGATTATATTAAGCCAGGAGCTCCACCGGAAAGGGATGTACCCCCCCATTGATGTGCTGCCCTCACTCTCGAGATTAAAAGATAAAGGAATTGGTGAAGGTAAAACAAGGGAAGATCACGCTGATACCATGAACCAGCTGTATGCTGCTTACGCCAGGGGTAAGGAAGCAAAAGAGCTTGCTACAATACTGGGTGAGGCCGCTCTTTCTGAGGCAGATAAGAAATTTTTACGTTTTGCCGATGCATTTGAAGGACGTTACGTTAGCCAGGGTGAAGAGGAAGATCGTTCGATAGAAGAGACTTTAAGTCTTGGTTGGGATTTGCTTGCTCATTTGCCAAAGTCTGAACTCAAAAGAGTCAGCGATCGTTTAATCGAGAAGTACCTTCCTGAAAATAAGGAGGTTTAGAACATGGAAATAAGGGTTAATCCTACCCGAATGGAGCTAAACCGCCTGAAAAAAAGGCTAAAGATGGCCGAAAGAGGCCACAAGCTTTTAAAAGATAAGCGTGATGAACTGATCAGGCAGTTTCTAATATTAGTGCGTAAAAACAAAGAGCTAAGGGAGCATATTGAACAAGAGCTATCTACTGCTTTTGCCAAATTTTTAATGGCCAGATCTCTCATGCCGGCGGAAGTTCTCGAAGAAGCGCTAATGTTTCCGACAAAGAAACTTAACCTGGGTATAGAAAAACAGAATATTATGAGTGTCTATGCGCCAAAGTTTACCTGGGTGGAAGATGAAAACAGTTCCGGAGATGATAGCAGTATTTACCCTTATGGCTTTGTGGATACATCTGCGGAGCTTGATGTTTCAATTAAAACCTTATCAGAAATATTGCCACGCCTGATGGAACTGGCAGAGGTAGAAAAAGCAGTACAACTCCTGGCAGAAGAGATAGAAAAAACCAGGCGGCGGGTAAACGCCTTGGAGTATGTTTTGATTCCCAAGTTAGTGAGCACAGTTAAATATATTACCATGAAGCTTGAAGAAGCTGAGAGAGGCGCATTAACGAGATTAATGAAGATCAAGGAAGTGGTTCGCGGTTAGGTTGGTTGCTACAGCATGGAAGAGGACAACTTATTTTAATATACGTTAAAGGAAA
>Ga0114946_10003550_pt1 | contig 10479 bp, 7 predicted proteins | sample WalLakDeSediment_FD_88676 | JGI IMG/M metagenome (GOLD analysis project Ga0114946, IMG submission 88676) | Lake sediment microbial communities from Walker lake, Nevada to study Microbial Dark Matter (Phase II) - Walker Lake 11/02/13 Deep Sediment | ecosystem: Environmental > Aquatic > Freshwater...
GCACCACCCGCCGGTCGGCCACCAGGTTCGCCAGGGCCACGTGCTTCACCCGGACCACTCTCCGGGCGATCCGCCAGGTCACCGGGTGGGTCCGGTAGGCCACCACGAAGGGCACGCCGGCCAGGGCAGCCTCCAGGGTCGTGGTCCCGGACTTGACCAGGGCCCCCCGGGCGTGGGCCAGGAGCCCCCGCCCATCGGTGACCGCGGTCAGACGTGCGCCGGAGGGGAGATGGTCCGGGACGGCAAGCTCGACGCCCTGGGCCCGGGCCACCACAGGCTGGATCCCCGGGCGCGCGCGGGCGATCCGGTCGGCGGCATCCAGAAAAGGCGCCAGGTGCCGCCGAATCTCCTGGGCTCGGGATCCCGGGAAGATGGCCAGGATTTCCCGGGCCGGGTCCAGTTCATGAGCCCGGCTGAAGGCGGCCCGGTCCGGGACCGCACCGGCGTCGTCCAGGAGCGGATGGCCCACGTACCGTGCTTCCCCACCCACCGCCTCGAAGAGCTCCGCCTCGAAGGGAAGAATGACGGCGATCCGGTCGGCGTGCTCCGCCAGGCGAGCGGTGCGATGGGCCTTCCAGGCCCAGACCTGCGGCGCGATGTAGTAGACGACCGGGATCCTCCGGGCGTGCGCCGCTGCCGTGATCCGCAGGTTGAACCCCGGGTAGTCGATGGGGACCACGAGGTCCACCCGCTCCGACGCCAGCAGCGCCTTGACCTGCCGCTCGAGGCGAAGAAAATACGGAAGACGGGTCACGACCTCGGCAAACCCCATGACGGCCAGCTCGTCCAGTCCAGCCAGGAGTTCCACGCCCTCGGCGGCCATCCGCTCGCCCCCGGTTCCCAGGAGGCGGGCCATGGGGAATCGGGACCGGAGGGCCCGTGCCAGATGGGCCCCGTGGAGATCCCCGGAGGGTTCCCCTGCCAGGAGCAGGAGAACCGGGCGACGAGGGGTCACCGGGAGCCCCGGCTCAGTACCGGAAGGTGAGGTACCAGAACGCAATGACGACCAGGGCGAGGAGCAGCGCAAGCACCTTGGGCGACTTCGGGGGCTTGGCGTCGGCGCCCGCCTTCTTTCGGCTACGACGTACGTGTATCAGCGACATGGCGCAGGATCCGTGCTTCAATGGCGAGGGCGACCTCCAGGGCGCTTCGACCCTCGACGCCGGAAACGGCCGGGGGGATGCGCCCGAGGGCCGCCTCCCGGAAGGAGTCCTGTTCGCGCCGCAGGGGCTCCGCGGGCTCGGCGTGGAGGGGAATGCGCTCGATGATGGACGAGAGGTCCCTGGCGAGGAGTCCGGCCATGGCCGCCTCTGCCTCGGGTCCGGGCTGGAGCGCGGGAAGATCGGTCTTCAGTCGGAGGAACTCGCCCGTGCCGTTGGCCAGGTTCAGGCTCAGGTACCCCGACCGCTGGAAGATCCGAACCTTCCGAAGCCGCTCCAGCGAAACCCGGCTCGAGGTGAGGTTGGCCACGGCCCCGCCCTCGTAGGTGATCCGGGCGTTGGCAATGTCCACCGACGGGGTGAGGACAGGGGCCCCGGCGGCCTGGAATTCCTGCACCGGACGCCCCACCAGGCTGCCCACCAGGTCCACGTCGTGGATCATCAGGTCCAGGACAACGGCGACGTCGGTGCCGCGCTCGGTGAAGGGAGCCAGGCGGTGAGACTCGATGAAGAGGGGTTGATCCAGGTAGGGTCGAGCCCCCACGACCGCCGTGTTGAAGCGCTCCACGTGCCCGACCTGCACCAGGGCCCCTCCCCACGCGGCCGCATCCAGGATCCGGTCGGCATCCTCCAGCGAGGGCGCGATGGGCTTCTCGATGAAGACATGGATCCCGCGCTCCAGCGCCTCCACGGCCACCGCGCAGTGGGTGATGGTCGGGGTGGCGATGATCACGGCATCCACCTCGTCCAGGAGCGCACTCAGCGTCGGGAAGGCGCGCACGCCCAGTTCCTCGGCCACCTGGCGGGCGCGCTCCGGGTTGGCCTCGTGGATCCCGGCGAAGCGGGTCTCCGGAAGGTCCCGCGCGATGCGCGTGTGATGGAACCCCAGGCTCCCGGCGCCAACCACCCCCAGGCGAACGTGGGATCCCCCCCCCTGTGCCATGCTCCCCATCAGAAGGTGACCCCGCGCTCGGAAGACTCGATGAATTCGATGAACTCGCCCACCTCACCCTCCATGGAAAGCTCCTCCCTGACCCGAACCAGCGCCTGGGAGAGGTTCAGTTCGGAGTGGAAGAGCATGCGGTACGCCTTCTTGAGGGCGGCCCGTGATTCGGGCGGAAAGCCCCGGCGCTCGAGGCCCACGGTGTTCAGCCCGTAGATCTTGGGGGGGTTTCCCGAGACCCGGCAGAAGGGGGCCACGTCCTGGGCGATGCGGGAAAGTCCTCCGATGAAGGCATGCCGACCGATGCGAACGAACTGGTGCATGGCCACGAGGCCACTGATGATCGCCCAGTCGTCGATGGTCACGTGCCCCGCCATCTGGGTGGCATTGGAGATGATGATGTGATCCCCGAGAACGCAGTCGTGGGCCACGTGCACGTACGCCATCAGGAGGCAGTCACTCCCCACCCGCGTCTCTCCGGAGGCCGACGTCCCCCGGTTCAGCGTCGCGTATTCACGGATCTGCGTGCGGTCTCCGATGCGGAGCCAGGTCTCCTCCCCCTCGAACTTGAGATCCTGGGGATCGGTGCCGAGCACCGCCCCCTGGAAGATCCGGCATTCCTCGCCAATCTCGGTGTTCCGTTCCACGAGGACACCGGGTCCGATCCGGGTGCCGGCCCCGACGCGGACCCCGGGACCAAGAATGACCCGGGGACCGATGGTGACGCCCGGACCCAGTTCTGCACCGGGATCCACCAGCGCGGTAGGGTGGATCGTGACGGGCGAGGAACCGGTCGTCATCGGTCCATCACCCGGGCCATGAGCTCGGCCTCCGCCACCAGTCGCCCGGCCACGCGAGCCTCTCCCCGCATCCGGCAGATCCCGCGCCTGAACTGGAGGAGTTCCAGTTCGAACACCAGCTGGTCCCCCGGGGTCACCGGCCGTCTCCACTTCACCTTGTCCAGGCTCATGAAGTAGACAACTTTATCCTCGGGCCGCTCGATGGTGTCCATGAGAAGGAGGCCGCCCACCTGGGCCATGGCCTCCACGATGAGAACCCCGGGCATGATGGGATGCCCGGGGTAGTGGCCCTGGAAGAAGGGCTCGTTGATCGTGACGTTCTTGAGACCGACGATGCGCTTGCCGGTCTCGAAGTGGATGATGCGGTCCACCAGGAGCATGGGATAGCGATGGGGCAGGTACTCCATGATCTTGGCTGCGTCCACGATGGCCTCACCCTCCGGGTCCCGGCGGTGCTCCACGGCCAGGGTCCGGGCCAGCTCCACATTCCCCCGGTGGCTGGGGCGTTCGGCCACGACCTGCCCTTCGATGCGCATCCCCAGGAGGGCCAGGTCCCCCAGGAGGTCCCCGGCCTTGTGGCGCACGAACTCGTCGCGAAAGCGAAGCCCCTCCGGGTTGATCACGCCCGAGTCCGAGAGGACCACGGTGTTCTCCAGTGAACTCCCCATGGCCCGCCCCCGGGCCTGCAGTGCCTCGGCCTCGGCCTGGAAGCCGAAGGTTCGGGCCGGAGCGATTTCGTCGCGGAAGCTTCCGGGCGTCAGGAGCCAGTTCCCGGACTGCCTTCGGATGGCCGGGTGCTCGAAGTCCACCGTGACCCCCACCTGGTACCCCTCGCAGGGGGCCACCACGTAGCTCGTGCCGTCTCCCGCGTCCACGTGGAGGGCTCGCCGGACCTGGAGAACCGGGTAGGGGGCGTCCAGCTCCTCCGTGCCTGCCTCTTCCAGCGCCTCCAGCCAGGGAAGAAAGCTCCCGTCCAGGATCGGCGGCTCCGGGCCGTCCAGCTCGATGCGAGCCGACGTCACCCCCGCGGCCGCCAGGGCCGCCAGAAGGTGCTCGACGGTCAGAACCTGGTTGGTGTCGTCGGTCCCGAGCGAAGTCCCCAGGTCCGTGCCCACCACGTGGTCCAGCGTGGCCGGGATCTCCACGGCGTCGGCCAGGTCGGTGCGAAGGAAGCGAAGGCCTCCGGCTCCTGGATCGGGATGAATCGTCAGCCGGGACTCCCGCCCGGAGTGAACGCCGATGCCTGCCACGTGGACAGGACGGACCACGGTCCGATGTCTGGCACCCATCATCTTGGCTCGATCACCCTTCCTCGGGAACTCGCGCGGAACCCTGCGGTCCAGTCCGGCCACAGGGTTCCCGGTCGGATCTAATGTAACACGGGCGCGTCATTTCGAGACGCCCCCGGCTCCCCTTCCCGGGAGATCCCTTTCCGGATCCGGAGCGGGAGTTGGCTCCGGATCCGGCCCACCGGCCGCTTCCAGAGCCTCCACGCGGGAACGAAGTGCGCGGAGCTCCCTGAGAAGGTCCGGAACCTTGTGCTGTCCCGCCACCCCCCGAAGGAATTCCCGCCGGGTCCGTGCCGGAAACCCCATGACGGTCTCGCCCGGCGGGACATCGGCGATCACCCCGGCCTGAGCCGAGATACGGGCGCCCTCGCCCACCTCCAGATGGCCGGCCACACCCGCCTGCCCGCCCATGGCGACGCCCCGGCCAATCCGGGTGGAGCCGGCGATCCCTACCTGGGCCGTGATCAGGCTGAGGGGTCCGATCGTCACGTTGTGGCCCAGGTGGACCAGGTTGTCGAGCTTGGTCCCCGCATCGATCCGGGATTCCCCGATGGAGCCCCTGTCGATGGCAGCATTGGCCCCCACCTCCACATCGTCTCCAAGCACGCATCCCCCCACCTGCGGAATTTTCAGGTGGGCCCCGTCCTCGAACACATAGCCGAAGCCATCCACGCCCACTCGGACCCCGCTGTGAAGGATGACCCGGTCCCCCAGCACCACCCCAGGGTAAACCACCACCTGCGGGAGGAGCCAGGTTCCTGCCCCGATCCGCGCGCCGGCTCCCACGACGGCGTGGGCCCCGATCCGGCTTCCTGCGCCCACCACGGCGTCCTCCTCCACCACCGCGTACGGCCCGACCCGAACCCCATCCCCCAGAACGGCTGTCGCATGGACCACGGCGGTGGGGTGCACTTCGCCGTCGACCGGTGCCTCGGGAGCGAGCCGTTCGAGGATGCGCCGCATGGCCGCCTGCGGGTCGGGAACCACGAGGCAGGGGCGGGGAGCCCGGCCCGCCGGATCTGCGGCCTCCTTCTCGGCCACCCTCCGGGCGAGGCCAGCCTCCACCAGAAGCGCCCCCGCCCTCGAGACCGGAAGCCGGTCCAGGAAGCGGGGGTCTGCCACGAGCCCCAGCTCCGTCGGTCCGGCCCGATCCAGGGCGGCGAGCCCCGTCACCGTCCGCTCTCCGCCGGACGCTGGGATGGACACGCCGAGCTCATGGGCCAGGTCCGCCAGGGTCGGGGGGCTGGTGTCACGGGATCGCAGAGGGAAGCTGCTCATGCCTTGAACTCCACGCGCTGGAAGGAGACGGCGGAACACGACCTCGGGACCAGGAACGCCACCGGGCTCCCCCACCCGGCCGATTCGGCGCGGGGGGGGAGCCCGGTGGAGGTCACGGAGCTCGAGAGACGGGCGTCAGTTGCCACCCGAGGCCGTCTGCTGCAGCCGCCGGAGCACCTCGCCCGTCAGGTCCAGCGCGGGGTCGGCCGCGATGATGGCCCGAGCCGCCGTATCGAAGATCAGGGCGTAGCTCCCTTCCTCCCGGATCTGCTCGATGACCAGCGACATCTGCTCGAGGATGGGTTCCACCAGTTCCTGCCGCTTCCGGCTGGCCTCCTCGTCGATCTCCTCGATGCGCCCCTGGTACTCCACTTCCTTGCGACGAATCTCCTGCTGCCGCGCCTCGCGGGCTTCGGGCGTCAGGTTCCGCTCCTGCTGCTGGTAGGCGGTGATGAGGCGATCGAGCTCCTCGCCGAGTCGCTGCATCTCCCCGCGGTAACGGTCCATCTCCCGGTCGAAGGCCTGCTGAGCTTCGCGGGAGCCGGGCGCCTCGGCCAGGATGGCCTGGGAGTCGATGTACCCGATCCGCGGCGCCTGAGCCTCCACCGTGGTGGCCGCGCCGAGAAGAAGGAGGCCGCCAAGAGCCAACGAAAGAACGCGCATGATCAGACTTCTCCAATGAAAGTGCCGCGGGCGGGCCCTCTGCCCGAACTCCGCCTGTTGACCGCCTCGCCGGGAACGTTGCCCCGATCCGTCATTCGCCTCCGCCCTGCCCCGGTCATCCGCCTCCGACACCGCCCATCCGGAAGTGAAGCTGCCACCCCGGCACCGGCTTGTCGAAGCCGTAGGCGTAGTCGATCCCGATGGGGCCGAAGGGGGTCACGAGCTGGAGTCCCAGCCCTGCGCCCCTGAACATCCGGGTCGGATCGATCTCCCGGGCGTTCTGCCACGTGTTTCCGGCCTCGTAGAAGGTCGAGATCGAGATATTGTCGTTGAGTCGCACCGCGTACTCAAGCCCCAGCACCAGATAGGCGTTCCCGAGGCGCTGGATGTCGGAGATGCCCCTGGACCCGCGGTCGAAGTACCCAAGCGGGGTGATGGTCGTCTCTTCGTACCCCCGAAGCTGCTGCCCGAACTGTACACCACCGAGCCAGAAACGGTCGAAGGGGAAGTCGTTGGCGTTCCCCACCACCGTCCCCAGCCGGGCGGAGAGCCCAAGGGCGAAGACGATGGGCCGGGACCCTTCTCCGCCTCCCACCTGGCCCACCGGCATCCACCACGTCCCCTCGGCCAGATGCCGGGTGAAGTCCCCGTCACCGCCAAGAATCCCGCCGTTGAACTCGGTGGTCCAGGACTGCTCCGATCCCTGCGTCGGGAAGAGAGGGGAGTTCAGGGTCCGGCGGCGGAGCGTGACGGAAAGCTGGCTCTGGGTACCCGGAGGCCGACCGAAAAGCGAGGTGTCGTCCACGCCTCCCGCGAGCCGGTATTCGGTCCTGGAGAGGGAATATCCGGCAAAGACGCGGGTGTAGAGGGCCCCCGGGATGGGTACGCCGACGCGGGTCAGGAACCCGCGACGCTTGCGCTCCCCCGACGAGAACGAGAAGAGGCGGTCCCGGGAGTCGAAAATGGAGACCGTGCCGCTCAGCCGGGACTCGCGCAGGGCCGGATCCGTGTAGGACAGAACGAAGTTGTTCTGGAATCGGCCGAAGTCCCAGCGCAGACTCCCTGACTTGGCCTGTCCGAAGAGGTTCGGCTGCTCGTACCCCAGGAACCCTGCCACCCCCCCGATCCCGCCCATGGAAGCACCGAAGTTGATGGAGCCGGTCTGGCGCTCCACGACTTCGAAGGTGATGTCCACGTCCCCTGTTTCCGGATCCGGCTGGACGTCCGGGAAGGGAAGCGGCGTTTCGAAGAATCCGAGACCCGCGATCCGCTGGTAGCTCGCCAGGATGTCCTGCTGCGAGTAGACCTGCCCGGGAAGGAGATTGATCTGTTCCCGGATCACCCGGTCGTAGGTGAAGGTGTTCCCGGTGATGTGGATTCGCCGGATGTAGGCCGGCTGCCCCTCCTGGACGTCCCATACCAGGTCCACCACCGGATCGCCGTCGCCCACGCCCTCCGGCTGCGTACGCGGGTTGATGACGGGATTCACACTTGCGTAGATGTAGCCCTGGTTGGCGTAGAGTTCCTCAACGCGGCGGGTGGCATCGAGGAAGCCGGGCTGATCAAAGGCATCCGAATCCCGCCCCCGGCCCGTGATGCCCAGGGTCCGGAGAATGCCTCCCTCTTCGGCCCGGTACATCGCCTCCAGCTGGGACGTCGGGAACCGTCGGTTTCCCTCCACGGTGAAGCTGGCCACCCGGTACTGAGGGCCCTCGTCCACGTGCACTTCGAGAATCCCCTTCCCTGTCTCCGGATCCACCACCAGCGTGTCGTGGACCACGGCAAAGTCCAGGAATCCGCTGGAAGCGTAGAAACGGGGAAGGCGGACAGCCAGGTCCTCCTCCAGGGTCAGCTCCTCGAACTGGCCGGTCCGGAACCAGAAGAAGCCCTCGGAACGGGTACCCATGACCTTTTCCAGGTCCGCGTCGGAGAAGGCCTCGTTCCCGATGAACCGGACGGCGGAAACCGCGACACGGGCGCCCTCTTCGACCTGGAAGATGACGTCGATGAGTCCGTCGTCTCCCTCGACCGGCTCCTCCCGGATCTCGACGCGGGCAAAGGGCACGCCGCGCGTAGCCAGCTCATCCTTCACGAACTGGGTTACCCTCGCCGCCCTGTCCGGCGAATAGGGCTCTCCGGACCGGATCGCCAGTGAGTCCCGAACCGTCCGTTCGGTGATGCGAGTCAGTCCCTGCACCACGAACTGCCGGACCCGGGGACGCTCCTCCACCTGGAGGGTCAGGACGACGGGAATCCCGTCGACCCCGCCCCGGACCAGAACCTCCAGATCCCGGAAGAGCCCGGTCTCCCAGAGCCGGCGCTGCCCGTCGCGGATGTCCCGGTAGGTGATGCGCTCGCCCACGGGGACGCGAAACGTTCCGAGGATCACGGCCGACTCGAGGCCCCGATTCCCCACCACCACGATGGAGTCGAGGACCGCGCCTACCGTATCGGCAGCCGCCGAGGGCAGGGGAAGGGGAACGTCCGGAACCTGGGCCTGAGCCGGGTGCGGAGCAGCGAACACCGCCGCCCCGGCGGCCAGCCCGGCAAGGAGGGCGGCCCGCCGGAGCGGGGGAATCAACGGAATGAGATGCATGCGTGCGGAGGCGTCCGTCAGGTTTTCGTGGTCGAGGCTTCGCGGATGGACAGGGCCTCGCCGAGGGGATCAACATCCACCTCGAGCTCGGCGCCGGCACCGAATTCCGCCACGAGGATCTTCTCGGAGAGAGGATCCTCCAGGTACCGCTGGATGGCCCGGCGAAGGGGACGGGCGCCGAACTTCTGGTCGTAGCCCTTGTCCACCAGGAAGGCCACGGCCTCGTCGGTGAGCCGGAGCGTGAGTTCCTCGGCATTCAGACGATCCTGCACCTCCCGGAGGAGAATGTGCACGATCTCGGCGATCTCTTCCCGGGAAAGGGGATGGAAGACGATGGTGTCATCCACCCGGTTGAGGAACTCGGGGTTGAAGGCCCGCTCGATCTCCTCGCGCACCTTGGCCTTCATCACCTCGTAGGAGGACGACCCCTCCGAGCTGGTGTGGAACCCCAGGCCACCCCCCTTGCTGATGTCCCGGGCGCCCAGGTTGGAGGTCATGATGAGGACGGTGTTCTTGAAGTCGATGACCCGTCCGTAGTTGTCCGTCAGGTGACCCTCGTCCAGGACCTGAAGGAGCAGGTTGAAGACGTCGGGATGGGCCTTCTCGATCTCGTCGAGGAGAACCACCGAGTAGGGGCGACGACGAACCGCCTTGGTGAGCGTGCCGGAATCCTCGTACCCCACGTATCCCGGAGGCGCTCCGATGAGGCGCGACACGGAGAACTTCTCCATGTACTCGCTCATGTCCACCCGGATCAGGGCGTCCCGGTCCGCGAAGAGGAATTCGGCCAGGGCCCGGGCGAGCTCGGTCTTCCCCACCCCGGTGGGACCGGAGAAGATGAAGGAGCCGATGGGTCGCTTCGGATCCTTGAGGCCGGCCCGACTCCGCCGAATGGCCCGGGAAATGGCCTCGATGGCGTCCTGCTGCCCCACGACGCGCTTGTGGAGTTCGTCCTCCATGTTCACCAGGCGCTCGGTCTCGGCCTGGCGGAGGCGGGTCACCGGAATCCCGGTCCAGCGGGACACGATGAAGGCCACGTCCTCCCCCTCGATGGAGGGGCGGCTCTTCTTCCGCTCCACTTCCCACGCTTCCTGGCGGGCCCGGATGCGCTGCTGGACTTCCCGTTCCTCATCCCGCAGTTCGGCGGCCCGCTCGAAATCCTGGTCGCGGATCGCCGCTTCCTTTCGATCGGAGATGGCGGAAAGCTCCGCCTTCAGTTCCTCCATGTCGGGCGGGGGGACCTGGGCCGCGATCCGCGCCCTGGCTCCCGCCTCGTCGATGACGTCGATGGCCTTGTCGGGGAGGAATCGGTCGGTGATGTACCGGTCAGAAAGCCGGGCCGCCGCCTCCAGGGTTTCGTCGGGGATCACCACGCGGTGATGATCTTCGTAGTGGCCGCGCAGCCCCTTGAGGATCTCCACCGTTTCCTCGATGGCCGGGGGATCCACGATGACCGGCTGGAAGCGGCGCTCCAGCGCCCCGTCCTTCTCGATGTACTTCCGGTATTCATTGAGCGTGGAGGCGCCGATGCACTGAAGCTCGCCCCGGGCCAGCGCGGGCTTCAGCATGTTGGAGGCGTCAATGGCCCCCTCGGCGGCCCCGGCCCCAACCAGGGTGTGGAGTTCGTCGATGAACAGGATCACGGTCTGATTCTGCGAAATCTCGTTCATCACGGCCTTGAGCCGCTCCTCGAACTGACCTCGGTACTTGGTGCCGGCGATGACGGCGGCCATGTCGAGCGCGAGGACCC
>Ga0114946_10003551_pt1 | contig 10478 bp, 9 predicted proteins | sample WalLakDeSediment_FD_88676 | JGI IMG/M metagenome (GOLD analysis project Ga0114946, IMG submission 88676) | Lake sediment microbial communities from Walker lake, Nevada to study Microbial Dark Matter (Phase II) - Walker Lake 11/02/13 Deep Sediment | ecosystem: Environmental > Aquatic > Freshwater...
GTGTAGATAATCGCCATCAGTATCCCCGTAAACTGCTGAAGGCGATCATGCCAGCCGAGCCGGTTGAATTGTACTGGCGGCGTGAACGAACTCATCCCAGTGGCAACACAGCTTTGCAATTTACCAACCCGGAACTGGCAAATAAACTGACCGAAGCCAGATTGTTGGATGCCGTCAACAGCGGTGCTAAATTATTAATCTGTGAAGACCCCAGCACATTAAAGACTTTGTGTGAACATGCTGGAAAGTATGACCTGCAGGTAAAAGGACTTTACGAGATCTTAGTCGAAAGTCTGTGAATAAGGATGCCTCCGGATGCCCTGCAATCTGATAGGGGCAGATCCGGTTTACATCAGAAACCATCGCTACCAAACTATTTAATTTTTTTTACAGGAGGTTTAAAATGCATCTATCAATGCACAACTGGATGAGAGCTGAACCAATCGATGTGACCGTCCGCCGCTTGGCGAAATTTGGTTACGAAAGCATTGAAATCAGTGGAGAGCCAGATATTTACGACACCAAAGAGGTTCGCAAAGTTCTCAAGGATAACGGAATCCGCTGTTGGGGAGCGGTAACGTTGATGCTGGGTGAACGCAACCTGGTTGCCAAGGACGAAGCTCAACGAGCAAAATCCGTACAATATGTTAAAGACTGTATAACTATGGTAAAGGTACTGGATGGGTACGAGATTACCATCGTCCCTGCTACAGTGGGCAAGATCGTGACCGACGGCACTCCTGAAGAGGAATGGCAATGGGCTGTTGGCAGTATGAAGGAAGTTTACGACCATGGTTTGAAAGAGGGCATCAAACTGGCAGTCGAACCAATCAACCGCTTTGAGACATACTTCTGCTCGAGAGCAGCTCAAGCCATTGCCCTGGCAAAAGCCACCGGACCTGAGTGCGGCGTTTGTCTGGATGCTTTCCATATAAATATGGAAGAACCCGATCCTTATGAGTCCATAATATCTGCCAAAGGTTTATTGGTAGACTTCCACGTGGCTGATACCAATCGCTTTGCCTGTGGTCAGGGGCACTGGGACTGGCTGAAGGTTGTTGGCACATTGAAGACCATTGGCTATGATGGTGCCCTGACTGTGGAGTTTGTAGCGCCTATCGACCGCACACCTGCCAATCCACATCCAGATGCTATAGAAACAAACCCGGTTGATATTTCACCCGAACAGAAGAAATTCATCGAAGAACATGGCTCCAGCCTTCTGACCGAAGAGTTTTACTCCTGGCAGGTTGAGGTCTGCGCGCAAACTTTGCTGCCGTTGATTAAATAATCAACCTCATTGCTCCTTATACAGGTGTCTTGTCTCTTGCCCCCTTCCCCTGAATGGATTATCAAAGGGGGAAGGGAGCAGGAGGTTTCTGGTGGTTGCTACCCAAAACCTCTTTAACTGAAATTAGCCCAGGATACTGATTTGAGCTACTTCGAGGAGTAATTATGGGCAAGAATGTTGTCATTATCGGAACACTTGATACCAAAGGTCCCGAAATCGCTTATTTAAGAGACCGGATAAAGGCTCTTGATCTGGATACCACAGTGATTGATTCGGGTATTTTGGGAGAGCCAATTGGAATTATGCCGGATATAAGCCGGGCAGAAGCTGCAACCTATGCCGCTACAACTATCGAAGAATTGAAGAACGCGGGCAGCCGTGGAAAAGCTGTCGATGGGATGCGGGCAGCTCTCAAGGTGCTCACCCTGGAACTATATAAAGCTGGCAAACTGCAAGCTATTGTCAGCATGGGTGGGGCTGAGGGAGCTGTGATGGGCGCGGCTGCCATGATGCAATTACCGGTCGGTGTCCCAAAGGTTTTGGTCTCACCAATTGCCTCCGGGAAGCATTATTTCGATCCCCTGGTTGGCACAAGTGATATATACGTAGTCCACTCTATCGTGGACATTCTAGGATTAAACCCGATTGCAAAGACAATATTTGATAATGTTGCTGCTACTGTGAAGGGACTGGTTGAACACGGGCATGAACTACCCAAACCAAGCCCACAGGATAAGTATGTCGCCGTAACCATGTTGGGAAACACTACCCGGGCAGTGATGGCACTTAAGGAAAGCCTGGCAGAGGCAGGATATGAAGCGGTGATCTTCCACTCTAATGGGGTCGGTGGACCTGCAATGGAAGAACTGGCAGAAGCAGGCCAATTTGTGGGCGTGATTGATTACACCACAAATGAGACTTACGATCCGATGACTGGCGGGATACACGATGGTGGGCCAGATCGCTTGAAGCGGGTAGGTTTGCTCGGATTACCTCAAGTTGTGGTGCCAGGCTGTATCGACTTCAGCGTCTTTCACACCGGTTCTATACCCTCTAATCTGAAAGAGCGCCCAATTTACGACCATAACCCTGAATACACCCTTGTTCGTGCCAGTTATGATGAAATGGTGTCTTTGGGCAATCTCTTTGCTGAAAGGCTTAACCTTGCTCGTGGTCCTGTAAAAGTGGTCATTCCAACCCAAGGACTGTCAATTCCGAACGTTCCTGAAGGTCCTTTTTGGGACCCACAAGCAGATGCTGCCTTTCGGGAAACCTTGCAAAGAAATCTACGAGAAGACATCCCCGTTATCACGTTCGACCAGCATGTCAACGACCCGCATTTTGGTCGAAGAGTTGCTGAGATTTTTATCCAATTAATGAACAAGGAAAAATAAGATGATCGCTTCCAATCAAGATCTAAGTAAATACAAACGGCTTCCGCATTTGACAGAAGGTGATGAAGATTTCCGTAAAAAGTTTCTCTCTTGGGATTTAGGTGATATATCCTTCGTAGATGTGGAAGAATATCTCAAGGTAAAGGACGTGATCCTGGTTCCAATGGCCAGCTTCGAACAGCATGGTCCGCATTTACCAATTTACACGGATACCATCACGGCAATTGAGATTGCACGCCGGGTTGCTGAAATGATCGCAGTATTGCATTCACCACCGGTATGGATGGGCTATTCTCCCCAGCATATGCACGAACCTGGCAGGGGAAGGGGTACGATCACGTTGCGCAGCACCACCCTGCTCAATTTAATCTACGATGTTGGGCGAAGTTTAATTCACCATGGCTTCAACCGCATCATCTTTGTCAATGGGCATGGGTCCAATGTCAAAGTCATCGACCCCATACTGCGAAAATTACGCTATGAAACCGGAGCATTGATCAGCTTCGTAAAACCATATATGGAGAACTACGTTGGTATCCTGGCTGGTTTGATGGAAAACCCCCCTGAAGAAACCCCCGGGTGGCATTCGAGCGAATTAGAAACCTCCCAGGATTTAGCCTGGAATGAGCACCTTGTTCGTTGGGATCGGGCTAACTTCACCAAAGCGCATGTACCTGATTTCCTGCCCAAAACCTTCCACAAGAAAGACGGAATGCCGGATGTGGAATTCGAAGGCTATAAATACTTCACTTTCCCCATGGACCACCACGAGTTTATCGAAAGTGGTGTTATAGGAAACCCGATGCGGGCTACCAAGGAGAAGGGCGAAGAAGCTTTTCGAAGGCTTTCCGAACACGTAGCGCGCGGCGTGTTGGAATTAATGCATGTCCCGGTTGAGGTGCACGATCGAGAATTTCTCGATCGCGTCTTCTGACTGGACGCATAAACTGATAAATTATACATAACATTGTATAATGGAAGCGCTCCTTAAAGGGAAAATCTTAACCTTTAATGAAGGTGCTTGTTGGATTCTTATCTATTCAAAAGGAGGCACAAATGAAAGTCGGATGTTTCGCACTGGTCGACCCATTTTCAACCCTTGATCACCAACTAGAACGTATTGCGGGGATGGGATTTAAGTATGCTGATGTTACAGACAGCCACCCGGGCAGTTCTTTGGGTCGTGACTACGGTTTCGCAGCCACGGTAAGCCTGGATGACAATCCACTGGATGTTAAGCGCATGTTTGATAAGCACGGATTGACCGTAACCAACGTCTGCGCTCATGCCACCCTTCTCGATCCGGTCTCCCCTGCCCGCTTTGGCACCAGTGAGATTTTGAAGGCGATCCGCCTGGCTGAAGGAATGGGGGTCGAGCACGTCATCACTACAGAAGGGCATCCCAAGACAGAATGGGCAGAAAGCCTGACCAAAGACGAGCAAGTGCTGGTCATTGTGGATAAACTTTATGAACCTGTACGGCTGGCAGCTGATCTTAATATCAAGCTGCTGCTTGAACCCCATGGACCCTTAACAGATACAATTGATGGGTTGGAAGCCATCATGGCTGGTCTGGGGAATCCTGACAATGTAGGCATCAACATGGATACAGGGAATTCGTGGCTGGGAGGTTCTGATCCGGTAGAAATGGCGAAAAGGTTTAAAGATCGCATTTTCCACGTTCACTGGAAAGATCTTCCCGCAGAATGGGAGTCAAAAAGAGGGACAATGTGGGGTTGCGGCTTCGGTCCGGTGGCACTTGGCGAGGGTGTGATAGACATCGCTGGTGTCTTTGAGGTCCTCAAAGGTGCACCTCATGTTGAATATTCTACTCTCGAAGTAGGTGGTGACGACAATCTACTAAAGAGCTACGAGTATCTAAAATCCCTCGGAGCGGAGTAATGGGATTAAAGGAGAAGTGTAAATGAAAAAGAAACTCATCCAAGCGATAGCAGAAATGCAGGAAACTGAAGCCGTACAGCTGGCACAGGCTATGCTTGATTCAAATGAAGACCCTCAAGTAGTGCTGGATGCCTGCCGTGAAGCGATGACAATCGTAGGGAGCAGATATGAAGAGGGGGATTATTTCCTGCCGCATTTGATTGTTGCTGGAGATATGCTGCAGGAAATTGGCGAGATGGTCAAACCGAAACTAGCCGCTGAAAGAGAAAGTGAAGAACCACTGGGTGAAATTGTCATCGGCACTGTAGCAGGCGATGTCCATGATATAGGCAAAGATATTGTTGCCTTTATGCTGGAGGTGAATGGTTTCGAGGTGCATGATCTAGGCGTAGATGTTTCTGCAGAAAAATTCGTAGAAAAAATCAAAGAAGTTCAACCGGATGTCCTAGCATTGAGCGGTTTTCTGACATTAGCATTTGACTCAATGAAAGAAACTGTTCAAGCTATAACAGCTAATGGCTTGAGGGACAATCTCAAAATAATGATCGGTGGGGCACCTATGGACGAATCGGTAACGACCTACATCGGTGCGGATAATTACGGACGTGATGCCACTGCAGCAGTTAGAATGGCTAAAGATTGGATTGGAGGGAATTGAGCATGTCAAAATCACCTGAAGAACTTTATCAGGAGCGTGTAAAACGCATCCTCGATACTGTGGCACTAAAAGAACCAGATCGAGTGCCAATTTTTGGTCCTTACGAGCTTTTTCCTTACACCTATGCCAATGTAGTGTTTAAAGATGCTATGGCGGATTACGCCTTGGCGCGTAAAGCCTGTCATAAATTCCTCGACGACTTCGAGCCAGACGCAGATTTTGGTCCCATACTGGCTTACCCATCAAAACCGATGGAAACGTTGGGCATTAAGTGGTTCAAATGGGCTGGCAATGGTTTAGGCGATCATGTCATGTATCAATATGTTGAAGGTGAATACATGAAGGACGATGAATACGATCAGTTTACCTATGACCCGTCGCACTTCATGACCACAAAATGGTTGCCGCGTTCGTTCAAAGCCCTAGAAGGTCTGGAGGGTTTTCCACCCACCAGGTTGATGATGTGGTTTGGATGGACAGGTTTGCTACCCGCGCTGACAAACGATGAGTTGTGGCAAGCTTTAGAAAACGCACGCAAAAGTGGTAAGGAATTAGGTGAGTGGTTTGGCTCTATCGGTCAATACGCTGGTGAAATTAAAGCTAAAGGCTTTCCTCAAGCTTTCGCTGCCTTCTCCTGGCCTCCCTTTGATATCATCGGTGACACTTTGCGCGGTACACGCGGCATAATGGGCGACATCATCCGCAGACCGGAGAAATTGCTGAAGGCTTTAGAGTCAACCACGCAGATGACGATTGAGTACGGTGCTGGAGCAGCTGGTGCGGACCTACCTCTGTGCTGGATTTGGATGCACAAAGGCTCTGCAGGGTTTATGTCAGACGAGCAGTATGCCAAATTTTATTGGCCACCTCTGCGAGAAGCAATCGAAAGTCTGGTCGATCTAGTCGTAATTCCAGTGGTCTATTGTGAAGGTGATGATACCCCCAGGTTGAAGTATTTTGCTGAAGTACCTCCTGGAAAAGTAATCTTCCATTTTGCAACTATGGACATGGCAAAGGCTAAAGAAGTTTTGGGAGATGTGGCTTGTATATCAGGCAACATACCCAATCGGCTCATGTTGACCGGCACTCCGGATGAGGTAAAAGATTATTGTAAGATGTTGATTGACACATGTGGTCGGGGGGGAGGCTATATTATGGACACTTCCGCCTTACTCGACGAAGCCAAGACCGAAAACGTCAGAGCCATGTTTGACTTTACCCGTGAATACGGCGTTTACTAAGGTAGATCTATTTTGAGTATGAAAGAGGTCCTGAGATTAAATTCCTCAGGACCTCTGGTTGTATTCAAGCTCTTTAATAAGATTCGCTAATAAGCACAGTTGAGCCAATATGATCGTTAAAAGCGACTTCGAACTCGAGTTTGACACTCAAAAGTACATTTCTCACCACGGGGAATCGTTCAAGCGTTTATTGGAAAACACGAGCATACGTGAGCAATTTGAAAGCGTCTTGATGGAAGCCAAAGGTGTATGCCAACCCATAGCGGGTTATGACGTGTTTCCGATCACAAAGTTCATGCATGATTCGATCCAGCTGGCTGATGGGACGCGCATTGGTGGTGGACCGGTGGTCAGCGTCATGGCTGGTGCGCAGGAACTTATCGTTGGTGTGTGTACGCTTGGATCAAACGTTGATGCCCAAATAAAATCATACTCAGCCTGTAAAGACCGCTTAAAGATGATGATCCTGGATGAGTTGGCCACCTGGGGGGTTGATCAGGTACGCATGGGGTTGGTGGAGTATCTGGCTCAAAAATATGGATCTGATGGCTGGCATACCAGCACCTGCCTTTCTCCAGGCGAATCGGAGTGGAGTGTAAAAGAACAAGCCAAGATATTTAAGCTGCTCGATACCCAACAGATTGGAGTTTCTTTGAGTCAAGGGTTGGTGATGTATCCCCTCAAGTCACTTTCTTTGATCTTAGGAGCTGGCCCTTACCCCATGGGTGGGGAGGGATTATCCAGTTGTGATTTCTGTTCGCTGAAAGAACGCTGCCGATACAGTCATATGCGAATAGAAGCACATTCACATCCATGATTTTCAAGTTGATGACATAATAATGAAGATAAAATTAGCATACGGTCGATTGGGTTTAACCATAAACGCTCCAGATAATATCGACATCCTGGATGCTCGTCCAACCCCTGGATTGGCAGACGAAAGGAAATCAATCAAAGAAGCACTAAGGATGCCAATCCAATCTGCTCCTCTGAGAGATAAAATCAAATCAGGCAATAAAGTCGTCATTGTGCATACCGATATCACCCGCGCAACCCCTAACGACCGGATTCTTCCCGTTTTGTTGGATGAAGTTGAAAGCGCCGGGATTACCCGAAATGACATCATCCTGCTCAATGGGTTAGGCACCCACCGGCCACAGACACAGGACGAATTGCGAAGCATGTTGGGTGCTGAGATCGTTGAAAATTATCATTGTATCCAACATGATTGTCACGACCCGCAGGAATTGGTCTCACTAGGTAAAACTTTGTTAGGAAACCCGGTGCGCATCAACCGTACTTACCTTGAAGCTGATGTGCGCATCCTGACGGGATTCATCGAACCGCACTTCTTTGCCGGATTTTCAGGGGGTCCGAAGGCTGTGCTGCCCTCACTGGCTGGTGCTGAGAGTGTCTTTAGCAATCATGGGCTGGCTATGATTGCTCATCCAAAAGCAACCTGGGGAATCACGGACGGCAACCCAATCTGGGAAGAGATGCTAGAAGTTGCTTTACGAACCCAGCCCTCCTTTCTACTAAATGTCACCCTGAATTCAAAGCGGGAAATAACCGGTGTTTATTTCGGGGATATGCTGGCAGCCCACTCCTGTGGTATTGAAGCCGTGAGGGAGAGTGCCATGGTGGCCGTGACAGAACCTTATGATATAGCCATCACGACCAACAGCGGCTATCCCTTAGACCAAAACCTGTACCAATCTATCAAAGGCTTAAGTGCAGCCAGCCAAGTCGTGCGACCCGGAGGGGCAATCATCTTGGCGGCAGCCTGTGAAGACGGCTTGCCGGAGCATGGCATGTATGCTGATCTGCTCGCTCGCGGCGGTTCACCACAAGACGTCATCGATATGATCTCCCAACCCGGATTCTGTGCTCAGGACCAATGGCAGGCGCAGATCCAGGCTCAAATCCAGAAGCATATCGATGTTTATGTCTACAGCGATGGCCTAACGGCGCAGCAAATCCAAGAAGCATTATTCATACCCTGTGAAAACATCCCCGATACGGTAAAGCACCTACTTGAACAATATGGAAAAGCAGCCCGCCTGTGCGCCATACCTGAAGGACCCCAAGTAATCCCTTATTTGGTTTCATAAACTGCAGTATTTAATAAATCATCTTTGGATTTCAAAAACAGGTATGCCCATTGATCCTCATTCAACGTTGATCTTCTACATGATGGCAGCTGTGGTCGCTTTTATCATTGGCCTCTCAAAAGGTGGATTAGGCGGCACGTTGGGCGCCTTGGCTACACCTATGATGGCTTTGGCCATGCCCGCCGACCAGGCAATCGGTTTGATACTGCCGATATTGATGTTAGCTGATGTATTTGCGGTCGCCCTGCACTGGGGACGCTGGGATCGACGACTGGTTTGGTTGTTGATCCCGGGGTCAATCGTGGGAGTCACAATCGGGACAGTCTTTATCACCAACGCTCCTACCACAACCTTGAGAACTGGGTTAGGCGTGATCGTGTTGTTGTTCACGCTTTACAGGCTTTTTGAAAAATCGATCACGACTAAAGTGCGCTACACCAGCCGCGGTTGGCATGGTCAAATGGCTGGCTCGATTGCCGGTTTTTCTTCTGCCCTGGCGCATACCGGAGGGCCACCTGTCAGCATCTACCTGTTGATGCAAGATGTTAGTCCGCGGGTTTTCATCGCTACTTCAGCCTTGTTTTTCATGATACTGAACTGGATTAAGGTGCCTTATTATTTTTATGCTGATTTATTCGACTTTAACCTGTTGTGGCAGGTTAAATGGTCCCTGCTGCTAGTGCCCATTGGGGCATGGCTGGGTAGGTGGATAGGGGATCGCCTTCCCAAGCAAACCTTTGAAACGGTGATCGTATTATTGCTGGGTATGACAAGTTTACTGTTGATCTTCAGGTAGTTGACGGAATTTTGCCGAAGAATTAGACAGGGAGTGGGGAAAAATTGGCACATTATGCATAGTTATTCCAGTAAATAATCAATTCAAGAAGCCTATATGGCGTAAAAAAACTATCCACAGGCAGAAACCAGGGCTAGAGGCTGTCTGAAATAATTGTGGGTGATACCTCCCAGAATATCTTGCCGTCTAATCAGACCTTTGGTACTCCTCTCAGGGCCTGACACAGGAAAGTGCTGGCTGATGCATGAAGTTGATTAGGAAGGTCGTTGGGTAACTTGTTGAAGTTTGGCAGTCAGGATGGCTAGAGTCAACTTTTCGATCTGGTTTGGTTTTTCGTTGTAGGATGGCCAGCTGATGGCGTAATACCAATAACTCAAGATCCTTTTCCAGATCGGATAATCGGCTAACACTTATGAAGGCTACCAAGATTCTGAAAATGTGAGCCAGGATGAATCAAACCATTTGTCATCTCCTCTGATAGAATGAGGCCGCATTCTATCAGAGGAAAATGAGGAGACCGGAATTCCTGCATGTAATCGAGTAGATCGATCCGGGTCAAGTTTTTGCACCCAACGGGTAAAAAAACCATAGGCATAAATTTGCTGATATCAATTTCTTAAATATGCTAACTGCTTATTTTACAAATATGATAAAAGCTCAGGTTATGATCTAACAAGAAGAACTCATAATCATTAATATATCATTAATTTAGTTTAAAAATTGTTGACACAAGAAACATTTATCGCTATAATTGGTTTGTTGGTGCAACAAATTATTAAGGGGGGAAATTACATGTTATCAATGCTACCTAAGTTGTAGGTTGGTTGAGCGTTTCGTGGTTGATGGCACTTAAATAATTGGTAAGGTCTTTTATTCTCAAAAAGGGAAATCGCTACCTTGAAATCAAACCGCCAACAAAACTACCGTTTTCGCACCGGTGATCAGGCTCTCGTTCGTCAAATCAATTTATCTGTCATCATGCACCAGCTGAGAGAAAATGCACCAATCTCACGGGCGAATCTAGCCGAATTGACTGGCTTGAACAAAACCACCGTTTCCAGCCTGATTTACGAGTTGATCCAAAA
>Ga0114946_10003552_pt1 | contig 10478 bp, 11 predicted proteins | sample WalLakDeSediment_FD_88676 | JGI IMG/M metagenome (GOLD analysis project Ga0114946, IMG submission 88676) | Lake sediment microbial communities from Walker lake, Nevada to study Microbial Dark Matter (Phase II) - Walker Lake 11/02/13 Deep Sediment | ecosystem: Environmental > Aquatic >...
CGAGGGCCAAAAGCACTCTGGATATTCTTGACGCACTCTGAAGATTAATACTTGGTAACAATATCCAGTTGGGGATAGTGGAAAGGCTTGGAGATGCCCGGGGATTCTTGCCGGGGTTATTGATTAGATTGCCAGCCTTAAGCTTGTTTTGCGATAGTTTGATGCATTGAGAGGCTTGCTCCCGGGGCCGGGGCGCTATATAATCGTTCCCTGGCACTAAGGAGCGCTTATGAAAAATAATCTGCCTGCCCTGGTTTTATTGCTGGCCTTGCTCGTACTGAGCCAGGCCTGCGCCCCCGGTCCCAACCGCCTGGCTGGGACGGCCGATGGTGACGGTCGGGTGGCCGGTTTCTGGAGCGGACTCTGGCACGGGTTGATCGCCCCGGTTACCTTCGTCATCTCAATTTTCAGCACTAAGGTGTCCATTTACGAAGTGCACAACAGCGGCGGCTGGTACGACTTCGGCTTCGTGCTGGGCGCCGGGCTCTTTTTGAGCGGGGGCATACTCGGCCGCAGGAAGCGCCGCTGAAAACCTTTTAAAGGAGTTTTTCCGAGTCTTTTTGACTTTGCCGCATGCTTGTACTAAGATTGAATTTTGTCATTGAAAAAAAGCAATGAACACAGATAGCCAATACGATCTGATCAGTCCACCTTCAACTGAGAAAAAACTGGACGCGGTGATCCGGGGGGCGCGCGCTATCCTGGAAAAAAAGACCTTCAGTGCATCGGCCCGGGCTATTTTCGATCTCTGCTGCGAACTGACCGGAGCAGTCTCGGGTTACTTGGCCCTGCTGAGCCCCGACGGCCACGAAAATGAACTGCTTTTCCTGGAAGCCGGCGGACTTCCCTGCTCGGTGGATCCTGAACTGCCCATGCCCATCCGCGGATTGCGGGAAGTATCCTATCGCACCCACCGGGCCGTGTACGAAAACAACTTCATGAACAGCCGCTGGCAGGACTTCATGCCCCCCGGTCACGTGATAATGAAAAACGTACTTTTTGCCCCATTGAACCTGGAAGGTAAAACCGTGGGCATCATGGGCCTGGCCAACAAGCCGGCTGATTTCACGGACGAAGACGCCGAAACGGCATTCGTTTTCGGGCAACTGGCGGCCATCGCCCTGGCCAACAGCCGCTACCTTGAACAGCTCCAGGAAAAGACTGTCTCGCTTGAACTCGCCCTGTCCGAGGTAAAAACCCTGCGCGGCCTGCTGCCGATTTGCTGCGGCTGTAAGAAAATTCGTGACGACGAGGGGCTTTGGACCATGATAGAAGCCTACCTGTCTGAAAGAGCCGATGTCCAGTTCTCCCACGGTCTGTGTCCGGACTGCATTGAGCGACTTTATCCCGATCAAGCCGCTAAAAAATGAGGGGCTTGGCAGGACAGCCGGGGATTTCCAGTTTTTATCGGCCTGGTCATGGTTAATCCCCTTTTTGACATAAAGAGAATTATATCGGATTACTTTTTCAGCAGATTGCGCTCGCTGAAGGTGTCGGGGGGAATGGCGATGTCGAACTCGATTTTCCTGATGATCATCTCGGTCCTGGTGTTGCCCCGGAGCTTGTCGGCCATGGTGATGCGCAAGGGATAAAAACGACCCCGGATCTCACCGACCTCATCTACGGTCAGCACCTTGAGCAGCTTGCCGCTGCGGGCATACAGCTCCTCCTGCAATCCCAGGAAGCGTTCCCGGTCGACCCAGATCTTGCGCTGGTAATATGTTTTCTTCTCGTCCCGGGCGGTCAGTAGCAATACGTGGCAGGGACGGCCGTCCAAAACATCGTCCGCGAGACGCTCCCCCGTGTACTCTTCACGCATGCGGGTGGCGCGCTCGGTCATATCCTCGAAGGAGAAATCGGATCCCATCAGGCTTTGCCGTAACATGTGCCCCGAGAGGCGCATGACACGCTCGGCCGATGGATAATAGACGCGGATGACGCCGTCGGTCTTGAGAATCTTCGTTCCCTTGTCGCGGGCCGGGGAAAGAAATTCGATGAACGATTTCTCATTGCCGTCGGCATAACTGGTCATTGTCTTGGAAAGGGTGCGATTGTCAATGGTCATGACCATGTCGATTTCCGAATAGGCTGTTTTGAAGACCATGTTGCGGTCGATCCGATCGAGAATTTGAAAGGGGGTAAGGATCTCCTGGGACAGAGGCGGAAGTGTTGCCGCTGTCCACCATAAAAAAGTGATGAGATAGATCATGAATTTCTCCTTTATACCTTCAAATCGGAGCGGAACGCCTCGACCGGCGACATCCGCGTCGATTTGAAGGCCGGGTAGATGACCGCCGCCAGTGAGGCGACGATGCCAAAGAGAATGGAAACGATAACAATGGTCAGGCTCAGTTGGGGATAAAACGCCTTGGTGATATAGGTGAGGGGGATTTCGACGCTGTCGAGCATGCTGGAATCGAATGAATAACCCAGGGATATTCCGGTTTTCATGGTATAGCCGGTCAGGGCGGCACCCAGGACGCCGCCGATCAGAGAGCCGATAAGGCCGATGTAGAACGCCTCGGTATAGATCAGGATGACCACGTCCCGGTTCTTGAAGCCCATAGCCTTGATGATGCCGATCTCCCGGTAACGCTCCATCACCGTCATCAACATGGTGTTGAGGATCACCAGCGCCGCGATGCCCATCATCAGGTAGAGGATACTCCCCCATACTTTTTTCAGCAGCGGTGTCGAAGTCTTGATGATGTCGCTCTCCTGCCAGGGGATGGCACGTATCTCCGGTCCGGCGACTCCGGCGATCCCCACTTGGATCGCTTTTGCGGTTTCCGGTGCCTGTTCCCGGTCTGCGATATAGACCAGGATCTCCTGGGTGGCATCCCGGTAATCCATCATCTCGGCTGCTTTGGCGAAAGGGATATAGACGACATTTTTGTCGAGATAGGAGAATCCGAATTCGAAGATTCCAGTGATGGTAAAGGGCAGGGCATACGTGGAATAGTTCAGATCGGTGGTGACCAGCAGAATCTCGTCGCCCACTTCCGCCCCCAGTTTTTTGGCCAGCTTGCTCCCGATAACCAGGCCCGGTCGGTCTTCAGTAAACATCGATCCCGCTTTCATGACCTGATCGATCTTCAATGTTCCGGCGATTTCGGATGGATGGACGCCGATGGCGATGCCTCCTTCGTTGGTTTCTCCATGGGCGGCGAGAATGCGGAATTTGATCAGGCGGGTCATGGACTGCACGCCGGGGGTTTTCCGGAGAACTTCCTCGATGATGCCTAATGGTTGAACCAACCGGTCTTTGGGAAGTACCCGCTCCATCCTCAGAAACTCTTCGTTTATCAGGCGGATATGCCCGATCTGCATTTCGATGATCGGTTCCGCCATGCTCTGGAGAATCCCGCTGATATAACTTTTGCCGAAGATAATCGAGATCATGCCGATGATGATGGCCAGGAGTGTCAAGCCGGTTCTCCGTTTGTTTCTCCAGATATTCCGCCAAGCCAGTTTGAAGATGTTGTGTATCATGACTGCACCTTTTCTTTTACAGATGCCTGAGGGCCCGGATCGGGTCCATCCTGGCCGCCCGTCGGGCCGGGAAGTAGCTGGCCAGAAGGGCGATGGCCGTGCCGAAGAGAAAGACCATGAGCAGGACGCCGAACGAGAGATCGGCGTAGAATACCCCTTTGACCGGGTATATAGCCTCTGACATCCGTTGGAAGGTTTCCCCCCAGGTGGTGATCGAGAAACCCTTGGCCTGCAGGTACCAACTGAAAAGGCCGCCCAGGATGCACCCCATGAAGGAGCCGATCAGGCCGATGAAACCGCCCTCATAGAGGAAAAGGCGGAGGATCTCCCGCTGTTTCATTCCCATTGCGGTCAGCATGCCGATCTCCCGGGTCCGTTCCATGACCGTCATCAGCATGGTGTTGACGATCCCCACCACGGCGATCAGAAGCATGATGCCGAATATGATGATGCTGTTCCTGGTCTTCATTTTGCTGACGGCGAGAAAGCCGCTGGCCAACTGCTTCCAGGAGTAGGCCTCGAAATCGGAGGAACCTTTGTTCACTGTCTGCTGGATTTGTGCTTGCAACGACTCGATCCGCTTTTCCCAGGCGGTGTCCAGCCGTACCACGATTTCGCTGGCCTGATCAGGCAGGCCGAGCCCTTCCCGGGCCGCAGCCATGGGGATGAAAATCCGCCCCCGGTCGACGTTCGGATCCCCTGATTCGAAAACTCCCTTGATTTCTACATCTACGGCGTTCCAGGAGAAGTTTTCCTTGTCGGTTGAGGTGATCAACCGCAGGGTAAGTGTGTCGCCGGCTCCGATCCTCAAGTCCTTGGCCAGATCCGTGCCGATGAGGATTTTGAGGTCATTGGCTTCAATCCAGGATCCCTGGAGAATCGATTCCTTGATCTTGAACAGGTCGGGATCACGGTCGGTTTCCACGGCGACGCCCAGGCAGGGAAGCTCGTCGGCGCCGTTGATGAGCGTGGCGCCGAAGAGAATTCGGCTTTCCACCGCCTGCACCCCGGGGATGGCCAAGAGGGCGGAGTAATGCTGGCTTGGATCACCGATCGTCAAATCCAGTGGATATTCGTCCCGTTTCTCATAGTATCCCGGTGCGAAAATTTTGATGTGAGAGGTCTGGCAGTTGATGATGTTGGATATGGAGTCTTTGTCAATGCCGTTCATCAACGAGATGGTGACGATCAACAGCGAGAGGCCGACGGAGGTGGCGAGAAAAGTGATGAAGGTCCGCCGCTTAAAGCGGAAGATATTGCGAAAGGCAAGTTTCAGATAGGGGAGCACGGTCACCTCCTCTTTTCATCGGAGGATATCTTGCCGTCCTTGAGGAGGATGAGCCGGTCGGCCCGGTCCATGACCATGCGGTCGTGGGTGGAGAAGAGGAAGGTGGTTCCGGTTTTTTCGTTCATGGTTTTCATCAGTTCGAGGATCTCCCGCCCGGTTTGCGAGTCGAGGTTGGCCGTGGGTTCATCGGCCAGCACCAGGCTGGGCTGCTTGACCAGGGCCCGGGCGATGGCCACCCGCTGCTGCTGGCCGCCGCTCATTTCGGCCGGCTTTCGGTTCCGGAATCCGGCCAGGCCGACCTCGGCCAGCATTTCCTCGGCCAACCGTTTCCGTTCGCGGGGACTCATATCTCCCTTCATCAGCAAGGGGAACTCGACATTTTCGAAGGCGGATAGAACCGGGATCAGGTTGAAAGTCTGGAAAACGAAGCCGATGTGGTGGCGGCGGATGTCGGCCAGTTGGTTGCTGGACTGCTCGGCGATGTTTCTGTCGTTGAAATGGAATGATCCGGCGGTCGGGCGGTCGAGGCAGCCGACGATGTTGAGAATCGTCGTTTTTCCCGATCCCGACGGGCCGGCGATGGAGAGGAACTCTCCGGCCTCCACGGTGAATGAGACCTGATCGAGAGCCGGGAAATCGACTTTTCCCGTATGGTAGATTTTGGAAACGTCTCTGAATTGGATCAGGGGCATGAGATTCTCCTTAAAAATGGATTTTCAGCCAGAGAAAAATCATGTTGCGCCCGCCGCGGTTAAGTTCGCCCTGGCGGTCGCCACAAGGGAAGTAACCGCCGCAGGTCAGCGAACCGTTCGGGAACGGATCGTACTGGATGGCTGGGCTGAGCAGGAACGATCCATCGGTCCAGTTGCCGATATAGCTGATGGTAGCCTGCCAGAACTCGTTGAAGGTATACCGCAGTAGGGAGAGGAAGTAGTGCCGGGCCAGGATGAATCTCTCTTGAGATAGTAATCGTGTATAGTCATAGCGCTCCGGGTTCCGTTCACCGGAGCCGTCGTGGAAGTACTCGTTCAGCCAGTATAGTCCTTTTTTTATGGGGAATGTGTAATCCCAGCCGATGACCAGCTTAGAGTATTGGTCCGAGGGGCTGGTGTGATAACCGTATTCGACCCACCAGCCGATCAGGTTTTCGCCGCGCAGGTCGGCGCCGTAAATCGTTTGCCGATATTCCCCGCGGTGGATGAGAGTGATGGCCGCGTCCAACGCACCCAACTGGGTCTGGGCGCGCAGGGCCGAGGTGGAAGAACGGAATCGATCGTCAGGTGAGAAAATGCCGGTGAGGCTGGTCCTCCGGCCGAGAGGCACATAGAGCTTGGCGGCGTTGACCCCCGGCTTTTCCTCCTTTGGTTCAAAGATGTTGACTCGGTTGAAGACGTCGATAGGCGCCCAGATATAAGAGACGCCCAGGGCAGTCCGTTGCTTGCCCAGGGAGAGGTCGAAGTGTTTAAAATGAAGATCAACGTAAATCCGGTCGGGATCGATCCTGGCTGTCTTGGCCCCGGTATCCGCAGTCGATATTCCCAGTGGACTGGTTAAAACACCGTGGAAGGAAAAAATGTCGATCGCCAGGTTGACGCTCATCTTGGTTGCCGGGGAGGCTTTAAAGTTGAGGCGAAGCCGGTTGTAATCGCCCAATTCGATTTTTTCGTTGAAACTGCTCCAGGGTATTGTTTTTTTGGAGATAAGGAAAAAGCGGTTTTCGTAGTAACCAAACCATTCGCTTTCGGCTCGAAGCAGGGTTGTGGCGAGAAATATCCCGGCCAGGAACAGGAGAAATTGTTTCATTTTTTTCTTTTTGGAGGTTGGGCTGGCTTCTTTGCTTCGATTTGCTGAGACTGGGGAAAAACCGCTGGGACCTGATGTTCACGGGCTAATGCAGTCATGCCTGTGATAGCGCCCAGGTTCATGGAATCGAGGGCCGAACTGGGCACTATGACCAGTGAACCTTTTTCCTTCAAACCTTCGAACAGCATGTTCATACCACGCAGTTGCAGGGCCACCGGGTTGTCGCGGTAACTGTCGCTGGCCAGGGCAAAATTGGCGGCTATCTCGGTTTCGGCCGTACCCAGGATGACCCGGGCCTGCCGTTCTCTTTCGGCCTGAGCTTGCTTGCTCATGGCATTGGCCAGGGAAGCGGGAATCACTATATCCTTGATGCCGACGTAGTGACAGGTGATACCCCAGGGATTGGTGTATTCGTCCAGGGTTTCCTGCAGAGTGGCCGCGATTTTCTGGCGGTTCTGCAGGAGCTCGGCCAGCTTGTGCTTGCCGATAGTATCACGCAAACCGGTCTGGGCCAGGTAAGCCACGGCCTCCTTGTAATCCTGGACTTCCAGGGCCGCTTTTTCGGCATCCCAGACCAGCCAGTAAACCACGGCATCGACGTTGACCGGAACTGTATCCTTGGTCAGGGCCTGTTCGGCTTTGAAATCAGTCACCCTGATCCGCTGGTCGATGTACTTGTAGACTGTGTCGATCAGAGGCACGATCAGGAACAATCCCGGACCACGCAATCGCCTGAACTTGCCCAGGCGCAGCTGCACAGCTTTTTCCCACTGGTTGGCGATGCGCATAGAAGCGGCCAGGCTGAGGAAAAACAGCACTATCAGCCCCAGGGGCAGCGGGCCGACCAGGCCCCGGACCTGTAACCAGGCTCCCAAAGCGATCAAGGCCAACAGGACGGCCAGTGATAGCCGGTTGAAAAATTTGCGATCTTCCAAAAAACGATTCATTTGCTTCCTCCAGACCTGGATTTCAATTCCTCGACAATTTCCTCGATGCTGAAGCCGTAATTGGCGGCAATGGTCACAAATTCGTTGCAGATGCTTTTCAGCTTGTTCCGTTGTTCATTTTGCGGAATTTCAATTTTGGCCGACCCGATGAAAGTTCCGCTGCCCTGCTGGGTCTCCAGGATTTTCTGGATTTCCAGCTCCTTGTAGGCCTTGATGACGGTATTCAGGTTGATTTTCAGTTCCACGGCCAAAGAGCGCGCCGTCGGCAGCTGCTCTCCCATGGCCAGCTTGCCGGTGGCGATTCCGTAGCGGATCTGATCTATGATCTGCCGATAAAAGGGCATACCGCTCTTGGCATCAAGCTGGAATTTAATCATGACCGCCTCCTGTCCGATATCATTGCACTATTATAATATTAAAATAGAATACTATTACATCCGATTTCCTTTGTCAAGTCTTTTATGAAAAAAACTTAAAGCTGTGAATTCTTTCCCTTCGGCTTTGCTTCAGGTGGGTGAATAAAAGACAGGCCAGCCAATAGCCCGCAGGAAGCGCCGCTGATAACCTTTTAAAGGAGTTTTTCCGAGTCTTTTTTACTTTGCCGCATGCTTGTACTGAAATTGAATTCTGTCATTGAAAAAAAGCAATGAACACAGGTAGCCAAAACGATCTGATCAGTCCGCCTTCAATTCAGGCGGAAAAACCTCTTTTTGCCGAGGCGCAGGACATGATTGCCGCCGGGATTGATCAGGATTTCAGGATCACTGACCCGGGAACCGTCAATACTGACCCCGCCCTGGGTGAAGAGGCGCTTGGCTTCTCCGCGGGAAGCGACCAGCTTGGCGCAGGCCAGGATATCGATGAGGGAGCTGGGCGTTTTTATTTGAATCTCTTCCATCTCTTCCGGTAATTCGCGGGAACTGAAAACTCGCACGAACTCTTCGCGGGCGGCAGATGCCGCTTGCAGGCCGTGAAAATCCCGGCAGATCATTTCTGCCAGGTCCAACTTCATTTGCATCGGATGCCCCGTACCGCCGGTGATTTCATTCTTCATTTCAATAATCCGGGCCAGTCCGACATCGCTGAGCAATTCGTAGTAGCGAAACATGAGTTCATCGGTGATCGACATGACTTTGCCGAACATTATCCGGGCCGGCTCGGTTATGCCGATGTAATTGCCCAGGCTTTTACTCATCTTCTGAACGCCGTCGAGTCCTTCAAGCAGGGGCATGGTGATGACGATCTGCGGTTCCTGGCCGTAACTCTTCTGTAATTCCCGGCCCAGCAAAAGATTGAAGGTCTGATCGGTGCCCCCGAGTTCGACGTCGGCCCGGAGAAAAACCGAGTCATAAGCCTGCATCAACGGGTAAAGCAATTCGTGGATATAAATTGGTTCAGCGCGGCGATAACGCCCACTGAAGTCATCCCGCTCCAGCATGCGGGACACGGTCGAAGACGAAGCCAGCTTGACTATATCCACCGGGCTCAAGCTTCCCAACCAGCGGGAATTGAAATCGACTATTGTTTTCTCTTCATCCAGCAGTTTGTATATCTGCTTCCTGTAGGTGTCGGCGTTCCGGCTTATTTCCTCGGTGGTCAACGGCAGGCGGGCTTTGTTGCGGCCGGTGGGATCACCGATCAAACCGGTGAAATCACCGATCAGGAAAACAACCCGGTGGCCGAGCTGTTGAAAGTGACGCATCTTGCGCACCAGTACCGAATGACCGAGATGCAGGTCGGGGGCAGTGGGGTCAAAACCGGTCTTGACCAGCAGGGGCCTGTTGTTTTCCAGGCTTCGGCTGATTCGAACGGCCAGTTCCTCTTCGTTGAATATGTCAACCGCGCCCTGGCGCAGGAGATCCATCTGCTGATTGAGAGGCGGCAGATTCATTTTACCAGGTTGATTCCCACCTCTATGGCTTTCAGATTGAGATCTTCCATGCCTTTTGGCGCCCAATGGCGAATATGTTCGACCATGTTGTCATAGTTGATGATATTGGTGATTTTCTGGGTGATGGCCAGGCTGATCACCGAAGTCAGTACTACGTTGCCGACGTTTTTCTTGGTTTCGTTGATGATCGGGATTTCGTAAATATGCCAGTTGTGGGTGTTTCCGAGTTTTTTGACCAGGTGGGGGTCGATGACCACAATGGCGTTTTCCTTGATTCTTTCCCTGTAGAGATCATAAGGTCGCTGATCGGTGCACAAAAAGAAATCGACGGCCACCGCGTGGGGAAATACAATAGGTTCGTCGTCGATTATCACATCGACCTTGGTCGGTCCGCCGCGGACTGCGGCAGTGTAAGTGGGACTTTCAAGGGCGTAACGGTTTTCCCGCTCAACGGCGATATCGACCAGCAAGGCCCCGGCGGTAATGATGCCCTGGCCGCCTACAGCTCCATAGCGGATTTCGTATTTCTTCATTTTCCCTCCTGGTCGGCGGCACCCTTGACAACCTGGTTGAAATACAAGTCAGTGTATTCAGGCCGATCTCTGTTCTCAACAAATATTCCCACCGGGAATTTTCCGGCCCGATCTTCCTCGGAAACGGCCTGATACTGATCCTTGGTTAAAGTCTGGGAGGCGATGTGCCTGGTCATGACCAGGGGGCTCTTCATGCGATTGCGGCGGCCCAGGTTGACATGGCAGTTGCTCATCACCTCGACCACGGAAAACCCTGGATGCTGCAGCGATTTCTTGATTACCTGCTTTAAGGGCATCAAGCGGTTAACTGTTTCCCTGGCCACAAAAGTTGCTTTGGCCGCGGTCAGCAATTCAACCACATCGAACCTGGGTTCTATATTACCGTAGGGCGTGGTTTCGGTAATCATTTTTTGCGGCGTCAATGGCGAGACCTGGCCTCCGGTCATGCCGTAAATGCCGTTGTTGATCAGGATGAGGTGAATCCCGATGTTACGCCGGGCGGCATGGATGAGATGGTTGCCGCC
>Ga0114946_10003553_pt1 | contig 10478 bp, 8 predicted proteins | sample WalLakDeSediment_FD_88676 | JGI IMG/M metagenome (GOLD analysis project Ga0114946, IMG submission 88676) | Lake sediment microbial communities from Walker lake, Nevada to study Microbial Dark Matter (Phase II) - Walker Lake 11/02/13 Deep Sediment | ecosystem: Environmental > Aquatic > Freshwater...
GCGGATCCAGTGCAGGATCACCGAGGTGTCGAGGCCCCCCGAGTAGGCGAGCACGACCTTCTTGACGTCACGGGTCTGGGGCATGGGTTCCTCCGAGCGGCAGCGAACCGCGCCGCACCGGCGTGGCGCGACGCGTGGGTGGCCGCCCCGTTGGGGGCGGTTCAGCGGCGTCGAGCGCGTGGGTGGGTCGGGTTCGCGAGGCGCATGGCTGGGGTTCGGGGCGGACTGCAAGAGCTTGCAGTCACGTTGAATACTGGCGCAGGGTAGCACCGCGGGGGCCGCCGGTCAACGGTCTTCGGGCTCCTCCGGCGAGAGATCGGCGGTGTCAGCCACGCCGGTGGCCGCATTCGGGACCGCCCGCGTCCGTACCTCGGGCGGCCGCTGGCAGCCGCGCCGGCGGCCGCACGAGGGTGGCGCCGGCGGCCGCGGCCACGACGAGCGTCGCGCCGGTCCAGCCCCACCACCCGAGGCGTTCGCCGAACAGCGCTGCGGCCAGCGCGGCGGCGGCGACCGGCTCGACGGTCGCGACCAGCACCGCGCGCGAGGCCTCGGTGCGGCGCAGGCCCGTGTAGTAGACGAGGTACGCGAGGTAGGTCGACACCAGGCTCAGCACGACCAGCCAGGCCCACACCTCGGCCGGCTTGTCCGGGGCGAAGCGCACCAGCGGCAGCAGTCCGAGGGCGCCGATCGGCAGCACCCAGGCGAACACGGTGACCGGCGCGTAGCGGTGGAGCACCCACTTGCCGAACAGGTAGTAGCTGGCGTAGCTCGCCCCCGAGGCGAGGCCCCAGGCGAGTGCGCCGGCGCTGACCGACACGCCGCCGCCGCCGGCGCGCGCCACCAGCACGACGCCCGCGAGCGCCAGGCCGACGAGCGCGAGCTTGCCGCGCGTGAGCGGTTCGCCGAGCAGCGGCCAAGCGAGCAGCGCCACGAACGCCGGCGCCGTGTAGAGCAGCACGAAGGCCAGGCTGATGCCGCCGGCGTCGATCGCGAGCGCCAGCGCGGCGTAGAAGAGGGTCACGCCGACCAGTGCGAAGGCCGCGAGCGCCGCGAGGTCGGTGCCGCCGGCGGGCCACGGGCGCAGCCGCGCCTGACCGCTGAGCAGCGCGTGCAGGCCGAAGGCGGCACCGGCCAACACCGCCCGCCAGAAGGCGATCTCCAGCGGGCCGACGCCGGCGTCCAGCACCGTCCGGGAGAACGGCCCGATCAGGCTCCACAGCAGCGCCGCCGCGAAGACGTACAGGTAACCGGTCGCCGTCGCCGGCGGCCGTCTCACGCCGGGTCGAGCTCCTGGCCGGCCGCCGCGCCCGTCGGCGTCAGGCCGAAGGCGCGGGCCAGGTCGGGGCGGGTGGCCCTGAGCTGGGCGAGGCGCTTGCGCACGGAGGCGAACTCGATCGCCCAGGCGACCAGGTTGACGAAGTAGAGGACGCCCAGCACGACGATGCCGGCGTCGAGCGGGATGCCCAGCGCGCTCTGGCCTCCGAGCAACTGCGTCACGGTGTCGATCCCGAACAGCGCCCAGGGGACGAGCAGCAACACCCCGTAGAGCTCGTCGGCCTGGCCGCTGCCGGGCACCAGGACCGCCAGCAGCTCGTAGAGGAGCGGCCGCGGCGCGTGGGCCGCGTAGCGCGGGCGGGGGATCAGGAGCCAGGCGACGTGCCACAGCGCGACGAGCCAGAAGAGCAGCAGCTGCGCGGGCCAGCTCCAGGCGGGCAGCCCGAGCAGCACGAGGTGATCGTCGAGCAGCAGCTGGGGCTGCACGAAGGCGTTGGCGACGAAGCCGTACCAGGTCCCGGCGGCGGCGGCGCGCAGGGTCACCAGCGACGGCGTCGGCACCGGGTCGCCCTGCGCCAGCGCCGCGACGACGGGGTCGAGCAGGGGGGCGTCGAACGTGCCCAGCACTTCCCGTACGAGCTCGTCGTGCCCGGCACGAGCGGTCCGGTAGGCTCTCACCCAGGCGAGGCTCGCGGGGTCGCCGTCGGCGCTCGACCACAGGGCCGCGGCGGTCGGGGCCTCGAGATGCCCCGCCGCGGCGGCGGCGACCAGGGGATCGCCACGCTGGACCCACCCGACCAGCACCACCGTCGCGTAGGCGAGCCCCAGCATGATCACCAAGACCACCTTCTCCGTCACCCCGTAGAAGCGGATGGCGCGCAGGCGCGGCAGCGGGAGGGGCTGCGCGCCCGACTCGATGCGCTGGCGGCGGGCGAGGTCCTGCGCCCGCTGGTACTTCACGACCAGCACCAGGTGCAGGAAGAAGAAGGCGATCATCAGCGCCGTCGAGGCGATGCTGCCACCGCGTCCGAGCAGCAGGGCGTTGCGCGCGACCGCGTCGCTGGCGGAAGTGTTGGTCCGCTCCGCGGCGAGTTCGCGCCAGGTGGCGCCGGCCTCACGTTCGCCCGCATGGCCGAGCGCCGTGGCGAAGGCCCTCAGCTCGCTGCCGGCACCGGGGAGGTCAGGCCCCGAGAGAGCATGGAGCCATGGCGCCCACAGCCGCGCGGCATCGAGGTCGCCGCGCATCAGGGCCCGCCGCAGGGGCAGCAGTGGGAAGCCGTAGCGCTCGTGCACCTCGACGGAGGTCAGCAGGGCCGGATCGTAGCCTCGCTCCGCGAAGTCCTCGGCGGCCGCCGACATGGCGGCGTCGGCGGCGTCCCACCAGCCCTCGGCCGCGAACGCACGGGCGAGCCGGGCCAGGTCGTAGAAGGTGGTGGCCGCGTCGATCGCCTCGACCGTCTCGAAGGCGCGCTCGGCCTCGGTCGGCGCGACCAGGGCCGCACGCAGGTGCAGGAAGGGGTTGGTCCGGTCGATCGCCAGGCGCGCGGCAGGATCGCCGACCTCGGCCTCGCGCTGCAACGCGTCGAACAGATCGCTCTCCGGATCGAACAGCGCGGGTGGCTGCAGCCGGCCGGCCTCCAGCCGGGCCTCGACCGTCAGCGGCGAGCCGGGCGCGCCGACCTCGCTGACCACGATGAGGCCCGTCCCGATGGGATCGAGTTCCAGCACCGTGCCCGCGGTCGCGACCCGCGAGCGCACGCGGCCGGTGGCCGGGTCGACCTCGAGCACCTGGTGCCCGTGGGCGATCCAGACCGCCTCGCGGTGCACCAGGGCGGCGCTGGTGGTGCCGCTCGCCGGCGCGAAAGGCAACCGCCAGCGGACGCGGCCGTCGCTCTCGCGGGCCGTGACCACGTTGGTGTCGACGTCGAGCGCGAGTCCGTCGAGGTCCGGCGTCGGCGTCAGGGTGGCGGGCGCGGTTTCGGTGCCCACCGGCGGGAGCGGGATGGCCTCCGCCGTCGGCGATGCCCGCGGCGGCGTCGCGGGTGGCGTCGCCGGCTCGGTCGGTGCCGGCACACCGGACGGCGCGGTCGCCGTCACCGTGAAGGCCGCTTCGATGTCGACCCCCTCGAGCCAGACCACATGGCGGCCGACCCGCTCCAGCGTGACCTCGACGGCGAGGCGGCCGCCGACCGCGGCGGTGACGGTCAGCGTCTCGCTGCCGTCGGGCGCCACCACGCGCACGACGTGGTCCACGTCACGCAGTCCGGTCGCCTCCAGCGTGACGGTGTCGCCGAGCACGGGGCGATCGGGCGCAAGCAGCGTGACCTGCGGGCCGGACTGCGCCGCGCCGGTCGCGGTCAGCGTCAGGACCAGGAGCACGAGCAGCAGCGCCGAACGGGGCACGGAGGGGACCATGCGTCCTACATTACCGCTCGCCCTGGCCGGTGGGCAGCGGGAGCAGGGAGGGTCGCCCGGGGGCGGCAGGCGTCACGAGCAGCGTCGGGGACCGTGCTAGCATGTCGCCGTGTCCGCGCCTGCCCGATCGCGAGCCGGCGACCCCCAGTCCGGTCCTCCACCCGCCTCCCTCGCCGGCCCGTTCGGCGACGACGACCTCGCGTGGACGGTGGTCGAGATCGGTGATGCGGGTGACGAGGTCCGCGTGACCCCGCGCGTCGGCGCCGCGGCGCTCCACGCGCGCCTCGACGCCGCCCACGGCGCCCGCGGCTGGAGCGTCAGCTATGCCGCCATGCCCGGCGAGGCGATCGCGTGCCACCTGGTGGTCGACGGCGTGACCAAGGGCGCCGTGGCCGGTCCCGCACTGGTGGGCGGCGCCGAGACCACCGCGGCGATCGCGTTCGCGCGAGCGGCGTCGCTGTTCGGCGCGGCGCCCGCGTGGCCCGCGGAGGCCAGCGCCTGGGTGGCCTGCGACCCGGAGACCCTCGAGCCGCTCCACGCCCCAGCGCGGCCCGAACCGGTCGCTGCCCCGACGGTGGCTCCGGAGCGGTTCGATGCGGCGGCCAGCGTGTCCGCGGGCGCCCCCGCTATCGCGGGTGCCCCCGCTTTCGCGGGGGGCCCGGTCGCGGACGTCCTCGCGGAGGCGCCGGCCAAGCCCGAGGGCCAGCAGATGATCGATCGGCTGATCGACCGGCTCAAGGCGCAGGGCCAGGGCCTGGAGGCCGCCCGCATCCTCGTCAAGCACGGCGGCTACGGCAAGGACCCGGTCGCGGCGCGCGAGCTCTACGCCGCGCTGCGCCAACTGCTGTTCGCGGGTGCGCCTGCGGACGAGCCCGCACCCGGTGCCGCCGCATGATCAAGGTCCTCGCCGTCGGTGACGTCCACGGGATGTGGGCGGAGCTGTGGTCGGTGCTGCGCGCCGCCTCGGTGGTGACGCCGACCTACGAACCGACGGAGGCCGTGGTCAGCGGGCGCTACCGCGTGGTCCTGGTGGGCGACCTGGTGCACTACAAGGACCAGCGCGCCTACGCGGTCGCCGTCGGCGCCGACCCCTACGATTCCAGCGACCCCGACCACCTGCGGCGCGCGGCCAGGGCGCAGATCCGCGAGCTGTACCGCTTCAAGGACTTCGTCGAGAAGACCGGCGGGCACCTGCAGGTCATCCTCGGCAACCACGACGAGGCCGCGCTGCTGCACAACTACGACCTCGGCACCCGCGGCGGCCTCAAGCACGACGAGTTCCGGGCCGACCGCGGCGGCGTGCCGCTGCCGGACGACCTGGCCGACTGGTTCCGGAGTTTCCCGCGGGAGATCGTCCACCACGGCGTGCACTTCGCCCACGCCGGGCCGACGCCCGGGATGCAGTACTTCGACGATTTCTTCTACCACGACCCCGACACCAAGACCTGGTGGTACGAGAAGCCGCAGCTGGTGCGCCAGTCGGGCCACCGCTTCGGGGTGTACGGGCACACCGTGATGAAGGACGGCGTCTACGTCGACAAGGAGCACTCGCTGGCGATGATCGATGCGCTGGCCCAGCGCCAGTTCCTGGAGATGATCATCGGCGAGGACCGCCTCGACTACACCGTCAGCCAGGTCTGAGCGGGCCCGTAGCGGCGGGCGTCAGAGCGAGTAGCCGCCCCGGTCGTCGTCGCGCACGAGCTCGCCGTTGCGCAGCACCAGCGTCCGGTGCTTCATGGCGTCGACCAGGTCGCGCGAGTGTGTGGCGATCACGACGGTCGTCCCCTTGATGTTGACGTCGTTCAGCAGCTCGAGGATCTCCCAGCTGGTGTCCGGGTCGAGGTTGCCGGTCGGCTCGTCGCACAGCAGCAGCGGCGGGTTGGTGACCAGCGCGCGGGCGATGGCGACGCGCTGCTGCTCGCCGAGGCTGAGCTCGATGGGGAAGGCCTTGCGCTTGTGGGCCAGGCCGACCAGCCGCAGCGCGTTGAGCGCCTTCTGCTCGAGCTGGCCGTGCGCGCCGGTGGCCCGCAGCGCGAAGGTCAGGTTGTCGGCCGCCGACAGCTTGGGCAGCAGCCGGTGGTCCTGGAACACCATCCCGATGCGGCGCCGCAGCAGCGGCAGCTGCCCGTCGCGCAGGCGCGACAGGTCCTGCCCGGCGATCGACACCACCCCCTCCGTGGGGACGGTGCGCCGCAGCACGAGCGCCAGCAGGGTGCTCTTGCCGGCGCCGGAGTGGCCGGTGATGTAGACGAACTCACCCTTGTCGATCGCGAAATCGACGTTGCGCAGCGCGTGGGTGTGCGTGCGGGCGTAGGTCTTGGTGACGTGCTTGAACTCGATCACCGGCGCCCATGCTAACCGGGGTGCCGCCGCGCGTGGGTGGGATGGGCGTGAGGTCGGTCCAGGCGGGCGGTACCAGACTTGACGGGTTCTACATCGTAGAGTACTCTACGGTGTAGAACTCAGGGCCGGCCCGCGCCGCCAGGACGGACCGACGATGGGGGAGGACATGCCACGCGACGAGAAGAAGACGCCGGATCTGGGTGCGGGCGATGCCCCCGCCACTCGGCGTCGTGCCGCCGCCGAGCCCCTGACGAGAGAGCGGATCGTGGCGGCCGCGCTGGCGATCATCGACGAGGACGGGCTCGAAGCGCTGTCGATGCGGCGGTTGGGGCGCCGCCTCGGTGTCGATCCGATGGCGGTGTACTACCACATGCCTAACAAGGCCGCCGTCTACGACGCGATCCTGGACGAGGTCGTCGGGGCGCTGGCGGATCTCGACCTGCCGATGGAGGCCGACCTGGAGACCTTCGTCGTGTGCGCCGGCCGGGCCTACTGGGACCTCTTGCTGGCGCATCCGAGGGCGATGCCGCTCATCACGTCGCGACCCCTGCGCACCGAGCACACGCTCGCCGTGGCCGAGATGCTGCTCACGCACTTCGAGGACGCCGGCCTCACGCCCGAGGAGGGCATCGCCGCGGTGAACGCCTTCGGTCACCTGGTCGAGGGGGCCGTCATCGGCTACGCGCAGACCGTCGCGGGCGGCGAGGTCCACGACGAGGCGACCCCGGAGGACGCGTCCGCCCGGCTCGATCCGGTCCGCTTCCCGCGCCTCGCGCGAGCCGCCGGCGAGGTCGGGTTCCGTCGTTTCGCCTGGGAGTTCGAGTTTGCGCTGCGGGTCCTGGCCCGCGGCTTCGCGGCGACGGCAAGTCGCCGCGGTGGAGGTGCCTCATGATGCGCGCGTCGGCCCACCCGGGTGCTCACCGCTTCGCGCTGGCGTCGATCGCGTTCGCGATCCCGTTCCTTACCGGGTTGGCCTTTGGCCGGTGGCTGCCACGGGGTCCGGCGACCGGGACCGAGGCCCTGACGGTCATCGTCTTGGCCCTGCTCGTCGGGCTGGCGAGCGGCACGCTCGCCGGCCGTCGCTGGGCCATCCTCGCGGCGCCGGCCGCGTTCGCGATCGGCGCCGAGGTGGCGCGCTGGGGGGTGATCGGACCGACCGTCGACCGCATCCACCTCGCCTCGACGTACGGGGTGATCGCGTTCGTCGTCGGTCGCGGGGTTCAGGCCGCCCTGGTCCTGGCGCCGATCGCGCTGGGCGCGGCCTACGGCATCGCCGCGGCGCGGGCGCGGAGCGCTGCCGCGGCGGGCACTCTGGGGTGGGTGACGATCGGCTTGGCGACGCTCGCCCTGGCCGGCGTCGCCAACGCGATCGGGCGCCCGGCGAGCACCGCTCCGATCCTCGGGGCCGACGGCGCGCCGCTGCCCGGCAGTGTCGCGGAGCTCGTCACCGCCGATCTCGGTGGTGGTCGCCAGACGCTGATGGTCCGCGGTCGCAGCGTCGATGCCCCCGTCCTGCTGTACCTCGCCGGGGGTCCGGGCGGCACCGACCTCGGCGCCATGCGGGCGGACGTCGGGCTCGAGCAGCACTTCGTCGTCGTGACCTGGGAGCAGCGCGGCGCCGGCAAGTCTTACGGGGCGCTCGAACCGGCCCGGACGCTGACGCTAGAGCAGATGGTCGCCGACACGCTGGAGCTGACCGAGGTCCTCCTGCGCCGATTCGACGAAGAGAAGCTCTTCCTGGTCGGCAACTCCTGGGGCACCCTGCTCGGCGCCCTGGCGGTGCGCGAGCGGCCCGAGCTCTTCCACGCGTTCGTCGGCGCCGGCCAGATGGTCAGCCCGCGCGAGACGGACGCGATGTTCTACGAGGACACGCTTGCGTGGGCGGAGGCGACCGGGCGCGACGGCTTGGTTGCGACCCTGCGCCGAAACGGGTCGCCACCGTACGGCGACCTGCTCGCCTACGAGCCCGCGCTGGCGCACGAGCACGACTGGAACCCCTACCCGTGGCTCGACGTCGGCAAGGAGATGCCGGCGAACCTGATGGTGGCGGAGAACACCCTGCTCGACCGCGTCAACGGCCTGCGCGGGTTCCTCGACGTCTTCGCGGTCCTCTACCCGCAGCTGCAGGAGCTCGATCTCCGCCGCGATGCGCCGCGCCTCGAGGTTCCCGTGCTCGTCGTGACCGGTAGCTACGAGGCACGGGGTCGCCGAGACCCGGCGCGCGACTGGTTCGAGGCCCTGGAGGCGCCCGTCAAGACCTGGGTCGAGTTCGAGCGTTCCGGCCACCGGCCGCACTTCGAGGAGCCCGCCGCCTTCGCCGGGCTCATGGCGGCGTTGGCGGACGATCTCGTCGGCTCTCGCTGAGGGGGCCACCGCGGTGGTCGCTCACCGGTGCTCGGTGCGACACCGCCGGCGCCGCTTTCGGCCGTCAGCCGTACGCCGCCAGCGTCGCCACCAGCAGCTCGGTCGCCGCCGGCGCGTCGATGCGCGTGAGCACCTCCGCGTTCGGCGCCTCGCCGTGCCGCACGCCGCGCAGGTCGGCGAGCGTCATCCCGCGCGTGTGGGTGCCGGTCAGCTCCACGACGACGTGGTACGGCGTCGCCTCGAGGAGTTCGGGGTGGCTCAGCGCCAGTACCGCGATCGGGTCGTGCAGCGGGCCGGCGGGCACGCCGGAGAAGGCGCGGGCGTAGGCGGTGCCGTAGAAGTCGAGCAGGTCGGCGCAGAAGGCTGAGACGCGGCCGCCGGCCGCGCGGATGCGCTCGCGCTCGTCCGGGCCGATCGGCCACTGGTGGGTGACGTCGAGGCCGGCCATGGTCAGCCGCACGCCGCTGCGGAAGACGACGTCGGCGGCCTCCGGGTCGACCAGGATGTTGAACTCCGCCGCCGCGGTCACGTTGCCGAACGCGATGCCGCCCCCCATGATCGAGATCCCGGCCAGGAGCTCGGCCAGGTCGGGGGCCGTGCGCAGGGCCAGGGCGGCGTTGGTGAGCGGGCCGGTGGCGACCAGCCACACCTCGCCCGGCCGCGCGCGGACCGTGTCGACGATGAAGCCGACCGCATCACGCGAGGCGGGTTCGCCGAGGTCCGTGGGCAGCTCGGGTCCGTCGAGGCCGGAGGCGCCGTGGATGAACTCGGCGGTGCGCGGCTCGGCGACCAGCGGCCGTGGGCTGCCGACGTGCACGGGCGCTTCCAGCCCCAGCACGCGGACCATCGCCAGCGCGTTGCGGGTGGTGAGCGGCAGCGGCACGTTGCCGGCGACCGTCGTGATCCCCAGCAGCTCGGTGTGGCGGCCGGCGACCGCGATCGCCAGCGCGTCGTCGTGGCCCGGATCGCAGTCGAGGACGATGGCGGGCCGCTTCGCGCTCACGCAGCCCCGTCCTCGTTCGGCGCGGCGTCGACGATGGCCTGCGCGACCTGCGCCACCTGCTCGTCCGCCGGCAGCACGATCGCCTGGACCACCCGGTCGCCGGCGCCCATGCGCATGATCGTCACGCCCTGCGACGACCGCCCGTAGCTGCTGATCTGGTCGACGCGCGTGCGGATGAGGATGCCGCCCTCGGAGAGCACGAACAGCTCCTCGCCACCCTGGGTCGGCCACAGGCTGACCAGCTCGCCGGTCTTCTCGGTCACCTTGAGGGTGATGACGCCCTGCCCGCCGCGCCCCTGGCGTGGGTACTCGACGACGGGCGTGCGCTTGCCGAAGCCGGTCTCGCTGATCGCCAGCAACTGGGTGGCGGCCGTGGTCTCCGGCGCGTGCGAGGGGTCGCCGACGACGGCCAGGCTGACCACCCGGTCGCCGCGCCGCAGGCGGATGCCGATGACGCCCTGGGTGGCGCGGCCGGTGTCGCGCACCTCGCTCTCCGGGAAGCGGATCGCCTGGCCGTGCGCGGTGGCGAGCACGACGTCGCCCTCGCCGTCGCCGATGCGAACGGCGACGAGCTCGTCGCCCTCCTGCAGGTTGAGCGCGATCAGCCCGGCGGCGTTCATGTTGGCGTACTCGGTGATCGCGCTGCGCTTGACGATGCCGTCGCGCGTCGCGAAGACGAAGGAGCCGGGTTGATCGAGCGCCTGGATCGACAGCACCGTCTGCACGCTCTCGTCGCCGACCAGCGGGAGCAGGTTGCGCACGTGGCTGCCGCGCGCAGCGCGATCGGCCTCGGGCAGGTCGTAGATCTTCTCGCGGTACACCCGGCCGCGGTCGGTGAAGAACAGCAGGTAGTCGTGGGTGCTGCCGACGAGCAGCAGCGAGTTGACGTCCTCGTCCTTGGTCTTCTGCGCCGTGGCCCCGCGCCCGCCGCGCGCCTGCGCGCGGTAGGCGGCGGCCGGCGTGCGCTTGATGTAGCCGCCGCGCGTCAGCGTCACGACCATCGGCTCGACCGCGATCAGGTCCTCCTTGCCGATGTCGTCCGAGAGGTCGACGATCTGCGTGCGGCGCTCGTCGGCGA
>Ga0114946_10003554_pt1 | contig 10475 bp, 7 predicted proteins | sample WalLakDeSediment_FD_88676 | JGI IMG/M metagenome (GOLD analysis project Ga0114946, IMG submission 88676) | Lake sediment microbial communities from Walker lake, Nevada to study Microbial Dark Matter (Phase II) - Walker Lake 11/02/13 Deep Sediment | ecosystem: Environmental > Aquatic > Freshwater...
CATGGTTCTGGTGTTGCGGCCTAAATTTTTTCAAGTTCTTACCTGCCGTAAACGGGCAGCAGTGCCGCAGGTTCGGCCAAGCGGTCCGGCGCCGCGCAGCCCGCCTGCTCAAGCCGGGCCGATCGGCCGAAGATGCGGTGCTGCTGCCCGTTTACGACTTTTTCTGGATTTTGACGGTGATCACCCGTCGTTTGTCAGCCGCTATTACCTCGAAAACCAGGGCATTGACAATCAGGGTGCTGCCGGGGGCGGGAACCTTGTCCAGGTGGTGGAGAATCAGCCCGCCCACCGACTCGTAGGGGCCTTCGGGCATCTCGACCTTGAAAAACTCCTCGACCTCCTCGATATCCACCTTGGCGTCAGCCAGCACCGTTTGCGAATCCACCACCTTCCAGCGCCGGGTGGTGCGGTCATGTTCGTCGCTGATGTCACCGACGATCTCCTCGACGATATCCTCCAGGGTAATCAGACCCCGGACGCCGCCGAACTCGTCGGTGACCACCGCCAGGTGGGTTTTCTTGGCCTGAAAATATTTAAGCAGCTTGATTATCTGGTGCTTTTCCTGGACAAATTCAGCCGGTTTGGCCAGCATGGCGGCGTTGGGCTGGTCGTGGCTGTCCAGGCAGTAAGGCAGGAGATCCTTGGCGTGGAGAATGCCGATAATCCGGTCGGGATTTTCCCGGTAAACGGGAATCCGGCTGAAGCCACGCTCAATGACCAGGCGGATCAGGTCCAGCAATGGGGTGGAGGCCTCGGTCAGCACCATCTCGGCGCGGGGGGTCATGACCTCGTAGACCAAGGTGTCTTTCAACTCCATGATCCCGGCGATCATGTCGCCTTCTTCGGGGGTGATCAGTCCGTGTTCCTCGCCTTCATCGAGGATTTCCTGGATTTCCTGTTCTATTTTCTCGGTGGTGTCGGGGCCTTTGGTGATACCAAGCAGGTTGAGCAGGCGACGGAAAGGAGATTCCGCCGCCGGGGGCGAGGCCGGGGGCTCCGCGGGCGCGGGCTCTGATGATTGATCCATAATTGTGACAAAAAGCTCCTGGATGGTGGCAAAGTTTGTTATTAAAATGATCGTAGCCAGGCGATGCCCCGAGCGGGGTCCGCCTTAGCTCGAACAATAGTGGCGCCCGGCTCCCGCGTCAATACTATTTATCCCGCTGGTCCTTCCCGGCCAGGGACGGGCCCCGGCCGGGAGCGCGATCGATTTCCCTTTTCTTTTGCGGGCAAATGGGTTAGATATGCCGGCAATCCAGGGAAAAATTGCCAAGCTGAACGCCGCGTTTTGCTGGCTCTTTTTCCTTTTCTTTTGCGGAGCTGACCGGCTCCGGCGGACGTATGCGGGACCGGCGGGCCCCCAAGAGCCTGCTTTTGGCTACGGCATGGCCGGCAGCAACCGGAATCGCCCCCCGGCCGTTCGGCGGAGACGATAAACTGGGAAGAGGTATAATATTGAAGGATAAGGTACTGATTGCCAACCGGGGCGAGATCGCCCTGCGAATCATGCGGGCCTGCCAGGATCTGGGCCTGGACTACGTGGTGATTTATACCGCCGCCGACGAAGGATCCGAACATGTCCGCCGCAATCTTGACAGCAAGACCAACCGGCGCCGGGCCTGGCGGGTGGCCAGCTATACCGAGCCCAACGATATCCTGGCGGTGGCGGATCATACCAAATGCACGGCCATTCATCCCGGCTACGGCTTCTTTTCCGAGGACTTCCGCTTTGCCCGCCGGGTGACGGTGCGGGACCAGCCCCTGACCTTCATCGGCCCCAAGTGGGAGGTGATCAAGGACCTGGGAGATAAGATCAATACCAAGCGGGTGGCCAACCAGCTGGGAATTCCCACCATTCCGGGGACTGATGGACCCATTTACAACGAGATCGACGCCGAGGAAATTGCCCGGCGCCTCCTTGAAGACCAGACCGAACGCGATATTCAGCAGCCCTCGATTCTGGTAAAGGCGGCCGCCGGCGGTGGCGGGATGGGAATCGAAGAAGTTCATGAGATCGAACATTTCCGCCGGGTTTACCGGCAGGTCCAGAACTACGCCAAGCGCCAGTTTGGTGATTCCGGGGTTCTGATCGAACAGTGTTTGCGGGATTACAACCACCTGGAAGTTCAGTTGCTGTGCAGTCGCTACGGCGAGCGGGTCCATTTCGGCACCCGCAACTGCACCATTCAGAGCATCGGCCGTCAGAAACGCCTGGAGGCCGCCCCCGGCTTTGACAGTTCCTGCTTTCCCTATGAGTTCGATGCCCCCGCCATTCAGGACCGGATCGTTGAATACTCCCTGAAGCTGGCTTCTCATGTGCGCTACGATAATGTCGGCACCTGGGAATGGATTGTCAGTCGTAATGGTCAACCTTATCTTCTTGAGGTAAACACTCGTATTCAGGTGGAAAATGATGTTTCTGCCCGGATCAGTCATCTTGATGGCAAACACCCCAACCTGATCCGCGAGCAGATCCGCCTGGCTTTGGGCGATAAACTTGGCTACTCACAGAGCGATATCGAGTTTCGGGGGGCCAGCATCGAGTTGCGGATCGTGGCCGAGGATGCCCAGCGCGGTTTTGCTCCCTGGATCGGCACCATTTCCCAGTTTTCTTACCCGGAACATGAATGGTCGGTGGTTTACAGCCATGTACCAACCGACCGGCCTTACGCTATCCCCAGCGATTACGATCCCAACCTGGCCCTGGCTTTAGTCTGGGGGGATTCCATGGCGGAGGCCAAGGCGCGAGCCCGGCGCTTTATCGGCGAGATGGTCATCGAAGGCAGCAATGCCGCCGGAGCCCCCATCGTCACCAACCTGCAATACCTGGCGGACAACATGGACCGCCTGCTGACCTTCTAAAGGACGGTTTAAACCTGATGGAAGACTTACGCAAACGCCTGCTCAAGTCCGAGGAACGGATTGCTTATCTCGGCCAGATCAAGGAAGGCATCGAATGGGGCAATCTGCCCTCCCTCCAGGAAACCCTGCAAGAGCTGCGCGACGCTTTTTACGAGCACAGCCAGGAAAATCTGACCGAAAGAATCGGAACCCTGGAGGAGTCCCTCGCTTTTCTCGAGAACCGCTGCGAGGAAAGTTTGAGTTCCATGGAGAGGGTCCGCATTGTCCGTAGCCCTCTGCGCTTTTCCCTCAAGGACATCCTGGAAAACGTCTACGAGGAGTACACCGAGATGGGCGGCGAGGAAGACGCTAATATCGATCCGGCCCTGGTGGCGGCCCGGGCCAGCATTTCCCGGCGGGTCAAGAACCGGACCATCATGCAGCAGGTCATGGTCATCGGCCATGAAAAGGGGCACGGTGAGGAATATCGCAACGGTGGCAGCACCAAGCCCTGGGGCAACGAAAAGGCCCTGCGCTACATGCGGGTGGCGGAAACCGAGGGAATCCCGATTCATTTTTATATCTTCACCCCCGGGGCCTTTCCGGTGGAGGAATATCCCGGGGCCGCCCAGCAGATCGCCCGCAATCTTTACGTGATGGCCAAGCTTAGGGTGCCGATGATCGCGGTCACCTCCGAGGGTGGTTCCGGCGGGGCCGAAGCGGTGGGAATGGGTGATATGCGCCTGATGTTCTCCCACGGTTACTATTCGGTGATCTCGCCGGAAGGGGCCGCCGCCATCGAAGGCAAGATCAGGGAGGGGGCCAAATTACCCAAGGATCTGCTGGAAAATTGTGCCGAGCGGCTGCTGATAACCGCTGAGGACAATCTCCGCCTGGGGACCATCGATCGGATCATTCCCGAACCGCTGCTGGGCGCCCGGAGGGACGATTTCAGTTTTTTCCGTCAGATCAAGACCGAAATGATCCGGGCCACCGATGAAGTGGTCCTCAAAACCAAGAGCCTGCGGGCCTTTCGAGCCTATGAGCTGAAACTGGAAAAGGCCGCCCGGGCGGCCGGGGCCGGGGGCGACGAGGAGCCCCGGATCGATGTTTCCTGGGAGCTGGCCGACGATGAAATCAGGCGGTTGCTCCAGTTCCGGTCCCGCAAGTACCGGGGCATGGCCACCCAGGCCTACCGGGAACACCTGTCTCCTTATGCGGCTTTTTATCGCCGGACCGGTAAAGGTCTGGCCAAGCTTTACTACACCTTTCGCTATGACATCCTCAAAAGTCGCCACAAGCAGGTCAAGAAGGTGATGCAGGATGTTTCCGGGGAGGGTTCGGTGCTGCTCAAGCAGGTTACCGCCCCCTTCTCCGCCGCCTATGATTTTATCGCCCGCAAACCCAACGGCCGCTCGGCGCGGATCAGTACCCTCTGGGGGAGCGCCGGCGAGGACCAGGTGGAATACGGAGAGCTGTACACTTCATCTCTGGCCAACGAAGACCGGACCGTAAGCTGTCCCAATGCCGAGAAGCACGGCTGCAAAGATCTTTGGGTGCCCGATCTCTACGGTGAATTCTGCGGGGTCTGCGAAAATTGCGGCCACCATTTCCCTCTGGAATATCAATGGTATCTGCGCCATCTGTTCGAGCCTGATTCGATCCGGGAGTTCAACGCCGATCTGGCTTCGCTCAATCGCCTCAATTTCCCGGGGATCGACAAGAAGCTGGAGGCGGCCCGGGCCAAAACCGGCCGGCCTTGTGCGATGATCACCTTCGACGCCCGGGTGCTGGGGGTTGATATCGTGGTGGCCATGCTTTACAGCGATTTCCGCAACGGCACGGTGGGGGCGGCCGAGGGGGAAAAATTCGTCCGGGCCTGCGAACTGGCCCGCATAAAAAGGCGGCCGCTGCTCTCTTACGTTCACACCACCGGCGGCATCCGGATCCATGAGGGAACCCTGGGAGTAATCCAGATGCCCAAGTGCACCATGGCGGTGCGGGAATATATCGACTCCGGGGGCTTGTATATCGTGGTTTACGACAACAACTCCTACGCCGGGCCGGTGGCCAGCTTTCTGGGCTGTTCGCCCTACCAGTTCGCCATCCGTTCCAGCCGGATCGGTTTTGCCGGTCCCCGGGTGATCCGGGATACTACCGGCGAGGACGTTCCCCCCGATTATCACAGCGCTCGCAGCGCTTTGCAGCGCGGCCATATCCAGGGCATCTGGGATCGGCGCGATTTTCGCCGCAATCTGCACAAGTCACTGATGACCATGGGCGGCGGCAATTTGTATTACCGATAGCAGCAGATCGTTGCCAGCGGCCAGGGAGCGCCGATCGGGGCTTGATCCCCAGCGGGCGAATCGGCTCAGCAGTTACGGGTCCCGAGGGACCACCACCGGCGGCCAGTTTAAAGGCAAAGCCATGGTGGCCGTTGCTCTTAGGCCTTGAGCGTCATCGGTTATGGCCGATGCCAACCTTAACCAGGAAGGAGAGAGGAGGGAGGAAAAAAAGAGGCAAAGTACGATGATTAGAGAAGGCAGCAGAGATTGCTGGCCTTACCGTCATCTATCTTCTGACCTCTGACCTCTGACCTCTGGAAGCTATGCTGGAACAGGATATTGATTTTGATGCCATACTGAGCCAGTACCGGGCCGACCCCTTTGATTACATGGTGGTTCACACCTCCCATACCGGCCGGCTCCGCTTCAAGGTGCGGGAAGGGGACGCGGTCGAGGGTATCTCAGGTAAATTTCATCATATTCCCGGCACTCTGCTCTATGAACTGGAGCGGGAGCGCAATCTCAAGCAGATCACCGCCGTCATCAACGGCCAGGTGGACATGGTGCGCAGTGATCTCGAGGGTGGTTTCGTCGAGGCCGGGGAGCATATCCTGACCATCAAGCATCCCCTCAAGAAGCGGGAGATCATTGAATATATCCTGCGCCAGGTTCTGACCCCCTACCGGGCTCCGGAAAAGGCTAAATATTTCTTCGCCCTGGATTTACAGGCCCGGATCGATAAATACGGCCAGCGGGCGGTGGCCATCAAGCCGGGGGATGAAATCCTCACCATGTCCCTGATGAAGCGTGACACCCCGGTTTATTACGACGGGGAGCCAGGCATTATCCATTCGGTTTATTTCAAGCCGGGGGTAAGCGTAGAGCAGGGGGAGCCGCTCTTCGGGGTCTGCCCCAAAGACCGCCTGCCCCTGATTGAAAGGATCATCACCCGCGTCAAAGCGGAGTGGGATTAAACCTCTATTTTTACCATCCTCCGCTCCCGGCCGGGCGGCCTGGGGCGGATCGCCTTCCCACCTGCTTCCCCGGCGACCGCAGTCCCGGCCGCTGGGAGAGTATGGGCCGGGGATCCTCCTGCGCGCCCGGCCTGGATGCGGATCGGAACCCCATTGCCGGGGAAGCTCTTCCAACCTTAATTTGCGTCCGCTGGATTCAGCAGGAAGGCTTAACGTTCAATGCGGAAGGCTTGGCCGTGGCGGGAAAGCACCGCCCCGGTCGGGGTGATTTCTTCCAGGCGCAGTTCGCCCGGGAGCCGGTCGCCTTCATGGTACTGGCGCCCCCCGATCATCACGAAGCGTCGCCCGGGGCTTTCCGAATAAACATGAATTTCCAGTTTGGGGGGAGTTATCTGCTCCCGCACCGCGGCGGGCAATTCGCTCAGCCGTGGGGCCGGTTCCAGGGGCGCCAGCGGTTCGACCCGGTCGGGGGGGGGCAAGGTAAGGGGACTGGCGGCCGGAGGTGCCGTTGGGCCAGGGGTTGCGGGGCTGACGGGAGGCTCGGCCGGTTGTTCGGGACTTAATCCCGGCCAGGGACCTGGTTGCGGGACCTCTGCCGCCGGCTCTGCCGGACGGGGCACCGCCGCCAGTTCCGCCGACGGTTGGCCGGCTGTCGCGATCGGTTCTTCTCCAGCCTGCGGTCGCCCGGGAGATTCCGGTGAACTCAAGACCAGGTAGCCCAGCAGGCCGGCAAGCAGCAGGGTGTTGACCAGCAGCACCGGAACCAGCCAGGTCCGGGCCGGTTTTGCCGGCTCAGTGTTGCCGGCTTGCTGGTGGGTATCAAGCCTCGGCACCTCGCCGAGCTTCCGTTCCCGCTCGGATTTTTTCAGGGCTTCCAGGATATAGGACATGGAAATGATCTCCTGGTGATCAGTCGTTGCCGGCCGCAGGAACCAGCCGGGGGGTAGCGGGATCGACCAGGGATTCGCTCAGCCGCAGCAGGGTCATGGGGCCGACAATGCCGTCGGCCTGCAGGCCGTGAGCCACCTGAAAGGTCATAACCCGGCGGCGCAGCTCGGAATCGAAAAGGTCTGCTTCGGCCACCGGTGGCGGTTCAAGGCCAGCTTCGGCCGCCATTTCCGCTTCATCGGTCAGCCGGTCCAGGGCGTCGCGCAGGCGCTGGACTTCAGGCCCCCGGTCGCCTTCCCGCAGCAGTTGGGCTGCCACCGGTGGCGGCCAGAGAATTTGAAAATCGCCGTACCAGTATTGTTCAATCGCGCTCGCAGGCAACCGCAGTTCCGTTTCGGCCAGGATAAGCGTTGCTTCCCGGCCGGCCAGCTCTGCCAGCAGGACGGTTCGGCCGGCGCCGGCCGACGGATACAACCGCAGCAAGGCCGGGCGATTCAGGCGGCGCAGGGCGGTCAGGTTGCCGGTTTCCTCAAGGCAGCGCAGGCCGAGATCCCGGGCCTGGGCGCAGGGGTCGAGGCCAGGCTGGAAATCGTGCCCCCAGAGTTGGAAGAGATCCTGCCAGGCCGCAGTTTCACCGTCGTCGGGCAAAGCGGCGAGCTGCTCGGCCAGCACGGCGGCGGTTGTTGCCCCTTCCTGCCCGCCGGGGGGAGCAATGGGAACGGGGGCGCCGGGCAAGTCCGGTGAGGCGGCGGTTACCTCCCGCTCCGGCAGCGCCTGGTAAAACTGCAAAGCCGCCGGGATCAGCACGATCAACAGAATCAGCAGCAGCAGATTGCGTCTGACCGTCGGGGCCCTCAGCGATCGCCGCCAGCGCTCCGGCAGGTTGCGTTCCGCCCGGACTTCCCTGGCGGCCCGGCGGATAATGCGCTCATCTACTTCCGCCTTTTCTTCGACATAGGCTCCAAGCAGGGCGCGGTCACAGATCACGTTGATCAGGCGCGGGACGCCGCCGCTGAGTCGAGCCAAGGTTTTTAAGGCGGACTTGCTGAAAAGGGGCCGGCTCACTCCGGCCACCCGCAGGCGATGGCGGACATAAGCCATGGTTTCGGCCCGGCTGAGGGGATCAAGGTGGTAGCGGGCGGTGATCCGCTGGGCCAGTTGGCGCAGTTCCGGCCGCTCCAGGAGATCCCGCAGCTCCGGCTGGCCGATGAGGATGATTTCCAGCAGCTTGGTCTCCGCCGTTTCCAGATTGGTCAAGAGACGAACTTGCTCGAGTACTTCCGGACTGAGATTCTGGGCCTCGTCGATGACCAGTACCGTCCGGCGCCCCGCGGCATGGCTTTGCAGCAGATGGTCGTTCAGGACACTGACCAGTACCTTCAGGCTTTTGCTGCCGGCGGGGTAGGGCGCCCCCAGTTCATCGCAGACTGCGGCCACCAGTTCGACGGCGTCCAGGCGGGGGTTGAGAATGAGGGCAAGATCGACTTCGGGGGGCAACTGTTCAAGCAGGCTGCGGCAGAGGGTGGTTTTGCCGGTGCCGACCTCGCCGGTCAGCTGAACGAAGCCGCCGCCCTCGCCCACTCCATAAAGGAGATGGGCCAAGGCCTCGCGATGCCGGTCACTGAGGTAGAGATAGCGCGGATCGGGGGTGATGGCGAAAGGTTTGTGGCTGAGGCCGAAGTGTTTTTCGTACATAATTGCAAGGTATTGGATACCTTGGCGGCTCTCCCTCGTCAAGGTATTTTCCGGCTTTGCCCTTGGCGGCGGACCCCGAGCCGATTAAAATATTAAAATAATAATTTGATTAAGGTCAGGAGATATTGCGGATCCGGCCCCCGCGAACCTCCTGATTTTGCCCGGGACTAAAGGCTTTATCGGCCAGGTTGAGAGATGATGGTGAATTCGGCAAGTGTCATAACGACCGGCGGCCCCGGCCGCTTGAACCCCGAAATGGTCCGGCAGCTGGCGACCACGGAGGAATTGGTCGGCCGGCAGGGAGTTTTTTCCGCCACGGCGGCGGCGGAGATTCTCGCTTACGGCGCGGTGGTGGGCAGCGAGGTGGAAATCTTTCCCTACCAGACCCGCTGCATGGATTATGCCCGCGAGTTGATTCGGCGGGAAGAGGCGGCCGGCCGTTCCTTTGCCAGCGGCAAGGTTTTCATCGCCAGGGAACTCGCGGATGGCCGGGGGCGTTTCGCCCGTGCCTGGCATGCCCCCGCCGGCGGCCTCTGGCTTACCCTGGTGATGGTCAATACCCTGCTGCCCCAGCATGGCCGTTTTTACCCCCTGGCCGCCGGAGTGGCCTGTGCCGAAGCCCTGCGTTGCTTCGGGGTTGAGGCCCGGATCAAATGGGTCAATGACATCCTGGTCAATGATCGCAAACTGGCCGGAATTCTGACCGAGACCGACCGGGGCCTGAGCGGCCGGGAAGAATATGTCCTGATCGGAATCGGCATCAACGTCAACAACGACTGCTTTCCGCCGGAGCTGGCCGGTTTGGCCCTGGCGATGAAAGACGTCCTGGGCCGGGAAACCGACCTGGAACTGCTGGCGGCCCGGCTCCTGGCCAAGCTGCGCTGGAATATAGGCCTGCTCCACTATGTCGAGGCCCGGCAGTTGGCCGACGAAGGGGACAGCGGTGAACCGCCGGCCCGGCACCCCTTGCTGACGGCCTGGCGGCAATACAGCGACACCATCGGCCGCCGGGTGATGTTCGGCTTCGACGTGCAGCTCGCGCCCCAGTATGAAGCGCTGGTGGAGGATATCGACCCCGCCGGCGGCCTGGTCCTGCACCATCTGGCCGATGGTCGGCGGATCACCGAGTACGCCGGCGAAATCGTATATCTGTCCGAATAAAAGGGGTTTTCGCCCGGCATGGAACCTGTCAGCGTCATTATTCCAAGCCATAACCGGGCGGATTTTCTCGCCGGAGCCCTGGCTTCGGTTCTGGGCCAGGACTATCCCCGCTTTGAATTGATCGTGGTCGATGACGGTTCCACCGACCATACCCGTCAGGTCGTGACCGCCGCGGAGCGGCGCTGGGTCGAAAACGGTGGCGAACCCGGGGCTTTGCACTATGTTTTTCAGCCAAACCGGGGGCCGGCGGCGGCCCGTAACGTGGGGATACATCAGGCCCGCTATGATCTGCTGGCCTTCCTTGACTCCGACGACCGCTTTCTGCCCGGCAAGCTGACCCGCCAGGCCGCGGCCATGGCGGAGCGGCCCGAATTTCTGCTCTCCCATACCGAAGAGATCTGGTGGCGCGACGGCTGCCGCCTCAACCAGAAACGCCGCCACCGCAAGGAGGGCGGGGATATCTTCGCCCGCAGCCTGGAAATGTGCGTGGTGGGAATGTCCACGGTGATGCTGCGGCGGCGGCTGTTAGCGGAGATCGGTTTTTTCGACGAATCCCTGCCTTGTTGCGAGGATTACGATCTTTGGCTGCGGCTGACCGCCCGGCACCCGGTCCTCTTTGTCGCTCAGCCTC
>Ga0114946_10003555_pt1 | contig 10475 bp, 9 predicted proteins | sample WalLakDeSediment_FD_88676 | JGI IMG/M metagenome (GOLD analysis project Ga0114946, IMG submission 88676) | Lake sediment microbial communities from Walker lake, Nevada to study Microbial Dark Matter (Phase II) - Walker Lake 11/02/13 Deep Sediment | ecosystem: Environmental > Aquatic > Freshwater...
CGTGGTGATGGTACCGGTTCCCACCGGCGGCACCGTGCTGATCTGCAGGCTGAATTCCTGCCCGGGTTTCACCGTCTCGAGGGTTGCCCGAAACCCGGGATGTTCGGACCGCACGCTGGCAAAGGTGAGCGGTTCGTCGAGGTGACTGGTCAACCGGACCACCCGGGTTTCGCCCTCGGTGGACTCGCTGTCGTATTGGAACATGACCGTCTTGGGGTTGACCTCGATCGGCGCCCAGATCTGGGCTTTCACCTGCAAGACCAACTGGGGTTGACGCGGATCGTTCGTAACCAGCGTGACATTGCGCTGCAGCGCACCACTGTAATTGGCCGTGTCGAACTTGATCGCTACCCGCCCAGTCGCCCCAGGCTCAACCCGCCGATCCCATTCACCCGCCGTCGTGCAACCGCACGAGGTCCGCACCTGCTGAATCTCCAGGGGCACCGAACCCACATTCCGGTAAACAAACTCGTGCTGCCGGCTGTCGCCCGGAGGGAGCCTGCCGAAATCGTGGACCCGCTCGGCCACCTCGATGCTGGGCCCACCCTCGAGCGGTCCGAGCCCGGACGACTCCAACTGGGCTGCTGCCAACGGACCCGAGACCCAGGCCAAGCTGATCATCAGCCCCGCCCACCCGCCGTGCTTTACCCGAGCCATGGTTTCGTTCGTTTTACGCATAGTGAAGCAGTTCATTAGCACATCTCTGACTCCAACGCCAGTGGGTGTTTACGGGCCTGCACCTCAGGCCTCCGCCCAGGATCGGTATAGGCCGGCAACGCCGGCCTCCTCCGGGCTGCCGGCGAACAGGGCGACCCGATAGCGAAGGTGGACGGATTGACCGGCGGGTAGCTGCCAGGGTTGTTCGATCCAGTTGAACGGCATGGGGGAGATCATGCCGTAGTCACGGGTGAACCACGGGCATGGGGCCCACGGGTTTCGTGGATGGTCCATCAGGGCAATGCCCTCGACCGGTTCGCCTTTGGCCTGTGGACGTTTCCCATAGAACGCGCACCACTGGGCCGGTTTGCCGAAGGTGGCGGCTTCCCCGACAGCGCCTTCGCTGGAGACCAGGGTGCCCCCGCCCCACGGCGACAGGTCGATGGCGCTGCGCACCGAGTAGAGGGCGTGGTTGGTTCTCAGGATCGTGACGTCCGTCACCGCGATCCACTCGATCTCGGCGTCTATCAATCGCAGTCGCGGGCTCGAGATCGCCAGCGTAAACTTCCGCCGGTCGCGCATCTGCACCGGTTGACCCGGGACCGCCCATTCGCACTCGTCCAGGATGACGACCGAGGTGGGGGTCGCCTCCGCGACCCGCGGACCGGTCGAGATGATTTGGCCCCGGTCGAGGCCTTCCTGCCAATAATTGCCGCCGTTCACCCGGTCGCACGAGAAGTAGAGCGACCGATGATGCGGCCACGGCAACGCAGTCTCCGAGGTCAACGACAAGCCCGAGACCGGCCCCATGACCGGGTAAAAATACGGGTATTTCTGCTTGGGATGCGCCCGGTAACTGGTGAAGGGCGCGTTATCCCAGCGCAGCCAGATGTGCGGGCCCACCTGGTAATGGGTCAGCTGTTCCGCCGCCGGCGGCGGTTGTCGTTGCGCCAGGCCGCGGCTGGTTACCAGGGCACAAGCTGCCGGGACGGCTCCGGCCGCCAGTGAAACAAGAAAACGTCGGCGATTTAAGGCGTTGGTCATTGGCTTTAGCCGGAATAGCGCCGGCAATCGGTTGTTCGAGTTCAGCGTTCATGGGAGGTTAGACCCTGGGAGGGTGCCGGGCAACCTGAATTGGCTCGCCCCTGGGCGCCCAACGAGCAGGACCGGCCATTCAATTTCCACGGATGACTCCGCCCGGATCTCATGCCACAGTCCGCGCCGCGTGCCGGACCATGGAACGACGATCGAGTTGCAGAGCGCCCTGGGGATTACCCCGAGGCGCCTGAAACCGTATTACCTGGTGTTGGTAGGGTTGAACGCCATTGCGGTGGCCCTCTATTATAACTACCTCTTCTTTTTCATGCAGATGCGGTTCGGGTTTGGAGACCTGGAAAACCTGGGAGTCTCGGCCCTTAACGGACTGCTCTACACCTTCACGGCATGGCAAGGCGGCAGGTTGGGGCAGCGCTGGGGCTACTTGCAGGCAGTGACCGTCGGCATCGTGATCATGACGGGCGCCCTGGTGTTGGGCGCGGTTCTCGCTGCGCAACCCGCCTTGCCCCGGCCGGCTTATTGGCAGCTCGGGATCATGGCGATCTGGACGGCTGGGGTGTCGCTCACCTGGCCTTCGCTGGAGGCCTTGGTCAGCGATCACGAACCTCCACGGCGTCTGCCCCGCATGGTGGGCATTTACAATGTCACCTGGGCCAGCGGCTGGGCGCTGGCCTACTTCGCCGGGGGCGCCATGCTCGACACGCTGGGAGACCGGAGCCTGTTTGTGGTCCCGGTCCTGTTCCATGGCGCCCAACTGGCTTTGATCCTGCGCCTGCGTCCGCTGGCGCGCCAGGCCGCGTCCCTTCAGGACCCGGTCGAAGCGGTGTCGTCGCAGCCTGAGCCGGCGCCGGTGCACACCCCGGAACGAACCCGGTTTTTTTTGTGGCTGGCGTGGATAGCGAATCCGTTTGCCTTTATGGCGATCAGTGCGTTGGTGCCGTTGATCCCCGGTTTGGCTCAACGCCACAATCTGACGCCCACCCTAGCCGGGGCCTTTTGTTCGGTCTGGTTTTTCGCCCGGCTGGGTACGTTTTTCGTGCTCTGGCATTGGCCAGCCTGGCATTACCGGTTCCGGTGGTTCATCGGCGCCTTCATCCTCCTGATTGTGTCGTATGCGGGCATCCTGGCCGCGCCTTCGCTCTGGCCGATCTTCATTTTTCAGGTGGGTTTCGGCATTGCCACCGGCCTGATCTATTATTCATCGCTCTATTATTCGATGGACGCCGGAGACGCCAAGAGCGAGCACGGCGGCATCCATGAAGCAGGGATCGGCGCCGGTAATTTTTCCGGCCCCGCCATCGGCGGGTTGGCGCTCCTGCTGTTTCCGCGGGTTCCCCAGGTCGACACCTGGGCGGTGAGTTTGGCCCTCAGCGCCGGCTTGGTGGGGCTGATTACCGCCTCGCGGCGCGCGGCGGTGCTGCTGCGCCGCAATGGCCAATAGGGTCTCGGGGGGCTGCAGGTGTGCCGGTAGGCCAACACCGACTGGGGCGAACCACACCTGGGAAGCGCACCTCAGAAACTCAGATTCTCCCTTGCCTTCCCCGGGCGGTTTCCCTAGGCATGGTGGCCGGAAATTCTATGGGTGCTTTAGCGGGAAAACTCGGCCTGGTCTTCGGTGTGGCCAATCGACGTTCTATTGCGTGGGCGATCGCCCAGGCCTGGCACAAGGAAGGCGCCCGGCTGGCCTTCACGTACCAGGGCGAACGGTTGCGCGAAAACGTCGAGGACCTGGCCGGCGCCTTTGGCGCGGACACGACGATCCTGCCGTGCGACGTGACGCGCGACGAGGACATCGCGCGAGTATTCGAGGAGGTGGGGAAGCGCCACGGACGGCTGGATCTGATGTTGCACTCGGTGGCGTTCGCGCCCAAGGCGGCGCTCGAGGGCCGGTTCCTCGACACCGATCGCGAGGCCTTCCGCATCGCCCATGACGTCAGCGCCTATTCCCTGGTGGCCTTGGCCCGGGCGGCCGCCCCGTTAATGACCGACGGCGGGAGTATCATCGGGATGAGCTATTACGGCGCGGAGAAGGTGGTGCCGCATTACAACGTGATGGGCGTGGCCAAGGCCGCGCTGGAGGCCTGCACGCGGTATCTGGCCTACGATCTCGGGCCGCAGAAGATCCGCGTCAATTGTATCAGCGCCGGGCCCGTCAACACCCTGGCCGCCCGCGGCATCGCCGGCTTCAGCCAGATGCTCAAGCATTACGAGGCGAAAGCGCCGTTGCGTCGCAACCTGTTGCCCGAGGAACTGGGGGCCACGGGGGTCTTCCTGGCAGGCGACGGCGCCGCCGCGATTACCGGCCAGGTCCTCTACGTCGACTGCGGCTACCAGATCATGGGGATGTGACTCGGGACCACCCGGCGCCTCCGCTCCCCCAGGGTCTGAACTGCAGGGGTCGCAACGCCGCCCTTGTCACGGCCAATCCCAGGCTGCTACGGTGCGCGCGAATCACCCCCTATATGGCGCATTTATGAACTACCAGGCATTCATCGAGGAACAAATCACCGAGCTCAAACAAACCGTGGGCGACGGCATGGCCATCAACGCCATGAGCGGTGGTGTCGACAGCTCCGTGGTGACCCTGCTGGCCCACCGGGCCCTGGGCAATCAACTCAAAACCATCCTCGTGGACAACGCACTCATGCGCGAAGGCGAACCCGAACGCGTCGTGCGCAGCTTCGCGGCCTTGGGCATCCCGGTCGGGTTGGTGGATGCCCGGAGGGAATTCCTGCGTGCGCTGGAGGGAGTGACCGATCCGGAGGCAAAACGACAGGCGATCACGCGAACCTTTTACCGGGATGTGTTCGCCGATGCCGTTCGCCAGAGCGGCGCGCGGTATCTGTTGCATGGCACCATCCTCACCGACATCGAAGAGACGGTGGCAGGGATCAAACGCCAGCACAACATCCTCGCCCAACTCGGCATCGATCCGGAGGCCACATACGGATACCGTGTGCTCGAACCCCTGAAAACACTGCGTAAGGATGGCGTGCGCGAGGTCGCCCGGCGGTTGGGATTGCCGGACGAGTTCACGAGTCGGATCCCGTTTCCGGGTCCGGCCCTCGCGGCGCGGATTGTCGGCGAGGTCACCGAGGCGCGGTTGGCGACGGTCCGGCATGCCACGGCCATTGTGGAGGAGGAGTTGGCTGACACCGGCGCCTTTCAGTATCTGGCGGTGTTGCTGAACGATTGCGCCACGGGCATTCGTGACGGCCAGCGCGAGTTTGGCCAGATCATCGTGGTTCGTTGCCTGGACAGTGTGGACGCGCGGGAAGCCCAGGTGCGCGAGTTGCCGTGGGCAATCCTGCATCGTCTCACCCGGCGGATCACGGCCATCCCAGGGGTAAACCGTTGTTTATACGATCTAACGCCCAAACCGCCGGCAACGGTCGAATACATCTGAACGCCCGGTACCCGGCGCCACGGGCCACCGGCTGCAGCCAGACCCGCAAGCCGGGCCACAACCGCGCCCGGACCCAGACGAAGGCAACCAAGGCGGCGCGCCTTACGATCCGCCGCGCAGGTTCCATTCCTCGCGGAGGTCCGCCGGGATCTCCTGTAGGAAACGGGAAGGACGCTGATGGTAATCGCCACCGCGGCCGTACCCGTCCCGGGTGCGCGGGTAGCTCAGGTAAAGTTCGTTGCGGGCGCGAGTGACCGCGACGTAAAACAACCGGCGCTCCTCTTCCTGCGCAGCCTGGGTCTCCAGCGAGCGCTGCGACGGGAAGAGCCCTTCGCAGAGCATGATCACGAACACAACGTCGAATTCGAGTCCCTTCGCCTGGTGAACCGACGAAAGCCGCAGTTGCTCCTGGTCGCGGACGCGGTGGGGTTCCTCGGTGTCGATGTTGGTCAACAGGGCGAGTTGGGCGAGGAACTCCTCGGTGGAAGCGAATTGGCGGGCGAACACAGCGAGTTGTTCGAGGTCTTCGAGGCGGTGGCTGTAGTTGGCGTATTGTGACTGAAGATAGTCCTGGTAGCCGGCCTCGAGCACCAACTCGATCGCCCGGGCCGGGTTAGCCTGAAGTTCGGGCCTATCCAACTGGGCGAGGGTTGCGCTCAGACCGCCCCAGGACGTCGCAGCTTTCTTGGGCACCCCTTCCCGGCAACGTTCCATCGCCTGCGCCACCAGAACCGCGGGTGGGTTGACCGCGTCGGCAAACAGTTTCCAGAGCCGGTCGCCGCCCTTGCTGCCTACACCGGGCAACAGCCGCGCCACCCGTTTGAAGGCCAACTCATCGCGCGGGTTCGTGACCAGGCGCAGATGGGCCGCCACGTCTTTGATATGGGCCTGCTCGAAGAACCGAATCCCGCTGGTGATGCTGAAAGGGATGTTGCGGCGGGTCAACTCGAGCTGAAGCTCGAGCGCATGGAAATGGGCCCGATACAGCACGGCAATGCGGTCCAGCGGGATCCCTTCGTCCCGCAACTCCAACACGCGCTGGGCGACAAACGCCGCCTGCTCAGCGCCGTCGTTGGTGACGACCAGGGCGGGCTGGACCCCGGCCTGGCGGATGGCGGCCAACTCCTTCTCGAACTGCTCGGTGTTGGCGGCGATGGCCGCATTGGCCAGGGCCAGGATCTCGGGTGTGCTGCGGTAGTTGGTCTCGATCTTGAAGACCCGGGCCGCCGGATAGCGTTTGGGGAACTCGAGGATGTTGCGGAAATTGGCGCCGCGCCAGGAATAGATGCTCTGGGCATCGTCACCGACCGCCATGACATGTTGGTGCCGGGCGGCGAGCAGATCGATGATCTCCGCCTGCAATCGGTTGGTGTCCTGGTATTCGTCCACCAACACAAACTGGAAGCGGTGCTGCAACTCGTCGCGCACCTCGGCGTGCTCCAGCAGCAGGCGCCGCCAGAGCACCAGCAGATCATCGAAGTCCATGGCCCGGGTCTGCTGTTTGCGGGCGGTGTAACGGTCCTGCAATCCGGTAATGATCGCGGTTAACCCGCTGAAATAGTCGTACTGTTCGCCCAGCACCTGGGCGATCGACCGGTCGGTGTTGGCCGCACGTGAAAAAATGTCCAGCAACACATCCTTCTTCGGAAACCGCGTCTCCTTGATCTTCACCTCTGCGTCGTCGACACATGCCTGGACCAGGTCCGCCGCGTCTTCCCGGTCGAGAATGCTGAAGTCGCGGGTGTACCCGAGTCGTTGGGCATGGCGGCGGAGCAGGCGATGCCCGATCGAGTGGAACGTGCCGCCCCAGAGCTCGGACAGGTCGCTGCCCAACAACTCGGAGGCGCGGCGCATCATCTCCCGCGCCGCTTTGTTGGTAAAGGTCAGCAACAGCATCCGGTCGGCCGGGATCCCTTGCTCCAGCAGGAACGCCACCCGGTAAATCAGGGTGCGCGTCTTGCCCGCACCCGCACCCGCAATGACCAACGCCGGACCAGGCGGCGCGGTCACCGCCGCCAGTTGCTGCTCGTTCAGCTCCCGCGCGTAATCGATCCTCAGATCGACTGCGTGCCGGAACGGTTTGAGCGCGTACTCGCGTGGCATGAACCGGACGTTACACAGCGGCCGCCCGGGACGCCAACTGTTCCTACCGCTACCGGGCGGGGCCGGTCAGCTCTCGCCCGGGGTCAGGCCCTCGGTCAGGTCACCGCGCGCCCAGCTCGGGTGTTCCTCCCCTGGGCTGCGGGTCGCCCGGGGCTCCCAACCCCGAGCACCGGCACGGAAGGGGACCGGGTATTCCTGGCCCAACCCGGGCTTGCACCGTCCCGCGGTGGGGTGGCAAAAATGCGGCATGGTCTACACTGCGGAAATCCAGATCGCCACGTCCGGGCACCGTGATATGCACGACTTGACCGGGCAGGTGGCACAGATCGTCAGCGCCTCCTCAGCCCGTAACGGTGTCGTCCATCTCTTCGTGGTGGGCAGCACCGCCGCTTTGGGCACCATCGAGTTCGAACCCGGATTGCAGGAGGACCTGCCGGAGATTCTCGACCGGCTCATGCCTCCGAGTCGGGACTATGGCCACGAACGAGCCTGGCACGATGGCAACGGTCATTCGCACCTGCAGGCGACCTTGCTCGGTCCATCGTTGACCGTGCCGGTGCGGGACCGGAGCCTGGTGCTGGGCACCTGGCAACAAGTGTTTCTGCTCGAGTGCGATGTTCGGCCGCGACGCCGAACCGTCGCCGCCACAGTCATCGGGGAGTAACCACCCGGACCAGGGCCTGGGCCGGCCGGCGCACGTTGCCCCGGATGACTTCCCCGTCATCGAACACCGAGGGCGGCAGATGGCGGCAGGCGCGGCGGAAAACGGCCAACTCGCGGTCGTTAGCGGCGGGTTGACGATCCGAGCCATCGGGCTTTTCGCCGAACGCCAAGTTACCCACACCCCGCAGATATAGGTCATCCGGATGTTGCAGGGCGACACCGGGGCCGAAACCATCCGGACCGAAACCGGGCAGTCGGAGGCACCTGACCGAACGGGCCGAGGCGGGCTTCGTGTGGCGCCCATGGCAGGTGGTTACCAACTCCGCTGCCGGGACCTTGCTGTTGCCGGATCTGCCGGAGGATGAAATCCAGGCGTTCTTCCGTGCCCGCTTGCTGGACTGAGCGTTGGCGGCGTTCCGACGCCACGGTCATGGCGGGAGCACCGCGCTTATTCGTCAAATGAGCGGTTCCGCGACCGACTCGATCACGCGCTTCAGAAGTTGCGCGTCCATCTCCACGAGGTGGCATCGTTCGGGAAACCGGCCTTGCTGCACGTCGGCAACGTACTCACTGAACGCGGCGACCCGCTCCGCCTGCAGCCGGCGGTGTTCGGCCACAAAGTCCCGGTAAGCCTTGGCGTGACGCGGCTGGCGCTCGTCGTAGTCCCCCAGGATGTCGTCGGAAAACAGGAACTGAGTGTCGCAACCGGTCCCGGAGCCGAGCGACATGAGGAGCATCCGGGTTTGCGAGCAGAGTAAAGTTGCCAGGTTGTGGGGCACCACCTCGAGTTCAGCGGCATAGGCCCCGGCGTTCTCCAGATCCTTCATCCGGCGGTAGAGGTCGCGCGCCTCTTCCACCGTCCTGCCGATCGCGCGGTAGCCCGTCCACGTGACGTGCCGGGGAACCATTCCCAGATGGCCCACCACCGGAATTCGCTCCCGGGCCATGGCCTCGATGATGAACGGGCTGGCCGAACAATAGACCGAGCTCGCCCCCAGTTCGAGTGCGCGGAATCCCACGCGAATGGCCTCTTCGGGCGACGCCAGTCCGTGGGGTGTGGCGGCGGAAAGGAAGCTGTTGGGCGCGGCGGCAACGAGCCGGGGCAGTCGCGCCTGGGATTCGGGCGAATCGAAACTGCAACTCATCAGGTCCACGCCGGCGGCTTCGGCCGCCGCCGCTTCCTCCGGTGATTTCACATGGATATGGGTAAGGCAACGCTGTCCCTTGAGCTGCTGAAGATCGTAGACCGTGTATTTCTTCCTGGGTCGGAGCATGGCCGGAGCATTGGAGAATTCCGGCCAAGAATCAACCCTCGTCCGCCTGAGGGCTTGAACGCCGGCCCGCCAGGATCAATTGGCTTTCTGAATGACCTGGTGGACGCTCCGCGGCTCGACGGTTTACTCCACGGCCGGGTGGTTCGTGCCCACGGTGGCGGTGCCCGCGGCGACGATGATGTCGCCCTGGCTCCCTCTGCCGAGGAGGTTGCCGTCGATCACCGTGTTGCGGGATCCGGCCGCCACCTCGATGGCGGCGAGCATCTCCCTCACCTCGCCCCGCACCGCGCATCCAGGCCACACCACTCGATACGTTTCGCCGCCAGAGGTGCTTTCACGCGTGCCTGGCTTGGTCCGGCTCACACTTTTTCGAGCCGCACACGGGTGTCGTAGAAGACGACGCTGGCGCCAATGGGATCGGAGAGGGCGGTGTTTTCGAGGAAGGGGTCGACACGCATAACGGCGTTGGCATTGATGCCGCGGCCGCGGCGTTCATCACGCCGGATGATATCGCCGTCGACCCGCATGTCCGTGGCCCCATTACCCCACTGGCCGAAGCCGAGGGAAAAAGTCACCACACCGGGTCGCATGCCTTCGACGACCTTGATCTTGCCGGTGACTTTCCGTTGGCCGAGTTCGCCGAGATCCCAGACCCCGTCCGGATTGGTTGCGCTCTTGATCACGACGACATCGCCGGTCTGGAAGCCGCCGGCGGTGGCGGTGATCCGATTCATCAGGATCGCGTTCTCCGGCACGACCGCGAGCAGCCAATAGGCGCTATTGGTCCGGGACTTGGTCTGCACACTTTGCCGGTAGGTGCTCAGCGACAGGGGATACTCACCGGCGGAATCCGGCAACTCGCGCCCGAGGCTGTCCAGCACGGGATAGTGACGCGGTATGCCATCGTAGCGTTTGCCGGTCATGCTGTTACGGAAACGCGCGGTCTTCTCGCAGTAGAGGTTGACCAGCCGCGCGTAGGCGTTGGTGAGTTGCTCGCCCCGGTAGGTGTCAGGATAATCCTGGAAACGGCCACCCCGGTTGAGCACATAGACCACCTTCTTCCACCAATCCGCACCCACGGCTTCCCGCCAGCGATGTTCATCGAAGGTGTGGGCGGCGAGATGCCGGCGCGAGCGCCTGAAGACCTCCTCTTCGCGCTCATCGGCGTCGGGGACGGCAGTGCCGTCGGCCGCCACGTTGGCCACCATTTTCAGATAATAATGATCGGGGTGCGTGAGTGGCAGGCCTTCTCCGAAGCCATGGGGACCAAACTCGCTCAACGCCAGCTTCTCCGCCATGGCCATCATCATGGCTTC
>Ga0114946_10003557_pt1 | contig 10472 bp, 10 predicted proteins | sample WalLakDeSediment_FD_88676 | JGI IMG/M metagenome (GOLD analysis project Ga0114946, IMG submission 88676) | Lake sediment microbial communities from Walker lake, Nevada to study Microbial Dark Matter (Phase II) - Walker Lake 11/02/13 Deep Sediment | ecosystem: Environmental > Aquatic >...
CGTCGTCGAGGTGGTAAATATGCGCGAGATCCGGGGCCTGATCGACCCAATCGGGCCGTCGTAGGTCACGGTCGCTGATGATCCCCACCAGCGCGCCCGCGCCATCGACCACGGGGATGTGGCGAATGTCGTGTTCGCGCATGCGAAAGAAGGTCGTGCGGCTGCCGTCCTCGGGCGAGGCCGTGATCAGCTTGCTGGTCATGTACTGACTAATGCGCATGGAGTCCGTCCATCATGCCGGACGCCGGATTTGCGCCGAGGGCAAACCCTGCGGCCACATCCCCGGGCCCGCGCAAGCCCTGCGGGCACTGTCCCGCTGATGAGTACCCGAGCGTTTGCGCGGCGCGAGGCCCCTCGCGACCCTCTTCATCCGGGCCTTCGCACGGATAGCACGAATAATTTGCAGGACCTTCGACCCGACCCGGCAGCGCTTGCATGGCGGTTGGGCGGCCGGTTCGGCTAAGCAGTGCATCGGCGGGCTCAGCTGCTCCGCCTGTACACCCCGTGAGCGTCCTTTACTTTCTGCTGCCTCTCGCCGGCCTGCTCGTCGCCGCAGCCGTGGTCGCATTCGCGCTCGCGGCCAAAGCTGGACAGTTCGACGACCTCGAGACCCCCCCTCTACGCATCTTGTTCGACGACGAGGAGACATTGTCGTGAGCGACATTCAGCCCAACACCGAGACCATCCGCTACGACGACGCGATCGTCCGCCACTTCTCCTACGCGACCATCATCTGGGGGCTCATCGGCATGCTCGCCGGCCTGTGGCTGGCCCTCGAGCTCTCCGATCCTCGCTTCAACCTCCACGAGATGGTCGCGTTCGGGCGCCTGCGGCCGCTGCACACCAACGCGGTGATCTTCGCGTTCGTCGGCAACGGGATGTTCGCGGGGATCTACTACTCCACGCAGCGCCTGCTCAAGACCCGCCTCGCCAGCGACCTCCTGTCCAAGGTCCACTTTTGGGGCTGGCAGGCGATCATCGTCTCGGCGGCGATCACCTTGCCGCTCGGGTTCACCAGCTCCAAGGAGTACGCCGAGCTCGAGTGGCCGATCGACATTGCGATCGCCCTGGTCTGGGTGGTGTTTGGCATCAACTTCTTTTGGACCCTCGCGCGCCGGCGCGAGAAGCACTTGTACGTCGCGCTGTGGTTTTACATCGCGTCGATCATCGCGATCGCGGTGCTCCACATCGTCAACTCGATGGCGGTCCCGGTCAGCTTGCTCAAGAGCTACTCGGCCTACGCGGGCATCCAAGACGGCCTCGTTCAGTGGTGGTACGGGCACAACGCCGTGGCGTTCTTCCTGACCACGCCGTACCTCGGGCTGATGTACTACTTCGTGCCCAAGGCCGCGCAGCGGCCGGTCTACAGCTACCGCCTGTCGATCATCCACTTTTGGGCGCTGGTGTTCCTCTACATTTGGGCGGGCCCCCACCACCTGCTCAACTCGGCGCTCCCGGACTGGGCCCAGAGCCTCGGCACCGCGTTTTCGATCATGCTGCTCGCGCCGAGCTGGGGCGGGATGATCAACGGGCTTTTGACCCTGCGCGGCGCCTGGCACAAGCTGCGGACCGACCCGGTCCTGAAGTTCTTCGTCGCCTCGCTGACCTTCTACGGCATGGCGACCTTCGAGGGCCCGATGCTCTCGCTCAAGAGCGTCAACTCGCTCTCGCACTTCACCAACTGGACGATCGCCCACGTCCACGCCGGCGGGCTCGGCTGGAACGGGTTCTTCACCTTCGGCCTGCTCTACTGGCTGCTCCCGCGCCTGTGGAAGACCGACCTGCACAGCAAGGCGCTCGCAACCACGCACTTTTGGTTCGGGCTGATCGGCATCGCCATCTACGTGCTCGCGATGTGGGTCAACGGCGTGACCGAGGGCCTGATGTGGAAGGAGTTCGATCCGGACGGCAAGCTGGTCTACGGCACCTGGGACGAGATGGTCCCGGCCCTGCGCCCGACCTACATCGCCCGCGCCGTCGGCGGAGGCCTGTACATCGTCGGGCTGCTCTTGATGATCTGGAACTTCTTCAAGACCTGGCAAACCCGCGGTGAGGTCAGCGACACGATCGTCGAGGTCCCGGTCCGCCGCGATCTCTCGGCCCCCGCCGGCAAGTCCTGGCACCGCAAGCTCGAGGGCGCGCCCCTGCGCTTCGCGATGTTCACGACCGTCGCGGTCGCGGCCGGCGGCATCTTCGAGCTGATCCCGAGCATGGCGATCAAGTCGAACGTCCCCACGATTGCGAGCGTCCGCCCGTATTCGCCGCTCGAGCTCGAGGGCCGGGATATCTACATCGCCGAGGGCTGCGTCAATTGCCACTCGCAGATGGTCCGGCCGTTCCGCGAGGAGACCCTGCGCTACGGCGACTACGCCAAGGCCGGGGAATTTATCTACGACCACCCGTTCTTGTGGGGTTCGCGGCGGATCGGCCCCGACCTCCTGCGGGTCGGCGGCAAATACAACGATCTGTGGCACTACAACCACCTCGTCGATCCGCGCTCGACCTCGCCGCGCTCGCTGATGCCCAGCTACGCGCACCTCGCCGAGCAACCCCTCGACCTGAGCATGACCAACCGCAAGGCCGGCGTCCACGCCATGTTTGGCGCGCCCTACACCGAAGGGGAGATCGGCGCGGCCTCGTTGATGGCCCAAATGCAGGCCGACACGATCGCCGACGGGCTCGTGGAATTGGGCGCCCCGGACATTCGCGCGGTCGAGATGGTCGCGCTGATCGCCTACCTCCAACGACTCGGGATTGACGGCAAGGGCGCCGTCGACGCCGATGTCGCCCCCGTCGAGGCCCCGACCGAGGGCCGCCCCATGCCCCTCGAAGCCCCCTGAGGTCCACCATCATGAAAAGCGACGTCCTCTCCTTCAGCGAATTCGCCTACCTCGCCGAGATCAGCCTGGTGATCTTCATGGCCGTGTTCCTCGGCGCGATCGTCTGGATGTTCCGTCCAGGCGCGAAGCAGGCCTACACCGCCTGCGCCCAGCTGCCCCTCGACGACTGACCCGGAGACTCGAACCATGGCTGCACCGCCCGACGACCTGCTCGACCACGACTACGACGGCATCAAGGAGTTCGACAACCCCTTGCCGAAATGGTGGGTGTACCTGTTTTACGGGTGCATCGTCTTCGCCATCGTGTACGTGCCCTACTACCACTTTGGCCCCGGCGAGCTCCCGCGCGAGCAGTGGGCCTTGGAGATGAACGATTGGTGGGAGAACCACCCGCCGCCGGTGCTCGCGAGCGATCCAGAGCTCGAGGCGATGGCCGCCGAGCCCAACTTCGTCGCCGCTGGCCAATCGATCTATGCGATCCGCTGCGTCGCTTGCCACTTGGCCGACGGCGGCGGCCTCGTCGGGCCCAATTTGACCGACGATTTCACGATCTACGGGCAAGCCCGCGACCAGCTCGTCGGCGTCGTATTCCACGGGACGCCCAACGGGATGCAGGCCTGGAAGGACCAGCTCAGCCTCACGCAGATCTACCAAGTCAGCGCGTATGTCTACACGCTCCGGGGGACCACGCCGGCCAAGCCCAAGGCCCCGGAGGGGATCCCCATCAGCCCCGCCGGCTGATTCTAGCCCAGCAAAGACCCCAGCATGGCACTCGCGGACAACGACACGGTCACGACCATCGGTGAAGGTGGCAGGCGGGTTTGGCTGTACCCGGCGTGGATCCGCGGCAACAAGCTCACGGCCCGCACCATCGTCCATTGGCTGCTGCTGATCCTCCTGTTGATCGGCCCGTGGATCGACATCGGCGGCAATCCAGCCACGCGAATCGACATCCCCGGCCGGCGCATGTACGTGTGGGGCGCGACCTTGATGGCCACGGACGGCGCGTACATGCTGTTCGCGGCCGGGCTGATCATCTTCGCGGTGTTCTTGTTCACCGCGCTGTTTGGCCGGGCGTGGTGCGGTTGGAGCTGCCCGCAGACGGTGTTCCTCGAGTCGCTGATCCGCCCGGTCGAGCGCTGGATCGAGGGTGACGCCAGCGCCCGACGCAAGCTCGACGCGGGGCCCTGGACCGCCGAGAAGCTGCGCAAAAAGGCGCTCAAGTACGGCTTTTATCTGGTCTTCGCCGGGGCGGTGGGGACCACCTTCACGGCCTATTTTCTCGGTCGCGGCGGGGTGCTCGAGGCCCAGCTCGACCCGCTCGCGCACCCCGGCGGGACCGCGACCTTCTTGGGGATCACGGGCCTGCTGCTGTTCGACTTCGCCTACTTCCGTGAGCAGACCTGCCTGGTGGTCTGCCCCTACGGCCGGTTTCAGTCGGTCCTGCTCGACGCCGACTCGCTCGCGGTCGGCTACGACGAGCGCCGCGGCGAGCCCCGCGGCAAGGTCAGCGATCCGGCAGCCGGCGACTGCGTCGATTGCAAGGCCTGCGTGCGCGTGTGCCCGACCGGGATCGACATTCGCAACGGCACGCAGATGGAGTGCATCCAGTGCATGGCCTGCATCGACGCGTGCGACGACATCATGATCAAGCTCCAGCGCCCGACCGGGCTGGTCCGGCTCGACTCCGAGCGGCACCTCGCCGGCCTAGCCGCCACCGATCAGCGCAGCGCCCTACGCCGAGCCTTGCGCCCGCGGGTGGTCGCCTACGGCGTCGGGCTGATCGCCGTGATCGTCCTGATGATCGTCGCGATCGGCGTGCGCCAGCCCGTCGGCCTCGACCTCCACCGCATGTCCGGCGCGCCGCCGTACCTGAGCATGGGTGACGGCCGGATCCAAAACACCCTCGAGCTGCGGATCCAAAACCGCAGCGCGGGGCCCCGGGCGTTTACGGTCACCCTCGTCGAGCCCGACCCCAGCAGCACCGAGCTGCTCGTGCCCGGCGGGGCGTGGATCGTCGAGGGCGAGGCGACCCGGCAGTTTCCGGTGTTCGTGCTCCGGCCCGAGGCGCTCGGCGGCGGCGACGTGCGCGTGCAGGTCAGCGACGATCAAGGCTTCAGCGAGGAGCTGTCCATCGAGTTCCTGGCCGGCTCGCGGCCCTCGGGTGCGAACAAGGCCAAGGCCGGAGGTCAACCATGAGTGAGATCGTCGAACACCCCCGCAGCTATTGGCCCGTGGGGATCGTCGTCGGCCTCGGCGCGGTGATCGTCGCCAACGCGATCATGATCACGATCGCCGTCTCCAACCCCTCGATGCCCGCCGCCCAGGATCATTGGGCCGAGTCGCTCGCTTGGGATCGGGAGCTCGAGCTGCGTGAGCGCAGCGCCGCCTTGGGCTGGTCGGTCGCGGGCCTCGGCTGGACCGACGCGGGCCGCGAGGGCGTCGGCTTGGACCTCGTCGACCGTGAAGGCCGGGCGCTCACGGGTCTGCGCGGGAGCGTGGCGATCGAGCGCGCCGACACCCTCGACCAGGATGTCCGGGTCGAGCTGCGCGAGCTCGGCGAGGGTCGCTACGTCGTCGACGCGCCGAACCAAGCGATCGCCCAGACCGGGCTGGTGCGCCTGACCCTCGACGTTCAGGCGGTCACGGGCGAGCGCTTCGTCGTCCGCCAGGCCCTCGATCTCGCGGCTGTGCCCGTGCTCGAGGCGGCCCCGCGGTGACCGGGTTTGGCCTGACGCTCGCGGCCGTGCTCGGGGCCAGCGTGCTCGGGAGCCTGCACTGCGTCGGGATGTGCGGGGGCTTCGTCGCGAGCGTGGCGGGGGCCTGCGACGCCGACGGCCGCCGCAAGCTCGGCCCGCTGCTCGCCTACCAAGCCGCGCGCGGATCGGCCTACGTCAGCCTCGGCGCCCTCGCCGGGCTGCTCGGCGCGGGGCTCGACGCGAGCGCGGCGATGGTCGGGATCCAGCGCGTCGCCGGACCGCTCATGGGCATCGTCTTGATCGCGATGGCCGTGTCGGCGTGGCGCGGGTCCACTGGATCGAGGGGATCGAGGGGATCGAGCCAGGCGCTGATCACCCCTGGGCTTCGCCCGCGCCGAGCCCCCCTCGATCGCCTGCGCCTGCGCCTGACCCTCGCCGTGCGCGAGCGCGGAGCGAAGGCCGGGGCCGCCGCGGGCCTGCTCACCGCCCTGCTCCCCTGCGGCTGGCTGTGGGCCTACATCGCGGTCGCGGCCTCGACCGGCAGCGTCACCCGGGGGCTCGCGGTCATGGCCGCGTTTTGGCTCGGCAGCGTCCCGGCCCTGCTCGGCGTGGGCCTGCTCGCTGGCGCGTTTGGCCGTCGCCTCGGTCGCCACGCGCCGCGGATCACCGCGATCTTGCTGTTGGCGCTCGGGCTGCTGAGCCTCAGCGGTAAGCTCGGCGCCTTGCTTATCACCCCCACGCACACCGAGCCCCCGACCGATCGGCAAACCGAGCAGCACGAGCCCGCGATCCCGCGCGAGGCCCCCTGCCACTGACGGCGCCGCCCATGCCTGCGACCAGCCCGTGCGCGCACTGTGGCCTGCCCACGCCGACCGCTGAGGGCGACCAGCCGAGCTTTTGCTGCCGCGGCTGCCAGACGGTCTGGGCCCTCGTCCACGACGCCGGGCTGACCAACTACTACGCCCTGCGAGACCGGCTCGATCCCGACGCCTCGCCTGGCACCGCTCGGGCCGACCACGCCGCCCAGCCCCCCGCCTACGCCCACCTCGACGATCCTGCGGTGCTCGCGAGCATCGGCGATCGTCCCGGTCACGCCGAGCTGCACCTCGTTGGGCTCCACTGCGCGGCCTGTGTGTGGTTGATCGAGCGGCTCCCCGCCGTGCTCGAGGGCGTGATCGAGGCCCGGGTCGACTACGGCTCCGGGCGGCTGTGGCTCGACTGGGATCCCGATCGCCTGCGGCTCTCGGACATCGCCGACTTCCTCCACCGGGCCGGCTACGCGGTCCACACCGTCGACGCCGAGGCCGAGCAGGCCCGCCGCGGTGAGCAGCGCTCGGAGCTGATCCGCATCGGCGTCGCCGGAGCGAGCGCTGGCAACGTGATGCTGGTCAGCTTCGCCCTGTACGCCGGGGCGCTGTCGAGCATCGAGCTCGAGTGGTCGCGCTTGTTCGAGTTCGCCGCGCTGATCGTCGCGCTCCCGGCCGTGGTCTACGGCGGCCTGCCCTTTTACCGGGCGGCCTGGGCCGGCGTTCGGGTCAAGCGCTTGCACATCGATCTGCCGATCGCCCTAGGCGTGCTCGGGGGCTTCGTCGCGAGCGTGATCGCGACGGTACGCGGGACCGGCGAGGTCTACTTCGACTCGGTCAGCCTGCTGGTCTTCCTGCTCTTGCTCGGCCGCTTCGTCCAGCGCCGCGGCCAGCAGTGGGCCCTGTCGCGCACCGATCTCTTGCAGCTCTTGCTCCCCGCTCAGGCCCGGCGGATCACCCCCGACGGCCGCCGCGAGAGCTGCTCGGCCGCCGCGCTCGTGGTCGGCGAGCGCGTCGAGGTTCGGGGCGGCGAGCGGATCCCCGCCGACGCGCGGGTCGTGGCCGGGCGCGCGAGCGTCGACGCCAGCAGCCTGACTGGCGAGTCCTCGGCGCGGTCCGTCGAGATCGGCGACCTCGTCCTCGCCGGCACCCTCGCCGTCGATGGCGGCTGCGAGCTCGAGGTCGAGGCCGTCGGCCCGGCGACCCGGATCGGCTCGCTCGCGGCGCGGATCATGGAGGCCGATCGCAACCGCGCCCCGATCCAGCGCGCCGTCGATCGGCTCAGCGCGTACTTCGTCGCTGGAGTGCTCGGGGCCGCGCTTGCCGGCGGGCTCGCGTGGTGGTTCGTCGATCCGAGCCGGGTGTTTGGGGTCGTCGTCGCCCTGCTAGTGATCTCGTGCCCCTGCGCGCTCGGCCTCGCAACCCCGGTCGCGCTCACCGTCGCCCGCGGGCGCGCAGCCGAGCGCGGGATCCTGTTCGCCTCCGCGGCCGCGCTCGAGGCCCTCGCCAAGGTCGAGGTCGCCGTATTCGACAAGACCGGCACGCTGACCGAGGGCGCCCTCGAGGTCCGCTCGCTGAGCCTCGTCGATCAAGCCGAGCTCGATCCGCAGCGACTCGCCGCCGTGCTGCTCGCGATCGAGGGCGACAGCGGCCACCCGATCGCCCAGGCCCTGCGCCGGTTCGCCGCGTCGCTCTCACCGACCCCCGGGACCACGCTCCAGGCCGTCCGCGATCACGTCGGGCGCGGCCGCGTGGGCCAGGTCACCCTCGACGACCAAAGCGCGCCCCTGCGCGTGCGCGTGGGCAGCCTCGCGTGGATCGACCATCGCGACCGCTTCAGTGTCGCGTTGAGCGAGGCGCTCGAGCTTGGGCGCACGCCGGTGCTCGTCGAGATCGACGAGCGGCCCGTCGCCCTGCTCGCCCTCGCCGACGCGATCCGATCCGACGCGCCCGCTGCGCTCGAGCGCCTACGCGAACTTGGCGTCGCGCTCGCGATCTGCAGCGGCGATCACCCCAAGGCCGTCGCCGCCGTCGCCGCCGAGCTTCGGATCGCGGACTTCGCCGGCGCCATGACGCCCGAGGCCAAGGCCCGCCAGCTCCGCTCCCGCTCGCGCGCCGCGATGATCGGCGACGGGGTCAACGACGCCCCCGCGATGCGAGCCGCGAGCGTGGGCGTCGCCGTCCGCGGCGGTGCCGAGGTCGCCTTGCGCGTCGCCGACGTCCACCTCGCCCACGCCGGCGTCAGCGAGGTCGCCGACTTGTTTGACGGCGCTCGTCGAACAATGCAGGTGATCCGCCGCAACCTCGGCTTCTCGTTGGTCTACAACCTCGTGTTTGCGAGCTTGGCCCTGGCCGGCTTGATCAACCCCCTCGCCGCGGCGATCCTGATGCCGATCTCCTCGCTGACCGTCGTCTTGAGCTCGGCCTCCTCGCGCACCTTCGACCGGGATCGCCGCCGCGCCAAACCGCGTTCTGGCCGCGCTACGCGGCCTATTTCGGAGGGTCCGCTGCAAAGCTTGCACCCCGCGCCCACTGTTCAGCGCAACCAAGCCCTTTAGACTCGCCGTCATCATGTCCCGCACACTCGCACTCGTTCTGTTCAGCTTCGCCGGTCTCTCCACAGCGTGTGGAGGTGAAAAGTCCAGCGTCGACGCCGAGGCCGTAGCCGAAGCCAACAAGATCTGGAACGAGCGCTGCGTGACCTGCCACGCCGCCGACGGCAGCGGCAAGGGCCCCGGCGCCGCGGCCTTGGCGGTCAAGCCCCGCTCGTTTCAAGATCCCACCTGGCAAGCCAGCGTCGACGACGCTCGCATCCGCAAGGTGATCGTCGAAGGCGGCCTCGCCGTCGGGCTCAACGAATCGATGGCGCCCAACCCCGACCTCGCCGACAAGCCCGCGGTCGTCGATCAGCTCGTCGTCAAGATCCGCAAGCTCTCGCAGTAGCGGCCGCGTGCGACTTCAGCACCAACACGCCGGCCCCTGCGGGTCAGGCCAACGTCCAACTTTCGCTCGACAAGACCGGCAACGGCGACATCAATATCACCGTCGATCACCTCGCTCCGCCGGCCCAGATCGAAGGCACCCTGACCTCGTATGTGGCCTGGATCCAGTCCGCCGGCAAAGACCCCTACAAGCTCGGGGTCTTGGAGTACAACGAGAAGCGGCGCAGCGCGAAGCTGTCCGCGACCTACTCCGATGACGCGTTCACGCTGATCATCACCGTCGAGGCTGATCCAGGCGTGAGCGCGCCGCTCGGGGCCCGGGTGCTCGACGTCAAGGTCCGGGCGCCGAACTAGTACGAGTGTCCCGGGCGAGCACGTTGATGTTCGCGAGTGGGCGAACTCAGGTGTTTTCGCGCCAGTTGTCGGTGTGGACCACGCCGCCGTCCTCGTAGGTCCACGTGATCGTATGAAAGACCACGCCGACCTCCTCGGTCGGCGGCTCGACTGAACTGGCCGGGTCAATGGTGTCCGGTGACACCCGCGTAATATGGGCAATTCGCGCCTCCGCGACCTCGACGGTGAAGAATTGCTGGGTCGTGCCATCGCCCGCCGGGCTCGGGCGGAAGAATTTGAAGGTCCCCTCGATGACCTCGTTGTTGCACAGGGCCTTGGCCAGCAACGGCGACGACTTGTCGATGCGCTTGCGAAACACCAGCGGATCGTAGGTCCGGCGCCCGGTCGCCATGCCGGACCCCTTCTCCCGCGCGGTGCGGACCGAGTCTTGGAAATAGAGGCACTCGATCGAGTTTTCGCGGCCGAGGCTGGTCTGGGTGCTCTCGCCCGTGACGTCGATGCCGTTGGCCTTGAGATAGAGATGGACTGTTTCTGCCATGATGACTTGCCCATAAAGCAAGGGGTGTGCCAGCGCAGACCCCCAGCTATGGGCGCTTCGCTGGCGTCGCCGAGCAATCGTCGTCCAAACCAGGGGCCCCGAGCCGGTCGACGATCGTTCAGTCCGGGTTTCACCACGGGCTGCTAGCTAGAGCGCCGATCAAACGGGTCGGCGCTCTAGCAGCCCGTGGTGGAAGTCCTCGCGCCGCCTCGCTTGGCCTTTTCGCCGAGGGCGGTGTCGCCGAAACTTGTAGTACGCCCGGTACAACTGCGTTTCGGCTCCTAGCCCTCGAC
>Ga0114946_10003559_pt1 | contig 10469 bp, 4 predicted proteins | sample WalLakDeSediment_FD_88676 | JGI IMG/M metagenome (GOLD analysis project Ga0114946, IMG submission 88676) | Lake sediment microbial communities from Walker lake, Nevada to study Microbial Dark Matter (Phase II) - Walker Lake 11/02/13 Deep Sediment | ecosystem: Environmental > Aquatic > Freshwater...
CTAGCGAGGTCGCCGAGCCCGAGCAGCCCATCGCCGAGCCCGAGCCGGACATTCCAGTCACGCCCTCGCCAGCCCCGGCCCCCGTCAGCCCCGTCGTCGCCAACAACACCTTCCACATAGGCACGCTGCCCGAGGCCAACCGCGAGGTGATCTTCGCGAGGCCCCAGAGCAGCTTGCGGGTCGCCCTGTCCACCATGATCTCCAGGAAGGTCTCGTACTTGCCGATCATGCGAGGGGAGCGGGCGGTGACCGGTGTCCTGCGTTGGAAAGACGTGGGCCGCTATCTGCTCCTCAACGGCGACGGCTCGCTCGATGACCCGGTCGAGCGCGCCCAGAACCCGCCCATCGAAGTCCGCTACAGCCGCCCGTTCCTCGACGTCATCCCCGAAATCATCAAACACGGCTACGTCCTGGTCCGCGGCCCCAAGAACACGATCGCCGGAATCGTCACCAAAAAGGACCTCGGTCGCCAGCTCCTCGACCGGGCCTCGCCCTTCGTCCTCCTCGGCGAGATCGAACGCGGCCTCCGAGCCCTCATCGAGACCGGCGACTTCACCGTCCAAGAGCTCCGCGACCTCGCCCTCGACCCAAACTCCCCCCGCGAGATATTCGGCGTCGAGAGCTTCACCCTCGGCGAATACCAACGCCTGCTCGAGAAGCCCGCAGCCTGGCCCCGCGTCGAGATCAACATCGACAAAGCGACCTTCATCAGCGAACTCTCCAAGGTCCGCAGCGTCCGCAACAGCGTCATGCACTTCCACCCCGACGGCACCAACGACGACGATCGCCGCCAGCTCTCGCACTTCTTGGAGCTGATCTACGACTTGCAGCGCTTCGCCAAGAGCTGAGACCCGCAGGTGCGTTTGCCGAACATCTTCCGTCGCGCGAAATCCTAAAACTCCGGACGTTTCCGACCGGGTGGGAATCGAGCGCGACGGAACCAGCCGATGCAAAAGCAAACGACCCCGCGGCCACGCAGGCGCAAGCCCCCAGTGTCGACACGATAGAAGACGGCGACGCGCAGATCGTGGGGTACGACGCGACAGGCGCCATCCTCAAATACATGCTCGCCGCGGTGGTGCTAGTGTTCGGCGGTGCGACCGCGTTTCGGTCTTCCTATCTGTCAGCGTGTTGCAAGTTCATCCGCCACCGTCCGCCCGCTCCCGTCGGGCAGCGCCCAGATCGGGTCGAGCAGGGCGTTGCGCCCAGCGCGACGGACATCTTCCCAAGACTCGAGCTCGGCCTCGCCCCTGCGGACCTCGCCGATGCGACGCAAGAGCTCCTCCCGCCAGGCCAGGCCGCGGCGAGCCGCAGGCGCTCGTCGTCTGCAAGCGCCCTGCTACCCCCGGGCGCGGGTCGTTTTCCCCAGCGGGGCGCGAGACCATGGGGGATCGCGTACAGTGAGCCGATGAAGACCTTCACAGCCCTCCTCGTCGTCGTCGTCGCTTGCACGTGCGCCGTGACGGCGTGCAGCGGGAGCTCGGAGACGGGCACGCCCCCGGGAGCGACGGCCGCTAGCGACACACCCACGGCGCCCCTTGGCGAGGGCGTGACCGTCACCCACGTCTCCGGGAGCGAGCTCGCGGAGGCGACCTCGGGCGACGAGTCGACGACCGCCGTGGCGCGCGTCGATGGTGCGAGCGTCCTGCTCACGCTGACCGACTTCGTATATTACTGCGCCCCGCCCCCGACCTTCGCCGCGCGAATGGAGGGCGAGGTGCTCGTCGTGCAGGCGGAGCCCCCGAGCTCCCCCGGCACGCGCTGCATTGGCCCCCACTCCGCCGTGCTCCGCGTCGATGCCGGCTCAGCGGCGCCGCGCACCGTGAGCATCCGCGACATGCAAGGGCTAGAGGTCGCGACCACCAAGGTCACCGGCCGCGACTGAGCGCCGCGGACAATCGCCGACTAGAACAGGCACGTGCCCCGCAGGTTGCCCTCGCCATCGGGCACTCTGATCTGACGTGATGCTCCGGTAAGCGCAGCGCTGACTCAACCCTTACGGCCCACGAACGCCTGCCCTTGCCCACACAGCGCCAGGTAATCACACTTCGAGCAAGCCTCCCGCTTCGGGGCCGGCTCAAAGCTGTTCTCGCGCAGCGCCTTCGCGGCCCGGTTCACGTGCCCGCGCACATCATCGATCATATCCTCGTCGACCGAGCGAGGCCGCCGCTTGCCCTCATCCAAGTTGTAGATCTCGACGAAGTCGGCGTCGCGGCCGGTCAGCTCCCGGTAGCCGAGCGCGTAGATATGCAGCTGCGCATCGGTCAGGTCCTCATCCTGCGCGCGCCGGGTGCTCTTTAGATCGACGATCGTCGTGTCGCCGGTGTCGATGCGCCGGACCAGGTCGACCCGCCCGTTTACGCTCACGCCATTGCCGAGATCGATCTCAATCGCCTTCTCGCTGAACTCCACGTCATCCAGGGCGTTGGCCTCCAAATACTCCGCGACCGACTTGATCGCGGCCTCGCGCAGGTCATCGCGCAGCGCCGGATAAGCGAAGGGCACATGCAAATGCGTGTCGACCAGCGCGGGGGCCTCGCCGGGCTTGGCGATGTCGCCGTTGATCGCGCGGGCGTGGACCTCGGCGAGGGCGTCGTGCAGCGACTTGCCGTAGCCAAGCGCCTCGTCGAGGGGCGGGTTGAAGCCGTAGAGCATGCGCAGCTTGAATTGATAGGGGCACTCCAAGAAGTACTTGAGGTCGCTAAACGAGAGGGTCACGTTGGCGACCGCGGTCTTGGGCTCGGGCGGCAGGCGCTCGCGGTCGGTCAGGGTTGGCCGGCGCCGCTTGATGTATTTTGAGACCAAGACGTCGTCCCAAAACTCCGAGCCGTAGCGGTAGCGCTTGATCTTGGCCGGGATCGGGCCCCAGGTCAGGTACAAGAACTTTTGCGCCCGGGTCATCGCGACATAAAACAGCCGCCGCTCATCCTCGAGATCGCCACGGTAGCGCTCGTAGCCCGCGACCGCCCCGTCGGGCAGGATGTGGTGCGGCTGCCGGCCGCCGACGCGCGGCTGCGGGAACCGGTTGCGCAGCAGCGCCGGCAGGAATACGGCCGGCCACTGCATGCCCTTGGCTTGGTGGACCGTCATGATCCGCACGGCGTCGGGGTTGACGAAGGCCACGTCTTGGCCGCCTTCGGGGTAGGCGCCCTCGGCGTGATGCAGCAAGAACTTGGCGAAGGTCTCGTACTTCTTGGCGGGCTCCGAGTGAAAGTGGATGGTCTCGAAGTCCGAGATCAGCTGGCTGAACCGACCGAGGTTATAAAACACGACCTCGCCGCGGCGGCCGTTGTCGACCGTGGTCGGGACGTTCTCCTCGCGCAGCTCGATCAGCTCGAGGAACCGCTCAAAGGTCCGCTGAATGTTATAGTTTGACCAGCGCTGCTGCTCGGGCGCTTGGCTGAAGCTGTCGCGGGTGGCCTTGGCGTCGGCGATCGCGGCCGCGAGCTTGGCCGGCTCGACGCCAAGCTCGGCCCGCGACCAATGCTCGATCAGCTTCTCGACCGCGTAGCCGTCGACGACGTCGGCGATGAAGTAAAACAGCTGACGGGCAGCCTCGGCCTCGGGCGACTCGAACAGCTTGTTCATGCCGCTGATCACAAACGGGATGTCGGCGGCCCGCAGCGCGTCGGTGATCGTCGGTCCGTTGTTCTTGACGCTGCGCAGCAAGATCGCCATGTCCGAGTAGGCCAGGCCCCGGCGCCGGCCGTCGGCGTCGGTGAACGCGATCCCGCGCAGCTCGGCGATGGTCTTGACCAGCCACGCGGCCTCCTCTTGATCGTCGGCGAAGGCGAGGGCGCACACATCACCCTTGGCGAACGGCTGGGCGTCGCTGGTCTCCATCGCCTTGGGCAGGCGGACCTTGTTTTGCGCGATGAACTCGCGCGCGACCGAGACGATCGCCTCGCTGCTGCGAAAGTTCTTGGCCAAGGTGATCTCGGTGACCTCGCCGTAGCGCTTGGCGAAGGTCAGGATCTGGCCGACGTCGCTGCCGCGCCACTGGTAGATGGTCTGGTCGTCGTCGCCGACCACGCAGACCTGCGCGCCGAGCCCGTGGAGCGCCCAGACCAGCCGCTCTTGGATCGGGTTGACGTCTTGGTACTCGTCGACGATCACGTGCTTTAGGCGACCACCGATCCGCCCGCGGACCGCCGGATCAGTCTCGAGCCGCACGACCGCGTGCTCGAGGATCGCCGTGTAGTCAAAGTAGCGCTTCTTCTCGAGCAGCGCGCGGTAAGCCGCGAGCCCCTCGGCCATGGTGGTGTCGCCCAACAACGACTGATCGAGCTCGGCCTCGCGCAGAATCGACAGGCACTGGATGTAGCGCGAGGTGTCGATGTAGCGCTTGAGCGCCTCGCCCTTCAAGGTCCGAGTTTGGGTCAGCCCGCTCGCCCGGCTGTTTCTGTCGATCAGCAGGACCTGCTGGACCTCGTTGAGCACCCCATATTTGAGAAATTCGGGGACCTCGTTTTGAAGCAGCTGCAAGCAAAACCCGTGGATAGTCCCGACATAGAGCTCAGCCATGCCGATCAGCGCGCCGTAGCGCTCGGCGACGCGCTTGCCGATGCGCTCTTTGAGCTCGCCCGCGGCCTTCTCCGTGAACGTGAATGCGGCGATGTTGCCCGGCAGATAAGCGGGCTCAGCCTTGGGGTCGAGCAGCGTCGCGACGCGGTTGGCCAGGACCTCGGTCTTGCCTGAACCAGCGCACGCGGTCAGTTGCAGGTTTCCTTGGCGATGCTCAATTGCGCGCTTTTGGTTGGGGGTGAAGCTGTACGCCATCGCGAGCAGGGTAACTGATGTTGCTGACCTGCGGCTGAATAATCACCGGCCCCCGGGCCGGCTCGACCCTCCAGCGCTCGCGGTCGGTTTCTGGTAGCGTCCCGCTCGCATGCCGCCCAGCACCCACGAAGTCCGGCGCCACGCCTACTACGACTGCGCGCTGGCCCTGCTGCGCGTGGTCGAGGCTCGATCGCCCACCGCCCGCCGGTTTGGCCCCGAAGCCGACGCGCTATGGCGCAGCGTCGCCGGCGACCTCGACCTTGGCGATCGACTCGAGCTGTTGTTGCGCGACGCGGACCGCCAGTGGGGCGCAGCGTTTGGCGCCCGAGCCGTGTTTGCGCTGCGTTCGGCCCACGAGCAGGACGCGTTTGGGGCCGATTGGCGGCGGCTGTCGGCGCGCGAAGCCGAGGCCCTGTGGAACCAGGCCGCCACCGCCAAGCCGTCCGCCGATCCGCTCGCCGCGGTCGACCAGATCCTCGCCACGTGGCGGCTCGAGCCCCAGCCCTGCCAGCTGCCCAAGCTCGGCCCCTCCTCGCGCTTGGTCGTCGCGGGCCTCGGCGCCCTTGTCGCGACGCTCCGGGCGTTCTTGGCCAACGCCGATCTCTCCTGGCCCAACCAAGTCGTCGTGATCGCCGACGAGCCCGGCCCACGCCAGCTCGCAGCGGCGGCCGCCGCCCTCGCTGATCACGCTGAAGCGACCGTGCTGCTCGGCTCAGACCAGGTCACGCCCGAGCAGACCAAGCGCCTCCGGGCCAAGTTCGGCGCGGGCCTCGAGCCCGTGATCTCAGCCGACGCCAGCGCCCCAGAACGCGACGCAGCCGCCCGATTGGCGCCGTCCAAGCCCAGTTAGCCCCATGGTCCCCGCCCCCAACAATTTCATCTTGGTCGGCACCACTCCTCACGCGCACGAGCAAGCCGGGCTCGACTTTGTCCGTGAGCAGCTGCCCGAGAAGCTCCACGCCCGGGCGCTGATCGACATGTTCGAGCCCAACACCGGCCGCCACTACGAGATCGACTTTGTCGTGATCGGCTGGGGCGGCGTGTTCGTGGTCGAGATGAAGGACTACGAGGGCCGGATCGAGGGTGACGAGCACCGCTGGCTGCTGACCCGCGCCGGCGACAGTCACCCGGTCATGCGCGACAACCCCCTGTCGCTGACCAACCACAAGTGCAAGGTCCTAAAGGGCAAGCTCGAGCGCTACTTCAAGAGCCACGTCCGCGGCCAGCGGGTGCCCTTCATTCAGCCGCTGATCTTCCTGAGCAACCCCCGCGTCAACAACCGCTTGACCGGCCCGGCCCGGACCGCCGTCGTCGATCGATCGACCCTGATCGACGCGCTTCAGCAAGGCAAATTCCCCAACGCCAGCCCCAATCGCTGGGTCCAGATAAGCGGCCCGCAGCGGCGCGGGCTCGAGGCCGCCTTCGACCAGATCGGGCTCAAGCCCCGGGACACCCAGCTGATCGTCAATGGCTACCGCCTCGGTCCGGTCATCGCCGACGGCCCCGCCTATCAAGATCGCGAGGCCCAGCACGAGACCGTCCAATCCATGCGCGCCCGGGCCCGGGTCTACCTAGTCCCGCAGCGCACCAACGTCGATGATCGCGACCGCCTGCGCCGCGCCGCTCGCCGCGAGAGTCAGCTGCTCACCAGCGTCCACGAACACCACGGCATCTTGCGGGTGCTCAACGTGTCCGACGACGCCCCGCTAGGACCCACGATCTTGTTCGATGACTTCGAGGGCGCCGTCCCGCTCGACGCCTTCCTCGAGCACGAGCGGCCCAGCTTCGATGAGCGCGTCGCGATCTTTCGCCAGATCGGCGACGCGCTCGGCTACTGCCACCGCCACGGCGTCATCCACGGCGGCCTGCACCCCGGCGCCGTGCTCGTGCGTCGTCGCGGCGAAGCGGGGATCCAAGTCCGGATCTTCAACTTCCAGCTCGGCGGGGGCCACGGCGCCACCGCCACCGTTCACCGGACCATGCTCGCCAGCGAACCGGCGCAGGCCTACCAAGCGCCCGAGCTCACCCACAACCCCCGCGCGACCAGCCCCGCCTCCGATTGCTTCAGCCTCGGCGCCGTCGGCCACCTGCTGTTCACCGGGCAACCACCAGCGGCGAACTCGATCGGCACCAGCGTTCGGCTGCAACGCGACGGCTGCCTCGACCCGCTCGTCGCCCAAGACAACCTGCCGGCGGCGGTCGTCGAGACCATCCGGCGCAGCACCGACGTCGACGGCCGCATCGACGACGCCATCTTCCTCGTCGAGAACCTGTTCGTGGAGCTGCGCGTCGAGCCAGCCGACGAGCCCGAGAGCACCGCCCACGTGCTCGAGGCCAAGGACGGCGACCTGTTGGTCGAGCGCTACACCGTCAAGGGCTTGCTCGGCTACGGCGCCAGCGCCCGCGTGATCGAGATCCTCGACGAGCACGACAGCCGCCACTACGCGCTCAAGGCCGCCCGCGATCCCGAGCAAAACGAGCGCCTCGACATCGAGGCCGAGGTGCTCGAGAGCTTCGAGCACCCGCGCATCGTCAAGCTCCACGACCGGCTCGAGCTCAACGGCCTGCGCTGCCTCAAGCTCTCGCTCGCCGGCGAGCACACCTTGCTCAAGCAGATCACCGAGGAGGGCGGGCTCGCCTACGACCTCGCCCTGCGCTACGGCGAGGATCTGCTCGAGGCCCTCGAGCAATGCGAGGAGGTCGGGCACCTGCACCGTGACATCAAGCCCGGCAACCTCGGCGTCGGCGCGGCCGTCAAGGGCAAGAAGAAGCACCTGACCTTGTTCGACTTCTCGCTCGCCTCGGCCGCCGACGACAAGCTCGACATCGGCACCGCGCCCTACCGCGATCCCTACCTGTGGGCCGTCAACCGCGGCCGCTGGGACGCCGCCGCCGATCGCTGGAGCGCCGCCGTCACCCTCCACGAGATGCTCACCGGCATCCGCCCGCACTTCGCCCCCGAGGGCCTCTCGCCCCTCGATCCGCGCGCGACCTTGGTGCTCGCCGCCGAGCGCTTCGACGCCGCCATGCGCGACAGCCTGATCAGCTTCTTCGATCGGGCCTTGACCCGCGAGCTCGTCGATCGCTTCAGCTCCGCGCGCGAGATGAAGCGCGCCTGGTCCGGCTGCTTCGACACCGCTCGGCAGATCGTCATTGCGGCCGACACCGCCGACACCGCCGACACCGCCGACACCGCCCCCGAGCCGAGCACGACCACCGAGCCCGCCCCCGCGCCCGAGCAACCCGCCCTCACCGATGAGCAGGTCGCCAAGATCCGTCGGCGCACGCCGATCCGCGCCTTGCCGCTCTCGCCCCGGGCCCTCAACGCCCTCGATCGCGCCGGCCTGACCCGCACCGAAGAGCTGCTCAACCTCCCCAACAATCGCCTGTCTGCGATCCGGGGCATCGGCACCAAGGTCGCCCGCGAGATCCTGACCCTGCGCGATCGCTGGCGGGCCCAGCTCGACGACCGCGACGCGCCCAAGCCCGAGGCCTTGCACCCCGAGTACCGCGGCGCCGAGCTCTACCTCGACAGCTTCGAGGCCCGCGACACCCGTGACGGCCCCACCCTCGCCGTCGAGGTCGTCACCGCCCTCGGCGACGCCGGGCTCTACACCACCGGCAACCTCGCTCGCGCCCCGCGGCTGCAAGTCCAGGCCGTGCTCGCCCGGGTCGCCTGCGAGCCCGCCGTCGTCCTCGAGTTCCTGTCCCTGCTCGAGCGCGCCGACGCCAGCGCGCCCCCGGCCAACCTCGAGGCTTGGATCGCCGCCTTGGACATCGGCAGCCGCAAGGTCGGCGACGTGCGCCTGCGCCAGCTCTACGGCCTCGAGGCCCCCTTCGTCGGCCGCCTCGACCTGACCCAGCGCGAGCTTGGCAGCGCCCTCGAGATCACCGGCGCCGCGATCGCCCGCAACCTCGCCGACGCGATCAAGCACTGGCGCGGCCAGCCGTGGACCGACGCCTTGCGCAGCTTGGCGCTCCAGACCCTCGACGGCCTCGCTGGCGTCGCGCCCATGCCTGTCGCCGCCCAAGCCCTGCGCGGCCTGATCAACCACGACCCGGACGTCCCCGCCGAGCTGACCTTGGCCCGCTGCGCCGCGCTGCTGCGCGTCGCCGTCGAGCTCGGCGTCGACGAGCGCGAGCGCGGCCTGACCTTGCATCGCCGCACCCGCGGCCCCGCGCAGGGCGACCAACACCTGGTCTTGTGGCTGGTCTCGCGCCACGAGCTGTGGCTCAACATCGACAACCTCGGCCGCCGCGCCGACGAGCTCGCCGCGCGCCCGGTGCTCGCCGCCAGCGGTGAGACCGAGCGCGTGCTCGAGCTCGTCGTCCAAAACACAGCCTTGAGCGCCAGCGAGATCGGCCTCTCGCGCCTCGTCGAGCTCGCCGCCTGGGCCAGCCGCCACGCCGGCGCCTCCAGCCGGCTCGAGCTCTACCCCCTGGGCATGCCCGCCGAGCGGGCCGTCGAGCTCAGCGCCCAAGCCCTCGCCAACGATCTCGAACCCGCCGAACTCGCCCACCGCGTCGCGACCCGCTACCCCGACGCCGCGCCCTTGCCCGCGCGCCCGGCCCTCGACCGCCTGCTCGAGCCCTTGCAGCTGCGCTGGGACGACGAACTTGGCCGCTACTGCCGGCCCCAGGCCGAGTCCCGCTCGACCCTCGACACCTCGACCTTCTCGCTCCACCGGCTCCACACCACGCAAGCCGTCGCCGGCCACCACCGCTTGCTCGGCCGCAGCGACGAGCAGCTCAGCGCCGACGAGTTCGAAGACGAGGTCCGGGTCCTCGTTCAGGATCGCAAGCTACGGATCTTGGCCGTCAACTCCGCCTACCTCCCCGAAGCCCTCCACGGCCTCGAGCGCATCATGGGCGTCCGCGGCGTCGCCCTCGATCAGCGCTTGATCGCCGCCATGGACACCTACGTCCGCAGCCGCAAGGGCCCCCTCGGGATCCTCCGCCTGACCGACGCCGCCGGCCCGAGCGACGGCAACTGGCCCCAGCTCCAAGGCGTGGCCAAAGCCGCGGCCGCCGAGCTCGCCGCCACCTTGCTCCCGCCCCGCGAGCCGCTCTTGCTCGTTCAGCCCGGCCTGCTCGCCCGCTACGACCTGCGCGAATTCCTGCGCGCGATCGTCGACGCCGCCAGCGACGATCGCAGCGAAGCCATCGTCTTGCTCAACCCCATCCACGAGGGTGAGCGCCCCGATCTCATCGCCAGCCGCCTGCCGATCCCCGGCCTGCTCCCCGGCCAGATCGCCCCGATCCCCCGGGCCTGGATCGCCAACTTCCACCGCGGCGCCCAAGCCAGCTAACCCCTTCGACCTCTTCATGGCCCGCTCTCGCAAGTCCAAGACCCCCGAGCTCCTCCCCCAGCCCGACCCCAAGGCCCCCCTAGATTCGGGCCACTTTTTGGCCGTCGCGCAGGGCGTACTCGACCTCCTGACCAAGGACCTCCTCGCCCGCGCCGACGAGTCCCCAGCGATCACCGCCGGCCTAAAGGCCCTCCACCAGCACGACAAGCAAAAGGGCCTCACCGCCGATGGCTACCCCGTCTGGCGCCGCCACGTCGTCGTGCAGATCGCCGCCGCCTGGCTGCTCTCTTGCGTATTCGTGCGGACCCTCGAGGATCGGGGCTTGCTCGCACGCAACCGCTTGGCCGGCCCCGGGGCCCTCGACGCCGAGCGGGCGTTCTC
>Ga0114946_10003561_pt1 | contig 10468 bp, 6 predicted proteins | sample WalLakDeSediment_FD_88676 | JGI IMG/M metagenome (GOLD analysis project Ga0114946, IMG submission 88676) | Lake sediment microbial communities from Walker lake, Nevada to study Microbial Dark Matter (Phase II) - Walker Lake 11/02/13 Deep Sediment | ecosystem: Environmental > Aquatic > Freshwater...
ATTCTTGATTCCTTCTCCGCACCGTCAAAAGCAATCATTGAAGACAGTGAACTGCTCCAGGATCGGGTCAGCGGCACCACCAGTAGTTTACTGGGTCTGATCGGCATCACTGCCGACCCGCTTAACAGCCGTGAACACATCCTGATCTCAAACATCTTGTCGCAGGCCTGGCAGCAGGGCCGGAACCTCGACCTGGCATCGCTGATCCAGCAAATCCACAATCCGCCAATCACCCAGGTCGGGGTAATGAACCTGGAGTCATTTTACCCGTCGAAAGACAGATTTGCGTTGGGCTCCCAACTTAACAATCTGCTTGCATCACCCAGCTTTGCCAGCTGGCTGCAGGGCGAATCGCTCAACATTGACAACCTGCTGCATTCACCGAAAGGCAAACCGCGGATGTCAATCTTCTCCATCGCGCACCTTAATGATAACGAGCGGATGTTCTTTGTATCACTGCTCTTAAACCAGGTCTTAAGTTGGACCCGCTCACAAACAGGCACAACCAGCTTAAGAGCCTTGCTCTACATGGACGAAATCTTCGGATTTTTCCCGCCTGTGGCCAACCCGCCCTCCAAGGCACCGCTGTTGACGCTGCTGAAGCAGGCCCGTGCATTTGGGTTAGGCATCCTGCTCACCACCCAGAACCCGGTTGACCTTGACTACAAGGGCCTGGCCAACACCGGCACCTGGTTTATCGGGCGGCTGCAGACTGAGAGGGATAAGATGCGTTTGATCGACGGTCTGGCCGGTGCTACCGCCGCTGAAGGCATCAAGTTTGACCGCAAGGCAATGGAACAAACTATCTCCGGCCTCGGCCAGAGAGTATTCATGATGAATAACGTGCACAAAGATGCCCCGGTGATCTTTGAAACCAGGTGGTGTCTCTCTTATTTACGCGGCCCGCTGACCCGCAACCAGATCAGGGATCTGATGGACCCCCAGCGTGGCAGCTTTGAGCAGGCCGCTGTACCTGCTGTACTGCCTCAACAACCACAGCCAACATTCCAGCCAACAGCTAACCAGGCGCCGCTACCGGAAACAGAGGCAGCAGCGCAACCTGCTGCTCCACCGGCCGCAGAACCGGTGCCGTCCACAGCAGCTTCGGAAGTGGAAAGCAGTGGCGCTCCGATTTTGGCCCCAAGCATCAACCAGGCCTATATCCCGGTCAGAGGAAGAGCTGCCCCAGGAGAAACCATTGTCTACCGGCCGATGGTGCTCGGCAGCGCTCAGGTTGCCTTCATCAACGATCGCATCAACCTGCGCAAAAGCAGGGACCTGCTGCTGACTACGCCGGTAACAAATGATATCTTTCCGGTAGACTGGAACAAAACTGAGTCACTCGAACTTGCCCTTAATGATCTCGAAACCGGACCGGTTCCCGGGGCGATCTTTGAGGAGCTGCCGGCTCCGGCAGCTGACTCTAAAAATTACACCGGCTGGTCACGTGAATTTGTCGATTGGATCTACCGCAACGAAATGGTCGAATTGCTGCAGAGCAGAAGATTCAAGCAGGTTTCCGAACCGGGCGAATCGGAACGCGACTTTCGGGTCAGGTTACAGCAAAACGCCCGTGAAGAGAGGGATAAAGAGCTTGACAAACTGCGAAAGAAATATAGTTCACGGATCAACACCCTTGAAGATCGAGTCCGGCGCAGTGAGCTGACCCTTAGGGGCAAAGAAGATCAAGCTAAACAACATAAAATGCAAACTGCCTTCTCGGTTGGGGCAACTGTTCTTGGATCCTTCTTAGGCAAATCCCCGATCAGCGCTACAACTTTGGGCCGTGCCACCACTGCTGCCCGCGGTGCAGGCCGAATCACAAAAAGCCAGGAGGATGCTAAAAGGGCCGCTGAAAACGTTGAAGCAATTCGCCAGCAGCTACAAGATTTAGAAGAAGAGTTCAAACGGGAAACCGATCTGCTAAACGAGGAAATGAACCCTCTCACCGAAGAATTGGATCAGTTTACTGTAAAACCGCTTAAAAAAGATATCTTACTGAGGGCATTTGCCCTGGCCTGGATGCCTTATCGCAAGAATACTGCCGGCATCGCTGAACCGGCCTGGTAGAAGCCATAGAAAAACTAAAACATCGATTTAAAAGCGAGGTGCCTACTCAGGTGCCTCGTTTTTTGTTCAGCTCAATTATATTTTCAAAACCGAAAGTTCTCCGTCCCTCTTCGATCTCTCGCATCATGAACACAAGCAGGGAGTTAAGCGGGGTTTTTATGCCAACTTCATAACCTTTCTTTACTACATACCCGTTAATGTAGCCTGTCTCCAGTGGCCTGTTTTGCAGGTAATCCTGGTAAGCAGTCGGCAGGATCGCTCCGTGAGTTTCCCTGAGAATATTCAGCAGGCTCTCGGCAATAAACTCTTTCTGCTCGAGATAGAATTCCGGCTTAAATTGCATATTCACTGTTTCCAGGATTATACCCGATTCTGCCGCAACAGCCAGCACTTCGCCAACGATACCGCCAACAGCCCGGCAGGCCTCTGGTGAGGCGACCATTTCAGCTACCGTTTTACCCTGCAGCGCCCCCACGGAAATAGCGCAGTTGGCCAGCAGTTTAGCCCAGAGAAATCCGTAAATATTATCAGTTATAAATGTTTCGGCAACATTGCCCATGATCTTGCCTATCTGCTCCAATTTTTCATCCCGCTGTCCATTGAGCCGGCCGATCACAAACTCGCCCGGCGAAGCCTGATTAAGTTGTCCCGGACCTTCGGTAATGGCCCCCCAACCCACTATACAGCCAACGGTCCGCTCCTGCCCGATTAAATCAGCAATCAGGTCTTCATTAATGCTGTTCTGCAGTGAAACCACAGTTGATGCTTTATCCATCAATGGCAGGATTTGGCGCAATATTTTTTCCGTATGCATCGATTTAACCGCCAGAAAAACCAGCTCCAGGGGACCTTTTAAAGCCCGGGGTTCGATAACGTCGAGGGGAACATTAAAACTACCCCGGCAACCACTTAAGCTTAGGCCTGCAATCATCGCTTGCCGATGTTCAGGCCAGGTTTCAACAACGGTCGGGTTAAAACCCCGACGAACCAACCAGGCTGCCGAAATACCACCAATTGCTCCACCGCCGATTATAGTAATCCTCGGTTCTTTCACAGTTTACCTCCCCTACAACATCATTGATGATCAATTCGCCTGCAAGGGCTATAATCCTCCGTGAAATCGTAATGATCATATTTACAACTATCGGTTTCAGGTCTGCAATGCCGATCGTGATCAAAAAAGTAGAAAGTGCGTTGCTGCTGCAACACTCGCTAAAAAATCCTGAAAAAAAATGAAGAAGCGGACACCAAAGCTCTTCTATAAAAGCGATCAAGCTTTAGTGCCCGCCAACCAAGAGGTGCTGTTTTAATTATTTCGTATCTAAATAATGCGGGGCGGGGCTGTCGGCAACCCGGTAGTCCTTAAGCCCGGGCTCCGGGCAACCCCGCCCGCTTGAATCTGCCCCCGCCACTTTCACAGGGCTACACCGAATGCTGTTTCTTTTTCCAGGTAGTTTTTAGTTACTGCTACCTCTTCGTAAACTTCCGGCACCAACCCGAACCCGTTGTCGGCAATCATCGCTTTCATGCAGGCCTCTCTTTTCAAACCGGTGCAGCCGTAGTTTTTCGCTTCTCCTGCTGTCAATTTTCCGCCGTAAGCTGCCACACTGCAGAATGCTACCGTCCCGTTCAACCCTTCGCTCTCTTTCCAGTTTAAGCATTTGATTGTCATTTTTCTTACCTCCCTTTGTTTTTTGCTTCCTGCTATACTAATAAGCAAAGACTGTGCCAACCTGGCCAGCAAAGAGAGGTTTAATATAAAAATATTATTTTGCGCAGGATTAAAAGAGTTTTGCCGCTTTTCGAAGGGGAATGTCAATAATAGTGCAATATTATTCGGGATTTTATAACCGTAAATAACTATAAACGTTCCCCAGGTGACGCAAACGCGTCACCATGTTGACTTTTCCGTGTCTACCAGGAAATCTTTTTGGGGAAGACTGCGTTTCAACCTACTTCTGCAATGAAAGTAAAGCTAATTATTACTAGGCGCCGCGTTTCGCAGCCCGGGTGCGTATATTGCGGTCGAGAATTATTTTACGCATTCTAATTGCCGATGGCGTTACCTCAACTAGCTCATCTTCTGCGATATACTCCATTGCTTGTTCCAGCGAAAATGGAACCGGTGGAGCCAGCCTGATCGCCTCATCTGCATTCGAAGATCGAATGTTCGTCAGATGTTTTTTTTTGCAAACATTAACGTCCAGATCAACTTCCCTGGCATTTTCACCGATAATCATCCCGGCGTAGACCTTTTCGCCAGGCACAATAAAAAGCACCCCGCGATCTTCAATGTTGTGCAGCCCATAAGCGGATGCTTCCCCTGTTTCAAAAGCAATTAACACACCCCTGTTCCGGCCGGACATCTCGCCTTTCCATGGTCCATAATGGCTGAAAAGATGATGCATGATGCCCTCACCTCTGGTTTCGGTCAGCAGCTCAGAGCGAAAACCGATCAACCCCCGGGTCGGGATCATGAACTCAAGCTTTATTGCTTTTTCACCAGCCGGTTGCATGTTGTGTAATTCTCCAAAACGGTTGTTCAGGTTTTCTATGACCCGACCGGAATAGTTCTCTGGAATGGTCAGATAGATTCTTTCGTATGGTTCACAAATCTTGCCGTCAATTTCTTTCAATATCGGCCTTGGTTTGGAAATTTGCAGTTCATATCCTTCCCGCCGCATTGTTTCAATCAAAATCCCCAGATGAAGTTCACCCCGACCGGCCACCTCAAATGAGTCTGGGGAATCGGTCTCAGTCACCTTCAGGCTGACATTTGTCTCCGCCTCTTTCAGCAGACGGTTGCGCAGATGGCGAGAAGTTAAATATTTGCCTTCCCTTCCGGCGAAGGGACTGTCGTTGATCATGAAGTTCATGATCAGAGTCGGTTCATCCACCAAAAGTAGGGGCAGTGGCAACGGATGGGAAGGATCACTTACCGTTTCACCAATATTTACAGCCCCCAGACCGGCAACAGCTACGATATCTCCGGCCACGGCCTTTTTTACCTCTTTGCGTTTTAAACCTTCATAAGTCCAGATAATGCCTGTTTTAAGCTGCTCAATCGAACCATCCTGCTTGCATAGAGCAATCATCTGCCCGCTCTCTAACAAACCGTTTCTGATTCGTCCAATACCGATTCTGCCAACATAGTCGTCGTAATCAAGGGTATTTATCTGAAGCTGCAGAATCCCACCGGGATCAACTACCGGAGAAGGAATCTCATCAATTATTTTTTCAAAAAGAGGTTGAAGGCTATCCCCTCGCAACTCCTGATCGTTTGAAGCTGTGCCTCGGCGAGAATCTGTATAAATTACCGGAAAATCAAGCTGCCAGTCCTCAGCTTCCAGCTCAACAAAGAGATCAAATATTTCATTAAGGACTTCGGTCGGGCGAGCTTCAGCACGATCGATCTTATTGATTACCACTATTATGCGCAGCCCTACTTCCAGAGCTTTGCGCAAGACAAATTTTGTTTGAGCCATCGGACCTTCAAAAGCATCGACCAGGAGCAGCGCTCCATCAACCATCCGCAGCACCCGCTCAACTTCGCCACCAAAATCGGCATGCCCCGGCGTATCGACAATATTAATCTTCGTCTCGCCATAAATCACCGCAGTATTCTTCGATAATATCGTAATGCCTCGTTCCCGCTCGAGGTCATTGGAATCCATGACTCGCTCAATAACCCGTTCATTCTCCCTGAAGATCCCGGCCTGACGCAGCAGACCATCAACCAATGTCGTCTTTCCATGATCTACATGAGCAATGATTGCAATATTCCTGATTTTTTCCGCTTCTTTAAGCACCATCTCGGTTCACCGTTTCCCGTTTCTTAAAATAAAGTATTTTGTCACAGCTTCTAATTAAACCATTAATAATATTATATTGCAATATGGCTGCTTGAACAGCCATATTGACTATTTTTCAACGGTAAAATACCTTTATGGCAGGATATCAAACACAAAAATAGAAGCAATCCGCAAGACAACTTGCTTAATCTAAAGCAATTCATCCATGAAGAGGAGGTTGATGTCCCCATGCACAACCTGCCACGAACGGTGATTCAGGAAAGTCTGGTTGAACCACAAATAATTGACAACTTTTCCCACGAGGCTCAAGCGATCGTCGGTGCAGATCAGGTCAGCGCCAACCCGGCCGACCTGCTGGCCAACAGCCGGGATTACTGGCCGGTTAACAACATCTGGATGATTGAAGGCAGAGTTCCCGCCCTGCCTCAGTTAGTAGTCTGGCCTGGAAATACTGAAGAGGTATCGGCGCTATTAAAACTGGCTACAAAACTTAAAGTTCCTGTTACCCCTTATGGTGAAGGGTCCGGCACTATGGGCGGTGCTATACCCTTAAAAGGTGGTATCAGTTTCGATTTAAAAAGAATGAACCGCCTGCTCAAAATTGACGAAGAAAGTTTGATGGTTACAGTAGAATGCGGTCTTAATGGCGCCCTTTACGAAGAGAACCTAAACCGGGCCGGATATACAGGCGGCCATTTTCCCCAGTCGCTGCGCTGTTCATCGGTAGGTGGCTGGCTGGCCTGCCGGGCTGCCGGCCAGTTCTCAACCCGTTATGGAAAAATTGAAGATATCGCTGTATCGCTGGAAGCAGTGCTACCAGACGGGACAATATTCAGCGGGCGCAGCGTGCCCCGGACCGCCACCGGACCACGCCTGGATCACCTACTGATCGGTTCGGAAGGTATTTTCGGAGTTATCACCTCAGCCACTCTTAGGATCTGGCCGCTGCCGGAAAAACGCCACCTTGTTTCCTACACCTTTGCCGATTTAAAGGGCGCGCTGGACAGTATTCGTCTGATTATGCGCACTGGTGCCCGACCGGCCGTGGTTCGCCTCTACGATACCCAGGAAACCGGCAACCACTTTCCCGAACTGGGCGATCAGCGTTGCGCCCTGATCTTGCTTATTGAAGGGGCAAATAAAATAGTAACCGCCGAAGCTGAAGTGATCGAAGATTTAGTACTGGCAGCAGGTGCTGTTAATTGCGGCCCGGAGCACGTCGAACACTGGCTGGAAAAAAGATTTAATATCAGCGTTGCATCGATGCTTTTCCAAAAGGGTGCAGTCCTTGACACAATTGAGGTATCGACAAACTGGCACAATGCGCACAGCACCTATCTGGCCATGCAAAAATCCCTGCTGTCCGTAGACGGAACGATGCTCGCCTCGGGTCATTACTCTCATGTTTACCCTGACGGTGCGGCTCTCTACATGACCACTGTCGGTTTTCCCGGCAGTGATAAACTTATATTCTATAAAAGAATCTGGCAGGCAGCAATGGAAGCTTGCCTGGATCAGGGGGCAGCAATTTCTCATCACCACGGAATTGGTCTGCATCGGGGCTTATGGATGAAAGATGAACATGGTTCCGGGTTGGAAGTTTTAGAGAAAATAAAAAAAGCCCTGGATCCTGACCAGATCATGAATCCCGGAAAACTTGGGCTGGGGGGAGTAAAACTATGGCAGAAGTAAATATGGAACAACTCTTAAATTGCGCGCTCTGCCCGAACATGTGCCGCTGCGACTGCCCGGTCCTGCTGGCGCTGGGCCATGAAAAGGTAGCACCGGCCGGGAAGGCCCGGTTTGCGGCAATGCATAAGCAGGATCACCTGGAGTTAAGCAAAGAATTAATCGAAGCGATCGCACACTGCCTCGGTTGCCGGGGGTGCACTGTGCTATGCCCATTCCCTGAGCTTAACCTTTGCGATGAACTGCTTTACGCCCGGACTCCTGATCCAGATGACCAAACCGGCCCGCTGCCTGCCTGGGAACCATACCTCGCCAATTTAAAAAAATACGGCAGCCCTTACGGGCAGAAACCTCCATTTAAAGGAAAAGCAAAGAAGGAAGCTGATATTCTCTATTTTAACGGGTGTACTGCCTTAGCCAACCATCCACAATCGCTTGCAGCTGCTGAGCAACTCTTTCAAAAGGCCGGCGTCAGCTACCAGCTAATCGCCGAAGATTGCTGCGGCTACCCCGCTGAAACCTGGGGCGACCTCAAACTGGCCCGCAGTCTGGCAGCTGAAAATTACCGGAAATTTGTTGAAAGCGGTGCAAAAAAGCTGGTTACCAGCTGCCCGGAGTGCTGGATGATTTTTACCGAACGCTATCCTGAATGGGGCTTTGAGCTGCCGCTTGAAATTATCGATGCTCCATCCTATTTCCTCGGCCTTGTCAATGAAGGGTTGCTCAAGCCATCAGCAGTTGGTCAGGCAAATCTCAGTTATCATGACCCCTGCATCTGGGCCAGAACAGCTAAGATCACTGAAGAACCCCGTCAACTGTTGGAATCAATCCCCGGCATAACAATTGAAGAGCCGCTTGCCTCTGGTGAGCTTACCCACTGCTGTGGCGGTGGCAGAATGTTTCAACTTTCATTCCCTAAAGCAGCAGAAGATATCGCCAAGCGCCGCCTGGCAGAATTTCCTGCCGGGGTTAATATTGTGACAGCCTGCCCGTTTTGCCGGGAAGGCCTGACCCAGGATAACCGTAGGGTCATCGATCTGCTTGAACTTTTAGCTGAAGCCTGCTGTTCATAAATAGGTCTAAGCTCGATCCCAAAGATATAATGATAGCGTAAATCCCCGGTAGTGGAGGACCGGGGATTTTTAAGAAATATGCACCACCTTGCGAAATGAAGGAGGGATGCATTTACATAACGGTATTACTCCAACTGGCGCTGAGACTGCCTCCGGTATAGTTAACTTTAACTAACTGGTCACTATAACTCTCTACGATATGCGAAGTATGCGGAAAGGCGCCAAAGTACTGGAATGCTAAATCTACCGGAATCCATCCGAACCCTTCTATATTAATTTCAGCCCAACTGTGGCGACAACCCTGCAATGATCCTGAAGTCATCGCCCCACGATGAGTGCGGGCAAAACCAATTACTTCCCGGGCAGTGATCCCCTGTTCACGACACTTGTTGATAAAAATCAAAGACAGATCGCGACAGTGACCAGGACCGGCATACTGTTCGTAGATTTTACGAGCTTTAGCAAGCGTCTCGTTGCTGGAGTTAATTGAAAAAGAACGGACGTTAATGTCAAAATCTGCGATAATCGTTTTAGTTTCACCGGGAGTAATTTCATCAAGATTAAAGGTGCTAACCCGACCGGAAGAACTGACGATATTAAAGTTTACTGATTTCAATCTGGTTGTCTGGTAGGGGGAGCTGTTTTCAAGCAGAGGTACCGAAACATTAACATTCTTTGCGGTTTCACTACCATTGTTGCTTATTTTTACCTCCATCCGGAAAACATAGTTAGCAGAACCTATCCAGTTAAAAGAAACGGGCGCAGTTGAAAGCTGTGGCTCTTCGACCTTTACTGCCGGCGCCTCAATGGCCGCTGGTTGGGCAGCCGGAGCTTCGGTTACTGATTCAACCGGTTTGCTTTCAGGCTTGTGATCAACAGAAGCCGCTGACGCATCAAGAGCAACCGGAGCTTTCTTCTCTTCTGTTACAGGCTCAGGTTTTATATTCTCTGCTGGAGCCGGTCTGCTGTTACTAACTGCAGGAGTTTTTTCACCAATCTCAGATGACATTTCTTTCACAACCGAGTCCTTATCTGCAGTTGAATCTTTTTCTTCCAAAGCTTCTACTTCAGGCTTTGAATCCGCGTAACTCTCTGCTTCCTTCTCCACCTTAGTTGGTTCTACCGGAATTAACGAGGCGACCTTAACTGTGCCACCCCGGTCCGTTTCGTGATCAACGGTAAGCACGAAATACCCGGCTACAGCCATCACCAATAAAACGGCTATTACCACACTTAAGTTCTTGACCAATTTAACCTTATTCATAATTACTAAATCTCACTTTCAGAGGAACCGACAAGTTTGAAACAGTTAAGACCTGTTTCGGCGACCAGGCTGTCATAACTCTTAATCGAGCTTTAGACCCTTTGGCTTTGCGCCCCAGCCTTTCGACAGGTTTGCTATTATCGATCAGGTCACAGTATCTTTGAGTATTTGTTTTCAACATAGCTAAAGTGAGCAAACATGTCAATAATTATTTTTTGAATATTTGGCATTATTTGTTGCAGGCCTTATTAGAGTGTTACTAATTTTTATTAGGATAGCACTTATGGCTTATACTTCCCTAGTTTTGCAGTAACCTCATAGCCAGAAACCCCGTAAAGCCCTGTAACCATTAACGTATGGGGCTAAATTATTGTCAAATTTTACGATAATATATGTTGCTTTCGGTTGCTTGTTATGGTATAATAGAAAGAAACCGGAGGCGCTGCTATGTATCTGCAAGTGGGCAACAATAAGGGCCGCAAATACCTATCAATTGTTCAGGGATACCGTGATCCTCTCACCAAGAAGGTTCGCCACAAGACTGTAAAATCGCTTGGCTA
>Ga0114946_10003564_pt1 | contig 10458 bp, 11 predicted proteins | sample WalLakDeSediment_FD_88676 | JGI IMG/M metagenome (GOLD analysis project Ga0114946, IMG submission 88676) | Lake sediment microbial communities from Walker lake, Nevada to study Microbial Dark Matter (Phase II) - Walker Lake 11/02/13 Deep Sediment | ecosystem: Environmental > Aquatic >...
TCGTCCGCCGCTTCGACCCAGGTCACCGGATAACCCGGCGCGGTGCTCACCGTCGCCAAAGGCCGGCTCGGCGGCGTCGCTCCGCGCACGCGCACGAGCCGCGACTCCCTGAGCACGTCGGTGACGTAACGCTCGGAAGACGGCCGCAGCGAGAGGCGCGTATAGATTTCCTGGTCCGCAACGCGCTCAGTGCCGGGCGCGCGCAATCTCTGCACGACGAGATTAAAGGTCACGTCGTCGGAAAATCCGATATGGTCGTAGTCCACCGAGGCGCGCAGGAACTCGCGTCGTCCGGGGCTCAGCGCTTCGAGCACGAGCGCACCCTCCCGCGACGGCAGGTGAATCGTGCAGGGCCGCGCGCCGTTGGCCACCCTGACGATCGCGGCGCGCTCGCCGCCCGCCAGAAAGAAATCGTGGACACAGCATTGCAGCGGATGATCCGTGCCGGCGACGCCGAAATGCCTTTCGAACCCGGCAAGGTCCTCGACGACGACCGCCTCGTTCAGCGGCCCGCGCGACGCGGCGCCGATGAACGCGGCCATCCCGGCCGGGGCAACATCGAGCGTCGTCTCACGACCGGGTATCTCTTCGACGAGGATCCCGGGGGTGAGGCTGTCAGCCATGCTGTTCTCCGGCAACGAGATGAGCGAGCGGTTGCGCCCAAGGCTATCAGCGCGATCAGCCCGCCGCCAGCGCAAACAGCAACATCAGCAAGCCAACCGCGAGTGTCAAGTGCGTGCGCAGTCCCCGGTACCATGCCGGCAAGGTACTTGCGACCGGCGGGCTCGCCTCCCAGGCGCGCACGGTGATGAAGCCGAGCAGCAACAGCCAGGCCGCCGTCGCGGCAGGCAACAGCAGCGCGGCCCAGGCGAGCAGCGCGGGCAATATGCTGATGGACAAGCGCATCACGCGCATGCGCCCGCCACCCAGCGCGACACCCCAGTGCACCGCGCCGACAAAAGCAAGGATCACCGCACCGTAGGCGATGAACTGGTGCGCGAAATATGCCTGGCGCGCATCGCTGCTGAACAGGAAACCCGCAAGGGCGGCCACCAACGGGATCAGTCCCGCGTAGCCGAGCCACTGGCCTGCCCGTGGCGTGTTACCCGCGAGGCGCGGATGCGAGAGCAGTTCCGTCGGCCCGCCGATGAAGCGATTGTCCAGGAATACCTGCGGCAAAGTCTTGTGACCGGTCCATTCCTCCAGCACGTGAAAGCGGTCGCGCGCTGCGGCATCACCCATCGCCATCGTCACGATGCGATGCTCGATCTCGAGCTCATCGAGCCGCGTGACCAGTTCCCGCACATCGGTGATGCGCGAGGCAAACACGACGACCGGCGCGCTGCCGGCGTCCCGGCGCAGTGCATTGAGATGCTCGGTGCCACCCATCTGATTCGGACGCTTGCGTTCCCGGTTGCGGATCCTGCGATGATAATAGCGGATGGAGGCCGCCCATGAGCGCCAGAGGTAAGAGATCAGGATGAGCTCCACAACAGGCAAGCGCGGCGCGCCGCCGGCGGGCCAGGGACTTCGCGAGGCCCTGCGCTGGCTGTCGGCGAGCGGCCGTCATGACAACGCCGCGGTCGAGGAAGCCTGTCGGCGCTTCGACCTGTCTCCGCTCGACGAGGAATTCCTGCTCGCCGAGGCGCGCAGGGTCCGTGCCGGGGCAGGCGGCACCGGTGGAGAGCAGACCGGATGAGCGAACTGGCCCTGGCCGAGCGCTACCCGGCCCTCGCGGAAGCCCTGCCGACGGTCGCGCTGGGGGAGTGGCCGACGCCGCTGCAGGCAGCCGACCCCGCCGCGATGCCGGGCGAGTGCGCGGGGCTCTGGCTGAAACGCGACGACCATTGCGCGGCGCCCTATGGCGGCAACAAGGTGCGCAAGCTCGAATTTCTGCTCGCGGACGCGCTGCGCAAGGGTCACGATTCCGTGTTCACCTTCGGCGTGGCCGGATCCAACCACGCGCTCGCCACTGCGATCTACGCAGGCCAGGTCGGCCTGGAAGCCCGGTTGCTGCTGACCCCGCAGGCAAATTCTTCATTCGTGGGCCGCAACCTGAAGATGGGGCGCTGGGCCGGCGCACGGCAGATCCACTGCGCCAGCGAGGCTGCCGCGAACCGCACGGCGCGTATCCTCGGCCTGGGCGGCCGCGGCGTGTACCCGCCGCCGTATCGAATCCCCGGCGGCGGCTCCTCGCCGCTGGGCGCCGTCGGCTTCGTCAACGCGGGCCTGGAACTCTCCGCGCAGGTGCGCGCCGGGCTGATCCCCGCACCGGACTATATCTACCTCGCGCTCGGCACCATGGGTACCGCCGCCGGCCTTGCGCTCGGTCTTGCCGCCGCGGGCCTGCGCACGCGCCTGGTGTTCGTGCGCGTGGTACGCGCCGACATCGCCAGCCCGCGGCGCTTCCGCGCCTTGTACCACGGTGCCGCGCGCCTGCTGCATCGACTTCACCCGCGCTTCCCGCTGGCGCCGCTGGAGAATACGCGCATCGAGGTGCGCCACGAGTTCATCGGCCCGGGCTACGCGAGGTTCACCCGGGAAGGCATGGCCGCGCTTGCATTCGCCAGGCAGGCCTTTGACATCGGCCTCGAGGGCACCTACACGGGCAAGGCCCTCGCGTGCCTGCTCGCCGATCTCGAGGCGGGACGGCTTGCCGGCCGCAACGTCGTGTTCTGGAACACCTACAACGGCCAGCCGATGCCCGCCGAGGCCATGGCACTCGACTACCGGGATTTGCCGCCGCCGTTCCACCGCTACTTCGAGACGCCGTTCCAGCCGCGCGACCCGCTCGCGTGACGCTCCGCTCAGAACGCCGCGAAGCTGTCGATGCCCCGCAGCAGCAGGTCCCAGCGCGCCTCGACAGCCTCCCGCGCCGCGACGGCGGCGAAGCCGGTGACCAGCGCCGGGCGCGCGAACATCCAGCCGATCGCAGCGCGCGGGCCGAGGCTCAGAAAGAAGCCGAGCTGGCGGGCATCCCAGTCTTCCGGATCGCGTCCCTGCGCCAGCCGTGCAACGGTGTCAGCGACGTGCCGTCCCTTCCGGACGGCCGTCTGCGCCGTCGCTGCATCGAACGGCACACCGATCCAGCGGGCGCAATCGCCGGCGGCAAAAATCGCGGGCAACGGTCGGCCACGATGCAGAACACGGCCCGCGGCATCGGCCTCGATGCGCTGCGCCGTCGGGCCGGTGCATAACAGGACGCCGCCGGCCGGCTCTGACATTTCGCCCTCCGGGCCGTTCATTCGCACCCGGCCCCGGCCTGCGCCCGAGTAACGCGTGCCAAGCCTGGCGTCGACGCCGAGCTTGTCGAGGCGAGCGAGTACCTCGCGTCGCAGGGCCCGCGGCTCGGCGGCCAGGATCGTGTCCTCGGCTTCGATCAGCCCCAGGGGGGCGCCTTTCGGCCGGGCCGCCGCAAGTTCGAACAGGCATTGCAGTCCGCTCGCCCCGGCGCCGACGACCCAGGCGGTATTTTCGGCGCCGGCGAGGCGCTTGAACGCCATCACACCCGGGCCGGTGGCGAGGGTCTCCAGCGCGACGGGCGGGGTCCGGCTGCGGGAGATCCGGCCGGAAATGCCGGGCAATCCGGTCGTCACGACCAGCGCATCGAATGGCACGTCTCGCCTTCCGATGCGGATGCTGCGTGCCTCTGACCACTCGGCAAGACGCCTGGCGGACCAGTCCACCCGGGCCAGGTGATGCCGGAAATCCCAGCGGCGCGCGATCGGCGCGAAGTCGGCGCGAATATCCGACAGTGGCCTGCGCAGCGTCTCGTGCAACAGCGTGCGACGCACGTGCCAGCGGTTGGGATCGATCAGATGTCGCTCCGCGTCGGGGGCGACACGGGCGAGACGCGCAAGGCAGGCAAGCCCCGCATAGCCACCGCCGAGGACGACGATTCTCATGCCGGCGCCGCCCGCGAGCTAAACTGCCAGCGTGCCAGCACGACGCCGGCGAGGACCAGTCCCAGCGCGGCGAAGGCGCGGGTGGGCAGGCGCTCGCCCAACGCCAGCGCGCCGAGCACCACCGCCCACACCGGGATCATGTAATTGATCAGCGACAGGAACGTCGGCCCCGCGCGCGCCACCAGGCTGAAATAGACGACTGTCGCGAGGGCGGTGGACAGCGCGCCCAGCGCCAGCAATGCGAGCGCCGGCCCGACCCCGATCGTGTCGTGCACGACCGCGGCTCCGCCCGCCCGCAGCGCGGCCGCCAGCAGGAACCCGCCTGCCACGAGCCCCGCGATGGCCAGCACCCAACCGGCCGTAACCACCGGATTCAGCACGGGGCCGCGGCGCGCGATGATGGCCGCAACGCCGTAACAGACAGCGGCGCCGAGCACGGCGAGCTGCGCGGTGAACGAAGCCTCGCGACCGATCATGGCGGCACGGGCCTCGGGGCCGGTAAGCACCAGCACCCCGATGAATCCAACCATGAAACCCGCCAGGCGGCGCCGTGTGAGCCGCTCGCCGGCCACCAGGAAATGCGCCAGCAACAGCGTGACGAGGGGCATCACCGCCATCAGGATTCCGGTCAGGCCGGAGGGAATGTCGCGTTGGCCCCAGGCAATGAGAAAGAACGGCAGCGCGTTACCGATCAGCGCCATGGCGACGAAGAACAACCAGGTCCGCAGCGAAAGCGGGGGACGACGACGCGTCACCATCAGCAGCAGGATCAGCACCCCTGCGCCGATCAGCAGCCGGCCCGCCGTGACCGCCAGCGGTGTGAAGGCATCGAGCGCGACCCGCACCAGCAGGAACGAGCTGCCCCACAGGGCGACCAGGGCCAGCAGCAAGGCCCACTCCGCCAGGCCCTGCCGCAAAATGCCGTGCGACGGATGCGCCGCCTGGGATGACATGGCGCGCCGGGCTCAGCGTGGTCCGGCAGGGTCCGCCGGGCGCGTTACGGGCGCAACGCTCTTCGCACCATCGCGCCTGGCGGACTCGCGTCGCGCGCGCTCACGCAGGATTTCCTCCCGCTCGCGCTGCTTGCGGCGGATCTCTTCCAGCATCAGCTTCAGCCATTCGTTCAACGCGATCGCCTCCTTCGCAGAAACAGGCGGGCCAGGGCCAGCCCCGCCACGAAGCCGCCCAGGTGCGCCCGGAAGGCTACCCCGCCCTCGCCCGCCGGGGCCATCAATGACGACACCAGCTGGATGATGAACCAGAGCCCGAGGACCCACACGGCAGGCAGCCTGATCACCTTCAGGATAAAGCCAAACGGCACCAGCACCAGCACGCGGGCCCGCGGAAACATGAGCAGGTAGGCCCCAAGCACGCCCGAGATCGCGCCCGAGGCCCCGACCATCGGAATGCGCGCCTCGGGCGCCGGCAGCGCCTGCGCGAACACCGCGGCCACGCCGCAAACGAGGTAGAAGGCGAGGAACCGCACGGGGCCCATTCGATCCTCGACGTTATCGCCGAAGATCCACAGGTAGAGCATGTTGCCCGCGAGATGCAGCCAGCCGCCATGCAGGAACATCGAGGTCACGACCGTCGCGGCGGGAGGCACCATCGCTATTTCCGGCGGCAGCTGGGCATGGCCGAACAACACCGCCGGAATGACGCCCAGCGAGAATATGGCCCGGTTGAAATGTTGTGCGCCGGGCGATACCTGCCACACGAAGACCAGTACACAGGCGGCCAGCAGCGCCCAGGTCACCACCGGCGTGGACGACAGCGGGTTTTCGTCCCGTAGCGGGATCACCGGCGTTCCGGGACGCGGTGGGAGTGGCGCTGCGCCGCAGCGCTCAGGACTTGCCCTCGCGGTAGCGGCCGGCGCCGAGCCGGATCGCCCGGGCCTTGAGCTCGCGCATGGTCTGCTTCACGAGGCGGCGGACCGGGCCGCGCCAGCGGCCGGGCTCGCGCAGCGTCTCCCTGAACACGTCGAGGTCCTGCAGTTCGCCGAGCACGTCGGCAAGCTTCTTCAGGGTGGCGCGCTCCATCCTGTCGAGCGGCCGTCCGGAAAGCTCGCGCTGGTGCAATTCCCGCTTGACCACCTTGCGGAACTCGTGGAAACGGGGCAATGCGGGCCTCTCCACGACGTCACTGAAGGCCCTGGCGGTGTCCGACCAGGAGTCGGCCAGCCCCGCGTCCAAAGCTGCGGCATCCATCCGTTCAAAAGGCAGCGACCGGACGTCGCGCATGACCCGGCGCAGGGACTCGGCCACGCCGTCGGCGACGGGACGCGGCAAACCCGGCGCCCCGACGATCGCTGCGCGCCGCTCGGCGAGCCACTCGGACAGCCCCTCGAGCGCCTCGAGCTGGCGCGGGTCCGCGCGCAGGCGAAGCCGCGCCAGCGTTTCGCCGGCCGCATCCGCGTCGCGCAGGTGGGAAAGCTTTCTCGCTTCGGCCGCGCAGCGCTTCTCGAGGCGGCGCGTCGGCAGCACGTCGCCGCTCAGGCGCAGCAGCGCCCGCGAACGCTTGAGATCCTTGCGCACCTCGTGGACGACCGAGGCCGGTCGCAGCGCCGAATCCTCGAGGCGCTCGACGGAGCGACCGAGGCATTGCAACAGGGTCTCTCCGACGCCGCCCTGCGCCGGAGCCTCATCGGGTAACAGGTCCACCGACTCCAGGTGAGACCGGCTTTCGGGGTTCATTTTCGCTCCAGATGGGTTGCCCGGCGAGCTGGCGACAGCTACGCGGCGGGGGTACCCGCCCATGCCACCTCGGGCAGCACAGTCTACCACGGGCGGGGCGCTATGCGGCGATGCAGCATCGGAGGTATCCTCGGACCAGGACCTCAGGAGGGCCCGCACATGAACCCGATGTCCGCCTCCCTGGACGCGTTGCGCGCTCGGGCGCGACCGATCCCGATGGATGCCGCGGCCCGCCAGGCCTGGGCCGACCAGTTCAATGCCCTGCCCGCCATGGGCGCCATGGATGCCCTGCTCGACCTCTCGGACGCTGCACTGGTGCGCGTCCACCTGTCGGAAGTGCGTGCCCATCACCAGGGCGGCATGGGCAGCGCGGCCGTCAACGGCGCGGTGATTGCGGGGCTGTTCGACGCGGCCCTGGGCGTCGCGGGCGTGGTCCAGTTTCCCGGCCGGCGTGCCGGCACGGTCGAACTGTCGGTGAAGTTCATGCGCCCCACCCGCGGCCGGTCCGTCGACGCCTACGCGATCACGCTGAAGCGCGCCGAGGGTCTCGCGTTCATGGAAGGCGAACTCTGGAGCGAAGGCAAGCTGTGTGCCGTAGCAACCGGCATCGTGTCCACGGCCCGGGGCGTCGCGGAAGACTAGCCACGGATTGCGGTCGCGATGCGCGCGTCTCATCATGGGGAGCAGGCGTGTGCCCCGAGGAGCCGTAGCCATGTCGTCGAACCGCAAGCTGGTGCAGATTCTCGTTCCGCTCGCCGCGCTGACAGCGGGCCTCTGGGCCCTTGCCGTCGAGGCGGCGGGCGTGCTGCAGTTCCTCGAGCCCCGCATGGTTGTGCGCGAGGGCGAGACGCGCGATATCACCGTCATTCGCAGCGGCAGTGCCAGCGGCGCGGTCACGGTGGTCTTGAATGTCAGCCTCGGCGGCACCGCGACGCTGGGCGAGGACTACACCGTCGAGTTGCCACTGGGAGTCATCAGCATTCCCGACGGACAGCTGTTCGGTCGGGTACGGCTCGAAGTCCTTGCGGACGATCTGGTCGAGGGTACCGAGTACGCCGTGTTCACGCTCGCCAACCCGACCGGCGCAACGCTGGCCCGCGAGAGCGCCCTGCTGATACAGATCGAGGACGATGACGCCGCGGACGCGACCTTCGGTATTCCCGGCGAGACGGTGCGGCGCGTGACGGCGGGCCAGGAGCTGCCGATCACGGTTACGCGCAGCGGACTCGATGCGGAAACCCTGTCGGTCGTACTGCTCGGCGTGCCCGACACCGCCGCGCTCGGCATCGACTACAGCGACCTGACGACGACCCTGGAATTCCCCCCGCAGGAAACCAGCACCGAGGCCGTCCTGTCGACGATCGCCGGCACAGGGCCCGGCGCCCCCCGCACTCTCAGCCTGATGCTCGCGAACCCGGCACCCGCCGGTCAGGCGGCGTTCGACGGTGTCGGCCCGGTCGTCGTCATCGAGGATCCGCCCGCCGACCGCGCCGGTGAGTTCTCCCTTTTTGCGACGACCACGACGGTCGATGAAGGCGACGGCCGCATCGTGTTCACCGTGGATCGCAACCGGGGCAGCAACGGCGCCGCTTCGGTGAGCTGGGTGACCGTGGACGGCAAGGACGGGGCAGCCGCCGTGGCGGGCGAGGATTACGTGGCTGCGACCGGTACGCTGGACTTCGCCGCGGGTGAAACGCGCAAGACCTTCGAAGTGGCGCTGATCGCAGACAGCGCTGTTCGCCCGCAGCGCCGCTTCGATGTCGTGCTGGCTAACCCCACGGACCGTAGCGGCCTCGACCCGGAAATGCGGCGCGTGACCGTTACCATTCGCGCCGATGAAGGCGATCCCGACGACGACTGCAAGGGCTTCTGCGACTGCTTCATTGCCACCGCAGCGTGGGGAAGCTGGATGGACCCGCACGTGCGCAGCCTGCGTGCATTCCGCGACGACGTGCTCATGCGCGCCGCACCCGGGCGCGCCTTCGTCGCCTTTTATTACCGCCACTCGCCGCCGCTCGCGCAATTGATCGGCCGCCACGAATCGCTCCGCGTCGCGACGCGCGCGGCGCTCGCGCCGCTGGTGTTCGCGATCGAGCGGCCGGCCACCGCCGGCGCACTGCTGCTGCTCGGGCTCCTGCTGCTGGTGAATCTGCGCCGGACCTTCGCCCGAACGCGCCCCACATGAAGAAGAATGTTCTCATCACCGGTACGTCCACCGGCCTCGGCCGCAGCGTCGCACTAAGCCTGGCGGCTTCAGGCTGGCGAGTCTTCGCCGGGGTCCGCAAGACCGCCGATGCCAGGTCGCTGGAAGCCGAGGCCGAGGGCGAGCTGCTCCCGCTGCAGATCGATGTCGCGAAGCCGGACTCGGTCAAGCGGGGCGTCGCCGAGCTGGCGGAGGCGACCGGCGGCGAGCTGCACGGACTCATCAACAATGCAGGGGTCTATCTCGGCGGACCGCTCGAACTGATGCGGCCCGAGGAAATCGAGCTGACCTTCGCGGTCAATGTGACAGGCCTGCTGGGGATCACGCGCGCGTGCCTGCCGCTGCTGCGCGCCGCACAGGGAAGGATCATCAACGTCAGCTCGATCTCCGGACTCATCGCCATGCCCGGCGTCAGCGTGTATGCGGCTTCCAAGCATGCCGTCGAGGCCATCACGGACTCCCTGCGCGTCGAACTGCATTCCTTCGGGATCAAGGTCATCGCCGTCGAGCCGGGCGGCATCAAAACGTCGATCTGGGAGAAGGGCGCACAGCGTGACGCCGCGATGTCGGACGACGCGGCGACGGCCGCGTTACGCGAGCTCTATGCGCCGCTGGTGAAGCTGCTGCAAAAGCTCAACGCCAGGCCTGGCGGCCTGCCGCCGGAGGACGTGGCAGCGGTCGTCATCGACGCCCTGGAGTCCGGCCGGCCGCGGAACCGCTACCTGGTCGGCAGCGACGCCAAGAGCCTCTCGCTGCTGCGCCGCCTGCCCGACGCGCTGCGCGATCGCGCCATCATCGCGAAAGTCTGGCGCTAGCCGCGCCAGGCGCTCTGCCGCTCAGCGTTCACTGCGCGCGAGCTTCTCCCCCTCGATCGCGCCGAAGTTGCCGCGCGGGCGGTTCTCGACCTCGGGGGCGCGCGCCAGCCAGTCCTCCGGGGCCGGGCTGCCCGCGCTGACCGGCAGCGGCACACCCAGGCTCGCCTCCCGGAGAACTGCCACGCGCTCCCAGTCCAGGGCATGCTCCCCGGCCCGCCGGCGGAGGATTTCCAGGCCGGTCGTCCAGTCGTCGTGGCCGTCCTCGAGACTGCCGTGGGCCTCGAACATCAGGCGGCCGTCCAGCCAACCCGCCAGCCAGGGCTGGTCCACCATGCGAACCGGCGTGCCGGGCGGCAACTGGTCGAACAGCGCACCGATGTCTTCCGGATAGAGCCGGATGCAGCCGTGGCTGACGCGCATGCCGACGCCGGCCGGCTTGTTCGTGCCATGCAACAGGTAGACGGGGTTGTCCAGCCGCACGGCATGCCGGCCGAGCGGATTGTCGGGGCCCGGCGGGACCGACGCCGGCAGCGGATCGCCCGCTTCCGCGTGCGCGCGGCGCACCGAAGCCGGCGGATACCAGGTGGGATCTTTCGCCCGCGAGATGACCTTGAACTGGCCGAGCGGCGTCGCCCAGCCAAGCTTGCCGATCCCGATCGGATGGGTGATCACCGTCTGGCGCCCCTCGTCGTCGGGCGGCCCGAACCACCACAGGCGCATGGCAGGCAGGTTGATGACCACGCCCTCGCGCGGCCCGTCGGGGATGATGTGCGCGGTCGGGAGAAAGATCTCCGTGCCCTCGCCGGGGATCCACGGGTCGATGCCGGGATTGGCCGCGCGCA
>Ga0114946_10003565_pt1 | contig 10456 bp, 7 predicted proteins | sample WalLakDeSediment_FD_88676 | JGI IMG/M metagenome (GOLD analysis project Ga0114946, IMG submission 88676) | Lake sediment microbial communities from Walker lake, Nevada to study Microbial Dark Matter (Phase II) - Walker Lake 11/02/13 Deep Sediment | ecosystem: Environmental > Aquatic > Freshwater...
CACTGACCGAAGCACTTCGATTCTTTTTTTTCGAATGAACATGATCGAATAGTAAGCGTGCAGCACCCGAAACGCAACCCGGAATCACACGAATTCGTTGAAAACAAACACCTCGGCACATAGAGTCAGATACGAGCGACGAAGTCAGGTGCTCGGGCATCACATGCTGGATACTGAACGGTGGACATTCGTTCACGGCGACATAACGTTGCACATCGAAATCGACGAGACGGCTGACGATTTAGGCATCTCCCTACATTGATGCCTCACCCTCCTGACAATGCCGGTTCTTACTACTCCACCTTCCTTGCACCAGGCACATCGACAACAGTGACATTCTTTGCTAGTGATCCCAGTGATCGTGCGATTCTTTCCGCATTACCCAGTATCACTGTGTGCATACTACGCGCATCGAACAGTTCCTTGGCCAATGCTGCGACATCCGAAACCGTGACAGCTTCTATGCGTTCAGGAAACGATAGTGCCTGCTCGAGATTCATTCCGTACACAGCCAGTTCCTTAAGAAGACTCTGGAGATGACGATTTGCAGAGTACATTCGCATCCTGTCACTTAATATCGTCTTCTTCGCGTCTTTCAACTCTTCGTCAGATATGCCATTGGCAGCAATCGCGTCGAACTCGCGTCGCAGAAGCAGGACAACACTGTCTGCCACGACAGGAGTAGCAGAACCGGCGACGACGAAATAATTGCACTCCCTACTCGTGCTGATCGTAGCGGAAAATGTTGGTGATATTACGCTTTTTCCCCAAAACAGAGAGGGAATGCGGGATTGCCTCCCCGCGCCGAGAACATGCGACAGCAGCAGCAGTGTCGGGAAACGGGGATCGCGATGCGAGAGTGCCTGTGTTCCGACGCGGAAATATGCGAGGCCATGTACCGTCGATGTATCGTTGAGTAGGACCATGGCACCTCTGTGTCCCTTATCCACACGCACTCCGCTTGCGGGATGCTTCCCCCGCTCCCAGGACCCGAAATGCTCGAGAAGCATCGTTCTTAGAAATGCCGGGGCGATGTCACCAGTAACGATGAGCGTCGTACGATCCGGAGCGTAGCAGCGGTCGTGAAAGGAGCGAAGCTGCTCGACTTTCAGGTTTTCGATATCCGAATATCCGGGTTGCAGTTTTCTACTCAGAACGCTTCCCCTACCACAAATTCGTTGCAACAGCTCGTATGTAGCGCGTTCACCACCACTGATTTCCATATCCATCAACCGCGTGGAGGCTTGCAATTGAAAGCGTCGGAATTCGGTTTCATTGAAGGACGGTTTTATGACAGCACCGGCAAGCAGCTCGAGTGCGCTGTTGAAATTCCAGAGCAACGTTTTCGCGTACAACTGCGTGTAATCGTAGTGCGTATAGGGTATGACGACTGTTCCCTGCTCGTTCAGGTCCTCCTCTATTACACTTCTGGATCGATCGGCACTGCCGGCGAGCAACAGATGCGTCGTTGTGAATGCAACACCTTCCTCATCCGGCATCTCGCGGATCAGGCCTGCATCGACCAAAATGGCGATTTCCACGAGAGGAAGTCCATGAACGCGTGTATGATAGTATTGAAGACCGTTCGGCAGTGAATCCTTCGTGACAACCGGCGCACTGTAGCGTATCTGGCCCACTGGACCCGGTATCTTGGACGGTGTCTGCGCCGTGCTGTTCCGGAGCGGCATGAAAACAACAATCGCTACCGCCGCTGTCCATATATACGCAGCGATGAAACGGGGAAGCATAATCTCTTTACTCATGGAGCTTCAATTCTATGAATGGATTTTCCTCTTCCACTCCTTTGACCAATGATGGATGATTACCCGCAACGGAAATGGAAAAACTGTTCTTGATATTACCGGGTTTAATGATCGTGATGGAATACGTACCTTCGAGATCGAATACGTCGACATCGCCCTCGGCCTTGCCTGCTGCAGGGAGTGTGAGTCCGCGCGTTTTCAGACCACGCAATGCAAATTCCAGCGAATTGTTCCCGTGCCGTTCTTCTATGGCTAGTCTATACTGAAAATGAAGAAAATCCTCGACCGTTCTGAATCTGAATCGTAGACAATCACGCTGTTGGTCGCGGTTGTACGTTTTGCCGATTTCCAGAGTGTATTCGATCGGTCCTTTGTCAATACGTGGATACATCAGTTCTTGCCTCCAACGATTTCACGGTTGTCGTGACAATGCACTATGAAGTTCTTCGAATGAAACCTCCGTTTGCATCCCGTCCTCCATGCGTTTGACAATGGCTTTTTCCTCTGCCATCTCTTTCTCACCCACAATGACGACGCGCACCGCCTTCATGCGATTCGCTTCACGCAACTGGGCTTTCATACTGCGCCCTGCATAATCGAGTTCCACCCTGAGTCCTGCCGTACGCAACATGATGGCCGTTTTGAAAGCCCAAGAGCGGCTTTCGGCGTCTAATGCGATAATGTACACATCCGGTGACATTTCGGGAAAAGCATACCCGTTCTTCTCCATCACGATAAGTACCCGTTCCATACCGGAAGCGAAACCGACCGCTGGAGTGCTCTTCCCACCGAACTGCTCGACCAAGCCGTCATATCTCCCTCCACCCCCGAGTGCATCCTGGGAGCCAAGATCGGTGCTGACGAACTCGAACGCAGTTCTCGTATAGTAATCCAGACCGCGAACAAGTGTGGGATCGACACAGAAGTCGATGTCCAGCATACGAAGCTTCGATAGCACGGCATTGAAATGCTCCCGACATGCATCGCAGAGAAAGTCGCTCATCACGGGCGCCGCGGTAGTGGCGCTACGGTCGGCAGGATCCTTGGAATCAAGAACGCGCATCGGATTTGTATTCATTCTTCGCAGACTGTCTGGAGAAAGTTGCTCGGCAACACCCGCGAGATATTCACGCAATACCTGTCTGTAGACCGGTCTGCAAAGCGAGTCGCCGACGGAATTCACTTTCAACGTGCATGTGATGTCGAGACGACGATACACTTCGGCGGCCATAGCGATGATTTCAGCATCGCAATCCGGATTGGACTGTCCGATACATTCGAAACCGAACTGATGAAACTGACGGTAGCGCCCGGCTTGGGGGCGCTCCTGCCGGAACATCGGCCCCATGTACCACAATTTATCGAGCAACCCCTGCTCACCCATGCCGTGTTGGATATAGGCGCGTATTACGGGAGCTGTCATTTCCGGACGAAGTGTAATACTTGCTCCTCCCTTGTCCGTGAATGAATACATCTCCTTCCCCACGATATCGGTCTCCTCGCCAATCCCTCTGGCGAACACGGCAGTATCTTCGAAAATGGGAGTACGAATCTCGCCATAACCATAGAGATCCATGACGACGCGTATGATTTGTTCGATGTGTTGCCACGCTGATACATCGCTTGGAAGTATATCGCGTGTCCCTTTGACTGATCTGAACATTCTTCCTCGAAAACTGTGACGTGTGGCACGAAAAAGGCACGCCGCGGGCATGCCTATCTCACGTTCGGCAACGTAGAACGATGTCCTCCTCAAACGTCCAAGTAATTCATCTCCTCTTCCTTGAGAATACTCAGTATGTCGGGAGCGGAGCTTGCCTGAAGCAATTTGACGCGAAGCTCTTCCTTGTTCATAAGCCTGGAAATCCGACTGAGTAGCTTGATATGCGCACCGACGAGACTATCCTTTCCGATGAGCAAAAACAATAATCGAACCGGCTCATGATCGAGCGATTGATAGTCGATAGGCTTCTCGGTAACTGCGAATGCAGCGACGATATCGCTTACCGCATCGGTTTTACCATGTGGAATCGCAAACCCTTTCCCGACGCCAGTCGACATGATTTTCTCGCGTTCGAAAATCGCGTGACGCACCTTGTCGATGTCCTTGATTTTGTGCGATACCGAAGCGAGATCGATGATGGCGTTGATAACGTCTTCTTTCGAATCCCCGGAAAGGTTGACCTTTATCAGGTCCTCAGTTAAAATACTTGTGATTTTCATAACGTGTGATTATAAAACCTGACGCTAATTGTCCTAGCAAGTTACACATTCTCACGCCACTGAACAACCTTGCTCTCGTACTCCTTCGCTACCGTTTCGGCACGCGCCGCATCCCTCGCTTCGACAAGAATGCTGAACAATTCATGCTCCTTGCTCGGAAGAAGAAGTACCCACGTCCAATCGTCGATGTAGATCTTTATTCCGTCGATCAATTCACGTCTCATTGTCTTGGACTCGTGCATCGCATGCCTCATCACAGTACCTTTGGACTGCCAGGGGCAATGGGCCTCCAAGGACATGCGATGCAACTTCGGCAAGCCGACATCGACGTCGCCAAGGCGCAAGCCGGTTATCGCCATCATTTCCAGTATTCTGGCTATACTGAACATCGCGTCGGTCGCGAAAAGAAATTCGGGAAAAATGAACCCGCCTTTCGTACCAGCTACGAATTCGATTTCAGGATCATTCAGTACAGCGTTCATCATACCACCATGGGTATTCGATGTTCGAACAACTTCGACATCATATTCGGCAGCCACCAGTTCGATCTCGCTGCTCGCTGATACGGGACAAGCGATTTTCTTCAGCGGTGTGCCCCTGATAACACGGGACTCCAGGTAGAGTTTCGATACAACACCGAGCAATCTATCCTCGGGAAGGATATTTCCGTACTCGTCGATGACGAGAACCTTCTCCCCTCCTGCGTCGAGCAAAATGCCAATGTCATGAGAAAGAGATTTCACGATGTTGGAAACATACGCGCAAGCAGCGGCGAACTCTTCACGATTGCGCGTCAGTTTCGTTCTGTCAATGTAGGCATTGAGCGAAACGACTTGCGCACCAAGCTTTGCCAGAATATTCGGGAAAATGGATGCTGTAATCCCATAACTGTAATCGATGACGACATTGAAATTCTTGGCAGCAATCAATTCATGGTCCAACGCCGACAGAAAGCGCTCGCGATACACTTCGTTTGTTCGTTCGGGGAAATACAGCGAACCAATAACCTCGTGCGATGCGCGACGAAAGTCCTCGGAAAAGAATTGTCGTTCTATGCCTTTGGTGCGTTTCGATGAAAGGTCCCGACCATCGGAGTCGAAGAAGATAATATCCATCGATCGCTTGTCGAAAGGAGATTTGCGCACGTGAAAACCCGCCGTGTATCGACCGCTGCGGAGCACCTGACGCACCATCGGTATTGAAGTCGTCTGCATATCGTGTACATTGGTGCCGGCTGACATCAAACCGCAAACGATGGCACGCTTCATCATACGCGAGGCGTTGTCCGGATCCCGGCTGGCGAGCACTTGCCCGCCTTCACCCATGATGGCCCCCATTGATGTACCGATCTTGGCACCGAACTCCGGGTTGATCTCGATGTTCACCGACCCTGTAATGCGGGCATCGGTGAACAACTCGCGCAACCACTTATCCTCCCATACAAGACTTTTGCTCAGAACAGCCTTGTCCTGCACAATCTTCTCGGGCCACAGTTTGATATTGGACAGTAACGTCGCTTCCTGACCTATACTGCACCGGTCACTGATAAACACATTGTCCGCCACGGTGGCGCCCGCATGCAATATGGTTTCGTATCCGACAACCGAATTGGATATTCCGACCGATTCCTCTATCGTGCATCCATCCCAAATCACGGAATTGAGCACGGAGGCTCCTTCGTGTATGGTCACGTTGTTCCCAATGACGGAATTGATCAATCTTGCGCTTTCGGCGATGCGTGAATTTGATCCTACAACCACATTCCCTTCCCATAGCGATGCTTCCGCTGGGAATATGCTCCCGCTACCTATCCAAAAATCACCGCGACGTTCACCCTCGTGGTTGATGCGCACCTTCCCCGCAAGCGCATCCATCGAGGCCTCGTGATACTCGTCAAGATTGCCGACGTCTCTCCAGTAGCCCTCTGCGACGTACCCGCAGAGCCTGCCACCCTCGAGCATTATCTGTGGAAAAAGATTCTTACTGAAATCGAACTCCTCCTTGTACGGAATCATTTGAAGCACGTGATTTTCCAGAATGTAGATGCCTGTATTGATCGTATCGCTGAACACCTCGCCCCAGGACGGTTTTTCCAGGAAGCGCGTTATGTTGCCACCCTCGTCAGTGATCACGACACCAAACTGGAGGGGATTCGGAACGCGAGTCAACACGATTGTCGCATCAGCTCCTTTGGTTTCGTGAAAACGTATCGCCTTGTTGAGATCGAAGTCCGTGAGTACGTCGCCGCTGATGATCAACACGCGGTCGTCGCCTATTTTTTCCAATGCGTTGCGTACACTCCCGGCAGTTCCATAATCCGCTTCGGCGAGCATGTATTGCATATTGATGTTGAACTCCCTGCCCTCGCCGAAGAAGTTTCGTATAACTGCGGGATGGTAGAATAGAAGTGAAATAATATCGGAGAATCCATGCGAACGAAGAAGATCGACAATATGGAGCATCATGGGCCTGTTGAGCATGGGAACCATGGGCTTGGGTATGTTGCACGTGAGCGGACGAAGTCGGGTTCCGAAACCGCCCGCCATGATTACTGCTTTCATGGGTTTCACAAGGCTGGTGGAGAATAGGTCTTCCTGTGGCAAAATTACGAAAATACAACTGCCCTCACAAATTCTCCCAGGATACGCCACTGCGAACACAACAGCATAGACGAATGTAACGCTTGCCCGGTATCATGCGACGTCGATCGGAAGCCCCTCGGGACGCGAATCCCAACTACTCCATCAGAGTCGGAACAGAGCATGCGCGACACACGCTGAGCATTGTTGCGTTCTGGGCACCTTGGTCAACTACTTCCCAACATTGCCGTGGCATCTATAGCGCTGCAAGCTTGAAAATGCACATGTACTAGTAAAACACCGCGACAGTGGGTAAACGCATGATGTGTGCGTGTACGGAACTGCGGCTAATCGTGCAAGAAAAGCGTATCGTACGCTACTAGAAAGGCTGTGGAGGAAGACTATCGAAATCCACTTCAATGTCTATGCCGCGTAGAAAGCGACCGGTTCCCAAATCCACGGACGATGGCTGAGTCACATCGCCGGATGTCGTGAACACACCTACGACACGCCAGTCCATGAAAAGATTCGCTCCATACTGCTGTGCAACAACGATGTATTCATACACTCCGTGCAACTGTGCGTTTGCAATTGTGTACTGCTGCTGTGTTGTAGCATACGCGAGTTCATCGGAAAACACTGCGGTGCCGTTGATGACTTCTGTCCTAATGTCACTCGGCGGATAACTCCTGAAAGCGACGACGCGAAAATCCCGGACACTGTCGCTAGTGGGCCATTCGGAAATAACGGACACGGTACCGGAAAAACCCGGAAGCTCCGAAACGGGCGGATCGGGCGCCAGACCCTCATCACAGCCAGGCAGCATCGCAAGAGCTGTGAACGCTATGGCCGTCATCAGACTCCTCATCATTACCTCTCTATTTCACGATGGCACCGACGGGAAGCTCCGTCAGCGGTGACAGGAGTATCGGACCTGTATCGGCAGTCGAGCCTGCCAGAATCATTCCTTGGGATTCGACGCCGAACAATGTTGTCGATTTGAGATTCGCAACCAGAACAAGCGAGACCCCTATCAATTCTTCGGGAGTATACACACTAGCTATTCCGGCGACAACTTGTCTCACCTCAGTACCGATGTCCACTTTGAGCTTCAACAGCTTCGAAGCCTTCGGTACACGCTCAGCTTCGATGACACGGCCGATCCTGAGATCGAGTTTGCTGAAATCCTCTATCGTCACTTCATCCTTAAGCTCCGGATACGCGACTGTTACAGATTCGTCATTCATCGCTCCAAGTTTCGCCAATTCCGCTTCAATAAGCGGATCTTCGATTTTCTCGAACAGTATGACCCGTTCGCCCAGCACATGAGCAGGTTGTAGCGGCAATGATGCCGGGGAGTTCCAAGCTATGGGAATATCGTCGTTAAGCGCCAACATGGAATGCAAGCCCGCCGCCGTGAACGGCAACACGGGCTCGATGAACACGCGAAGAGCAAACATCACCTGGAGACTGCAGTAAATCGTTGTCGCGCATTTTTCCGGGTTCTCCTTGACGGACTTCCACGGCTCGCGATCGTTGAAATACTTGTTCGCGGCTCTCGCGAGATTCATGGTTGCCGTCACGCCATCACGGAAACGATATCGTTCGTAGCAGTCACCAACCACAGCCGCCGTACGTTGGATTTCCGCCAGAAACGCCTTATCGGCATCGTCGAACAGCGAAGCAGCCGGAACGACATTTCCGAAATGTTTGGAAGTGAAATGCAGCGTTCTGTTGACGAAATTCCCAAGTATGTCGGCCAATTCATTGTTGTTTCGCGCTTGAAAATCCTTCCAGGAAAAGTCGCTGTCACGCGTTTCCGGCATGTTCATCGCCAGAGTGTACCGCAATGGATCGGCCGGCCATGCATCCAGAAAATCATTCAGTTCTATGGACCAGTTGAGACTTTTCGCAAACTTCCGGCCTTCGAGATTCAGGAACTCGTTTGCAGGCACGTTGTCCGGAAGTACCACATCGCCCTTCGCCATGATCATCGCGGGAAACATCAAACAGTGAAACACAATATTATCCTTGCCGATGAATGCAACGTACTTGGTATCGGCTTCGCACCAATACTGTTTCCATGCTTCCGGCGAGCCAGTGCGTTCCGCCCATTCCTTTGTGGAACTGATGTACCCCAGAACAGCATCGAACCACACGTATATCACCTTGCCTTCGTTTTCTTCGCCGGGGACGGGCACTCCCCAGTTGAGATCGCGCGTAATCGGTCTGTCCCCAAGTCCGGTTTTCAGCCAGCCACGAACTTGTTGCAGCACATTCTCTTTCCAATCGTGAGCATGGCATTCAATATATTCTTCGAGACGCCGTTGATAGTCACCGAGTGGAAAATTCCAATGCACGGATTGTCGAAGCACCGGTGTCGCGTCGCTGATAAGGCTGCGAGGGTTTATCAATTCGGCTTGTTCGTAGTATCTACTGCACTTCTCGCACTGGTCGCCATAAGCACGGTCGTATCCGCAATGCGGACACGTGCCCATCACGAAGCGATCCGGTAGAAACATCCCGACCCTCGCATCGTACAACTGTTCTTCGCGATTCTGTCTGAGAATGCCTTTCTCCTTCAGCTCACTAAACCATTCCCTTGCCGTTTCATGATGTACAGGCAAAGAAGTACGCGAATAATTGTCGAAACTCATACCACAACGTTCGAACGCCCTCTTGTTCAATTCATGATACCTGTCGATGATTTCACGAGGAGACGTTCCCTCTTTCTGTGACGAGATCAAAATGCTAACGCCATGCTCGTCTGAACCACAGATGTATAAAACATCATGCCCGAGAAGACGATGGTAACGAACGTAGATGTCTGCCGGAAGATATGCACCGGCGAGATGTCCGAAATGTATGGATCCGTTCGCGTAAGGAAGCGCTGAAGTGACGAGTATGCGTTTGAAGTCCATGATTCCATCTTAGCTGTTACCGCGTTGCTGCTTGCTCTCGTACGTCGCGATGAATCGCCCGATCATACGGAAGATGGAAGTATATGGAATTCACAGAGCAGGAGCAATAGCGGGAACGAGGTAGTAACAATCGCCTGTTTCATAATACCGTTTCTGAATGGCTGCTTTGGAAGCGGCATTCGTGAAAGCTGATGCACAATTATCGAGTCAAACTTCCAAATGTATTGTCTTCCGAAATCGCAGATTCCACACGTGCAACATATTTGATGCATGGGATTTGTTGCTTTCCCCACAACTTGGCACTAATCGCATAATCTCATACGTTATTCCACTTCTCACATAGACCATTCGCGTGTCGCGTGCCGAGCTGCTTGAGACAAGCGAGAATGACACGAACACAAAGCAAGTTTCGCAACCGCTTGGATGTCACGAAGGTGTAGAGAGGGGGAGCTACAGATAGCATGTGTATGGTATATCTCGAATCAACGAGTATTGATTATAGGAGCTACAATACGCATCCACCATCCGGATTAAACCAACGGATGCCTCCCCGTGTCAAATCAGATGTTTCGCGTTGTTCCATGGCACCGCATTCAATGATGACAGCTTACGTCAATCCTCTCTTCATTCTTGCTCTAGCACTGCTTGTGGTGTTTCTCGGCAATTGTTCCTCACCGTCTCCAAGCAGCGAAGTGTCCATGCCGAATGATATGTTTCTCTCGCTTGACCTCAACGGCGACGGTGTACTGTCGCAAGACGAATTCAGATCAGCGCAAGTGAAGACATTCGTCGATGCCGATATGGATGGAAACGGCTATCTGACGAACGAGGAGTTTCCCACACTCATGGCGGCGCTATTCCCACGCACGTTTTCGAACGGAAGTCGAGCAGCTACGTCACATGCGGTGAGCGACGTGCGACCGGTACGCTCCCATTCGAACGCATTCAACCGTTTCGACGAAAACGGTGA
>Ga0114946_10003566_pt1 | contig 10455 bp, 9 predicted proteins | sample WalLakDeSediment_FD_88676 | JGI IMG/M metagenome (GOLD analysis project Ga0114946, IMG submission 88676) | Lake sediment microbial communities from Walker lake, Nevada to study Microbial Dark Matter (Phase II) - Walker Lake 11/02/13 Deep Sediment | ecosystem: Environmental > Aquatic > Freshwater...
AAGACCGCCTTACAGAAGAAAATAATTCAGTCCCATCCGGGAAACGCCCGTTTAAATTTTCGATCAGCTACTTTTTATCCCTCTTCATACTTGGATTGCTGGTCTTTCGTCTGGTCAGTGGGTTTCTGCCCCAGACACAAGAGCTTTCATACAGTGAGTTCAAGAAATACCTCACGGATGAGCAAATCGCCAGCGTGCTTGTGAGCGCCAGCAACATTAGCGGAAAGCTGCGCGACGACACTGCTTTTACTACCGTGCGGGTGGATGACTTGGAGCTAACCCAAATGCTGGAAGCTCATGGAGTGGAAATCCGTGGGCAGGTGGAAAGCAGTGGTGGAATCCTGGGCTTCTTGATGATTTGGATCTTCCCAATGGTATTGATGGTTGGTCTGTGGTACTGGTTCATCGGACGAAACAAAGGCGGGGCTGGTGGTCCCATGAGCAATCTCTTCTCCTTCGGTAAAAGTAAGGCGCGCAATGTACAAGGCGAGCAAACCGGAGTGACCTTCAATGACGTTGGCGGCGCCGGAGAGGCTGTGACCGATCTGAAGGAGGTGACCGAATTCCTCAAAAACCCAGATCATTTCCAGCGCTTGGGCGGTAAAATGCCCAAAGGTGTTCTCTTGGTAGGACCGCCGGGTACCGGAAAGACCCTGCTTGCCAGGGCGACTGCCGGTGAGGCTGGCGTGCAATTCTTCAACCTGAGCGGAGCCGAATTTGTCGAAATGTTCGTTGGGGTTGGCGCCTCCCGGGTGCGGGACCTCTTTGATCAGGCCAAGAAAAGCGCTCCATCGATAATCTTCATCGATGAAATTGATGCAATAGGCGGCCGCAGGGCTGGTGCAGGGGCGATGGGGGTGCATGAGGAACGCGAGCAAACCCTCAACCAGTTGCTGGCGGAGATGGATGGTTTTGAAACCTCCCGAGGTGTGATTGTCATGGCTGCCACCAACCGCCCCGAGATACTGGATCCTGCTCTTTTGCGACCCGGACGTTTTGATCGTCAGATCATGGTTGAGCTGCCTGATCGCCAGGGCCGCCTTGAAATCTTAATCATTCACGTCCTGCTGGTCACATTGGGGGAGACTGTAAACCTTGAGGCAGTCGCGCAGATGACGCCGGGCTTTTCTGGGGCAGATCTGGCAAATCTAGTGAATGAAGCCGCGTTGCTGGCATCCCGACATGGAAAAGAGGCTGTAGAGATGGCCGATTTCGACGATGCGTTTGAGCGCGTTGTGGCAGGATCGGAACGCCGGACGCGGACCATCACCCCGAACGAGAAGAGGGTGGTTGCAGTTCACGAAGCAGGGCATGCCCTGATTGCCAGTCTGACTCCAGAAGCGGATAAGGTTCACAAAGTGACCATCGTCCCGCGTGGGCGCGCCTTGGGGTATACCATGCAGCTTCCCACAAACGACCGCTTTCTGCTGAGCCAACGCGAGCTGGAAACCCGCTTGACGATCCTGGTAGGCGGGAGGGCGGCAGAGGCCTTGGTTTTTGGTGAGGCATCTACCGGAGCTGCCGATGATCTGGCGCATGCTACCGACATGGCCCGCCGGATGGTCACGGAATTTGGTATGAGCACCGTTCTTGGCCCAGTACGCCTGGCAGCCGACATGCAGGCGAATTTCCTCAGCCAGCAATTCGGTCTGGATCCTCGAGTCAGCCCGGAAACAGCCACCCTGGTAGATGTAGAAACTCGCCGTATCCTGGAGGAAGCTGTAGCCGAAGCGAGTAGCATCCTGGAACATCATAGGTCGGCATTGGACAACCTGGCTGAACTGCTGTGCGAACACGAAACAGTTGACGGAGCGCAGATTGATGCCATTCTTGGCCAAGAGGAACAACAAGTAGAAGAAAAGATATTTACAAAGGAAGAAATTCCGCATTTGGCGTGACGGCCTGCGCGGTTCGCAACCCGAAAATTCGGAATTCACCAACAACTTTATGGTCTACCCCACTCACACAAAGTGTCCCGTCAAATGGGATAAAACGTGGTATATTTAAAGGGTCAGGAATCAAAACCCCGTACAAAAATGGAAAAAGCCAACCCCGGCGGCAATAAATGTCGTCTTGGGAAGGATTTACTAAATGCACCTGGTTCTGATATACAGGCCAGGTGTCATTGTTTCCTAGCCTATTAAAAATGAGCTCCTCCGAGGAGGGGCTGGAGGAAAAATGTTAGTTTCAAATACATATCATGCTAGCCAGGATATATTCGCAGGAAAAAGCCAAGCCGTGCAGGACCTGTATGGTCTTCTGGTCGCTGAACTTAATAAATTTGGGCCTGTTCAAGAAATCCAGAAAGCGATTTCGATTTCTCTAGAAAACAGCAGGCCTTTTGCCTCGGTGTTGATCCGGAACCGATCGCTCAAATTAGTCTTGCGAACCCAGCATCGCATAGCTAATCAAAGGATTCTCAGTATTGACCGCGTAGCCAATAAGAGTTTTGACCATACTGTCTTGTTGGACTCAAAAGATGATATTAACGACGAGTTAAAGAAATGGTTGGGAGAAGCTTATCACGCGAACTCGTAAATTCTTGTGCTAGATCGTTCGCTCGCCTCCACCCGTTAGCAGAACATCACTTTAGAACATCATCGCGTTGACTTTGTCGATCGTCTTCGCACTGGGGCGCAAACGGTCCTCAGGCAGGCGGTTCAGGGCGGTATCCGGAAGGTTATACATGTCGATCAGCGACATCTGCTCTGGCTTGATATAGATCAACCCGGTGATCAACACCTGCCCGGTATTGGCTTCCTCAATGACGCGGATCGCCTCAGCCCGATTGGTGGGGTCGTAATCCTCTCCCAGCTTCTTCAAGATCACCACCGAGCCATCGTGCATGGTCACTTCTTTGGCCTCGCCCTCTTCGTACTCCACCATAATTTCTTCGGCCGGCGGCACGTACGCCAGGTCGTGCAAGGCTACCTCGTGTTCCCTGCCCCAGGAGTAAGAATGCATGGCCTCGTCCTGGTTGTTAAAGGTAACGCACGGGCTGATGATATCCAAAACGGCCAGGCCGTTGTGGCTAAAGGCAGCTTTGATCAGCTCTTTAACCTGCTTGGGGTCGCCTGCAAAAGAACGCCCGACGAAAGTGGCGTTGCTGGCCAGGGCTTCCCAGACGATATCGATCGGCATGTAGGGGTTCCGGCCGTGTTTTTTAAGCTCCAGGCCCAGCTCGGCTGTGGCCGAGAATTGTCCTTTGGTCAGTCCGTACACGCCGTTGTTCTCAACGATATAGACCAGGGGCAGGTTGCGGCGCAACACGTGCTTAAATTGTCCCATGCCGATGCTGGCTGTATCGCCATCCCCGCTGACGGCCAAACCTTTCAAGGTGTGATCGCCGAACATGGCGCCGGTCGCCAGCGAGGGCATGCGCCCGTGCAGTCCGTTAAACCCAAAGGAGCGGTTCAAAAAGTAGGTCGGGCTCTTGCTGGAGCAACCGATCCCGCTGAACTTGACCAAATTTTCAGGGATGATATTGAGCTCATAGCACGCCTGGATGATTTGGCTGGAGATCGAGTTGTGGCCGCAACCCTGGCATAATGTGCTGGGGTTGCCCTTATAATCCGTTTTGCCCAATCCGACCAGGTTTACCTGGGTACGGGGGCTGGTTGTAGTGGTTTGAGCACTCATAGGGTTTCCTCCGCCTCTTGCAAAGCATTTACCACCCATTTGGCAGTCAATGGCAAGCCGTCGATATGGGCCAGTGAGACCAACGAGGTGGCCTGGTCAGGCATTTCTAATGTAAGCAATTGGTGCAGCTGCCCATCTCGGTTCAGCTCTACGATATAGGTGCGCTGGTGTTGCCGGATAAAATCTGCAACCTGGGGAGAGAAAGGTATCGCTCGAACGCGCAGATAATCCGTTGGGATGCCTGCCTCTGCCAGGGTATAGCGTGCTTCCTGTACAGCCGGGTCGGTCGACCCGAAGGCGATGATGCCGATTTTTGCTGCCTCCATTTTTTCGATCACCGGTAGCGGGAGTAACCCGCGTGCAGTTTCGAATTTCTTTTTCAGCCGGTCCAGGCCCATCTCCCAATCCTGTGGGTCTTCTGTATAGCGGGCGTCTTCATTATGACCGGTGCCGCGCGCGAAATACGCCGAACGCTGGTGGCGGTTGCCGGGGATGGTCCGGTAAGGGATGCCATCTCCGTCCACGTCCCGGTAGCGTCCCCAGTTTCCTGCCAGGCGCTCGATATCCCCTTCCCAGAGCACCTTGCCCCGGTCCATGGGCTCATCCGGATATTTGAACGGTGTGGCCATCCAGTTGTTCATGCCAAAGTCCAAATCTGAAAGCACGAAGATGGGCGTTTGCAGTCTTTCTGCCAGGTCAAATGACCGCCAGCCAAACTCAAAGCATTCGTTAACCGAGCCCGGCAGGAGCATGATTTGCTGCGTATCCCCGTGTCCCATAAAATAGGTGGCGGTCAGGTCGCCTTGAGCGGTGCGGGTGGGCAAGCCGGTGGATGGCCCCACTCGTTGAACGTTCCAAACAACGATGGGCACCTCCGCGTAATACGCCAGTCCGGCGTATTCGGTCATCAGGCTTAAGCCCGGCCCGGATGTGGAAGTCATCGCCCGTAGACCGGCCCATCCGGCGCCAACGGTCATGCCGATCGCGGCCAGCTCGTCTTCGGCCTGCAACACCGCAAAAGTGTTCTTGCCCGTTTCCGGGTCCTTGCGCAGCTCAGGCAGGTAGTCCATCAAGGCTTCTGCCAGGCTCGAGGCCGGTGTGATCGGATACCAGGCCGCGAATTGGACGCCTCCATAGATTGAGCCCAGGGCAGCCGCTGTATTTCCGTCGGACAAAATATAGTCATGGGTGCCGTCCATGGCTTCCACTCGGAAGGGGTCCTGTTTCTCCAGGTTTTCTTGAGCCCATTCAGCCGCTGCCTGGACCACGCCGTAGTTCAAATCGATCGGTTTGGCTTTTCCTTTAAAGTGGAATTCCAGCGCCTGTTTGATCTTCTCCATTTCGATGCCGATCATTTGGGCTAAAACGCCCACGTAAACCATGTTGGCGATATAGTCTTTCAGGCTGCTGGGGGCGCCTGATTCGCGCACCAGCTTTTGGACCGGCATGGGATAGACGCTGATATCCGCTCGGTTGATCGACTGGCGGATATGATCGGCATAGAAAAAAACACCGCCCGGGTTCACGCTGTCCAGGTCTTGAGCAAAGCTTTCTGGGTTTATGGCAACGACGATTTCGCTTTCCTCGCGGCGAGCCAGGAAGCCGTCTTTATTGACCCGTATGGTAAACCAGGTCGGCAGCCCTTGGATATTGGAGGGAAACAAGTTCTTGCCAGACACCGGTATGCCCATCTTGAACAGAGCTCTCATCATGGTCAAGTTGGAAGTCTGGCTGCCTGACCCATTGACCGTGGCTACGGTTATGGAAAAATCGTTTGTGATTTGTCTTTGGGTAGGCTCTGCGATATCGGAGATGTTTGTTTGTGCTGAGGACATCAAAATTCCTTTCATGTACTCCTGGTAATTCTAGAAATTGGTAACCGCTCAGGTGCTGGTTGGGTTAGAGTCCCCATTGCTTCCAGGTGAGGTCTGGTGGGGGAGCAGGTTGCGGTGCCCAATCAGGGCCTGGTAGCCCAGCCCATAATCTCCCGCACAAATGGCCTCGACCATACTTTGGTGAAGTTCCCATACCTTTTGCAGGTATTCGTAATCCGAATAAATGCTCAACCCGATTTTTTCATAGGCCTCCCAATAAGCCTCCAGCAATCCCAGTACAAAGGGGTTATTCAGACGCTTATAGATCAGCAGGTGCAGCTGCTTGTGTTCTTCATGGGGAATCTGCACTCGCTCTCCCCGCAGCTTATCCCAGGCGCTGTTTACCAGTTCTTTTAGCTCCTCTTGATCCTGCGGGGTGAGCAGCTTTACCGCTTCTTCCCAATAGGCCATTTCAATCTGGTCGCGTAGATCAGAATAGATGGCAAAGTTTTGCGGATTGATCTGAATGGCGTAAGATAGGCTTTGGCGGACTGCTGGCGAGAATGAATACGGCAACCTCCGTAACCCGATTCTGGGTTTAGCTTCTACTAATCCGAGAGCTTTGGCGACCTCCAATTGTTCTCGCAATCGGGCCACACTGATGCCTAAGGACTTGCTGATTTCATGCAAGCTTGGCAATTGCCCAACTTGTCCTTGTGACTTGAATGCAGCCAGGTAGTCGATGAATTCAGTTGTAATTTGTGTCCGAGACATATCAGCACCTATACCATTACGCTATGAATGTTAATAATCTGAGTATTCTTTACCAATTTTACCATTTTTGGATTGAAAATTAAGTTTGTCAGGTCCGGCTCGACCATAGCCTTTGCAGGGGTTATGCCCATTTCTCTCTCAGATTGAACAGTTAAGTTTGTCTTACGAACAGGCTTGGCAGCTCTGTGATCGCCCGCGCCAGGCGAGTCCCATGCCAGGTGATCAAGCTGCCCTCGACCAGGTGGACCCGCCCGTGTCTGCCGGCTGGTGTATCTCTCAGCAGCAGCTGCATTTCCTGCTGGTCAAGATCAGTGAAATTGAAGGGTTCATCCGGGAGCAGGATCAGCTCTGGCTCTGCCCTCAAGATTTCTTCCAGGGTCACGCGTGGGTAGCGGGTATCGGCTTCTCCTGGGTCTTGTTCCTGCGCCATGCCCAGATCGGCTGCCATTGGATAGCGCCTTTTGCGCTCAGAAAACACGTTCATGCCTCCCACTACTCGCAGGACATCTGCGGCGTATGTCTCCTGGTTGAAGGTCATCCACCAGCGAATGCCCTCTGCGCTCGTTTCTTGCCAGATGGGACAGAAAAACCGTACCGGTTTCTCGTCTTCAAGCGCCAATTCATTCCATTTCACAGTTCGCTCGATGGTTTCGACGCGAGCTGCGGCGGTTGGGCTTTGATAGATGCCGGCCAATGTCCACAGGATGTCCAGGGCCGCCCGGATGGTGCGGGGGAAGGTCATCCAGATGGGCATTCCCGCTGCCTGCAGGGCCTCTACCGTGGGGCGAGTATTCTCCTCCTGGTTCAGCAAGATCAGATCTGGCTGTAAAGAGATGATCGCCTGTACGTCCGGGTTTTTGGGTCCGCCTAAGCGGGGTAAACCACCCAGACCATCCGCTGGATGAGTGCAGAAATCCGTGATGCCGGTCACAGAGGATCCAAACCCCAGGTCAAACAGGCTCTCGGTGAGCGATGGCACCAGAGAAATAACCCGCCGGGGCGGCCGGGAGAAATGCAACGCCAGCTTGTTTCCGTTGGAAGATATCATCGGGTTATCTCAACTTAACAATCGTGCCGCAGTAGCGCTGAGCAATGCTGCTGCGTGGATCAGGCTTTCCTCATCTACATCAAAGCGGGGGTGGTGATGGGCGGCGTCCAATCCTTTGGCCGCATTGGCTGAGCCGACCAGGATATAACAGCCGGGGATATCTTGCATCATGAAGGCCATATCTTCTGAACCCATAGTCATGCTGGTGGCATCTACCTGGCTATCTGGAAGCACGTTGCCGCACACTTCCTGTACCAGGGCGGTAAGCTGCGGGTCGTTGACAACTGCCGGAGTAATGGATTGCAGCTCAACCTCAGCCTGGCAGCCCATCGCCTGGGCGATGCCAACAACTACCTGCTCGAAGCGCTCTACCACGCGTTGCCTGACCTCTGCTTTGAAGGTGCGGATGGTGCCTTGTAAATCTGCTGTATCCGGAATCACATTGAAAGCGTCCCCGGCGCGCAAGGTCGTGACGCTCACCACGGCTGCCTCCAGGGGCGCCACATTGCGGGCTACAACGGTTTGTAAAGCAGAGATGATTTGGGCTGCTGCCGCCACCGGGTCTGCTGTAAAGTGTGGTTGGGCAGCATGACCGCCTTTTCCCTGCAAATGGATGCGGAAGATATCAGCAGCAGCCATAACCGGTCCGGGGGTTGCGCCAACCCAGCCGACTGGTTTTTCATTCCACAGGTGTACCGATAGGGCTACATCCGGGCTGGGATTAGTCAACACACCGTCTGCCAGCATGGATTCTGCGCCGCCCAATCCCTCCTCTGCCGGCTGAAAGACCAGTTTAACCGAGCCTTTCAGACTGCTGCGCTGTTTGCCCAGTATGCGCGCAACGGTCAGCCCGATCGCCGTATGTCCATCATGACCGCAAGCATGCATGACACCCGAGACGGTCGAGGCATACTCGGCCCCTGTCTCTTCCTGGATGGGCAAGGCGTCCATGTCAACTCGAATGAGAACCACCGGTCCCGGTTGGTCTCCCTCCAGGAGCGCCACGACCCCGGTTTTTCCTACACCTGTGCTCACCTCCAGACCCAATTGGTTCAGCTCTTTGGCCACGATCCCGGCAGTGCGCACCTCCTGGAAACCCAATTCGGGGTGGCGGTGGAAATCACGGCGCAAGGCGCGGCTATATTCAAACAATTGTTGGGATTCGTGCAGGAAATCTGCCATTGCTCCTCCTTCGCTAAAGACGCTCTTCCCCCTCTTCGGTTCGTTTTCCCGTGCAGGCGCCCCCCTCCATAATTCAACCCCTTTGGCTGCCTGGATTTGTCCGTTGTGGCTGGCGCTCAGGCAAGTTTTATACGTCGAAAATTTTCCTGGTAACGGGGCTTCTGAGCTGAGCTTCCAGGTGCTCGCCTTGAGCGCATCCGCTCTGCCAGGGCCTGGGGGTCGCCGATTTGGCTTTTATGTTCCTTCAAGGCCAGGATTTTTGTCTCCCAGGTATCTGTCACATCCAGCGTTATTGTGGGTGACAACGTGCCGCACACCCATACCTCGTGCACAATATGGGGATCCAGTTTTTCTTCGTTGATAAGTTCCGGGAAATACAAGTGATCGCGCGCAGCCGGGTAGACCGCGTCTAGGGCAGCCTGCCCGGCCGCGCGGTGGTCAGCATGATTGATATAGGTATCCCCAAAGTAATTGGTGGTTGGGTCGCAGGTCACCAGGATATCCGGTCGTTTCTGGCGGATGACCCGGGTGATGTCCCGGCGCAAGTTTAGATCCGGCTGCAAGTATCCATCCGGGTAACCCAAGAAGCGCACATCCTGTACGCCTAAAACTGCTGCAGCTGCGCGTTGTTCTGCCTGGCGTAGCCCGCACAGTTCTTCACCCGCCAGCGCCAGGTCTTTGGTGCCTTTATCGCCGCAGGTCAGCAGCAAGTAGGTGACCCGGTGACCGGCAGCAGTCCAGCGGGCCAGGCTGCCCCCGCAGAAAAACTCCGGATCGTCAGGATGGGCCAGCACCACCAAAATATGCTGTGCACCCTCCCAATCATCGAATGCAGACACGTGAGGCATTTGCATTAAGAGCTCTGTGTACCTTTCCGGTCACAATTACAACCGCCTCCCTCATGCCGGTCGCAGGGCGCCTTGGATTTTTGGCGCAAGGCTTCCAGCTCATCCCATGGCTGGACTTCTTCCTTGGTATATTCGTTGCGCCCACCGCTCTCCAGGCTCACCAGGATAGTCTGCTTGAGCGGAAATACATCGATGACCTTGCCCTCTCCGCCAGGGGTCTGGACGCGCTTGCCGCGTTTGGGCAGTTGTTTGCGCGCCTCCACGTATTGCTCGTACTCGTAGACCAGGCAGCAGCGCAGGCGACCGCACATGCCGGTAATTTCAGACGGGGTTAGAGAGATGCCCTGGTCTTTGGCCATTTTTATGGAGATGGGGCTGAACTCGGTCAGGAACATGGAACAGCAGCGGTTTTCCAGTCCGCAAGCGCCCATTCCGCCCAACAGTTTGGCTACATCGCGCGGGCCGATTTGGTGAAATTCCACTTTCGATTGCGGATATATCCTCTGGGTTGCTCTCCGCAACGAGCGCAGGTCAATCTTATCGCCGCTTTCGCTGCTATACAGGAAAGACAGGCGCGTCCCGTCGAAACTAAACTCCGCCGCGACGATCTTCACCGCCGACAGCTTGAGTTCAGCCGCCTTGGCGCGGCAGTTGATCATGGCTTCGACTTCCTTTTGCTGCCAGGTTTGGCGTAAGACCAGGTCTTGCGGCGTTGCTTTGCGTTGAATGGGTTTCCAAGCGCCATCGGGGGAAGGTTGGGGATCTTCAACGATATGAATGACCTGCCCCAGTTGGCGGCCGCGCGTGGTTTCTACTACAGCAAAATCTCCTGGCTGGATGTCCAGGCAGTGCTGGGCGTCAAAGTGATAGATCTTGCCTACTTTTTGAAAACGAATACCGACAACTATTGCATCCATACTGTTCGTATTGTATCCTACCCGATCATATTGATCGGGACGAAATTGCCTTTTACCGCGGCAACGCTGACTTTTGCGGCGATATCCTGTGCGATCGCTCGCAAGGCTACGGCAACGGGAGTCTCAGGGTCTGTCAGCACCACCGGCTTTCCGGAGTCTCCCCCTGTCCGTACGGACGGATCCATGGGGATGGCTCCGATGAAGGGGACGCCGGCCTGGTTGGCCAGCTTTTC
>Ga0114946_10003567_pt1 | contig 10454 bp, 6 predicted proteins | sample WalLakDeSediment_FD_88676 | JGI IMG/M metagenome (GOLD analysis project Ga0114946, IMG submission 88676) | Lake sediment microbial communities from Walker lake, Nevada to study Microbial Dark Matter (Phase II) - Walker Lake 11/02/13 Deep Sediment | ecosystem: Environmental > Aquatic > Freshwater...
ACTTTTATGGGCATTTTTTTTGAGGCTAATCAATGAATTAAAGGTGTATAATGGAAAAACTAAAGAACAAAGTTGCTGTTATCACTGGGGGTACAAGAGGTTTAGGATTTGGAATTGCAAAAGCCTTTATCCTTGAAGGAGCAACTGTCGTTGTCGCTTCCAGGAACAAGCGGAATATTCAAACTGCGCTGGATCAGTTGAAAATTATTGGTGAAAAAAGCGCCGGCTTTGAATGTGATATCTCCAACTTAACTGACACCCAGGCGTTGGCAGCTTTTACAGTCCAGAACTTTGGCAAGTTTGATATTTGGGTAAACAATGCGGGTATCTCTTGCCCAACCGGGCCCAGTGTTCATATTCCGCCGCATATGGTTACGGATTTGATACAGACAAATATCATTGGAACCTATTATGGATCCATAACCGCTATGAGACAGTTTCTGACACAGGGTGATGGAAAGATAATTAACATGATTGGAAAAGGGGAACGAACTCCTGTGCCCCTTCACAATGCTTATGCGTCCAGCCGAGCCTGGGTGCGAAATTTTACTCTTGCTATGGCAAAAGAATACAAATCAACCGGTATAGGTGTATTCTTGCTCAACCCAGGATTAGTAGAAACCGACATGCTTCAGTATCTTCATTTTATACAAGGATATGAGCATTTGGTAAGCACGTTACGTATCGTCACACGAATACTCGCTAAGCCACCAGAACATGCTGCAGAAAAATCTGTTTGGCTGGCTTCACCGGCCACTGATGGGCGTACAGGTCTTAGAATCAGTACATTGGGCATGGGGGCAGTTCTTAGGGGTGTGGGGCGGGAAGGGATACGAATTATTCTGCGTAAAGAGCCTCCACCATTTAATCCGGAGATTGAATTGGTCAAACCGGTTGTTGAAATACGTCTTCCAGACCAATATAACAGCAAAGAACAAAAAAAGCTGAAGTTGGATAAGTGGATTTATTCTTTGGAGCAGAAAAAACTTCCTTCATCTATTGGGGGTAAAGCCACAAATTTAAGAATTCTTCAGCAAAAAAAGTTTCTTATACCGAAAACTCATGTCATTTCTTGGGAAGCTCATTTATTTTATCAGCAGCATGGCAAAGAAGCTTTGGAGCGTTTACGCAGGGAGCTTGATACCATTTTGGTACCTGGGAGGATATATGCTGTGCGCTCTTCTGCAAATATTGAAGATCATGCCAAGAAATCTTTTGCAGGAATGTTTCAAACGGTATTGGATGTTCAATCCAGTGAGCAAATCATAGATGCAATCCAACAAGTATGGGATACGGCCTCTTCGGAAACAATAAACCATTACTTACAGCAAAATGAAGGCGAAAAAGGTCAAACCTTGATGGCAGTCATCCTTCAAGAGATGATCCAACCAGTCATTTCCGGGGTTTCATTCAGCCGTAACCCCATCACCACCCTGGATGAAGTCGTTATTGAGGCTGTGGAGGGTCTTGGCACGCAGCTTGTCCAGGAAGGTCACACTCCATTTCGGTGGGTGAATAAATGGGGCAGTTGGGTTGAAAAACCTGCCAGCAGCCCTATTCCGACTGAAATCATCGAACAAGTTGCCCGGGAAACGCGGCAAATTTCTAAAGCAGTAAAGCGAGATATTGACTTGGAATGGGTATACGATGGGCAATCGTTATACTGGTTACAATTGCGCGATATCACCACACTTACAAAAGAGAACATTTACTCAAATAAAATATCTAAAGAAATGACACCCGGCCTTATCAAACCGTTGGTATGGTCAGTCACCGTACCTATCCCGGCAGGTGTCTGGATTGATTTCTTCACCCAAATTCTGGGTAAAGCACCAGTGGAACCGAAAAGCCTGGCAAAATCCATTCATTATCGCTCTTATCATAATATTGGGGTGTTCGGCAAAATTTTTGAGAGTCTTGGCATGCCACGTGAATCTCTTGAGATAATGCTAGGCGTAGCTCCAAAGGATGCGGGAAAACCACCTTTCAAACCCCCTATGAAAACCTTGCGGTTGCTGCCACGCATCCTACCTTTTCTATATGATAAATGGGTATTTGGGAAAAAAGCCGAGCAGGATTTCCCAATATTGGCATCTGAAGCCAAGCAATATCCCATTCCACCCTGCTCATCGATTTCCAATAATCAGGTTTTGCATGAAATCGATAAAATTGCCGTTCTAAACAAGAAGACTACCTATAATACGATCCTTTCGATCCTGCTTATGCAATTTTACAACCGCATATTGGGCAAATTCCTAATTTCGACAGGTATAGATTTTCAACAATTTGATCTGACGCAGGGCTTGGATGAACTCAAGCAATATGATCCATCGCATGCTCTGGCAACACTTCATGATGCATATTTGAATCTGGACAATAATCTGAAAGAGCATATCCGATTTGGTCAACTCGATAGATTTACTGAAAAGCCGGAAGGTGCAAAGTTCAAACAATCCTTTGATGCTTTTATGTTGGAATTTGGACACATGAGCGATGCCACTGGCGATTTTGGCAGCACGCCATGGAGAGAAACCCCAGAATTGATGCTTAACCTGATTGCTGATTACGAAAAACCTCCTGAACAATCTGGGGAAAAAGTCGTCTATTCTCAGATTGAACAAAAGGGCATGAAAGGATGGGCAAGCGGATTGTTTTATAAGCGAGCGCGCCAGTTTCGCTTACTGCGAGAAAAATACAGCTCCATTTACACCTATACCTTGATGCTTTTTCGTGCTTATTACCTTGCCCTGGGAGAGCGTTTAGCTGCTGAAGGATTGATTGAAGAAAAGGGGGATATCTTTTATCTATTCGATGAAGAAGTGCGCGATTACATCAATGAAAAATCAGATGGCAGCATGTTTGCTGAACTGGTCGCAAAACGTAAAGACGAAATGGAATTGGCAAGGAATATTATCATGCCCCAAATTGTGTTTGGAGAAAAGCATCCACCTGTGGTCCTATCAATAGGAGAGAAGTTGACCGGCACACCTACCTCGCGTGGCTATTACACTGGTAAGGTGAAAGTGATACAAGGGATAGCCGATTTTCCTAAACTGGAGAATGGTGATGTGTTGGTGATTCCCTATTCTGATGTAGGTTGGATACCCTTATTTGCAAAAGCCGGTGCTGTAATTGCTGAATCCGGCGGTATTCTATCCCACAGTTCGATCATTGCACGTGAATACAATATCCCGGCAGTTGTATCCGTGAGCGGTGCCTTGAGCCTTTGTGATAACACGATGGTCAGTATTGATGGCTACAAAGGTGAGATCATGATCCATGACGATGCTTCGGAAATTTGCCTTGAATAATTAAATCTTCTCGAGGTAATCTCTCTTGCCATGCTTTGTTTGAGTCCATTTGCTTTGATAAAAATGAAAGTGGATAAAACCAAGAAAAAAACTTCATATCCGTATAAATAAGAGACAATAAATGATTTAGTTAAATAATATAAATGGTAATCAATGGATCAAACATACACACTTGAACTAGCGCTCTTCAATTATATTCCAATCATTGCTTTTCTAATTGGCGCTTTTTTTCTGATTGGTATTACAAGTAGGGTTTGTATAAAATCATGCAAATGGTTAACAATAATCGGCAGTTTTCTGATTGCCCTTGGAGGTTTGTTCAAGGCGACCTGGAAGTTGTTATTTACACTTGATTGGGCGAATATCCTTTGGATGAGCGATATTCAATTTGTTCTAATGGCGCCTGGATATTTGATGGTTTTCATAGCCATGATATTTTTGGTGTCTGATCTGCGGCCGAAATATGAAAGCCTACCTGCTTTAGTAATGGTCAGCTGGAAAATACCTTTTTTAGCTGTGATGACGCTTGCAAGTCTGGGCACTTATATAGTCCTGATTTATATATCCTTAAAAAACAGGAGTCGCTTGGGTGCATTCAGTTTTCTTTTGGGCCTCATCCTCCTGCTATCGATGGGCGCATTGGCTGGTGGTGAGCAAACAATAGCCCGTCAATGGCTGGAGGAATGGATTAATACCTTCGCTCAAATTGGTTTTGCCATTGGTGCATGGCTTCTGCATCAAGCGATTGGTAAGCAGATTGCTGTATGACCATTCCAGGTAAACCTTTTTACAAAAACTGGAATGGCTGTTGAAAGCCAATTGTTTTTTATCGGAACTTATAAGGAGGATCATTGATAATGGTACATTGGTTGGATCAATTGAGATTTGGAAAGCAAGCAGGGTATGAAACCATCTTTAAACGTCAGAATACCAAGCTAATAGGGAAAACAGGTGTTATCTTAGCTGAAATCGGAATGCCAGAAAACTACGATTTCTCATTTTATAACCAATATATGTATCATGTATTTCATTACAGTCTGCCCTTCTTCATTCGACCCCTCGTATTAGTTGATCGCGGCATTGTATTAATAGATCCAGATAACCCATTGGCTCGTGAATCTTTCTCACCTAAACAACTTATTGATGCTCGTGGGTCTTTTACAAACCGCAATGGAATACCTTATGTGGATTGTGAAATTAGATGGCGAAATCCAAATTTACCAAAAAACCCCTGGGATCACGGTTATTTTTTATACAAAGGCGAGGGCAAAGGTGGCGCTCCTGACTTGTGCCAGAAGACAAGTGCAAAAGTCAAAGGGTGGTATTTTGATCGGCTGCTGCCAAACAAAAAGGTTCCCTGGGAGTATCAGCATCGTTTGATCTATGAAGAATGCACCGAAAAACTAAGGCGTCAATTCCCGGATATTCATTTTATTCAAGCCTATTATTCCAACGAGCAGTCCCTTTATGCAGCTACAGATGAACTGCTAAGCAAAGGATGCCAGACCATTATTTATCAGTGCTATTCCAATCCCGTCTATTCAGATTTTGAGGAATATGCTACAACCATTCCTTGCCTGGCGTCTTATATCAAGGGACGGGCAAATTTGATTGTTGCTGATCAAATTGGTAACCAGGTGCAACTAGCGGATGGCATCGCCCAACGCCTGCAGGATGTATTGGAAAGACTTCCAACAAGAGCCAGTATCATAGTGATCCTTTCTAATCATGGTCACCCGTTTAAGAAAGATACACTGGACCAAAGAGCCTATCTTTATCGCCAGCCAGTAGAATCGGCTGTTCGTGAAGTGTTGGCGAATTATCCTGGTAAATGGGAGCTGACTTGGAGTGATGATGAATTTGCCGATTCTTATTGGGACCCGAAAAACACCAAACTGGATACCCGCGAAGCCTATTCCTATGCGATTCAGAAGAATTTTGATTATGCAATTGAATTACCTACAGAGTTTTTTGGGGAAAACACCGATACGATGATTTTTCACGCCATGAAGAAATATGATGTATTCAATGATTATGATCGCAACCAACCAGTAGAATACTTTGATTGGGATAAACCCTTGATGCGCACTTTTCACCGTAAAAACACCAAAGCCATTTATGCCGGATGTCTTGTTGGTTCATACAGATCATACGTGGTTAATGCGATTGTTTCTTCACTCAATGAGGTGCTTGGAGACAGGTGAACCAAATAACTGTGAACGCTGGCTACCTTTAATAATTATGTATAATTTCATTTATATCTTATAAAGGAGTATTCTGGTATGGATATCCTATTTATATTACTAATCTTTCTAGCCTCTGTGATGGTTGGTTCTATTTCATTTGCCCGAATCATAACAAGAATTTTTGCTGGGAAAGATGTAACAAATTTTGAAATTCCTGTTGAAGGAACAGAAGAGAGCTATAAAGTAATTTCGATTGGAGCTAACTCCGTTAGTTCGGTTTTAGGTCCTAAAATGGGGATGTTGGTTTCAGTCTTGGATATCCTAAAGGTCTTAGTACCTGTCTTAGTCTGCAAGTTACTATTTGCTAATCAACCGATCTATCCAATAGTTGCAGCAATTGGTGGGCTTGTGGGACATATCTGGCCCATTTACTATCGTTTTCATGGCGGTTCTGGCTTCTCCGCAATCATTGCCGGCTTGTTGGTTATTGACCCGTTATCAATACTTTTCACTACGATTGTTGGGATTGTTTTAGGCATTCTGGTATTTCGCAATATGGTTGTGGCAACCTTATCCTGGTTGTGGTTATTGATCCCATGGTTTTGGTGGCGATTTGATGGTCAAGCTATATATTTGATTTATGCGGTCCTGTTGAATATTCTATTCATCATGGCAATGATCCCTGAGATCAAAACAGGCTTGAAATTTAAGCGTGAAGGGAAAACGGCTGAATATGGACTTGGTTCTCTTTCCTCACACCCTATGGGAAGGGGGTTTCTAAAGATGGCAAAGGCCGTTGGTTTTATGAAAGAAACCGAAAAGAAGGAACCCTAAGGTAAATTATGGAATAAGAAGGATATATATCTTGATATCGGATCTTGACATTGCTATTCTTTTGGAAAGGTAATTGCGCAGGTCATTCCCCAGCGGATGCGAGTATCCGACCCGTCCATCAATATCCGTGCAGTATACGTAATATCTCCGCGCTTCTCCTGATAGAACCGGTCAATAGAGAGTACCTCGCCTGAAAAGGTGATATCCGCAAGAGCATCGATGACGATCGTAACCGATTGTCCAGGAACCACTTCAACCACATCAATTTCAGTCAGATTATCTGTCTCCACCACCCACTGGGAGAAATCAGCCAACCAAACCACTGGAATCCCCATGGCAACTTGCTCGCCAACCTTGAGCCTGACTTCCATTACCTCCCCATCCATAACCGCACGCAAAGTCATAGCTTCCAAGTTTGCTTCAGCAGCTTCGAGTTGAGCCTGTGCGGCCTGTAAGCGCGCCTCAGCTGCAGATAGGGTATCCGAATCAGGGCCATCCAGGAGATTATTGTATTTATCCTCAGCAAGTTTGAGTTGGGTATTTGCCAAAAACAGGGCGGTTCTGGCTTGTTCCAGGTTGAATTCCTTACCAGCATCTATTAATGAGTTATAGCGTGTGAGTGCATTATCGTAGGTAAGTTGTGCATTTGCCAATTCTTCCAAATATCGTAATCGGGTCGAGTCGTCTGGGTCTCTGTCTTCATATTCTTCAAAATTAGATTGGGCAATTTCAAGGTCGCTTTCAGCCAAAATCACCTGGGCGTTTGCCAGTTCAGCATCGATTTCAACCAAACTGCCTTCCCAATACTCTAACTGCTGTTCGGCATCTTTAGCTGACTGCCGGGCAAGATAAAGGGATTGAAGGGCTTGCTGCTGTTCTGCTTCCAACAATTCGTACAACGCCTGATGAGCTTGTTCGGCAAGCAAGAACTCCATTTCAGCAGCAGCCAAAACCGCTTTGACTGCCTGATGATTTCCTAAACGGGCCAGCGCGTCACCCTCTTTAACTGTATCTCCAACCTGGACGATCACCTCCGAAACAGACCCGCTGATAGAGAATGAAAGCTGCACCCATTCTCGAGGAGTTAACTTTCCGTCCGCAGTTAGAGCAAAGTCAAATAAATCCTGATCTTTGCCAGGAAACTCACTGGTTGCTGTTATATCTGGACCGGTGTTTGTACAACTTACCACGAACAGGATCACAGCCAGGAGAATCCCAGTTTTTAATAAGCATTGGATAAATTGTTGTCGATTTGTCATTGATACGCCCTTTATAATCAAATCTGGAAGGATTATTCATACTGGATTGCATCCAGGATTCGGTAACGAGCAGCCCGGAGTGAGGGTAAAAAGGCTGCAAATTGGGAGACAATTATTGAGATTAGTAATGCCAATATTACCCGTTGCACGGGCAGGATGTAGGCAAGCTTATAACCTGACATAGCCGTCATGGAAAGCATGAATACTCGCGATAAGATGATGCCAAATAGAATACCTAACAAACCTCCAATGATTCCCATTAATGCAGCTTCTGCCAGGATCATGGTGATAAGCTGAACACGAGTCATTCCCACTCCACGCAACATGCCCAACTCGCGTGTTCGCTCTAAAACATTCATAGTAACGGTATTGGTTATCCCAAAGAATCCAACCATCATGGCAATTATAGCCAACACATCGAACATGCTGAAAGCCTGGTCCATGAGCGAGTTTACACTTTCAAGTAATGATTGGTTGGAAGCAACAATGAGTTGGTCTCGCTTGCGAGCTGTGTCTTCAATGTATTCTTTCACCTGATCGATTTCAAACCCTGGATCAACTTTAAGCATAAAGGCACTGGCCCCTTGCTGGCGGAAATACCTTTGCATATCCAACCAGCTTCCATTGATTACTAAACCCTGGTTAAAGTAGTCCATCACCACTGCTTTTATTTCGAACTGCCTCCTACCCATCCTGGTGAGCAGGGTTAATTCGTCTCCAGGCTGCAGTCCATACTTCTCAGACATCACACTGGAGATAAAAACCGCGTCACCTTTTGAGAGTGCTTGAAGCGCTTCCATCTCCGAAGGAAGAGCCTGAACATATACAAAGGAGGTTACCTGATAGTAAGAAGCAGGATCTATTGCTGTAAAAGTGATTTTTTCCTGATCACCGGTCGGTTGTAACCACTCAACATCAAAATACCTGACTGGAGCAACCGCTGCCACACCGGGCACCGCTTCCAGACGTTTCCAGACATCATTGCCCATTGGGAGAGATGAAGCTACGTAAAGATCTCCTCCAATATAACCGTCCAACCATACATCCAGGTCTCCTTTAAATGAATCGGTCATGACCCAGACGATAACCATCATAGCCACACCAATCATCAATGCACCGACAGTGAGGGTTGTGCGCAACCTTGAACGCTGAAGGTTGCTGCTGGCCAGTTTTCCGCTGCTGCGGTATATGCCACTGACAATGGGTTTTAACAACCTTTCCCAGGTGGTGACGCTAACAGGGATCATCAAGGTACCACCTACAAATAACGAAAAAACAACCAGGCTGCCCATCCGGAACTGAATATCGTAGGGAAAGGGATTAATAATCAGAATTAAAACGGAGATGAGTAATAAAATTGCTCCAGCAATCCATCCCTTCTGAATGATCCAACCTTCCTGGTTGCTGGCGCGTACCCGCAGGGCTTCCAAAGGAGAGATTTTTCCGGCTTGAATTGCTGGAACAACTGCTGCAGCAACTGCAACCAGCACTCCGACTAAGAAGCCCACGACTGCTACTCCTTGAGGTACCTGAATCTGACTGAGATCTTGATTAATGAGGACCTGCATCACTTGTGTGAGACCCCGGGCCATCCAAATTCCCAGGATCAAGCCTAGCAAAGATCCGATTAATCCTAATGTTATTGCTTCAACCAGGACCAGGCTGGTCACCTGGGTACGGGTCAGACCAATGGTACGAAGCATACCGTAATCACGCTTCCGTTCTACAACGCTCATTGAGAAGGCATTAAAAATTAGAAAGGCTCCAACAAATAATGCCATACCACTGAGAAAGTTGAGACCAATTTGGTAATTGCCCAGCATCTGGGTCATGCGTTGACCTTGTGCTGCTGGAAATATAACCGCGTAATCGGAACCAAGCCGCTCTTGCAAGTTTTCTTTAAGGCTCTCTAGTTGGCCTCCAGTAACAATTTCTGCAGAAGCTAAGATATCGATTTGATCCAGCTTGCCCTGTCGATAGAAATACTTTTGGGCAGTGTCAAGCAAGATTACACCAAATGCCCCATTGTTTAAATTTCCAGGACCTTCCTTCTCGATTAGGCCCACCACAGATAGACGTTCAATACTTGTGCCTGTTAATACTTCAATGGATCGACCCACCTGAATGTTATTCTCTTCGGCAAAAGTGCGGACCAATACAATTTCATCACCGCCTTCAGATAAAAACTGTCCTTCTACAAGATTGTAGTCGCGGATCTGTCTATCCTTTTCAAGATCAATGCCATATAACAGCAAACCCCCTGTGGAGGCTCCAAAAAAGTCAAGCCCAATTTCCTCAGATCTGATATCTGAAGCCAAGAGGCTCTGTATATGAATCGAAGGAACTGCTGCAGCCACCCCCTGGGTTTCAGCTACTCGACGGAGTATGCGATCAGAAAAACCGCCCGAATCCGACTCGGCACTGACTACTATCAGGTTGGCTCTCCCAGAAGTATCCTCAAACAGACGGGTTACGGAGTCGAGCGCGGTTTGATTGGTGATACCTATTGCCAAAATCGTCGCGACGCCCAGGATGATGCCGAACAGGATCAACAGCAACCGTGTTGGTCGTGTCTGAGCAGTTCGCATAGACAATAATTGGAACAGCTTCATATGAATTCTGGTATATTGTTAAATGATAGGGAGTCAATGAAAAGCTTAACCATTGCTTGGACCGTTTTTTTCTAATTGTTCTATCTCTTCCAAAACAAGGCGCAGGTTTGAACTCAATGGCCGACTGGAATCTACATGGATTTCATGGGCAATTTTGCCATCTTTAATAAAAACTACTCTATCAGCATACGAAGCTGCGCGTGGGTCGTGAGTAACAATCACGATAGTTTGCCCCAGCTCATCACAAGAACG
>Ga0114946_10003568_pt1 | contig 10453 bp, 10 predicted proteins | sample WalLakDeSediment_FD_88676 | JGI IMG/M metagenome (GOLD analysis project Ga0114946, IMG submission 88676) | Lake sediment microbial communities from Walker lake, Nevada to study Microbial Dark Matter (Phase II) - Walker Lake 11/02/13 Deep Sediment | ecosystem: Environmental > Aquatic >...
ACACGGGTTCCTCGCTGCTTACCCATTCTGGAACAGGATTGCGTAGCTGCAATACGCCCTACACTTTTCCAGTTCGATTTCCTGATATTGAGGTGAGGACAAGAAAGGTTGCTGCATGATTGCAGAAAATCGATCGATCTGAGAGATACTTATCCTAATCTGGTAAAGCTGAGGTGCGCTCGTGAAAACGTGCGAATCTTTTTCTATACAAAGCTAATGCCCAGTTAGAAGCTGTAATTGAAAAAGGTTCCATTATAGTCTTCTATACAGCTTTCTACACTCTATTACGGTGTTTGGAGCAGGTACGAGACTACCGGATATTTACTCTAGGGTGTATAGCCTATGCTTATTCACCTTCATACTTAAATGAGACCTTGATCTTAGCCCGGTAGGCCGTTATCTTACCATTCTCTAGCTGCATATCAAGTTCTTCGACCTCAGCTATTCGCAGGTCACGCAAAGTCTTGCCAGCACGTTCTATAGCTGCAGCGGCTGCCTTTTCCCACGACTCGGGACTTGTTCCTACTAGTGTGATGATCTTGTAAACACTCTCTGGCATAGCATCCTCCTTTTTTATTTATTACCTCTGCAATAGATAGTTCTTTTAGCCTACAACTCCTCCGTCTTCTACTGTGAAATGGGGAGTGGGTAGAGGATATCGTTTAGATATAAAGAAGTCATAAAACTTTAAAGCAGGATTTCCCATTTCAATTTGCGGTGAGTCCATTCTCATCCGTCATCGCTCTTGGCGCCCATGATATGCCCATATCATTTGGCTGTCAAGCCATCTCAGCGCCTCGCAGGGCAGACTAACCATAAAAAGTATACTGCCTACTTTGTAGCGAGCCCGAAGTGAAGCCAAACCACCCCAGCAATAGCATGGCTTTCTTTTTTCCCAAAAGCGAGTAGCCCTTGACAAATCATCACAAACCGTGTTAGAAATCACCACACGACACTGACGACTGCTCTGTCGGTTGCGTTCTGCTTACCGCTATTTGCTCTGCTCACGCTGAAGGGCAGACTTTTGTACAGATGCTATCAAAACCGAATCGGGATACAGCACCTGTCCTGACCAGCAATACCGCGCCGGTACAAATATCCCCGCGACTACTGAGCGATAAGATTCATATACAACATATCTATTAAAGGAGGGTTCCAAGTGCCAGTATTTGAAAGCAGCGAAAAGATGTACGAAGTCCTGGGAACATTGTTCAGGGTTCTGGCAGACGACCCCGTAGTAGGCCCGAAATACCGTGACTCGAATATCATCATCAAGTTCACCATAAGCGATCCCGACGGATTCATATGGTTGGACAAAGATGCCGGCGTTATCTGCGGGCCAGCCGACCTCAAGCCCACCATCGAGATGACGCTTAGCGGTGACACGTGCCACCAGTTCTGGCTTCAGTCAATATCCATGCCGGTAGCAATGGCGAAGGGACGCATAAAGGCAAAGGGACCTCTGCCGAAAGTCATAAAGCTTCTCCCGATGCTAAAGCCGGCATATGCCGCCTATCCCGAGATCGCCAGGAAGCACGGGCTTCCCGTTTAGCCGAGTGCAGGAGGTTTTTCAATGAGCAAGGAAGCAAGCGTAAAGCAGTTCGAGGAGGATAGAAAAGAAGCGGTAAGAATCGCAGCACGGCTTCTGCTGGCATCCGCTACGACGACGCCCAGGGTGGGCGGCGTCGGCGAGTGCACTATCCATATTATCGATGATGAATGCGCCATCGAAGACCTGTGCCAGGCGATTGAGCGAATGTCCGGTGAAAACGAGCGATGGGACTTCTTCAACAGGGATGCGGCAATGCTCAGGGATGCCGATGCGGTTCTGTTGGTCACATCATTGCGATGTGCTGGCGACCCGGGGGACTTCAACTGCAACTTGTGCGGCAAGCTTACCTGTGAGTACCTCAGGCAAGAGGAGAAGCTACCCGATGAGCCGGGAATTGCCTACAGGGGGCCGCTCTGCGTTTTCAGGGCAAATAATATCGGCTATGCCATAGACGGCATCGTGTCACTGGCCAGGAGTCTCGGTATCGACTACGGCGTGTACTGGTCAGCCGGCGCAGCAGCGATGAGAATGAGAATTGTTCCCAAGAGTACAGGTTTCGCCCTGGCGGTGGCAATTTCCGTAACCGAGAAGAGCCCCTTCAGGGATATCCCCAAGAAGTATGCCGAGATGAATGAGTCAATCATGAATGACCGGATTATCCAGAGGCTGTGGCCTCAGTTCAGATCGATATACAGCTAAGAACGATGCAGAGAATGGAGTGAGGGAAATGGCTATAAGAGAGATGAACGACCTGATACAGGATGGACTCGACAGAGCTGTTGAGTTAATGGTCGTGGCGGCCCACAACAGCTTCCGATTCGGTGGCAGAAACACGGGAAAGATCATAAGCGTCGGCAAGGAAGAGATGGTGGAGATCGCGGAGTTCTGCTATTCGATGGGAGACATGTCACCGCTTGCAGCGCGTGACGGCAGGTTTGTCATGGAGATGGTAAAGGAACCATGCGCACTGCTCCTCATCGGCGATAAGAGGAAATCGGATTTCAACTACGATTGTGGTGCCTGCGGCTACAGGACCTGCGCCGAACTCAACAGGGCGGAGGAGGTCGAATCGCTTACCGCACATGGTCCCAGTTGTCAGTTCAAGAATATAAACGTCAATATTGCCACGGATGCCGCCGCTGCAATGGCATGGAGGCTGGGGCTGCATTGCCGCGTGTTCAGCACGCTCGGCATGGCCGCCTTCGCGCTGAACATCATAGAAGATGTCGACTTTGCTGTGAGTGTGTGCGTTAGCGTCGCGAAAAACGACCCCTTCTTTGACAGGCACCAGTTCTGGACCGATGAATATTGGGATGAGATATTCAAAAAGGAATTCCCCACCTTCACCCGAGGGTTCATTGGTGCCGTTGAGGAAGAGGACTAGGGTAATGGAGGCGACCCATGGGAAGTAAGGCTCATCTCAACCAGGTTATAGCTTCACACCTCGCCGAGATAAAGGCTGATGAAGACCCGGACAGGGAGATATACATCTTTGAAAAAGGACCTCTCGGCGATGATGTGCTCACCTATAAGGACCTCTACGAGAATTCAAATAAGATAGCCAAGCTTTTCGCCGACAATGATATTGGTAAGGGCGATACCTACGCCGTTTTCATGAGGAACCACCCCGAATTCGTCTACTCCGTTCTGGCGGGCCCCACTGTTGGCGCAGTTATGGTCCCCGTCGATCCGCGAACGCGAGGCAACAGGCTGAAGTTCTTGCTCAACGACTGCAAAGCCAAGGCTGTTATCGTCTCCGGAGAGTGCCTGGGGCAGCTCGAGGAGGTCATCAACGACATACCTTCAGTGAAGTTGACCGCCGTTGCCTACAGGCCGGAACAGAATATCCCTGTGTCCAGCAAATATCACGCGCTCAACGAGACGCTCGAGAAAACATCCTGGGAGCATGTGGAGCAGCAGATAATGGACGTGCGGCATCCCATGCAGATTATCTACACCTCGGGGACAACGGGCGATCCCAAGGGCGTGACTATACGCAACAACCGGACCGGGCTGTTCAACATTCTTAACAAGATTGTGTGGAAATACCAGAACGATGATGTTCTCTACAACGGCCTTTCCCTTACCCACGGCAATGCCCAGACTGTAACCCTTTTCCCGGCGTTCAGTATGGGAATCAAGGCAGTGTTCAGCCCCCGTTTCACCAAGAGCAGGACCTGGGATATCTGCAGGAAATATGGCTGTACCTCCTTCTCCCTCCTCGGCGGGATGATGGCGGGCATATACAACGAGCCTGAAAAACCTGACGATGCCGACAACCCGATTCGCATGGTCATCAGCGCCGGTACACCGCCCTCACTCTGGGGAGAGTTCGAAAAGAGATTCAATGTCCAAATCCTCGAGTGGTATGGATCAGTAGAGGGTGGGTTCGCCTACAAGCCGTTAGGTCAGGGCCCGATAGGTTCCTTTGGCAAGCCAGTCCCCGGGGTTATGGAAATGAAGGTCGTGGATGAGAGCGACGACGAAATGCCTGTGGGGCAAACAGGGGAGCTAATCTGCAGGATGCTGAGAGGAGATACCAAGGTCGATTATCTGGGCAAACCGGACGAGTCGAAGGAGAAGACGAAGGGTGGCTGGCTGAGAACCAGCGATATGGTCCATAAGGACGAGAAAGGCTGGTATTTCTTCGACTACCGAAAAGGCACAGAGCTTCGCCGCGCCGGGGACTTTGTTCAGCCCGACTATGTGGAAACCGTGATTGGAGCGCATCCCGAAGTAAGCGAGGTCTGTATATACGGCATACCAGCGGCTTCGGGCGCACCCGGAGAGAGTGACCTTGTGGCCGCTATCCAACCATTTGAGGGGAAAACCGTTGACCCTAAGTCGATCTACGACATGTGCAAGAAAGACCTCGAGTCTAACTATATCCCGTCGTATCTGCAGATCATCGAAGAGCTTCCCAAAACTCTCACTGAAAAGCCCTTGGCGCGACAATTGAAAGAGATGTTCGAGCGCGGAGAAGGAGCAATCTACAAGTTTGAGGATTACAAGTAGCTAATTGCGTTCGCCCGCGCAGGATGATTCCTGCAATGAGACCGGGGCTATCGTCTTTGTACGTCATTGCGAGCAGATGGGGTTATATCTAAGAACAGAGTAAACAGGGAGAGGATTCAATGCCATATACAGAACTCAATCTCGAGCTGACCGAAGAACATGAACTCCTGAAGGAAGAGGTACATAAGTTTGCCATTGAGGTCTTGAGACCCGCGTCAATCGAGCTCGACAAATTGCCGCCAGAGGACGTAGTCAAGAAGGGCTCGCTTTACTGGGACTGCATGGCCAAGATGTACCAGAACAACTATCATACCGTGCTTATCTCCGACGAATACGGTGGGCTCGGACTCGATCCCCTCAGCGTCCATATCATCTGGGAAGAGCTGGCGTACGGAAGCGTGGGGTTCGCTGTAGCCATAGGATGCAGTTGTTTCTCCGCCTTCTATGCAACCATGCTTTGCGAAGATCACCTGATCGAGAGGTATGTTATCCCATTCGTTGAATGCAAAGACGCCAGTGTTATGAGCTGCTGGGGCATTACCGAGCCCCAGCACGGGTCAGACAACCTGATGTCTGGCACAGCGTTCTTCCGTGATCCCAGAGAAACGCAGCAGGTGAAGGCCGTTAAGAAAAATGGCGACTGGGTTATCAATGGGCAGAAATCAGCCTGGATTTCAAACGGGCCAATTGCGTCCGATGCCGCTCTTTTCGTCAACATTGACCCATCAAAAGGGTTTTCCGGTGGAGGTATCTGCCTGATCGATCTCAATCAGCGAGGTGTATCACGAGGTAAACCGCTCGACAAACTGGGACAGAGGGAGCTACCACAAGGGGAACTCTTCTTCGATGGCGCTATCTGTCCCGACGAATTCATGATCGTGGACCCCGAGAGCTATGAGGCAATGACTGAGCTCACTCTGGGGCACGCCAATGCCACCATGGGCGCCTATTTCACTGGCCTCGCCCAGGCGGCCTACGATCTAGCCTTCCAATATTGCACGGAGAGGATACAGGGTGGAAAACGCCTCTGCGAACATCAATGGGTACAGAAGAAGCTCTTTGATATGTTTACCAAGGTGGAGACAGCCAGGGCTTTTTCGCGCAGCGCCATGATTTTCAATATGAATACAACTCCGCCCATTGTACAGTATTCCATCGCCTCAAAGGTATACTGCACCGAAGCAGCATTCCAGGTAACCAGCGATGCTATACAGCTCTTCGGAGGCTATGGGGTGAGCAAAGATTTCCCCATAGAGAAACTCTTCAGGGATGCACGGGCCGGTATGATCGAGGATGGTTCCAATGACTCTCTTTCTATAACTGCCGGGGTAATGCTGCTAAAGGAGGTTTTGGAATAGAAAACGTATATATCATCGGCGTGGGGATGATCCGGTTCAGCAAATACCCTGATAAGACTGTCAGATCCATGGCCGAGGAAGCAATTGAACTTGTGCTCAAAGATGCCAGCCTGGAGAAGAAGGACATGCAGGCTGTCTTCTTTTCCAATACCTTCTGGGGAATGTTTTCCAATCAGCACTCTATCCGCGGACAGGTGATATTGCGCGGCATGGGGATCGATAGAATACCGGTCACCAATGTGGAGAATGCCTGTGCCGGCGGATCTACAGCGCTTCACCTTGCCTATGCAGGAATCCGTGCCGGCATGTACGATGTGGCACTGGCGATAGGTTCGGAGAAAATCAGCCATCCCGATAAGAATCTGTCCCTCGGTGCCTATGCCTCCTGCATGGATGTGGAGAACTTTGAGAAACACATCAACATGATCATGGAGGTCAGCAAGACGTTCAAGGTTGACATACCGGAGGACCAGACAGCTCCCGGGGAAGGTAGAAGCATCTTCATGGACGCATATGCCACGGCAGCGCGGTGGCATATGGACCGGTTCCATTCAACGCAGGGGCAACTCGCGGTGATCTGCTCTAAGAACCACTGGCACGGTTCCATGAACCCTCTTTCACAGTACCAGAACCCGATGTCGGTAGAAGAGGTCCTTGCGGATAAGCCCGTTGCCTACCCCCTAACACGGGCCATGTGTGCACCCGTGGGCGATGGTGCTGCTGCTGCGATCGTTTGCTCGGAGAAGTACCTCAAGAAGTTAGCAAACTCGCGTCCAGTGAAAATACTGGCTTCAGTGCTGGGACAGGGCGCTGACCGGGGCCTGGATGACATAGACATCGGTGAACGACTCTCCAAGGAAGCCTACGCGGTGGCAGGGGTTGGGCCTGATGACATCGACATTGCTGAACTGCACGATGCCACCGCCTTCGGGGAGCTACACCAGACCGAGGCGATGGGATTCTGTCCCGTTGGTGAGGGCGGGCCTTATGCACTGTCTGACGCTACCAAGCTCGGGGGCAGTAAACCGGTGAATACCAGCGGCGGCCTTGAGTGCCGGGGGCACCCCATAGGCGCATCAGGCCTGGCCCAGATTTACGAGATAGCGGCTCAGCTTCGAGGTGAAGCCGGAGCTCGACAGGTAGAGAACGCGCGAATCGGGCTCGCCGAGAATGGCGGTGGCAACATAGGTGTCGAAGAGGCAGCCATGTGCATTCATATCCTCGAAAAGGTTAGCTAAAGGGCAGAACGACCGAGGGTTGGGCGTTTCGTGAAACGCCCAACCCTTCAATAATAACAGGCATCAGTGGTGGGTTTCGCTGCGCTATACCACCCTGCTCGTTGCCCAGTCATCCGCACAAGACATTTCCAAAAAATGGGGAAAGGCGAAATTGAGCAAATTCGATCTCAGGGGAAAAAACGTCCTGATCACCGGTGCTTCCTCGGGAATTGGCAAGGAGCTTGCGGAGTGTTTTGCCAAGGAGGGCTCCAATCTCTTCCTGGGATGCCACCCCGCAGAAAAGGATACTCTTGAGGGGTGGTCTGACCAACTTCAGGACAAATACGCAGTCAAAACCGCAACCTTCCCCATCGATCTGTCCCAGGAAAAAGGTCCTGAGAATCTACATGAGGCGGTTAGGAAATCTGTTAGCAAGATCGATGTGCTGGTCAACAATGCGGGTATTCTGGCCTATGGTAACTTTCATGATATACCCCTTGAGCGCCAAGAGTTAATGATCAAGGTAAATGCGATCGCCTATTTCAAGCTAATGAGGCTCTTTCTCCCGGAGATGATAGCAGCCAAAGAGGGCAGGATCCTCAACGTTGCATCAGCCGCTGCTTTCCAGCCGACAGCTTTTCATGCCATATACGGCGGGACCAAAGCATTTGTACAGAGCCTGAGCGAAGCAGTAAACCAGGAGATCAAAGGAACCGGAGTGAAGATCTTCACGTTAAATCCCTCATATACCGATACGCCGATCCTGAAGAGCGGGGGCTTCCCTGAGAAAGTCTGGTGGTATAAAATCAGCGGCTTCAGTGATCCTGCCGTTATAGCTCGTAAAGCCATAAAGGCTTTTAAGGAGGAAAAGGCAGTCTACATCCCCGGCATGATAAACTGGTTTGTTCATTCCATATTGATCAGGTTTGTACCTCGAAGGCTCACCAATGCCATATCCTACTGGGGATTGAGAGCCAGGGGCTAGACTGGATTGGACAGAAGCATGGAGAGAGTATTCATAACTGGTGCATCCGGATACATCGCGGGGAAATTGCTGTCCCTTCTGAGTGGCAAAACAGAAGTCAAACAGATAGTAGGGATCGACATCAAAGAACCCTCCATCAGTCTGGAGAAGTTCACTTTCTACAGGAAAGACGTGAGGGAACCGGTTGACCATATACTCAAAGACCACGACATAGATACGGTTGTTCATACGGCGTACATCGTTCCTCCGATCCATGACGAAAAGCTGATGGAGGATGTCAATGTCAATGGTACCAAGAATATCCTCTCTGCGTGTTCCGAAGCTGGCGTGAAGCAGCTTCTCTATACAAGCTCAGCTACAGCGTATGGCTTTCACCCAGACAATGACCACCCCCTGACTGAGGATAGCCCGCTCAGAGGAAACGACGATTTTACCTACAGCAAGACCAAGAAAGAGATCGAGGGCATTTTCTCGGAATTCGTCACTGCGAATCCGGAGATCGCCGTTACCATAATACGGCCAGCTTTCGTTGTAGGTCCAAGTTTCGATGACCCGCTTGCCCGTCACTTGAGAAAGAAGGTTGTGCTTCTGCCCTCAAATACTCAACCCTTCCAGTTTGTCCATGAGGACGATCTGGTTGAGATTATCTATCTCCTTTTGAAAAAGGGGGCGGCGGGTGCGTTCAACGTTGGTGCGGATGGAACCGTTACCTCTGACGAAACGGTGGGGTTGCTGGGGAATATACAGGTACGTATTCCTTTCCATCTGATGTATTTACTAACGGGGCTGGCATGGAATCTGCAGCTTTCATTCATCACCGAGTTTCCTGCCCCCGCCCTGAATATGGCGCGGTATTCCTGGGTCGTCTCAAATGAGAAGCTAAAAGAAGAACTCAACTATCAGTACAAGTATACTTCTCTTGAGGCATACAGGGATTTCGCAGAATTCGTGAAAAGGCGTTGAAACTGCGTATTTCCGCTGGGCAATCGCCAAGATCGAGGCAGAAGCAGCCCAGGTTACTCGTAGACCTTCTCTTCCGCCTCCTCCGCTTCTAGAGCGTCGGCCTCCACATCCCGGCTCTCGTCACCGCGGGCCAAGAGGTCGCGGTAGTACTCATGCTGGATTATCAGGTTCATTACCTCGTTGGTGCCGGTCCATATCATGGCCAGCCTGGTGTCGCGCAGCATGCGCTCGATGGGGTACACACTGGTGTAGCCGATGCCGCCCATGATCTGCATGGCATCGTTCACCACTTCCCAGGCAACGTCGGTACAGAACTTCTTGGCCTCGGAGACCATGCGCCGTGCAAGCCTGCGATCGAGGCCTTTGTCGATAGTCATCGCCGTAGTGTGAACCAGTGAGCTTGCAGCATCGATCTTGGTAACACTGTCAGCAACCTTGAAGCTCACCGCTTGAAAGTCCCTGATCCTGCTGCCGAAGGCTTTCCTCTTGTCGCTGTAGCGCGCGGCGATCTCGAGGGCGCTACGCGCTATGCCCAAGCTGCCAGCGGCACTGGTCATCCTCTCCGGGATCATCATCCGGTAAAAGATCTCCCCGCCCTGTCCTTCTCTTCCGATGATGTTCTCCTCTGGAACCTTGACATCACGGAACAGTATCCTCCCCGCCCCACCTCCCCGTGTCCCCATCAGCCCGTAAAGATGCTTCACCTCCACCCCCATGTCCTTCTCCACGACAAACAAGCTCAGCGATTCGCGAGCAGGTCCATCAGGGTCAGTCTTGGCGTAGACCAGGAAGTAGTCCGCCCCCTCGGCACCCACTACGAATCGCTTCTGCCCCGTTAGGAAGTAGTGACCGCCATCCCTGCGAGCCACAGTGGTAGCGCCGAAGAAGTCAGAGCCGCCGCGGGGCTCAGTCAGCGCCTCCGCACAGCACAGCTTGGCCTGGAGGGTTGATTGGAGATATTTCCGCTTCTGCTCCTCTCTCCCGAATACCTGGAAAGCCTCGCCGCAGATGCTAACCAGCGAGTAGAGACAACCGAGGGACAAGGGCAATGCTCCTCCCTCCTCGAGGGCAATAATCTCGTCCTCCCATCCCAGCCCTCTGCCACCGTATTCCGGGGAGAAACGAATGCCGAGCAACTTTCTCCTGGCAGCATCCTCCAGGAATTGCCTGGGGTATTTCACCTTGTCGGCGTCCATGTCCAGGAGTAGCTGACGGGGTACAGCCTTGACGAATTCACGCATCTCGTCACGCAACTGCCTCTGGCTCTCGTTCAGCATCACTTCAATCATGTCTATTTCCTCCCCTCTTGCTAGCTCCCTTGGTGGACTAATTATAACCATGAGTCTGCAGGACGCAAGGGGTA
>Ga0114946_10003569_pt1 | contig 10453 bp, 8 predicted proteins | sample WalLakDeSediment_FD_88676 | JGI IMG/M metagenome (GOLD analysis project Ga0114946, IMG submission 88676) | Lake sediment microbial communities from Walker lake, Nevada to study Microbial Dark Matter (Phase II) - Walker Lake 11/02/13 Deep Sediment | ecosystem: Environmental > Aquatic > Freshwater...
CCCTTCGTGGTGGCCTACCGGACCCACCCGGTGACCTGGCGGATCGCCCGGAGAGTGGTCCGGGTGAAGCACGTGGCCCTGGCGAACCTGGTGGCCGACCGGCGGGTGGTGCCCGAGCTCCTTCAGGACGAGGTCACGGGTCCGAAAATGGCCGAAGCCCTTCTCCCCCTGCTGGAAGAGGGGGGGGCGCGCATGACCTTGCTGGAGGGCCTGGCACGCATCCGGGACCGTCTCGGAGATCCGGGCGCGGCGGAACGAGTGGCCCTCCTCGTGGAAGAGGTGCTCCTGGAGCGGGGGATTCCCCTTCGACCCCGACCCGGAGGCAAGGGGGAGGCGCCGGCGGTCGGGAACGGCGAAGGGGAACGCCGGTGAAGGAAGACACGGGGACCCGTCCCGCGGGTTCCGGACCCGCGCGGGGGACCGCAGGAACAGGGGGGACAGGGGGGACCGACAGCGGGGCGGGAGATGACGCGGCAACCCCGGTGATCGCCCCTCTTCTCCCACGTCGCCGACTCATGGAGCTGGCAGGCACGGGGCTGCTCTGGCTCCTCGGATGGAGCTGGCGCTTCCAGCTCCATGGCCAGGCAGGGTTCCAGACGTTTCGGGAGCGGGGCGAACCCGTCATCTTCCTCTTCTGGCATTCCCGCATCCTCCCCCTGGCCCACCTCCACCGCAACGAGGGCGTCGTGGTTCTCATCAGTGAACATCGCGACGGCGAGCTCATCGCCCGCCTGGTGCAGCGCCGTGGCTTTCTCACGGTGCGGGGGTCCAGCACCCGGGGCGGTGCCCGTGCGCTGCGGGGAATGCTTCGAGCCCTCCGCAGCGGTTCGGACCTGGCCGTGACCCCGGATGGACCCAAGGGACCGCCCCGTCACTTGAAGCCTGGGGTCCTCCTGGCTGCGCAGCGATCCGGAGCCCCCCTGATCCCGGTGGCTGCCGGGGCGCGTCGGGCGTGGCGCCTGAACTCCTGGGACCGGTTCCTGGTCCCGTGGCCGCTGGCACGGATCGAGGTTCGCTACGGGGCTCCGATCCATGTGGACCGGAAACTGGACGAGGAAGGGCTCCAGCATCTGGCCCGGCAGGTGGAGGAGGAACTGAATCGCCTCACCGACACCGTGGACCGGAAGCACCCGGATCCGGTTCGCCCCGTGGGAACGGAGGGCGGCTCCCGATGAAGCCGCCACCGAGGCAGGGAAGCATGGAACGTGGGGTCCGTCGCTACTGGAAGGGGGAGGCGGGACCGCTGGCTGCGACCCTTCTGACCGCGGTTACTGCACCGCTGGCGGCCCTTTTCGGGGTTGCCGTGCGGCTCAGGAACCGGGCCTTTGACACCGGTCTCCTCCGATCCCGTACCGTTCCGGTCCCCGTGATCTCTGTGGGGAACCTGTCGGTGGGAGGGACCGGGAAGACCCCTGTGGCCGGGTGGATCGTGGACCGCCTTGTGGCCCGCGGGTGCACGCCCGCCGTGGTAAGCCGGGGATACGGAGAGGACGAGATCGCTCTCCACCGGCGATGGCACCCCCGGGTAGCGCTGACCACCAATCCTGACCGGGTGGCAGCCGCGCTCGAAGCGGTGGACCAGGGCGCCGATGTGGTGGTGCTTGACGACGGGTTCCAGCACCGGGCCCTGGCACGAGATGCGGACATCGTCCTCGTGTCGGCTCACGATCCGTTTCCGCCCCGGCTCCTCCCCCGCGGGCCCTGGCGGGAGCCGCTGGGGTCGCTGCAGCGCGCCTCCCTCGTCCTGGTCACCGGAAAGGGAGACGAAGGGGTCCGTTCGGGGGAGGATCTCCTGGTGGTGCTCCACGACCTGCCGCAGCACCCCCCCCTGGGCCGGGTGGGGATCCTGGCCTCCGGATGGACGACGCTGGGGGGAGAGTCCGCGCAGCCCCCCGAACCGGGAGAGGATGTGCTGGCGGTGGCTTCCATCGCGCATCCCCTGGAACTGGAGCGAATGCTCCGCGAGGCGGGCCTCGGCGGGGGTCCCGAAGGGGCTTCCCTCGAGCTTCTGGCCTATCCGGACCACCACGCCTACACCGAGGCGCAGGTGGGTCGCATCCTGGAGCGAGCCGGTGGGCGCCGCATCGTCACCACCGAGAAGGACGCCGTGAAGCTCGCCGCCTTTGCTCCCCTCGTGGAGGCCGTCCCGGCCCCCCGTGTGCTCACGCTCCGGGTTGATCCGGCCCCCGGGGTGGATCGGCTCCTGGATCGCCTCCTGGACCGAGCACTGGCCCGGGGTGGGGATCGGGAAGGGGGGCGAGCGTGATCCTCCTGATGGCCGTGGGGAGGGTCCGGGGCGTCCTGGAGCCTGCAGTGGCGGAGTACGAGGCTCGGGTGGCCCACTACTGGAAGTTCGACGTGGTGGAGGTGGACGCGGGAACGGGGCGGGGTGGGCGGGCGGAGCCTGCCCGCGTCATGGCGGCGGAGGCCGAGCGGATCCTGGCCCGCATCCCTGACGGCGCCGATCTCTGGGCCCTGACCCGGGAGGGTCGGCCCATGGATTCCAGCGCCCTGGCCAGGGAACTGGGGGAGCGTCAGCTTCGGGCGGCCCCGCCTCTGGTGCTGGCCCTCGGCGGCGCCTTCGGGTTCGATCCCGCCGTACTCCGCCGCGCCACCCGCCAGCTCTCCCTCTCCTCCATGACCCTGCCCCATGAAATGGCGCGCCTGGTCCTGGTGGAGCAGCTCTACCGCGCGGGGACGATTCTCCGAAATGAGCCGTACCACAAGGGAGACCGATGACCGACGTGGAGCATGAGGCCCTGGTCCCCTGGTACCGAAGCTGGTTCGGCGAGGAGTACCTCCATCTCTATCCGCATCGCGACCAGGAGGAGGCAGACCGGGCCGTGGCCCTGGTCCTGCGGGAGATTCCGCAAGACCACCCGCCCTCGGGGGAGGGGAGTGCGCCTCGGGTTCTGGACCTGGGATGCGGTGCAGGACGTCATCTCCGGGCATTCCGGGAGGTGGGGATCGACGCCGTGGGGATGGACCTCTCGGCCCCGCTTCTTCGCCAGGCCCGAAGCGCCGCCCCTGGATGCCACCGGGTGCGCGGGGACATGCGGCATCTGCCCTTCGCCGACGAGAGCTTCGACCTCGTCACCTCCTTCTTCACCTCCTTCGGGTACTTCGATTCCGATGACGAGGACCGGAAGGTCCTGGCCGAGGTCCGCCGTGTCCTGCGGCCGGAAGGGCGGGTGATGCTGGATTTCCTGAATGCCCGACGCGTGCGGGAATCCCTCGAACCCCGGGACGAGCGCCGGATCGGGGGGAAGCGCGTGGAACAGGTGCGCCGCCTTGTGGACGGGGGACGGCGCGTGGAGAAGCGGATCCGGATCCGCGGAGAGGGCGTGGAAGAGGACTTCGTCGAGCGGGTACGGCTCTACGATGCGGCGGACCTGGCGGCGCTCTTCGACGCGGTCGGGCTCGTCGTGGAACGCCGCTTCGGGGACTACGCGGGAGCACCCCCGTCCCCTTCTGCCCCCCGTGAAATCCTTCTGGCTCGCCAGGGGTAGTCGCAGGTCGCCGCGAACCGGGTCCACGACCCCCGCGCGGGACCGCGTGCTCCCTCGCATCCCCGTTTCGCCCCCACCCGTTTAGCCTCCATCGGTCAAGCTTCCCTGTCTCCCCCCTTTCCTCTTCCGGACGCGAGCCCCACGTGAACCTCCAGATTCAGGCCCTCGCTGGCGCCCACCTCGTCCGCCAGTACCTCGAGGGAAGCCCGGAGGCCCTTCGCTTCTATCCGGGCGGGCACCCGGCGGAACTGGAGGCCTACCTGGCCAAGGCCCGGGAGGTGGACGGGCGCTTCCACCCTGCGGACCGGGAGCGCCTGGCCCGGATCCTGACCGGGGGTGGGCCGGATGGCCCCGCGCGACTGCAGCGCTTCGTGGACGAGGGAGGGTACGCCGTGACCACGGGGCAGCAGCCCGGGCTCTTCGGCGGGCCCCTCTTCTCCATCTACAAGGCCCTCACGGCCGCGGCGCTGGCCCGGCGCCTGGAGGGCGTTGTGGGCCACCCCGTTCTCCCGGTGTTCTGGGTGGCCTCGGAGGACCATGACTGGGAGGAGGTCCGGCGGGTGTCCCTTCCGGATCTGGGAAACGAACTGGTCACCCTCGAGCTGCCCGACCGCGAGGGGGCGGGGGAACGACCCCTTCACCGGATGCCGCTGGGGTCCGACATCGACGAGGTCCGGGCCGCCCTCCTCGACCTCCTCCCGCCCTCCGACTTCCGCCCCGGCATCGAGGAGGATCTCGCCTCGGCCTACCGGGAAGGGGCCACGCTTCCGGAAGCCTTTGCCGAACTCCTGCGGCGGCAGCTTGCCTCCGCCGGCGTCTTCATGCTCTCGCCGGAACACCCCGAGGCGCAGGCCGCCGCCCTCCCGATCCTCCTCGCCGAGGCGCGGGAGGCGGAAGCCAGGTCTCGGGCCCTCGAGGAGCGATCCCGGGCGCTGGAGGAGGCCGGGTACGCCACCCAGGTCGCGATCCTCGAAGGGGGCGCCAATCTCTTCTTCGAGGGGACGCGGGGGAGGGATCGCCTCTTCGTGGAGGGGCCCGGAACGTTGCGCCTGCGCCACGAGGGTCGGGTCCTGGACCTGGAGACCCTGGCCGCCGAAGCCGGAGCGGATCCGGCACTTCTTTCGCCCAACGTGCTCCTGCGCCCCGTGGTGGAGAGCGCACTGGTCCCGACGCTGGCCTACGTGGCCGGACCGGGGGAGACGGCCTACTTCGCCCAGACCGCACCGGTCTTCGAGGCGCATGGCATCCAGCAGCCGGTGATCCACCCGCGCCTTTCGGCCGCGGTGATCGAGACCCGGGTGGAAAAGGTCCTCCGGAAGTTCGACCTGGAGGTGGCCGAACTGGCCCGACCCCATCACCAGGTGGTGGGTCGGGTGGTCCGCGAGGGGCTCCCCGACGAAGTCCGGAAGGCCCTGGGCGACCTCCGGGGTGCCATTGCCCGGGGCTCCAGGGCGCTGGGCCTGGCCGTCCGGGAGGTGGATCCGACCCTGGCGGGGCCGGTGGACCATCTCCGGAACCAGGGGTTCTCGCTCCTGGACGACGTGGAACGGAAGGTGGTGCAGGCCCGGAAGCGCGAGAGCGGGATCGCCCTCCAGCAGATCGAAAAGGCCCAGGTCCAGCTCTTTCCGGGGGGAGTTCCCCAGGAACGCGTCGTTCCAGCCGTCTATTTCCTGGTCCGATACGGACCGGAGTTGATGGAGCGCTGGAGGGACGCGGCGGAGACGGCGGTCCTTCCGCTGGAGGCCGGGTCCGATGATTGAAGCTCCGGCCTCCCCGGGCCGTAGTCTCGACGAAGGGAGAGGCCGCCGGAACGTCCGGACGCGGCCGTTGCCCCCCGGTCCCGCACCCCGGTACCTTTCGACATGATCTGGATCGCCCTCATCGTCCTCGCGTTCATGATCCCCGAGATCCTCTCCACGGTGCTCGATTCCCGTCTGGGTCGTGCCCTGGCCGCCCGCGTCGAAGACCGCCGCCTCGGGGCGGGGGAAGATGTGGTGGTGGACCGCGTCCGCTACCTGGAGGGCGAAGTGGACCGGCTCTCCCGAGAGATCCAGCGGCTCCACGAAGAGGGAGAATTCCTCCAGAAGCTCCTGACCGAGCGTTCCGAGGGCCGGCTTCCCGGTGGCTCCCCGGACTGACGCCGGCGGCGAGGCCAACGCGCTGATCCCGGAGCGCCGGGCCCGGAGCGCCGGACTCGTGTCCGCCGGCATCCTCCTGAGCCGAATCGCCGGCCTGGCCCGCGAACGCGCCCTGGGGCATTTCTTCGGAGCCTCCGTCCATGCCGATGCGTGGCGGGCGGCGCTCCGACTTCCCAACGTCATCCAGAACCTTCTGGGCGAGGGAACCCTCTCGGCGTCCTTCATTCCCGTCTATGCCCGGATGGTGGAGCAGGACAGGAAGGAGGCGGCCCGCCGCTTTGCCGGCGCGGTGTTCGGACTCCTCTTCCTGGCCGCTGGGGCCATGGTGCTGGTGGGGATGGCGCTGGCTCCCCTCCTGGTCTCGGTCCTCTTCCCCCGCTTTGATCCGGAGCAGCACGCCCGCACCACGGAACTCGTCCGCATTCTCTTTCCCATGACCGGGATCCTGGTGCTGTCGGCCTGGTCCCTGGGCGTCCTCAATACCCACCGCCGCTTCTTTCTTCCGTACGTGGCTCCGGTGGCCTGGAACGCGGCGATCCTCGTGGCCCTGGTGGGGGGCGGATGGCTCCTGGGATGGGAGGCGGACGCCCTGATCCGTCTCACCGCCTGGGGGGCCCTGGTGGGCGGCGCCCTTCAGTTCGGGGTCCAGTTTCCGGCGGCTCTTCGGCTGGCGGGAGGTCTCGGCGGGAGCCTGAGGCCCTGGATGGCGATGCGGGTGGAGGGTGTGCGTGAGGCGATGCGTGCCTTCTTCCCGGTCCTCGCGGGACGGGGTGTGGTGAACGTGGGGGGGCTCCTCGACTATGCCCTGGCCGGGCTCCTCGCCGCCGGCGCCCTCTCGGTGCTGGGGTACGCGCAGGTGCTCTACATGCTCCCCATCTCCCTCTTCGGGATGGCCGTGGCGGCCAGCGAGCTCCCGGAACTCGCCCGGACCCGGGCGGGTGCGGAGACGCAGGTGACACCGGGGAGTCCCGCCTCGCTGGCGCTGGCCGACTCGGTGCGAGCCGGGATGCTCCGGGTGGCCTACTTCCTGGTCCCCTCGGTGGCCGTCTACCTGGTGCTCGGCGACGTGGTGGTGGCCGCCCTGTATCAGACCGGCGCCTTCGGTCCGGTGGAGGTCCGCCTGACCTGGGCCATCCTGGCCGCCTACGCGCTGGGGATGGGGGCGTCGGCCACCTCGCGCCTCCTTTCCTCCGCCTTCTACGCCCTCGGGAACACCGCCACGCCGGCCCGGGTGGCCGTGCTCCGCGTCACCGTGGCTCTTGCTCTGGGTGCCACGCTCATGTTCCCCCTGGACCGGTTCGAGGTCGGAGAGGGCCTGCGGTACGGCGCGGTGGGGCTGGCCCTGGGGTCGGCGGCAGGGGCATGGCTCGAGCTCGCCGTCCTTCGGCGGCGCCTGGCGCGCGACATTGGCCCCCATGGGAGCGGGGCGGGCTCCGTTCTTCGCCTGATCGCTGCCGCCGTCGCCGCTGTCGCCGCCGGCTTGGGGACCCGCCTCGGGCTCGTGGCCATCGTTCCGGGACTCCACCCGATTCCGGTGGCGGTGGGCACGCTGGGCGTGACCGGCCTCGTCTACCTGGGCCTCACCGCCCTCCTGGGCGTGCGGAGCCCGCTTTGGGAGGTGCTTGGACGCCGCCGGAGGATGGGGAACGGAAGGGGAGGAGAAGGCAGCCCATGATCGAGGAGCGCCGACTTGATGCCCTCCCCACCGCGCCCGGCGTTTACCTGTTCCGGGATGCGGGGGGCGAAATCCTCTACATCGGGAAGGCCAAGTCGCTCCGGGCCCGGGTCCGGAGCTACTTTCGCCATGACCGGAATCGGGGCATCCGGCTCCAGGAACTTGGACGCCGAGCCGTGGAGGTGGACACCATCGTGGTGGACTCGGAGGCCGAGGCCCTCCTCCTGGAGTCCAACCTCATCAAGGAGCACCGCCCGCGCTTCAACATCCAGCTCCGGGACGACAAGCGGTACCCGTACGTCAAGGTCACCGTCAACGAGCCCTTTCCCCGGGTCTGGATCACCCGCAGGGTTCGGGAAGACGGCGCCCGCTACTTCGGCCCCTTCACCCGGGTCGGCGCGCTGCGCCAGGCGCTGGAGCACCTGAAACGGGTGCATACGGTGCGCTCCTGCCGCTACCGGCTGCCGAAGGAGGCGCCCCCGCGGCCCTGCCTCGACTACCACATCCATCGATGCCAGGCCCCCTGTGTCGGATGGCAGAGCCGGGAGGCCTACCGCGAGGACATCGACGACCTGGTGCGCATCCTGGAAGGCCAGACCACGGGCCTCCGCCAGGAGATGGAGGCGGCGATGCGGACCGCGGCCGAGGAACGCCGGTTCGAGGATGCGGCCCGCTACCGCGACATCCTGGCGGGCGTGGAGTCCCTGGAGGGGCAGCAGCGGGTCGAACGGGTGGACGGGGGGGACCAGGACGTGGTCGGGATTGCCCGCGACGGGGATGACGGGGCTGCCGTGGTTCTCCGGATCCGGCGGGGAACCCTTCTCGGCCGGGAGAGCCACCGGTTCGAAGGGCTGGCCGGAGATGCGGACGCCGACCTCCTCCAGGCCTTCGCCTCCCGCTACTACCTGGGGCGGGGCGACGTGGGGATCGCCGAGCTTCCCGACGAGATCCTCCTCCCCCTGGACTTCGAGGATCGGCCTGTCCTGGAGCGCGTACTGGGGGAACGTGCGGGGCGGCGGGTGGAACTCCGGGTTCCGCAGCGGGGCGCCAAGGTGCGGCTGACCGAACTGGCCCGCACGAACGCCCGCCACGTGCTGGAAGACCGGGTGGCAGCGGAGGCCGATCCCTCGGAGATTCCCGAACGGGCGGATACGGTTCTCTACGACCTGCAGGAGCGACTGGGGCTCAAGGTGGTCCCGCGCTTCATCGTGTGCTTCGACATCTCCCACACCGGGGGAACCGAGGTCGTGGCATCCGCGGTGGCCTTCGAAAACGGGGAGCCCAGGAAGGCGCTCTACCGCCACATGCGGATCCGGGGGAGCTGGGGCAACGACGACTACCGTTCCATGGCCGAGGCGGTGGAGCGGTACCTGAAGCGTCGGCTCGACGAGAACGCGCCGCTTCCGGAGCTCATCGTCATCGATGGCGGGAAGGGTCAGCTTTCCGCCGTTCTTCCGGTACTCACCGCGCTGGGGACCGAGGAGGTCGCAGTCTGCGCGCTGGCGAAGCGGGAGGAGGAGGTCTTCCTTCCGGGGCGGCGGGAGGCGGTCCGGATTCCCCGGCGGGACCCGGCGCTCCGCCTCCTTCAGCGGGTGCGAAACGAGGCGCACCGGTTCGCCGTCTCCTACAACCGGAAGCTTCGAACAAGGCGCACCCTGCGCAGTGAGCTGGGGGAGATCCCCGGCGTGGGCCCGTCACGCCAGCGAGCGCTCCTCACCCGGTTCGGGTCGGTGGAGGGCGTCCGTGAGGCCGGGGTGTCGGGGGTGGAGCGTGTCCCCGGGTTTTCCCGGGTTCTGGCCGAACGCATCCTGGAGTACCTTGAGAGCGGCGGATCCCCCCCCGACGGCCGGGATCCGCCCCCCGAGAGTGGCGACCCGCCTTCCCCGTCCTGAACCCTTCCCGCGTTTATCATCCCGAGATTCCCCATGGTCCGGACCCGTTTCGCACCCAGCCCCACGGGGCAACTTCACCTGGGCAACCTCCGGGTGGCGGTCTTCAATCACCTCTTCACCCGCCATCACGGCGGAACCTTCGTGATCCGGGTGGAGGACACGGACCGGGAGCGGAACGTCCCCGGTGCGCTGGAAGCGATTCTGGAAGACCTGGCGTGGGCCGGACTCCACTGGGACGAAGGGCCCGATCGCGGGGGACCCTTCGGTCCATACCTCCAGAGCCAGCGCGAAGAGCGACACCGGGAGGCGGCCCTGGAGCTGCTCCGGGCCGGAAAGGTGTATCGCTGCTTCTGCTCCGATGCGTTTCTGAGCACCGTCCGGGAAGAAGGGGAAGGGGGAGCCCCCGGCACGGGATGCCCCGGGGCGTGCGAACAGCTGGATCCGGCCGAATCCGAGCGCCGGGTCGGGGAGGGGGATGCGGCTACCCTCCGCTTTCCGGTGCCGGCGGAGCGAATCCGGGTGGAGGACGCGGTCCGGGGGGAGGTGGGATTCAACGGACACGACATCGGCGACTTCGTGATCCTCCGCGCCGACGGTCGCTCCACCTACAACTTCGCCGTGGTGGTGGATGACATCGACATGGAGATCACCCACGTGATCCGCGGGGCCGGACACCTCTCCAACACGCCGAAGCAGGCCCTTCTCTTTGATGCGCTGGGTGCACGCCGTCCGGTGTTTGCCCATCTCCCCATGGTCCTGGGCGACGACCGGAAGAAGCTCTCGAAGAGAGAGGGGGCGGCGGGTGTGGCCGAGCTTCGTGCCCACGGGTATCCGCCGGACGCGGTGGTGAATTACCTCTCCCTCCTCGGCTGGTCCCCTGGCGACGACCGGGAGGTGCTGAGCCGCCAGGAGCTGGAGTCGGAGCTCTCCCTGGACCGGGTCGGCGCCTCTGATGCGGTCTTTGACCTCGAGAAGCTCCGCTGGATCTCGTCGCAGCACCTGGCCCGCCTTTCTCTCGATGCCCTGGTGGCGGCGGTGGAGCCCTTCCTGGACCGCACGAAGTTTTTCCTCGAGGGCGAGGACCTGCGCCGTGGGGTGGAGGCCATCCGCACCCGCCTCCATACCCTGGGGGAGGTCAACGAGCACCTGGAACTCCTCTTTCCCGAAGCATCGGTGCTGGTCGCCGGCGTGGAGGAGGTCCGCGGCGAGGGGCTGGAGGCCATGCGAGTTGTGGCGGGC
>Ga0114946_10003571_pt1 | contig 10450 bp, 7 predicted proteins | sample WalLakDeSediment_FD_88676 | JGI IMG/M metagenome (GOLD analysis project Ga0114946, IMG submission 88676) | Lake sediment microbial communities from Walker lake, Nevada to study Microbial Dark Matter (Phase II) - Walker Lake 11/02/13 Deep Sediment | ecosystem: Environmental > Aquatic > Freshwater...
CCCGATCACCCGCGAGGCGATGAAGGCGAGCAGCAGGTTGAGCGCGAGCCAGGGCCAGCGGTTGCGGGCCGAGACGATCACCGGGGCGTAGAGGTCCTCGTCCTCGGGCAGACCCGCCTGGGCAAGGAGCTCGCGCTGGGAGGTCTCCTTGACGTACTCCAGGACCTCGTCGACGTTGAGACAGCCGACCAGGCGCCCGTGGGCATTGACCACCGGTGCCGAGATCAGGCCGTAGCGCTCGAAGGCCGCGGCCGCCCCGGCGAGCGGATCGTCGGTGTGGAAGGCGAGCGGATCGCGCTCCATCAGCTCGCCGGCCTCGGTGGCGCCGGGGTTGACCAGCAGGGCCTTGAGCGGGAGCACCCCGCGCAGTTGCATGGCGCGGTCCACCACCATACACACGCCGGTATCGCCGGGGAGATCACCGCGCCGGCGCAGGTACCGCAGCACCGCGTCTAGGCTGGTGTCCTCCCGCGCGGTGAGCACATCGAAGCGCATCAGCGAGCCGACCGTGCCCTCCGGGAAATCCATCGCCTGCTGGACCTGGGCTCGGTCCTCGGCCTCGCGCGCGCCGAGCAGCTCCGGGGCCAGGCCCTCAGGGAGCTGGGGGATCAGATAGGCCAGCTCGTCGGCCTCCAGGTCCTGGGCCGCATGGAGGATCTCGGTGTCGCCGAGGGCCTCGATCAGGCCGTCGCGCACCGCATCCGAGACCTCCAGCAGCACCGGGCCTCGCCGCGCCGGCTCCACCAGCGCCCAGAGCTGCAGGCGCCGGTCGAGCGGCAGGTTCTCCAGCACCAGGGCGGCATCGGCCGGGTGGAGCTGGGCGATCTGGCGGCCGAGCTCGACGCTCTGCTGGCGTGCCACCAGGGACTGGACCAGCTCGTGGCGGTGCATCGGCGAGCGCTCCACCAGGTTGGCGACGACGGCCTGGCGGTCGAGGAGCTCCTGGATGTGGCGCAAGAGCGCCTGGGGGTCCTTGACGCGCCGGATCGAGACGTCCTCGGCCATAGGGCTTCCGCAGGGGTGGGGGGGATGCGTGGGTGGGAGGCGCCACGGCCTCGCGCCATTGCCAGGTTGGCGCCGCCGCGGCTATGGTGTCCGAGCCATCCATTCGGACCCCGATCAAGGCGTGAAACTGCGCAGCCAGATCCTCGTTTTCCTGCTGGTCTTCGGGCTGACCCCTTTGCTGCTCTCCGTGGGGATCAACCTGCCGCTGGTGCTGGAGCGGACCGGGCTCTTTTATCACAAGGCCTACCTGCAGAACCTGCGCGCGGACTTCCGCGATCTCGACCAGCACCTGGCGAGCCGCCACGAGATGATCCGGCTGCTCGCCAAACTGCCCGAGCCGGGGCTGATTCTAGGAGAGCAGGGCGAGGAGGACCAGATCGACCTCGCCCGCGCGCGCTACACCGCCTGGATCAACCAGATCCTCAGCGATCAGCGCGACATCGTCCAGATCCTGTTTCTCGACGACGAAGGGCACGAGCGCTTCTGGCTGGAGCGCGACGAGAAGACCCTGGCCTGGCGTCCCACCGCGGAGCCGCCCGAGCGGCCCAACGAGCAATTCATCGCCGCAGGTCTGCGCATGCAGCCGGGCGGGGTGATGGTGAGCCGCATCCGAATCGACCCCTTTGCGGGGACCCAGGACCCCCGCCAGCTCATGACGCTGAGCCTGATCAGCGCGATCGGCAGCGCGGCCCGCGCCGAGACCCTGGGCCTGGTGGCGATGACCATCGACGTCGGCGGGCTCGCGCAGTTCTACCGCGACACCCTGTGGGTCAACAACAATGGCAGCTATCTGCGCCCTGGGCGACCGATCGGCGAGGAGCCCGAGGCCTTCAACGACTTCCCCGGCCTGGCCCGTATCTTCGCCGAGGGCCAGCTCGCCCTCTGGCGCAACGAACGCGGCGAGCAAATACTCTGGGTGCCCATGTTCCTGACCGAGGACGCAGTCCCGCTCTGGGTCGCGCGCCAGGTCGACCCCTCCCCGCTCGCCGAGTTCCGCAACGCCATCGTCGTCCGCGTGGCGAGCATCGTGCTGGCCCTGATCGTCGTCGTGATGATCCTGGCCCGATCCATCGCCGCCCGCGCCGAGCGCTTCGGCCAGGAGCTGACCAACGGCATCGGGCGCGTGCTGCGCGATGGCGAGGGCATGCGCTTCGCCTGGCGCGGTCCCCGCGAGATCCGCGACCTGGGCGAGCAGCTCAGCGCGCTCGCCCAGACCCACGTCGAGCACCTGCGCGTCGCGCAGGAGCACACTGAGGAGCTGGAGCGCTCCAACCGCTACAAGTCCGAGTTCCTCGCCAACGTCAGCCACGAGCTGCGCACCCCGCTGAACTCCATCCTGCTGTTATCGAAGATGCTGGCGGACCAGCAATCCGGCGTCACGCCGCAGCAGCGCCGTCAGGCCCAGGTGATTCATGAGGCCGGGCGCGACCTGCACGCCATGATCGACAACATCCTCGACATCTCGCGCATCGAGGCGGGGCAGGTGGCGGTCAATCTGGAATGGGTTGCCCTGCCGCCGCTGGCCGAGGAGCTGATCGAGCTGGTCGCACCCCAGCTCAGCGCCAAGGGCCTGGCGCTGCATCTGGAGGTCAGCGCCGATGCCCCCGCGCGCATCTACAGCGACCGCGAGAAGCTGCGCCAGATCCTCAAGAACTTCCTCGCCAACGCCGTCAAGTTCACCGAGCACGGCGGGGTCACCCTGGAGGTCGCCCGCGGCCCGGATGCCGATCTGCCGGTCGCGCTGGCCGTGACCGACACCGGCATCGGCATCCCCGAGGACAAGCAGGAGCTGATCTTCGAGGCCTTCCGCCAGGCCGACGGCTCCACCCGCCGACGCTACGGCGGCACCGGTCTGGGCCTCTCGATCAGCCGCGAGCTGGCGACCCTGCTCGGCGGGCGCATCCACGTCGAGAGCAGCGAGGGCCAGGGCGCGCGCTTCACCCTCCTGCTGCCGATCGCACTCGACCCCAGCCACATCGCCGCCGATCAGGTCACCCACGAGCCGCCGCTGGCCCCTGAGCCGGCGGTCCCCCTACCCCGCCGCAGCCACCCCGCCTACCCGGGACACTGGGTGCTCTTGGTGGAGCGCGACGTTCAGAGCCTGGTCGCCGAGACCGCCCTGCTGGAGGCGCATGGCCTCGGGGTGCAGACCGCCGCCGATGCCGACGAGGCCATCGAGACCCTCAGCGAGGAGTCCGGCTGCTCCCTGATCCTGCTCGCCCGGCTGGTGTCGGCCCCGAATACCTGTGATACGATCGGGGCAATTCGGCGCCAGCCCGAGGGCAAGAAGGTCCCGCTGATCGTCATCGGCGAAGCGGGCGACCCGATCGACGAGGACCGTTTCCGAGCAGCCGGCGCCAACGGCTTTCTGCGCAAGCCCCTCGACAGCGCTGCGCTGGAGGCGGTGCTGGCGGGGCACGTCGAGATCGGTATGGCGCAGCGGGAGCGGCAGCGGGCATGAATCGCTACCCAGGTTTCAAACTCCTCATCGTCGACGATCACCCGCGCAACCTCTTCACCCTGCGCAGCCTGATCGAGCAGCACATGGAGGTGGCGATCGTCGAGGCCACCTCCGGCCAGCAGGCGATCGACATCACCCTGCGCCAGCCCGACATCGACGTCATCATCCTCGACGTGCAGATGCCGGAGATGGACGGCTTCCAGACCGCTTCCCTGCTCAAGCTGCGCAAGCGCACTCGCGACATCCCGATCATCTTCCTCACCGCGGCCTTCAAGTCCGAGGAGTTCCAGCAGCGCGGCTATGCCGTCGGCGCGGTCGACTATCTGCTGAAACCCATCGACGACAACCTGCTCATCAACAAGATCAGCACCTATTTCCGGCTGATCGAGAAAGAGCGCGCGCTCAACCGCGTGCTTGAGCAGAAGGTCGCCGAACGCACCGCCGAGCTCAACGAGGCCAAGCAGTACCTGGAGAGCATCCTCACCCACATGGGTGAGGCACTGCTGGTGCTCGACCCCGAGGGCGCGATCAAGCTGGTCAACCCCACGGCCTGCCGCATGCTCAGCTACAGCGAGGCCGATCTGCTCGGCATGTCCATCGGTGACGTGTTCGAGGAGGAAGGCGACGAGGCCGCCGGGGCCTTCATGGGGATCTGGCTGGAGGCCCTGATCCGCACCGGGGCGCTGTCGAAGATCGAGGCGCGCTTCATCGCCAAGGACGGGCGGCGCGTACCCATTCTCTTCTCGCGCACCGCCGTCAAGGACGCAGCCGGGCGCATCCGCGACATCATCTGCATCGCCAAGGACATGACCGGCTACGTGCGCATCCCGGAGGAGGAGCCAGCACCAGCCGAGAGCCGCGGCACAGCGGAGGCGATCACCTAGGAGCCGTCGATGACCGAGCCGACCGAAACCGAGCTGCCCGAAGACGAAAATACGACCCTGACCGCCAACGCGCTCAAGGCCATGGCCCATCCGCTGCGTTGGAAGATCCTCTGCTCGCTCGGCGAGCGCGAGCTCTCGGTGGGGGAGATCGTCGAGCGGACCGGCACCTCGCAGAGCAACATCTCCCAGCACCTGGAGCAGTTGCGGAACAAGAACATCGTGGTCGCCCGCAAGGAGGCCAACCGCATCTACTACCGCATCCGCAACCCCCAGCTCCTAAGCCTGATCGGCATCATGCGTGACGTGCTCTGCCCGGCCAACCTGGACGACCGCTATCACCGCTGAGCCCCGGCCATCCCCGACCCTGGGCTGGCGCAACGGGCGCACGGGGGCTGGGCTCGGCCCGCCTGAGCTCGGGCCAGGGTCGCGCAACCTCGGTGCCCCTCGCAGCGACTCGCCGACAGACTCCCGCCCTCTGTCCTCGTTGGCGGCACCTGCGCGTTCCCGGATAATGGCCGCCCCCATCCACCGACAGGGTGCCTTGCCATGGGCCTGGGCGACGACTGGTTCACCGAGATCTCCGCAGATGCGGGCAGCGCCTTCTCTCTTCGCCTGAAGACGAAGCTCCACGAGGAGCAGACCCCGTTCCAGACCATCGCCATCTACGACACCCAGGGCTTCGGCCGGCTGATGGTGATCGACGGCTGCACCATGCTGAGCAGCCGGGAGAACTTCCTCTACCACGAGATGCTGGCCCACCCCGCGCTGTTCACCCACCCCGCCCCGCGCCGGGTCGCGATCATTGGGGGCGGCGACTGCGGCACCCTGCGCGAGGTCTTGAAGCACCGGGAGGTCGAGGAGGCTACCCAGATCGACATTGATGAGCGGGTCACTCGACTCGCCGAGCAGTACTTCCCGGAGCTTACCGCCTCCAACCGCGACCCGCGCGCCCGGCTCCTCTTCGACGACGGCATCCGGTGGGTCCGCCAGGCCGAGCCCGGCAGCCTCGACGTCATCATCGTCGACAGCACCGACCCCGTCGGTCCCGCCGAGGGGCTGTTCAGCGCGGCCTTCTACGCCGACTGCCTGCGGGCACTGGGCGCGGGCGGGCTGCTGGTGCAGCAGAGCGAGTCGCCGCTCTACCACCTGCACATCCTGCGCGAGATGCACCCTGCGATGCGTACCGCCGGCTTCGCCGACACCAAGACCCTCTTCTTCCCCCAGACCATCTACCCATCCGGCTGGTGGAGCGCGACCCTCGCCCGCAAGGCGGACGCCATCGAGGGGTTCCGCGTGGGGGCGGCCGCCGCGCGCGAATTCGAGACGCTGTACTACAACGCCGAGATCCACCAGGCCGCACTCGCCGAGCCGGAGTTCTTCCGCCGCGCCCTGCGCGAGGCCGCCGGCGGCTGACCCCCGACCGGCCGACCTTTGGCCCCAGCAATACAGGAGATCCTGAACGTGCAAGAGCCCCAATGCCCCAAGACCGGCCCTTATACCCTGGAGCTGGAGGCCGGTGACCACTGGTGGTGCGCCTGCGGCCGCTCGGCCAACCAGCCCTTCTGCGACGGCTCCCACCAGGGCACCGGCTTCGAGCCGATCAAGCTCGAGCTGGCCGAGGCGCAAAAGGTCTGGCTGTGCGGCTGCAAGCGCAGCGCCAAGGCACCCCACTGCGACGGTACCCACAAGAAGCTGCTGTGAGCCCGGCCAGGCCCCAGTGCGGCCGGGTCTCCGCCCGGATTGAGTGGCACCGCCCGCTTCCTGGATAATCGCGGCTCAGGGCAGGGACTGCGAGGCATCTAGTGGGGGCTGAGTCGAGGACCCGGAGTGCGGCAAGCTGCGTTCGACTGGGCGCGGTCCTGCTGGCGTTGGGGCTGGTGTGGCTCGCGGCCTGCTCGCTGCCGCAGCCACCGCTGCGCGTGGCGATCATTCCCTGGATCGGGTACCAACCGCTCTTGCTGGCCCAGGACCTCGGCCACTTCCCCGAGCACAGCATTCGCCTGGTGGAGCTCCGCTCCAACACCGAGTCGCTGCGCGCCATGCGCAACCGCGATGTCGAGGCCGCCGCACTCACCCTCGACGAGGTCCTGCTGCTCGCCGCCGAGGGGCACGAGATCGCCGTCGTCCTCGTGCTCGATTGCTCCGCGGGGGCCGACGCCCTGGTCGCCCACCCGGAGGTGGACGGCCTGAGCGACCTCGCGGGGCGGCGCGTGGGCGTGGAGAGCACGGCCAATGGGGCCTATGTCCTTCGGCGAGTGCTCCATCTCGCGCAGCTCACCCCGGACGAGATCCAGATCGTCGAGGTATCCAGTGCCGGCCAGCTCGAGGCCTACCGCACCGGCCAGGTCGACGCCCTGGTCACCTACGAGCCGCTGCGCACGCAGCTCGCCGGGCTCGGCGCCGAGACCCTGTTCGACAGCCGCGAGATCCCCTGTGAGATCGTCGACGTCCTCGCCGTCCAGCGCGCCGTGCTCGCCGAGCGCGAGGAGCAGATCCGCCAGCTCCTGCGCGGCTGGTTCGCGGCGGTGCAGTATCACCAGGCCATGCCCCGGCAGGCGGCAGAGCGGCTCGCCCCCCGGCTCGGAATGCCGCCGGACGACTACCTCACCGCCGCCGCCGGGGTTCAGCTCGCCACCCGAGCGCTCAACTGCACGGCGCTGACCGCGCCCGCAGACGCCGACGGGCTCGCCGCCAGCGCGCAGCGCCTGGCCGAGGTGATGCGGGCGCATGGGCTGCTGAGGCAGGAGCCGGATCTGACCCGCCTGATCGAGGCGGGCCCGCTGCGGGCGCTGGGCTGCAACACCCCCAGGGACCGCCCATGAGCCGCACTGCCCTGGTCTATCGCTACCCCTTGAGCCTCACCCTGTCGCTGCTCCTGCTCGGGTGCCTGACGCTCTTCATGGGCTCCTATGTGCTCACGCTCTGGGACGCCCAGCACAAGTCCATCCTGAGCGACTCGGCGCGCGCCCTGACGATCGACATCACCCGCCAGCAGGCGCACCTGCAGGAGCACTTATCCGAGGGCGAGCTGAGTCGGATCCAGGACGAGCTGTCCGCCCTGGGGACCGACACGCGCATCCAGATCGCCCTGCTCATCGACGGCGACGGGACCACCCTGGCCTCGATCCGGCGCCCCGATGCCGGTCGGCCCTGGGAGCAGGCCCTGATGCGGCTGGGCATCGATCCCATCCCGGAGGCGCTCGCCGCCCTGCTCGCCGAGGTGCGCGCCCATCGCGGCGCCCGTGTCGCCGAGCTCGCCGCGGCCGGCCTGCTGCTCGCAGCCGCCCCGCTGGAGCTACCCGCCGCCGAGCCCCAGCTCGGCCCGCGTGATCCCGGGCTGCTGCTGATCGGGTGGGATCTCGACGGCATCTACCGCATCGCCGAGGGCCACACCTGGCTCATCACCGGCCGCTTCCTCCCCCTGCTGCTGATGGTCGCGCTCGCCCTCTGGGGGGTTCTGCATTGGGCGATCGCCCGCCGCCTGCGGCAGCTCAGCGCCACCGCCGAGCGCATCACCGGCGGCGCACTGACGGAGCGCGCCCCGGTCGACGGCCGCGATGAGATCGGCCGCCTGGCGCAGGCCCTCAACCGCATGACCGACGCCCTGGTCGCCCAGAGCGCCAAGATCGCCGAGAGCGAGCGACGGCTCTCGCTCAGCCAAAGGTTCGGGCACATCGGCAGTTGGGAGTGGGACATCGACACCGGCGAGGTCACCTGGACCGATGGGAGCTATGACATCTTCGGTCTGCCCCACGGCGACCCGATGACCTTCGAGCGCTACCTCGGGCTCATCCACCCGCAGGATCGCGGCATCGTCCAGGCGGGGCTGCGCGAGACCCTCGAGCACGGCTCCGAGTATCGGGTCGAGGTGCGCAGGGCCCAGGGCGAGCGCTGGCTCCTCGGACAGGGTGACGTGCTGCGCGATGCCACCGGCCGGGCGGTGCGCATGTACGGGATCGTGCAGGACATCACCGAGCGCAAACAGGCCGAGGTCGCGCTGTTCAACGAGAAGGAGCGCCTGCTGGTCACCCTGGCATCGATCGGCGACGGGGTGATTACCACCGACAACGCGGGCGTCGTCACCTTCCTCAACCCGGTCGCCGAGTACATGACCGGCTGGCGCATCGACCGGGCGCGCGGGCGACCGCTCAAGGAGATCTTCCAGATCGTCAACGAGCTCACGCGGCGCACGGCCGCCGACCCCGTGACCCGCTGTCTGCGCGAGGGACGCATCGTCGGGCTGGCCAACCATACGGTTCTGGTCCGCGGCGACGGGCGCGAGTTCGCCATCGAGGACTCGGCCGCCCCCATCCGCAACCGCGAGGGGGAGACCATCGGCGTGGTGCTGGTCTTCCACGACGTGACCGGGGCGCGGGAGATGGCCAACCGCCTGTCCTGGCAGGCGAGCCACGACGCCCTCACTGGCCTGCACAACCGTGTCGCCTTCGAGGAGCGCCTGCGCCAGCTCGTGCACTACCCGCAGAGCGCCAAGGCGCATGAGGTCCACACCCTCCTCTACATCGATCTCGATCAGTTCAAGGTCGTCAACGACGTGGCCGGTCACATCGCGGGCGATGAGGTCCTGAAGCAGATCAGCGGCCTGATGCAGCACCAGGTGCGCGAGTCCGACATGCTGGCGCGACTCGGCGGCGATGAGTTCGGGGTGATCCTGACCCACTGCGACATCGCCCACGCCCAGCGCGTGGCCAACGGCATCCATCGCGCGCTGGACGACTTCAAGTTCCCCTGGGACGAGCGCCAGTTCCGCGTCGGCGCGAGCATCGGGGCACTGGAGTTCGAACCCGGCGAGGCCTCGCTCACCGACCTGCTGCGCGCGGCGGATCTCGCCTGCTACGCCGCCAAGAACGCGGGGCGGCGGCGCACCCACGTCTATCACATCGACGACGTGCACACCCAGCGCCACCGCTCCGAGATGAACTGGGCGACACGGTTGAGCGAGGCGGTGGAGGGTGACCGCCTGGTGCTCTACGGCCAGATCCTGCGCCCCCTCCAGGACGCCAAGTCGGGCGAGGGGTTGTTCTTCGAGGTCCTGGTGCGGATGCACGAGGCCGACGGCTCCCTGGTCCTGCCCGGTGTCTTTCTGCCCGCGGCCGAGCGCTTCGATCTCATGACCATCGTCGATCGCTGGATCATCAACCGTGCGTTCGCCGAGGTCGCCGAGTGCCTGCGCGACGGGCGCAACCGGATCTGCCACTGCGCGCTGAACGTCTCTGGCGCCACCCTGGGCGACGAGTCCTTGCTGGCCTTCATCACCAGCCAGCTCGCCCTGCACCGGGTGCCGCCGGAGGTCTTCTGCTTCGAGATCACCGAGACCGCCGCGATCTCCAATTTCAGCGCCGCCCTCGGGATCATCCGCGAGCTGCGCGCCATGGGCTGCCGCTTTGCGCTCGACGACTTCGGCAGCGGCCTGTCATCGTTTTCCTATCTCAAGACCCTGCCGGTGGAATACCTCAAGATCGACGGCACCTTCGTGCGCGACCTGGCGCGCGATCCCGTCAACCGGGTCCTGGTCAGCAACATCAACGACATCGGCCACCTGCTCGGCAAGCAGACCGTGGCCGAGTGCGCCGAGGACGCCGAGACCCTCACCATCCTGACCGAGCTCGGCATCGACTATGCGCAGGGCTACGGCGTCGCCCCCCCTTGCCCCCTGGAAGCGCTGCTGACGAGGCCCAGCGCCGGCTCCTGAGCCAGGTCCGCGGATCGATCCACCAGGAGTCTGGTCCCAATAACAGGAACGGGCCGCGAGTGAATGCGAAGAAACCCAAGAAGAGGCACCTTGTCACCGAAAAAGCGCAGCTCGGGCGGCTGGTCGTCGAGAAAAACCAAGAAAAACCAGGGGTTGTTCGCCTGACCGGACTAAGGTTGAGTGCCCGCTCCTTACAACCCTGTGTTTCATTGGCGCTTAGGGACGATTAAAAAAACAAGTTGAACAGCGCACACAATCCTTGCCGTTGTCCTTGTCCTTGTCCTTGCCGTTGTCCTTGTCCTTGTCCTTGTCGTTGTCGTTGTCGTAATCGTAATTGTCGAAGAACCGATGCCTCTTGGGCGGCAGCCGCTCGATGCCCACCGGCTTTCG
>Ga0114946_10003572_pt1 | contig 10449 bp, 7 predicted proteins | sample WalLakDeSediment_FD_88676 | JGI IMG/M metagenome (GOLD analysis project Ga0114946, IMG submission 88676) | Lake sediment microbial communities from Walker lake, Nevada to study Microbial Dark Matter (Phase II) - Walker Lake 11/02/13 Deep Sediment | ecosystem: Environmental > Aquatic > Freshwater...
CACGTTCAGCGGCTGAAAGACAACTGGCTGGAGGTTGTTAAAGATCGCGATCTGGTGATCGTTGCCGGTGATATTTCCTGGGCTATGCAGCTGTCTGAAGCGCAGCCTGACTTTGACTGGCTGGCAAAACTGCCCGGCACGAAAGTACTGATCAGGGGTAATCATGACTTCTGGTGGTCGTCGATCGGCAAAGTCAGATCGGCGCTGCCGCCTTCTGTTTATGCTCTGCAAAACGATCACTTTACCTGGGAAGAGTGGACAATCTGTGGGACCAGGGGGTGGGTTTGCCCCGGCGAGGAAGGTTTCGACAACGATCAGGATCAGAAAATCTACCTACGTGAAGTTGAAAGGCTGCGGCTGTCGCTTAAGAGCGCCGCCGAAGCAGAAACGGAGAAAATCATCTGTGCCTTACACTTTCCGCCTTTTAACCGCACTAACCAGACGAGTGCCTTCAGCGATCTGCTTGAAGCATATGCCGTAAAAAAATGTGTATTTGGCCATATCCATGACAGCGGGCGCGATCAGATCTTTCAGGGTGTGCGCGGCGGTGTTGAGTATCTCTTCGTGGCTGCGGACGGTCTTGATTTCAGGCCAAAGCTGTTGGTTGGCTAAGCTTCCCATCGGTAGCTTATCCTTAAGTAGGGTAAGACAAAATTTGTGCGCCCCAGGCAGGATTGGCACCGGCTTAAGCGTAATTAAGAAGAAGAGGAAATCAGATACCGGGAAGGTGATTTGTTGAAGAGCGAAGCAGCAGTTGAAACAGCTAAAATGGATCCGATCGATTTAGGCGCCCTTGATCCAATAGTTGAACCGTACTTAGGTAAAAAAGAGATGGTTATCCCGGTCCTGCAAAAAGTGCAGGAACACTATGGTTACCTACCCCGGCCGGCTTTGGAAGGGGTCTCGCGCCTGATGCGCATTCCACTCAGCCGCCTCTACGGAGTAGCCACGTTTTATGCCCAGTTCAAGATGAAACCACGGGGCCGCAATATTATCAGGGTATGCAAGGGAACAGCCTGTCATATCCAGGGTAGCCCGAAAATTGCCGAACGGATTGAAGATATTCTCGGGGTGCAAAGTGGTGAAACAACCGATGATCTGCGCTTCACTTTAGAAGAGGTGGCCTGCATCGGGGCCTGCGCTCTGGCGCCGGTGATCATGGTCAACGATAACCCGCATGGGCGGCTGTCCCCTGATAAGGTAAAGGCGGTCCTCGACAGTTACGAATAGGCAAGGGAGGCTAGAAGATCTTGTATGAAAAGCATTTGATGATCTGCGGCGCGACTGGTTGTATCTCGTCGGGATCGCAATCCGTTGAAGAAGCTCTGATCGAAGCACTGGAACAGCATAAGATCAGAGATAAATTCAGGCTGGTGATGGGCGGATGCCCCGGGTTTTGCGAGGTGGGGCCGATCATTGTCGTTTACCCTGACGAGGTTTTCTACTGTCGCTTGAAGCCAAAGGATATGGCGGAGCTGGTGGAAAAACACCTGGTGGGAGGCGAGATTATTGAGCGCCTGCTCTACAAAGGACCTGATGTGGATGCTCCGGCTCGTTTTTTTGACACAATCCCCTTTTATACTAAGCAGAAATTTAATGTGCTGCGCAACAGTGGGCTCATCGATCCGGAGATTATTGATGAATACATCATGCGCGGCGGATACAGCGCTTTTACCCGGGCCCTGGATCTGGAACCGGCGGCTATCTGCGCCGAGGTTAAAGAGGCGGGATTAAGAGGAAGGGGCGGTGCCGGATTCTCTACCGGACTGAAGTGGGAATTTACCCTGCAAGCCCCGGGCGCCAAGAAGTATGTGGTTTGTAACGCTGACGAGGGTGACCCCGGCGCTTTTATGGATCGCAGCATCCTCGAAGGCGATCCCCATGCCATTTTAGAAGGGATGCTGATCTGCGGCCGTGCAATCGGGGCCGATGAAGGATATGTTTATTGCCGTGCCGAATACCCGCTGGCCATCAAGCGGCTGAAGATTGCTATTGAACAGGCCGAACAATATGGGCTGCTCGGCCAAAATGTTCTTGCTTCCGGCTTTAATTTCAAGGTTAACATCAAGGAAGGTGCCGGCGCCTTTGTCTGTGGTGAAGAAACTGCTCTGCTGGCTTCAATTGAAGGCAAAAGGGGTATGCCGCGCTCGCGGCCGCCATTCCCGGCTCAGGCCGGGCTGTTTGGCAAGCCGACCACGATCAACAATGTTGAAACCCTGGCCAATATTCCACTGATTTTAAAAGAAGGTGGGGTAGCCGAGTTTTCTGCCATCGGTACCGAGGGTAGTAAGGGTACCAAAGTCTTTGCCCTGGCCGGCAAAATTCGCAATACCGGCTTGTGCGAAGTACCGATGGGCATTACGATCAAAGAGATTATTTATGATGTCGGCGGCGGGATCAAGGGTGGCCGCGCTTTTAAGGCGGTGCAGGCTGGCGGGCCATCCGGCGGTTGTATCCCGGCTGAACTGCTGGATCTGCCGATCGATTATGATTCGTTGAACCAGGCCGGCGCGATCATGGGCTCCGGAGGTCTGGTGGTGATGGACGAGCGAACCTGCATGGTTGACCTGGCTCGCTATTTTTTAAGTTTTACCCAGAAAGAATCCTGCGGCAAGTGCACCCCCTGCCGCGAAGGAACGAAGCGAATGCTGGAGATCTTAAACCGCATTACCGAAGGTGAAGGAAAACCGGAAGACTTAGATACTCTCGACTCGCTGGCCGCCAGTATCAAAGACAGCTCGCTCTGTGGTCTCGGCCAGACCTGCCCGAACCCGGTGCTCAGCACCATCCGTTATTTCCGCGCTGAATATGAAGAGCATATTAATGATCAATATTGCCGCTCCGGAGTTTGCAAGGCGCTCTTTAACTACCTGATTGATCCGGAGCGCTGTACCGGCTGCACCGCCTGCGCCCGGGTCTGCCCGGTCACGGCGATTACAGGCGAGAAAAAAGAAGCTCATGAAATAATCCAGGAACTTTGTACTCGCTGCGGCAGTTGCATTGAAAAATGTCCCCAGGATTGCATCATGATCACACCGGTCGGGAGGGAAGCCGATGTCAGCAGTTAAACTTACTATTAACTGTAAAGAGCTGGAAGTGGCTGTCGGCACGACTATTCTGCAGGCGGCAAGAGAGTTGGGCATTGATGTTCCCACCCTTTGCTACGATCCCGAGTTGCCGCCAAACGGCGCCTGCCGTCTTTGCGTGGTTGAAGTGGAAAAAGCGAGGAGCCTGGTTGCCTCCTGTGTCACCCCGGTTACCCCTGGTATGGTCGTTTACACCGATTCAGAGCGGGTAGTGAGCGCCCGCCGGGCAATCTTAAGCCTGCTGATTGCCAATCACCCGCTGGTTTGCATTACCTGCGAGCGCACAGGAAGCTGCAAGCTGCAGGATTACTGCTACCGTTACGAGGTTAACGACAGCGAATTTGTTGGCGAAATAAAAGAGCTGCCCTTAGATGATAGCAATGCCTTTTTTGTACGTGATATGAACAAATGCATTCTCTGCGGTATCTGCGTCGGCAAGTGCCAGGAGATTGTCGGAGCAGGAGCTATTGACTTTACCAAGCGCGGCTTTATTACCAATGTAGGCCCCGCTTACGAAGACACAATTGAGGACTCGACCTGCGTCTTCTGTGGCCTCTGTATCGATAGTTGCCCGGTCGGAGCCCTGATACCGAAGGCGTCCATTGGCAAGGGACGCTCGTGGCAGGTTGAAAAAACCAAGACTATTTGCCCCTACTGTGGTGTTGGCTGCGGTATTTACTTGCACACTAGGGATGGCGAAGTGGTCGATGTGCAGCCTGATTTTGATAACCCTGTCAACCGCGGGCATCTCTGTGCCCGGGGTAAGTTCGGCTGGGATTACCTGAAGAACAAAGAGCGTCTGACCACCCCCCTGGTCAGGTCGGAGGGAGTTTTTGTCCCAGTCAGCTGGGAGGAAGCCTTAGGCCTGATCGTCGATAACTTAGAAGAGATCAGCAGCCGCTTTGGCTCCGGGACCCTGATGGGACTCTGTTCTCCAAAGGCCAGCAACGAGGAAAGCTACCTCTTTCAGAAGCTGATCCGTTCACTGGGCAGCAATAATGTTGACAGCTACAGTCGGCACTGCCACGCCCCGGCGGTAGATGGGATGATGAAAGCATTTGGCGGCGCGGCGATGACCAACAGCATGGAAGAACTGGTCTCGGCTGGTGCAATCTTTTTAATTGAAGCCGATCCGCTTAAAACCCACCCGATTATTGGCTACCGCATCCGCGAGGCGGTCAAGAAGGGGGCCTGCCTGATTGCCGCCCAGTCGGAGGAAGCGGGCTTAAGCGATCTGGCGGCTCACTACCTGCAGATCAAGCCGGGCAGCGTTGTGGCGCTGGCCAATGCCTTAGCCGCCGTGATCTTAGAAGAAAAACTTCATAACCCGGAGTTTATTAATAAGCGGACAGAAGGTTTTGCCGCTTACAGCAGTTCACTGGGGCCGGCGATTCTGTATCGGGCCCTGGAGCTGACCGGAATCAGCGAAGAGCAGCTACGCGCTGCTGCCCGCGCTTTTGCCACGGCGGAAAGTGCAGCTATTGTTTCAACAGCCGGAGGCAGTGAACAGGAAGGTGACAGCTCCCTGGTTACCGCGCTTACCAACCTGGCCTTGCTTACCGGTAACGTGGGGCGCGAAAACTGCGGGCTCTACCTGCCGTACAGTGAGAATAACCTGCAGGGTTCGGCCGATATGGGTGCCCTGCCTGCAGTGCTGACCGGCTACCAGCCGCTAAAAGAGAAGAAGGTGCGCGATACTTTTTCCCGGGCCTGGAAAGTTGAATTAAGTGAGCAGCCCGGCCTATCAGCCGCCGCTCTGTTTTCCGGAGCTAAAAAAACAGCGATTAAAGCGATGCTGGTGATGGGTGAAAACCCGGCAGCCTGTGGTGATCAGTATCAGGCTGCCGCAGAAGTTTTGCGTAATCTTGATTTCCTGGTTGTTCAGGATCTGTTCATGACCGAAACGGCGATGCTGGCCGATGTGATTCTGCCAACCGCTGGTTTTGCTGAAAAAACAGGAACTTATACCAATGTGGGACGCCGGGTGCAGCTAAATCGGGCGGCGATCGATCCCCCAGGCGTTGCCCAGCCCGACTGGGCAATTTTGGCCGAGCTGGCCGGTTGGCTTGGCTTTGAATGGGAATACGATGGACCGGATGATATCTTCGCCGAAATGGTTGCCCTCACCCCCCAGTATGCCGGCATGTCCTACGAGCGCATTGCCGGCGTGGGGTTGCAGTGGCCCTGCCCACATCCCGAACATCCGGGTTCTAAGTATCTCTACGCGGGCCGTTTCTTAAGGGGGCTTGGACTTTTTACCCCGATCAGCACAGCTGCCCAGACGGAGCTCCCGCTGCATCTTGAAGAGAGCTGCTGTGAAGAAGGTGGAAAGGCTCTCTGCAGTTGTCTCAGTGATAGCATGCGTAACCATTCGGTGATCAGTAAACTTAAATAAAAGGGACACAGGAGGGCAAATACCATGGCAAAATATTTATTCCCTGATAGGTTTCTCTGGGGTGCGGCGACGGCATCTTACCAAATTGAAGGTTCACCCGATGCTGATGGCAAGGGTGAATCAATCTGGGACCGTTTTTCACACAGTCCTGGCCGGATCTGGGAAAATGACACCGGCGACATTGCCTGCGATCATTACCGTCGCTACCGGGAAGATGTTGAGCTTATGACCTCAATAGGTCTAAATACCTATCGTTTTTCAATTGCCTGGCCCCGTATTTTCCCTGCCGGCGGTGGTCGGCCTAACGATCAGGGCCTCGATTTTTACCGCCGCCTGGTCGAAACCCTGCAGCAACATGGCATTAAAGCAGCGGCAACCCTCTATCATTGGGATCTACCCCAGACCCTGCAGGATAAAGGCGGATGGAGCAATCGCGATACCGCCCGTTACTTTGCCGAGTATGCCGCCTATATTTTTGAAAGGCTCGATCTACCCGTTGACCTCTGGATAACTCTGAACGAACCCTGGGTGGTGGCCTACCTGGGCCACGCTTTTGGAGTTCATGCTCCCGGTGACACCGATTTCGGAACTGCCCTGCAGGTGGGTCATAACCTGCTGCTGAGCCATGGCCTGGCCGTAAAGGCTTTTCGTGAGGCAAAACGCGGTTCAGAGCAGATTGGCATAACCCTCAACCTGGCCCCGATCCAGCCTAACTCCGATTCTGAAGCAGATCTGGAAGCCGCCTGGCGCTCTGATGGTTTCATGAACCGCTGGTACCTCGACCCGCTCTTTAAGGGCAGCTACCCGCAGGATCTGGTGGAGCTCTTTGCCCGCCGTTTCAAGCTGCCGGAGCAGGAAGAGGGAGACCTTCAGGTCATTGCCGAACCGATCGACTTTCTGGGGATCAACAATTATACACGGGTGCTGGTGGAATCAACCGGTGTGGCAGAGGACTTCATGGGCAACCCGGTTAATCCACCCGACAAAGAATATACAGAAATGGGTTGGGAAGTATACCCCGAAGGTTTATACGAGCTGTTGATCAGGGTGCACCACGATTATGGACCAATTCCGCTTTATGTCACTGAGAATGGTGCCGCCTTTGAAGACGAGCTTAGCACAGGCGGAGTAGTGGACGATCCCCGCCGGGTCAGCTATTTTCAGGGCTATCTGCAGGCTTGCTGGCAGGCGATAGAAGAAGGGGTGCCTTTAAAAGGCTACTACGCCTGGTCGCTGTTCGACAACTTCGAGTGGGCCTTCGGCTACAGTAAGCGATTTGGCCTGATCTACGTCGACTACCCAACCCAGAAACGCTACCTGAAAAAAAGCGCCCTCTGGTACAAAGAGGTTATCTCCCGTAACGGGCTGGAGATTTAAATGGTGCGGGAGGAGGAGAAAGCGGTGACAGCCGGACGCATGGAAGAAAAGAGCATCACCCGGGTTGATGGCGACCTGAGGGAGCTTGTAGGCGATCAGGTGGTAATCGAAGCGCCGTTGACCATCTACTTAAACGGCAGTGAGCTCGTAACCCTGCTCTGCACTCCGGAAAAGATTGACTGTCTGGCCCTCGGTTTCTTACGCAGCGAGGGTTTTGTTATTGCTATGGATGAGGTTCAGGCTTTGCGGCCCCGCCCTGAAGAGGGCCTGGTTGAGGTGGAATTAGTGGATCAGAAAGGCCTCGAGGAAAAACTCTTCGGCAAGCGGACGATCACCTCCGGCTGCGGCAAGGGCACCATCTTTTATAACGTTCTTGATTCACTGCGCAGCGCCCCGTTGACCGGTAAGCTGAAGATTAGCGCTGCCAGGGTCTGGGAGCTTAACGGCGAACTTCAAAAAAAAGCGCTGCTGTTTAAGACAACCGGCGGCGTCCACAGCGCTGCCCTGGCTGACAGCGAAAAGTTGCTCTATTTTCATGAGGATATTGGTCGTCATAATGCTGTGGATAAGATTATCGGTGAGTGCCTGCTTAACGGCACGACCACCGAGGACAAGGCGCTTTTTACCAGCGGTCGGCTTAGCTCGGAAATATTGCTGAAGGCGGCCAAGCTGAAGATCCAGCTGATTGTCTCGCGGGCTGCGCCCACTTCGCTCAGTGTAGAGCTGGCCGAAACACTGAATATTACTTTAATCGGTTTTGTGCGTGGCCGGCGGATGAACATCTACAGCCACCCCTGGCGGATCATTTAAAATCCCACGAAATTGCAACTTGGTAAAAATTACTGATGTCCTTCTCTTTTGCTGCTCTTCTTCTCACTATTTTCAATGTGCATTTTTTTGGCATTTACATTGACCTGATCTAAGTAGAAGCCGGTCTGGTATTCGATCTCCTCTTTCAGCGTTTGCTGGAGGTCGCGAAGCAGGCGATCGATGCGTCTGTCGGGAATCAGCTGCAGATCGATAGCAATATCAAGATGCAGGTATACTTTACTACTACCGTTTTCAACATCAACATGTAAAACCTTGTGTACCCCGGGTGCCTGCATGGAAATGTATTCACTAATTTCAAGAATGACGTGTTCGGCAATAAAAAAACTGCCCAGGGTGCTGTAAATTGGCCGGATGACTGAGCGTTCCACAGGGGCGGCCGCGGGTAGCTGAGGGATGCTGAAAAAAGAGCGCAGCGGAGCGATGATATAACCGGGAAACTCTTTTTTAATCGCAAAAGTAGGAAGCGGTATGACATGCCGGTTTTCCTTAGCCCGAACGGTCAGGGCTTTCTGGATCGACTCAGGGTCGGAGATCTCTTCAATCGTAAAATAATAGGTAGGGTGATCCAGGTCCAGGTTCTGGGTGATGACGTCGGCCATCTTCCGTGAGGTGGAGAGCACCATCAGCTTACCGGGTTTCTCCTGGACCAGTTTTTCCTTCACCTGCCGGGCATGATCAGGATCTTTAAAAAGAGCCCTCTTGATCGCTCCGAAGCGGGTGTTTTCCCGCTTGGCAGAACGTCCGGCCAGAATGTCATTACCCTTGATCAACAGACCATCGTCAATGATATAGTCGATGCTGTACTGGCGAGCCATGACTGGCGCCTGGTGGCTTTTGCCCGTTCCGCTGTGCCCGATCAGGGCATAGATTTCCACTTAATCACCTCGGATCAAGATTTGACGAAGCCACTTGCGCCCGCCTCTGAAACTGTTCTATTATTATAACACAACAGGGCTGACGGCTGGATGTGGTAAGCTGGTTTTGCCTGCTGGAATAATTGGTTTAAAAAAAGGGGAGACGGCGATGCAGATTATTATCAAAGCGCCACAGAAATTGCAGGGTGAATTAAAGGTCCCCGGTGATAAATCAATCACCCACCGGGCACTGATGCTTGGCGCTTTAGCGGAAGGGATTACCACACTGGATGATTTTCTGGAAGCTGATGATTGCCGCTCAACTATGGGCTGTCTGCGTTCGCTCGGAGTAACGATTGGGGAGAACGGAAAAAAACTGCAGCTCAAAGGATGCAATATGGTTTTGCAGGAAGCAGAGGCTCCACTTTATGCCGGAAACTCAGGCACAACTGCACGCCTGCTGCTTGGCATTTTAGCCGGTCAGCCGTTTGAAACCACGATTATCGGAGATCAATCGCTCAGCAACAGGCCGATGAGAAGGGTGGTTGAACCGTTACTGCAGATGGGGGCTTCGATTACCGGCGAGGGAGATCACTTGCCGCTGACCATCAGCGGAGGCAACTTGCGCCCGTTAACCTATACCACACCCCAGGCCAGTGCCCAGGTAAAATCGGCAGTTTTACTGGCCGGGCTGTTTGCCGAAGGCAAAACCACGGTGATTGAACCGGCGGCAAGCAGAAATCATACCGAGCTGATGTTAAAGTCTTTTGGAGCAAAAATTGAAGCTGAAGAGTGCCGGGTGACGGTTGAGGGCCGGCCGGTTTTAAAAGGACTCCCAATCCAGGTGCCTGGCGATATTTCAGCGGCGGCTTTTTTCATGGTTGCCGCGGCGCTTGTCCCTGGCTCAAAGGTGCTCCTGAAAAATGTAGGCGTTAACCCGACCCGTAGTGGGGTGGTCGAAATACTGCAGCAGATGGGAGCGGATCTGGAACTGCGGGATCAACGTTGCTACGGAGAAGAATCGGTGGCTGATATCAAGATCCACGGTGGCGCCCTGCTCAGCGGGGTAACAATCGCCGGGTCTATGATTCCGCGGCTGATCGACGAACTGCCGGTACTGGCTGTCGCGGCAGCGGCGGCAGAAGGGCGCACGATCATTCGCGATGCCGGGGAGTTAAGGGTAAAAGAGAGCGATCGCATTCAAGCCCTAAGCGGCGAGCTGCGCAAGCTGGGGGCCCAAATTACTGAAACAGAAGACGGGATGATCATTGAGGGGTCATCAGCGCTACGGGGAGCCAGAGTCGATTCCTGCGGGGATCACCGGATTGCCATGTCGCTTGCAGTTGCCGGCTTGATTGCAGCAGGGGATACCAACATTGCCGGCGCTGAGGCGATCGCCATATCATATCCACAGTTTATGGCCGATCTGCGGTCCCTGGCAATCTTTTAAAGCGTCCTGGCCGTTTAACCAATAAAATTGACGCTCCAGGCACAGTATGTTAATATATGGCTGTTATTTCCAGTATTCAACTTCTCGTTTCATTGTGTTCTGAAAAGATTCTGATCAAGCCAGGAGAAAAACAATGCCTATCCCCGTCTGTTCAGCTTCACAATACCTTGAACAGCGCGCTAAAGCGCAGTCTGGTTTTCCAGCTGCTAAAAGAGCGTTAGTTTTGGAGATCATCAATGCGGTTCAGGAGAAGGGCGATAGCGCTTTAATCGGTTATACCTTAGAATTTGACGGGGCTAAACTTGATGCTTTGCAGGTTAGCAGGGAAGAGCTGATCGAAGCTCACCGGAGAATAGAACCTGAGCTTCTTGCAGCGTTACGCGAGGCAGCATCTAATATTGAAAAATTTCACAGGCGTCAGCTCCGGGCAGACTGGTTTGAAGAAGATAGAAATAC
>Ga0114946_10003573_pt1 | contig 10449 bp, 7 predicted proteins | sample WalLakDeSediment_FD_88676 | JGI IMG/M metagenome (GOLD analysis project Ga0114946, IMG submission 88676) | Lake sediment microbial communities from Walker lake, Nevada to study Microbial Dark Matter (Phase II) - Walker Lake 11/02/13 Deep Sediment | ecosystem: Environmental > Aquatic > Freshwater...
CATTACTGAAAGAGGAATTGCCATTAATCCAAAAAGAAAAGATTTATTAAGAGCGGTTAAGGGTTCAGGACTTCCAATAAAAAGCATCAAACAACTAAAAGAAGAAGTTGACGAGATTTGCGGCGGTGCACCTGCAAAGCCAAAAGTGACTAAAGATAAAGTTGTAGCAATTGTTAAGTGGGTTGATGGGACGGTTTTGGATTCTGTTTTTCAGGTTGAATAGCTGAATCAATTATGAAGGAATTACTTTTTTAAAATTGAATAAAGAAAATAGTATCAGCAATTAAGGTGAACCCGATTTAAATTTATTCAAACCGCCTCCGGAAGTAGTAATCCAGACAACTCCGTTATTATCAATCGCAGTCGATTTAACCCGATTCGAAGAGAGCAGTGAATTTAAGGTAGAATATAAAATCGAAGTATTACTATTATTATATCTTAATAAACCAGCGAACGAGCTTATCCATTTGTTATTGAACTGATCTACTGATACATCATTAACCGCAATGTTTATTGAACCAAAAGCAAAACTAGTGAATGAACTTCCATTAAAATAAGATACACCGCTATGAAGGTTTACGTCCGGGGAATGAGTGAACCATATATTGCCTGATGCATCTGATTCTACCGAGGAAATATGAATTGACGGATACAAATATACAGTATCAGGGTAATGAATGAGAGTTTCGCCTTCGAGTGAGAAAATTCCGTTCCTAATTGTTCCAATCCAGATTTTGTTATTGATAATTTTAGTATCAAGTACCCACAACCTTGACTGCTGATCATTGTAACCTGTCCAGTTAACACCATCAAATTTGAAAAGTCCGGAAGAAGATCCGATCCAGGCGATACCAGATTGATCAAATTCAACAGAATTAGTCTGGTTTGCTGTCAGCCCGGAGTTATTCATATTATAAGTAATCCACGATGCACCATCAAAAATACTTAACCCGGCAATTGTTCCAACCCAGATTTTATTGTCCGGTGACACAGTTATAGAGTTAATAATATTGCTCGGTAATCCAGAATTAAGGGTGGAATAGTTTGTGAAATTTGTTCCGTCAAATCTTATCAAGCCTTTATCTGTTGAGCCGATCCATTTAATTCCCTGGTTATCTATCGCAATATCTGTCAGAAGATTGGAAGGTATCTGAGAATTGAATGTCTGGTAATCAACCCAAACGGAAGTATCTCTCAATGTTGCTGAGTATGAGCTTAAAGTATTGCTCTGGACTATAGTGTTAATTATGATATCACGGTAATTAAACAACTTGAATCTTACCGTATACTCGCCTGGTAATAAATTGTTAAGTATAACCGGGGTAGTAACATCAAGCAACGAATCATTAAGTTCAATGTTAGCAATCGGCGGATTGGAAGTTAAATTCATCCTTCCATACATTGACGGGTTACTCAGATAATCCAGAAATATTTCCTTTGATTCTTCATCTGATATTGTGACCACAATGCTTGTATCTTTATAATATTTCTTTTTGAATGTTAGATTATATATTCCATCTTCAAGAAATGTCAGGCTGTCGGGTGTATATCTGCCGGTGTTCCTGCCATTTAAATATATTAATGCATTATCCGGAACTGATGAAACAAAAATCTTTCCTTCCGAAGGAACCTGGTCCGGCGGTGATGTTGTAACTTCTTTATCACATGCTATTAATGCAATTACAACAAATAATGTTATAATCCACAAGACAGTATTGTACTTATAAAAGATGACGGATTTATTTTTTATACTGCTACTCATTATTCAACATCAATTTTCTTTAATAAAGTTATATCCAAAAGAGGTAATAAAATTTGCACGGAACCTGAGCCTGTCGTATTCCTTAATAATATAAGAACCGAAAATACCCAAACCTCCCTCAACGTTTGAATAATCATTTTCATTAACTCTTACTGTTAAATCATCGAATGATTGACTTGTGGATGATACATATCGTGTAAGATTCTCATCAAGAATTACAAGTTTCATTATGAGGTTTTCATATATCGAAAAAATTACATCTTCAGGTTCTGAAGCAGACAAATAAGCCATTGTTTTGTTTATTACATCCATATTATACACTAATGTTTGCTTATTGGATGGAACAGGATAAACTGGTTCTTCGATTCCATCAATAACCGAATACCTGGATGGTATTTCCATTTCGTGGTATGTGGTGATACTATTTATTCTTTTTTGATACCTGAAATACAATTTAGGCTGGTAAAAGGTGCCTGTGCTGCCGTTACTGAGAATTACATTAATTAAATTTCCGGTAACAGGAGGAATTAGCACGCTGCTTTGATTACTGAAATTCACTTCTTTCGGAGTGACAGAAGCTGCTTTTAACCGCTTCCCGTTCTGCATCAGCACTTCAATTTCAATTGGTTTATTTGGAGTAATTTTGAACCTGTTACTAAAGTAAAAACTAATTTGCGTTGTATACCTGGATGTATCTACTCTTACTATAGATGAGTCACGAAATAAGTAAACCGAATCTTCATACCACACCCTTATATCAGCGAATTTTACAGCAAGATCTGTTTCATTATCATCAGGATTAATAGTGCCGGTAAAATAACTGGAGGATAAGGTTGCGATTTGAAAAGTTGTATCACTCCTGAGTATACAAGTGAGAACATATTTTTCTCTGAAGTCGCCAAACGGACTAAAATCTTCTTCACAGGAAAGAAAAAAAACGGATATCAATAGAATCATTAACAGGTTAATTAACTTATTGCTCATATTTCCACCTTAATTGTACCGGTTAACAATAGCGGGAGCATATTTACCCGTTTACCAGTATCACGCTCAAAATAAAAAATATTTTTACGGTCGTAGGCATTGACGAGATTAATACTCAGTTCCATATTTGCCAACCAGACTAATAATCTCTTAGTCAGCCCAAGATCAAGCCTGTGATATTCAGGCAGTCGTCCTAAATTTCTATCACCAAGAAGAGCATAAGGTATATAGCTGCCATTGTTAAAATCAGAACCGGAATTTCCCGTTAGATAATATTTATCGTAATAACCTATTAATTGAGTGAAAGGTAAACCGGACGAGAATGACCATACTGCGCTGCCCATCCATCCGGCACCAAAATTAAATTCAAAGGAAAAATTTGCAGTATGTCTTGCATCGTATTTGGGATAGTATAGATAATTTTCAATTTCTTTGTAAGCCCAGCTTAATGAATATGAAGAAGTTATATTAAATGGTTCTTTCGAATACTTAAGCATGAATTCCCATCCATACGATTCTCCTTTCCCCGATATTAAATCGGGATCATAGGAGAAATATTTTTTTTCATTTATAACAGGAAGATTAATTGTAGTTTTATAATAAGTCTCCATTTCGGCTGTAAGCGAAGGGAAGATGTTCCATTCCAGACCTGCACCATAGTTAATCGATCGGGATGCTTTCAGATAACCAGGTATAATTATCCATGGTTCGAAAACGGATATAATTTCATTTTCGTCGGATACTGAAGTCAGTTCCTGTAAATAAATTCCCCAGGAACCTTTAACTGCTAATGAAGGAAGAATCCGGTAAATCAGGCTGACTCTCGGTTCCGGAATTGCTTCCGTATTCGAATTAAAACCGGATACATTTAATCTCGATCCTATATCAGCGCCGAAATTTTCAAATCGCAATAATTTATACTTTCCATAGATTGAAATATTACCTGCAAATCTGTTAATATCAGATGATACCCCTAGCTGATTTTCAATAAATAATTTAGAATCAATTGTATTAATTTTTATTCCGGTTACCAATTCATCCTTATTACTGAAGAATACATTCAGATCGAAACTTATAGTAAAATCCTTTAGTTCGTTTCTTCTTGGTTTCAAACTGCTTGCATTCGGTATTACGTTACCTTCAAATTGACTAAGTGAAACACCAAGTCTTGAAAAGATAGGGACATCGTAAATCTGAAGCCATTCAAATCCGATTAAATTATTTTTCCAGTTAAAGCCTTCACGCAACGGATCATCATAAATGAGATCATCACCGCTTAAGAAACTGAAAAGTGAGAATTTAGCATTGCCGAAAAAATCTTTACTCGAATAATTCAGCTTAAATGAAACATCATAAAAATCAATTGGAACAACCTGATCGTTGAGGAATTTTTTTAAGATATTATTTGAATGACTCTTTCTTCCGCTGATCAAAAATGAACCATTTGGAATTGGTCCTTCAATCATTCCTTTAGCAGTTAAAAGGCTTGAACTCCCTTTAAACCCGAACCTGTTTTTATTTCCATCCTTTGAAATGATATTAAGTACAGATGAAAGTCTGCCTCCATACTCGCTTGAAAAACCGCCTTTATGAAACTCAACGCTGTTTATAATATCGGGTTCAATAACACTGAATAGACCAAGTGAGTGGAAGGGATTATAAACAGTAACGCCATTTAATAATACAAGATTCTGATCACCCGTACCGCCGCGTACATAATACCTTGCAGATACATCACCGGTTGAACGTACACCGGGAAGATATTGAAGTGACCGCATAACATCAGTTTCAACTCCTTTGGGTAATATCTCCAGTTGCCTGATAGAAATACGTTCCACTCCAAGATCCGTAGTGTTCTTTCCAATTATTTTATCACCGATTTTTTCAATAGTCTGAAGTTCAATGCTTAACGGTACCAGTTTAACATCTGCATTTGTTAACTGACCTCGTTTTATAAAAACTTCAATTTCCTTTGTTTTATATCCAACATAAGAAACTGTAACAGTATATTCCTGATTTGCGGGGATTGAGTTTATTAAATACAGTCCGCGTTCATTGGTCGATGAACCTGTATTTAATTCACGGATAAATACATTACAGAATGCAAGTGTTTCACCGGAAGTTGAATCTGTTACAAGACCCCTGAGCCTTCCAAGATCCTGAGAAAAGATATTAAAGTTTAAAAGAAACGTTAAAACCGTGAGAAGAAAAAAGCGAATATGGTTCATTAAATAATTCTATTTTTAAAACGCCCTAAATATATGTTTTTTCATTTATAATACACACACTAATTTTGTATACTAAAAATTCAGTTCATTCAGTTTTATATTTTTATTAACGATGTACATTATTAAATTTTTGCAATCGATTTAATAAATGATGATCTTTGCCGTGCAGAAAAATTAATTTTGGCGCCGGTTAACATTTCAATACCCAACTCCGTCAGGTCCGGAAGGAAGCAGCGGTAAGTATCTGGATTGTGTAACTGTGCGCCTTTTATTTTTTAAAGATTTCCGGTGGTATCAGATAAATCAATTCACCTTTGGAAAATTTTGCAGTTCCTTCAATCCTTATTTTACATATTGAAGCAGGGGGAAAATGCAGATAACATCCAGTGTTTGATATAAGATTTGAAACGTGAAATGAAAGATCTGGTTGATGCCCGATACAAGCTATGTTTTCAAGTCCATAAGTATTCAGTATTTCAATAAGGTCACTTGTTCTTGCGCCTGTTGCTAAATTATTATCTTTTATAACTTCTCTATTATAACCAAAAATTTCTGTAATAATATCGCTGGTTTGTACAGCTCGCACTAAGGGCGATGTAATTATTAAATCAAAACCCTGAATAATTTTTTTCCAGTAAGCTGCTGCATCTTTGAGCAAATCCTTGCCTTCCTGCGTTAATTCACGATCAAAATCGTTTTTAACAGGCGAGATTTTTTCTGCTATACTGTGACGTAATAAATATAAATTCATAATTCCTGCTTATAGTTAACCGGGATGATGGTTAATTGTTCGTGGAAATCCATTAAGTCCTTGTTTAATTCCAGTCCAGATTTGGAGTTCATTATCCTGTCCATTTCTTCTTTATTACTGAATTCAGCCTCACAAAAAAAACTATACTTCTGTTCAGCCAATAAATTGCTCTCAACTTCAGCCATTAAACTATCTTTTCCGGTAAGTTCGCATAATATGGGAATCGTTTTTTCTTTAAAGTGATTTAATACTTTCTCGTCTAAAGGTTTCTTTAAAAAAAATAGAAGCTTATACATCAGCAATTCACTTTAAATGTTCTTATTATATCATTATAAATTTGAGAATTTCGTTCGTAAGTAAACTTCGGAACTTCCATAATCAAAAGCAGTCTTTTTGTAGGGCAGAAATATTCGTAAAAGCCAATTTGAATTTTGCCTATTTCAATAAGATCAGCGTAACGAATTGGATTTTGAAATTTATCGTTCTTGTTAAGTTTATAATCGATAAAGGAATCAGCAGAATCTCTTTCCGGCAGTTTTACAATAGATAGTGTCGCTCCAAGTTTTTCATTAACGTACTTATTGCCTCTGAATTCATTCTTTAAATATTTTGTTATTGCAAAGTTCTCAAACTCCCGCCAATCCTCAGTTAAAAAGATAGAATAATCTTTTTTTGATATTTCAGTTGTAACTCTTTTCTCAATTTCTCCGAAAAATATTTTATAAAAGCTGCTCTGATCAGTTATTTCGTTAAGACCATTCCGGCTTTTAAATTTTTGAATCTGGTCAAGAGCATAATTTCTCAGATAATTGTTCTCGCTAACGAATTTTTTGGTAGCTGAATCATATAAAAAATTGTCTTCCTCAAATTTGAATTGTGGCGCATTTATTACATAAAACTTCTGACTGATTTTTTCATGGTCAAATTCCTTTATGTGGGAGGTAATTGTTGATTTTCCAATATTAAAAGCGGTGATAGTCCGGAATGAGAGATTAACAGACGAATTAGTAAACTCATAAAATGATGTCCGTTGAATTTTAAAAGTATCTTTAGCTGTGAAGGATTCCCGGATTATTTGAAAAAGTCTGTTGTCAATGTTTTTAATCTGTGAAGTTAAATTTCCATTAAGAGAATTATCCTTTAGTAACACATTCATTTTATTATCAATTACTGCATAAAGATTAAATGCCGGATTGCGTGCCTCAAGAATTAAGTAATAAAATATTGCGTTAATATCCATTGTAATGCTGTCAATTACTAATTCATTTACTTCAATCAGTTTCGGATCAACAGCATTAAAAAGAAAACCAATTAATGAAACTGAAGCACTATCCCCATTAAGAAATGCATTTGTAAGTCGGCTTAATTCCTTTCCGTTAAATTCATACGGCTGAGGTTTTTGTTTGCCGCAGCCAGAAATTATAATAACTATGGCTGTAATTAAGATTATTTTAGATAAAAAGTATCGCATAAGATTTGTAATTAATACCTGCAAAATATAACATTTATTTTTGATTTTTGAACCAGTCGATTTATATTCACTTACGTGACTTGAATATATTTTCAGAATTAAATCCGAAAAATATTGAAACAGCAGATCATCAATCTTATTCTTTTTTTGTTATTAAGCTTTAATGCTTTTTCACAAAGTGTTGAATATCCTTCAATAATTCTGAAAGATATTGAATTCAGGCTGACCGGCAAAGATTTTTCCGATTCCCTCAAAACGGTACCACTCAAGTTTTTCAATTCTGAATCTTCGTATAAATTTATTGTAAATCTTAAAAACGGAAAATTTGATACTTCTTTTTCAGTTAAGTCAACAGGTGTATTTACTATTATTAATGAAATACAAAATCAGGAAATTGGTAAAACGCGAGTTCTCCCGGGGCTGCTAAGTATCTTACCTCCTGCACTGGCAATACTGCTGGCTTTAATTTTCCGGCAGGTTCTTTTATCACTACTAATCGGAATCTTTACAGGAGCTTTTTTTATTTATGGATATGATCCTCTAACAGCATTTCTAAGACTGGCAGATGTTTATATAATTAATGCACTGATAGATAAATCTCATATGCAGGTTATTGTTTTTACATTAATGTTTGGTGGAGTTATTGGTTTAATTTCAAAAAGCGGCGGAACAAGAGGTATTGCCAATGTTCTTAGAAAGTTTGCTAAGAGCAGAAGGTCAGGTCTCATATCAACCTGGTTGTCAGGCATAATTATTTTCTTTGATGATTACGCAAATACATTAGTAGTCGGTAACCTGATGAAACCGGTTACAGATAACCTGAAAATTTCTCGCGCTAAACTTGCATTTGTTGTTGATGCAACTGCTGCCCCCATTGCAAGTATTTTTATAATCAGTTCCTGGATCGGTTTTGAAGTTGGACTTATACAGGAAGGTTTAATAACAATTGGATCAACTGAAAATGCTTACAGTGTTTTTATTGAAACAATTCCTTACCGCTTTTATCCAATAGCATTAATATTTTTTGTTTTCTTTTTGAGTTACACTCAAAGAGATTTTGGTCCTATGCTAAAAGCTGAGAGAAACGCCTTAGCTGATAATGACAAGACAAAACTTGGAATAACAACTACTGATTTAACTGCATCTCACGAATTATTTGGTAATGAAGAAAAGGCCAAATGGTATAACGGAATAATTCCTATACTTGTATTGATATTTGGTTCAATTGCAGGATTGATTTTAACCGGTCTGGATACTCTTTTGGATAATGGTGTAAAAGATTATTCGGTGCAGGATATTATTGCTGGTTCAGATGCTTACCTTGCTTTATTATGGTCATCAACTGCTGCGTGTGTTGTATCCGGCGTTATGATATTATCTCAGAAAATAATGAACCTGAGAGAAACACTGGATGCCTGGTTTCTGGGCTTAAGATCAATGTTCCTTGCAGTTCTTATTTTAACACTTGCCTGGGCAATCGGTTCGGTTACTCAGGATATTAAAACAGCAGATTATATAATAAGTCTTATCAGCGATTCTATCAGTCCTTTTTATTTGCCGGTAATTGTTTTTATCGTTTGCGGACTTATAAGCTTTTCAACCGGAACAAGCTGGGGTACAATGGCTATAATGTTTCCTATTGTCATTCCGCTGGCAGCATCTGTTTCAACTATGAATGATTTAACAAATGCCGAAAGCACTTTAATTCTGCATGGAGTTATTAGTTCTGTCTTAACAGGATGTGTCTGGGGAGACCATTGCTCGCCAATTTCAGATACGACCATTTTAAGCTCTATGGCTTCAGGCTGCGACCATATTGAACATGTTAGAACGCAACTTCCTTACGCTATAATTATTGGAATAATTACAATGTTGATTGGCGACATTCCTACTGCTTTTGGATTGTCGCCCTACATTTCTATAATATTAATATTTGCTTTATTAATTGCAGTTGTAATGATTTTCGGGAAAAAAGTAATTCCAAAGAATTGAGAAAAATTTATTCGGGGAGGGGAGAAGTATCAGTGTTTTTACTTGGCTCATTGAAATGTTGAATTAATAATTCAGCTTTCTGCTTTCCAACAATTTCAGATAACTTATGAACTTCAGATTTTTTTATCGCTTCAACACTGCCTAATTCACTTAATAATTTCCTGGCTGTTTCCAGGCCAATACCTTTAATATCTGTCAATTCACTTTTAATAATTCTTTTACTTCTTCTGTTCCGGTGGAATGTAATGGCAAAACGGTGGGCTTCATCTCTAATCTGCTGTAATAACTTAAGACCTGAGGACGTTTTAGGAATTAATTCAGGGTCAGATTTTCCGGGTAAAAAAACTTCCTCCAATCGTTTAGCTAATCCAATGATATTATAATTTTGTATCCTTAAGCTATCCAGAACTTCTACTGCGCTTGAAAGTTGACCTTTACCGCCGTCAACAACAATAAGATCGGCAATGTTTTCCTTCATTTCAATAAGATTAGTATATCGTCTTTCAATTACTTCACGCATACTTAAAAAATCATCAGGACCATCAACGCTTTTAATTATAAATTTTCTGTATAAACTTTTTTTAGGTTTTCCGTCTTCAAATACGACCATGCTTGCAACAGTATCACTCCCCTGTAAGTTGGAAATATCAAAACACTCAATTTTTTTTGGAATATTTTTTAATCTTAAATCTCTTTGAAGTGCTGCAACAGCATATGGTATGCTTCCCTGGTTTTTCATTTTTTGTAATTGTATCTCTTTAAGCTGCAGTATTGCATTTTCCTTGCACATCTTAACTAAAGACTTTAAGTCGCCGCGTTGAGGAATATGAAATTTAACTTTTCTGTCAGACCGGGAGTTTAACCATTCCAAAAGAATATATGAATCTGTTGGTTCTGATTCTAAAATAATTTCCTTCGGAATTTCCGTAAGCTCATCATAGTAGAACTTTATTGCTGCGGAATATATATTAGGCAATTCTTCATCAGCTTCAATAGAAAGCTTAAGCTGTTTTTTGCCGATCAGTTTTCCGTTTCTGATATTGAACACGGAGCAGGAGGAATCTTTTCCTTCATAAGCAACAGCAAATACATCTCTGTCTTCAAAATCATCACTTACAACTTTTTGCTTTAAGGAAATACTTTTCAGTTGTTCAATCTTATCTCTGATCTCTGCAGCTTTTTCATATTCAAGTTTTTCAACTGCGCTACTCATTTTTTTATTAAGATCTTTAATCAAGTCATCAGTTCTGCCTTTCAACAA
>Ga0114946_10003574_pt1 | contig 10448 bp, 9 predicted proteins | sample WalLakDeSediment_FD_88676 | JGI IMG/M metagenome (GOLD analysis project Ga0114946, IMG submission 88676) | Lake sediment microbial communities from Walker lake, Nevada to study Microbial Dark Matter (Phase II) - Walker Lake 11/02/13 Deep Sediment | ecosystem: Environmental > Aquatic > Freshwater...
CGTGGTGATTCCGCGGCCGCATCCCCCGGATCCATCGGGTCGTCGCAGTCCACGGGCGTATTCCACACGAGGAGGTCACGTCAGATGATCATAGCACGCCGTCACGCCTTCGGCATCACCGGGCTCGCAGGGGCCCTCCTCCTTCTGTTCGCTCCGTCGCTTCAGGCGCAGGACGCGCAGGTGGTCCGCCTGGTGGCGGCGCCGGCCGATCTCTCGCTCCGTGCGGGCACCGAGGCTCCCCTCCGGATCACGGCATACGATGCCGCAGGGAACGTGGTGCCCGACGCCATGGTCCGCGTGGCCGGACCCCGGCAGGCCCTTTTCTATGATGCGGAAGAGGGTGTCCTCCGAGCCTTCCTCGCCGGCGACCACGTGGCCGTGGCCACCTGGTCCGGGGAACCGGGCACGCCGCCGGTGACGCTGGAGATTCCGGTGAACGTAGACTGGCCCGGCGTGACCCGGATCGAGATATCTCCCGAGCCCGGGGCCCTCTATACCGGGGTGATGCTTGGCCACACAGCTGCGGCCTACCACGCCGATGACTCCCGGCGCCCCGACGCTCGCCCGGAATGGAGCAGCTCGAACGCGGCCGTGGCCTCGGTGGACCGGTTCGGCAACGTCACCGCCCATGCACCGGGCCAGGCCACCATCGCCGCGGCCTACGACGGCGCACGGGCCACGCTGGACTACCGCGTGACGGAGAACCCGGTGACCTCGGTGGAGATCGACATCCCCGTGGAGTCGCTGGCCACCGGCGACGTGATCCACCTGGTGGCCCACGCCCGGGACGCCGCCGGTCGAGCGGTGAACGACGCCCCCATCACCTGGAGCTATACCTACGTTCCCCATGACACCCTGGAGGCCCCCGGGGCCGCCGGCATCATCGACTGGGGTCGGTTCGCCGCCAATCACCCGGGGCGCTACACCCTGCTGGCCCACTCGGGGAATGCCGTGGCCCGCAAGGTCGTCGAGGTGAACGGGCGGGACGTCTGGCAGCGCTTCACCGTGACCGGGCGGGGCGCCGTCACCTCCACCGCCACCTCCGACCTCTGGCCCTGGGAGGGCACCGACGGTCGGGACTACGCCCTGGTGGGAACCTGGGGCGGCGATGGCTGGGCCCTGGTCTTCGACATCACCGACCCCTCCAACATCTTCCGGACCGACTCGGTCCAGGTGGATGCCCGGACCATCAACGACGTCACCGTCTCGCCCTCGGCCCGCTACGGTGTCCTCTCCCGGGAGGGCGCCTCGAACCGGGTGAACGGCCTGGTGATCCTGGACCTCTCGAACCCCGCCCACCCCACCGTGGCCTCCGAGTTCAACTACGAGCTCACCGGCGGCGTGCACAACATGTTCGCCACCGACGACTACCTCTTCGCCGTCTCGGGCGGACAGAAGTACGTGATCATCGATGTGCGGGATATCTACAACCCGACGTACGTGAGCGAGTACCGGCATCCCAACGCCCGACTCCACGATCTCTGGGTGCACGACGGCATCGCCTACTCGGCCCAGGGCGGCGTGGGGATCGTCATCGTGGACGTGGGGAACGGCGGGTGGGGCGGGACCATCGAGGAGCCGAAGCTCATCAACACCGTTCCCCTGAACTCGGGGCACGAAATCTTCCCCTACTTCCAGGAGTCCACCGGCCGGGTCTACCTCTTCGCCGGCGACGAGTTCATGAGCCGGGCCGGACGCACCTGGGAGGGAACCGATTACCGGGCCACCCTGGGAACCCCGGGCGGCATTGCCCAGACCTCGGGCGGCTACACCCACATCGTGGACTTCACCGACCCCATGAACCCCCGGAAGGTGGCCCGCTACCACCTGGAGGACTACGGGACCCACGACATCATCGTGGAGAACGACATCCTCTACCAGGCCTACTACGACGGGGGTGTCCGCATCGTCGACGTCTCCGGCGAACTCCTGGGGAACATCGCCGAGCAGGGGCGCGAGATCGCCGTCTTCAAGCCCTACGATCCCGACGGCTTCACGGCCAACGCCCCCTTCGTGATGAACGTGATGCCCTACAAGGGGCACATCTTCTTCACCGACTTCAATTCGGGGCTCTGGGGAGCCCGGCTCGAGCCCCGGACGAACGTGGTGTTCTGACCCCTCGGTCCATGTTCTGACCTCCTCCCGGGAGTGAATGTCGGGTCCAGGGCGGCGAAGGCGGCTCTCACGGAGTTTGACAAACCGGGGCGGTCGCCCCCATAGGTGACGCTGGCCGGGTCCAGCGCGTTCGTGACGGTCGACCCGGGAACTGCCGTCCTTGTCGTACCTTCGCTTTTCAAGGAGATCGACCCATGAGACGACTGGGTGCCCTTGCGGTGGTGGCCGTGCTCGCGGCCTGCGAAACCTCGGTGGTCGAACCCACCGGCACGCTCGCGCCGGATGACCTCCCCGCCCTGAACCAGGGGCTGAACCAGGGTGCGGCGGGAGGTCCCGGATTCATTCCGGGCCAGTTCATCGTCACACTCCGGAGCGGAGAGAATCCCGAGGCCGTCGCCTCCGAGTTCGGCGTGGCCCCGGGCCACGTCTACCGCAGCGTGATGAACGGATTCGCGGGCTCCATCTCGCAGGCGGCCCGTGAAGGCCTCATGCGGGATCGGCGGGTGCTGCGCATCGAGCAGGACCAGATGATGTTCCTTCAGCAGACCACCCAGAACAACGCCACCTGGGGGCTGGACCGCATCGACCAGCGGGCCCTCCCGCTGAGCGGGACCTACATCTACGACGCCACCGGCGCCGGGGTCACGGCCTACATCGTGGATTCGGGGATTCGCTACTCCCACCAGGACTTCGGGAGTCGCGCCGTCCCGGGCATCGACCTGGTGGGCGACGACCGGAACGGCGACGACTGCAACGGCCACGGCACCCACGTGGCCGGCACGGTGGGTGGCACCACCTGGGGTGTGGCCAAGGGCGTTTCCCTGGTCTCGGTCCGGGTATTCGGGTGCACCGGGGGGAGTGCGGTGAGCACCATCGTGGCCGGGCTGGACTGGATCACGGAAAATGGCTCGAAGCCCGGCGTCGTGAACATGTCGCTGGGCGGCGGCGCCAGCACGGCGCTGGACAACGCGGTCCGGACCTCGGTGGAAGCCGGGTTCACCTACGTGGTGGCCGCCGGGAATGGTGACTGGCGCGGCCGCCAGGCTGACGCCTGCAACTACTCGCCTGCCCGGGTGTCCGAGGCCCTGACGGTGTCGGCCACCACGCAGAGCGACGCAAAGACCTCCTGGGCCAACTTCGGCAACTGCGTGGACCTCTTCGCCCCGGGCGCCGGGATCACCTCCGCCTGGTACACGAGCAACGCCGCCACCAACACCATCAGCGGGACCTCCATGGCTGCGCCTCACGCGGCCGGGGTGGCCGCGCTCTACCTCCAGGCGAACCCGACCGCCTCGCCGGCCCAGGTCTTCCAGGCGGTTCGAGAGGGGACCACCAAGGGGATCGTGACCAGCTCCTCCACGGCGAAGAACGACCTGCTCTACAGCCGGATCGCCTCGGCTGGGGAGCCGGAACCGGAGCCGGAGCCGGAACCTGAGCCGGAACCTGAGCCCGAACCGGAGCCGGAGCCGGAACCTGAGCCGGGGCTCAGCATCGACCAGTTCGACGTCTCCACCCGCACCACGGGTCCCTGGCGGAGAGCCACCATCAGCTGGACTGTGAGCGGCGCCGTGAGCGTACGTACGGAGCTCCGGGACAGCGGTGGGTCGGTCCTGGCTTCCCAGACCACCTCCGTGAGCGGAGCCACCGCCTCCGGACAGCACGACCTGCAGACGCGAAGCGCCCCGAGCACGGTCCGCATCATCGTGACGGACAGCGGTGGGAACACCTCGACACAGGAGCGGAATTACTGAGTCGCCGTTTCACGAAGCGGAACGCGTCACTCCGCGATGTCAGGCGGAGTCGCACGGGCGCGCATCCTTCGGGGTGCGCGCCCGAACCGCTTCAGGCCGAATGGTCCTGTCCGGACCCCATCCACCCTCTTCTCCCACCCCTCACCCCCCGGAGCGCCGCTCCACCACCTCGACCTCGGGAAGGGCCAGGATCCAGGAGGAGCCGAGGGTGCCTGCAGGGGTCCGGGTCCCGGCCGGGACGCGGGACGCGAGCACCGCCTCCAGCGCCCGGATTCCGCCCATGGCGGTAAACCGGTAGCCCTCGGGGAACTCCACCACCACTTCCTCCCACCGGCCGCCCGCCTCCTCCACCCTTCCCCAGACGCGGGTGCGTCCGGTGCGGCGCCGGTCGGCATCGGGCCCGGCGACCCGGGCCTGGATCCGAGACCGGAGCACCCGCCGGATCGTGCGCACCTTCATGACCTGGCGAAGCAGCGGAAGGAGCCAGGGAAGGAGGCGCCGCTGCGAGGCCGGCATCGTGAGGTAGCAGGTAATGTCGCCGATGCCCGTGGTGCGCCACGCGGTGGCGAGATCCCCCCAGGTGCAGGGGGCCACGGAGCGGAGTCCCCCCAGTCGCCCGGACATGGGACCCTCCAACGGTTCCGGCCCGAAGTCCACCTGGCGCCGGAACGCCCGACGGCCAGGCCAGGCCCGCTCCAGATGGCCCCCTCGTCGAACCAGGAGTCCCCCCGGGATCCCTTCCACCATGGTCTGGAGCGTCCCCCCGCTGGGCCGACCCGGGGAGTGGAGGGCCAGCTCCAGGCGGGAGGCTGACGGGAGGGCCACCGCCAGGAGCGCCGCCGCCCCGTCCGTGGGGATGACGTCCAGCCCCACGCCGGGCAGGAGAACGACGCCCGCCTCCCGGGCCCGGTCATGGCGCTCGAAGGCCGCCTCGAAGACCGGGACCTCGCCGGTGATGTCCAGGTAGTGGGCTCCGGCCCTTAGGCAGGCCTCCATCATGGGCGCACCGGTTTCGAGAAAGGGTCCGGCGGCATGGAAGACGGCCTCCACGCCCCGGAGCCCCTCGTCCAGCGCCGGTCCCTGCAGCGGAAAGGCCCGGAGTTCGCAGCCAAGGGCCTCGATGGCCCCTTCTGCCAGTTCCTTCCGGAGCTGACGGAGTTTTTCCTCGCTTCGTCCAGCCAGGATGGGGCGATGCCCCCGGGCCAGGGCCTCCGCGGCCAGGAGCCGACCGGTGTAGCCGTAGGCGCCATAGAGGAGCCAGGACGACCCCCGGGACCGCGTCACGTGCCCAACGCCGCACACGCCCGCGTTGCCAACTCCTGCCCGGCCCGGGAGCTCAGCCTTTCGCGGTCAGTCCGAAGCAGGTACTGGTCACCGCTCAGGCTGAGCCCTTTGCTCCAGCCGAAGTCATACCAAGCGTCAAGTGAACAGCCCGCCGAGGCGTCACCTGCCACATCTGTCGAAGGGGGAGGGATCGGGCCCCCGCACCCAACCGCGACAAACATGCAGGACATGAGCGTGGCCGTGAGAATCGGTTGAATACGGCCTGGTTCATCCATCGTGGGACTCCCGGGGTGTCGTTCGCTGCGCCGCTCCGGCCGGCCATGCCTCGAAGGAGCGCACAAGACGGCGGACACAACGAGTCCATCCCGACCGGTGGTCTGCCGCCTGGAGCACGATCGGCCTGAACGCGCAGCCGTCAAGCTTCTGGGGGTCGACGCAGCGCTCAACGTGGCGTGGCGGGACTCCGGGAACCCCACCCACCGGCCGGGAGTCGATCTCTGACTCAGCGGTCGTCGTCATCCACCTTCTTCAGCGCGACGGCATTGATGCAGAACCGCAGCCCTGTGGGGCGAGGCCCGTCGGGGAAGACGTGCCCCAGGTGGGCGTCGCACACGTTGTACAGCGTCTCGACCCGGTGCATGCCATGGGAGCGGTCGGCCCGGTACGCCACGACGTCCTCGTCCACCGGCCCGGTGAACGAGGGCCACCCGGTGCCCGATTCGAACTTCCCCGCGGCGTCGAAGAGCTCGGTCCCGCAGCAGACGCAGGCATAGCGCCCGGGCTCGAAGAGGCTGCAGAGTTCCGAACTGAAGGGTCGCTCGGTGGCGGCCTGGCGCGTTACCCGATACGCCTCGGGTGTGAGCTCGTCTCGCCACTCGGCATCGGACTTCTCGACACGGCGGGGCGGGTGGGGATTGGCACCGTTGGCGAAGCCGAGGATCTGTGCCCAGGTGAGCATGGCGGGTAGGCGTTGGGGGGAGGGAGGGGCGAGGGGGCCACGAAGCTTCTACGCCTGCGGTTCCCTGCGGGGTTCCACAACGAGCGGGTGGCACGCGTGGGCGCACAGGGACCACGATGGTTTCATGGATGCCGTCATCAACGATGCGTGGGGGGGGCGGCAGCCCCACGTGGCTCGGGAGACCCCGGGCCATCCTCCTCACCGGCGGTGACGAGACCGGGCTCGCGTAAGATGACCAGGATCGAACCCTGGAAACCGCCCCACGGCGGACCCCATCATCCGGAGCGGATGAACAATCCGGAAGCCTCGTCCGGTCTTCGCTGGCCACCTCGTGGAGGGGGGCTGGCTCACGACGAGGAGGTGGGATCGGGGGGAGAGAGGTCGACAGGGACGGGATGGGGCAGACGCAGGTCCTGGATCAGGCGGCCTCCACCCACGCCGACGAACCACCAGGTGTCGGGATCGGGGCCTGGTTGCCGGAGCTCCCCGCCGGATTCCGGGGTCCACTCCGTCTGGAACCGGATGCGGTCCGTGGCGGGCATCTCGCCTCCGGGCGAGGCAACCGGAATCGGAGGCACAACGTCGCGGTAGGGGTCCCAGCACCGGACGGGCATACCCAGGGGAATCACCGCCGAGTAGTCTGCGCCCGGTGCCAGGCGGCGGGACAGCGATTCCACCCCGACGCCGAAGTCCGCTTCCAGCGGAGGGTCAGGCGGCACCAGAGAGACGATGATCCGTCGCTCCTCTTCGTCATAGAGCACGTATGCCTCACCGCCTCTCGCCCGCACACGATCGAAGTCTCCCGGGTGCGCCAGGAGGTAGATGGGCTCCTTGCTCCCGTTATGGACCGAGAACTCGACAAGGATGCCCCTCCCCTCCAGGGAGGCGGAGGCCGCAAGGACAACGTCCGTTCTTGATTCGCTCATGAGCCTGGCTGGATCGCCATGTTGCGATGCCCCCAGCGGGGCTTCTGGTTGTACTGGTCGCGGTACACGTTCTCCCTCACCACCGTATTGTACTCCTCGAGGTTCGTGTAGCGATCCCTCGCGTATTTCTTCCGCTCTGAAACCGTCCTCCCCGGGAGAGCCCTTTCGGACGGAGTGGGTGGCTCCGAGGGATTTCCATACGCCTGCCCATTCCTGATGGATACGTCCGTCGCGGCCCGGTTCACGCCCTCGGCGTTGTTCGCGGCGTGTTCGAGTTCATGGAAGAGGGTCGTGTCCGGGGGGCAGTCCCTGCCGGAAGCCCGGGTCGGGTCATACGCCACGTCACTGCCCGTGCCATCGCCCGGCCTGTTCCTGGTCGAGTCCCAGAAGGCGGGCCCGGCGTTCTTCTTCGATGCCGTGGCCGTCGCTCCCCGCCCCGGCTTGATCGTCACCTTGTAGTCCGACGCCTTGATGCGATCCAGGGCCTTGCGACCCTCCGGATTCGCGTAGACATGATAGAGATCCTCTTTCGTGAGGCGTTCCAGTTCGGGGTCGCCGGAACGGATCCGGAGCTTCCCGCTCGCAAGCATGTCGTCGACCCTTTGCTGGGCCTCGGCCATGTGGGCCATGGCGTTCCTGAACCTTGTCGGAACGCCATTCCCCTTGATGAACTTCGCATTCACAAGGCGGCGAAAATAGTCCGCTTCGGACAGGCGGTTCGGGTTGAATGGCTGTGCGTCGGGGAACGTGTCGTCAGGAACCAGGGTTGGCTCGTCGGCTACGGCCCGGTTGGGTGGAATCAGCGCCTCGTCGGACTTCCGCGCCGCCCGGGCCGCCTTCGCCCGCTTCACCGCCTTTCCAACCCCCTTGAAGAGGCCTCCGATGGCCTTCCCCATGGCCAGGTCGAGCAGCGACGGCATGGGCACGCCACCGATGAGCACGTTGGGACTCGCGGTGATCGTCATCCCCACCATGGGCCCCAGCGGTGGATCCTTGGGCCCGGGCGCGGTGAAGATGCAGTGCCGGGTCACGTCCACCAGCAGGCGGCCTGCCCGGGCTCCCTCGATCCACACCGAGCTCGACCCCAGGAAGACCTCGTACATGGGGAAGTAGCCACCGCACCAGACGCCCAGGCCCATGTCTCCGCACCGCCCGGCGGGGAGCCCGTTGATCAGCGTGCGCGTGGCTCCCGACAGGAAGGGAATCGGGATGATGGGTCCGGTGCTGGGCAGGAACACCATGGGCGCCGGCGGCACCAGGTTGGGCGGATGGCTGTGGCCGTGGGGAAGACCGATGTCCATGTCCATGACCCGAAGCGCCGGAAACGCCGGGAAGGGGAGCATGGCCAGGGGCGCCGAGATCATCTGCTCCAGGCCGGTCAGGATGTCGAAGGTCGCTCCCAGGCCGCCCAGGAATCCTTCAACCGCCTCCTCGCCCGGCTCGGGCGCCCGCTGCTTCGTCAGAAGCTGGAACTTCTTCAGCGCGTCGTCGGCCTGCTGCTCGATGGAGGCGCCGACAGCGTCGGAATCCGCTCGCGCCCACCCCCGTGACGGACTCTCGGATGCCGCCTTCCAGGCGTCGGCGGGGCGTTCCTTCGAGGCGCCTTCAGCCCCGGCCACGGTGTGGCTCCAGACGTCGAAGGCGTCGTCCTTCTGGGTGGCTGGCGCGGTCTTGAGCGCCGGGCCGGTGGTGTTGGCGGCGACCTCCTCGATCTCGTCGGCGTGGTCGCTCGCCTTTTCGGCCAACCGGGAGAGGCGTGAGGCGGGGACGGCCATCAGCCGTCTCCGGGGGCCGTGGGCAGGCGCTTCAGCTTCTCCAGCACGTCGGCGCGCCCGCCGGAGCGAACCTCGTGCAGGTGTGGGGCCGAGATCGAATCGTAGAGGGCCAGCGCCTCGTCCCACAGGGCGCGCGCTCGCTCGGGGTCGCTCGGTGCCCAGACCTGGGCCGTGCAGTCGACGACGTAGGCCTCACCGGGACGGTGGTTCAGCGACTGGAAGAGCCGTCGTGCGGCGCCGAAACTGCCCAGGGCTTCCTGCCCGCGGTGCTCGTGGTAGAGTGACAGGCCCAGGTTGGTGAGCGCCATGGCGGCCAGCGGGGTGTTGTCTGTGTCCAGTGCGGACTCCGCGGCCTGGGCGAGGGTCTCGGAGGCATCTTCGTAGCGGCCGGTCCGAGCGTGCAGGTTGCCGAGGTTGTAGAGGATGTTGGCCCGGTCCCCTCCGGCCTCGTCCGACTCGGCGCTGGTGAGCGCCTGCGTCAGCCGCGTTTCCGCTTCGTCGAAGCGGCCACCGGACGTCGCGAAGGCGCCGGCCAGGAGCTGCAGGCGACGGGCCTGGGCCGGGTCGAGATCCTCGGAGTCCAGCTCGGCGGCCACCTCCTCCTCCAGCTCCTCCGGGGGGACGGCGAAGTCGACCCGCACCATCCGGAGCTCAACGGGTTCGGAGACGGGCACCAGGGGCGCCGGCCCGCCGTCCACCACCACCACCTTGGCTCGATCCGAGCGAATCCAGTAAGCCAGGGCGCCCAGTGACCAGCCCAGGGCCTCGCGGGAGCCGACGGTCCCGGGCTCCACGACGACGATGAGCGAGCCGGCCTCTTCGGGCAGTTTGTCACCCACCTCCGACAGGTAGGCGCAGGTGCTCAGCGCCAAGTCGGCGGGTTCGGTCTCGTCCTCCGGTGCCAGTTCCGGCGGCGCCGGCATGAAGCAGTCCATCTCGATCAGGTCGGCGGCCGCAGCGTCGACCGAAGCGGCGACGGCGTCGATGAGCTGCTGAAAGAAATCCCGATACCCGTGGAAGTCCGGCGCCAGGTAGACCTGGGCATGGGGGTCGGATGGGTCGTCGGCCATCCGCGCCAGGACCCGCTGGACCAGCGGCTGAAGATCCGGGGGCCGGTTCAGCTCCAGCACCCGGAACGGCGGGAGCCGCATGAAGGTGCGGATCTGCGCGATCCGGAGGGCGAAGGGATCCTGGAGTCCCATGGGAGGGCGGTCCGAAGGGGAACGTCGGCAGCAAGGGATGCGGCCGCGGGGGCTGACATGGTGGGGAGTACTGCGCCGGAGGAGCAAGCTGCCCGCGGATTCCGGACCCGCCATTCCCAGGCACCTCAAGGCGCGTCCAGGCACGCCGCCGTGCCACGGTTCAGTCCCGAGGTGCGCGTGCCCCCGCCGCCCAGACCAGGTTCATCACGCCGATCAGCGCCAGCGCTCCCACCATCAACCAGTAGAAGAACGATGGCCGCTCGGCGAAACGGCCCCAGGTGATGAGCACACGGCCAGCGGCCAGGGCCCATCCGGCGAGGGCGAGGAAGACGAGGCCGCCCACGAGGGCGAAGGTGCGGGAGGGCGGCATGAGGGCTCGGTGAAAGCGGACGGGACCGCTTCGCCGAGGCCCACCAGGGTTCACCCGACGAACAGGC
>Ga0114946_10003576_pt1 | contig 10447 bp, 10 predicted proteins | sample WalLakDeSediment_FD_88676 | JGI IMG/M metagenome (GOLD analysis project Ga0114946, IMG submission 88676) | Lake sediment microbial communities from Walker lake, Nevada to study Microbial Dark Matter (Phase II) - Walker Lake 11/02/13 Deep Sediment | ecosystem: Environmental > Aquatic >...
CGTTGCCGTAGTGGTGCCATCACCGGCCACATCACTGGTTTTGGAGGCAACTTCTTTGACCATCTGGGCGCCCATATTCTCAAAAGGGTCTTCCAGTTCAATTTCTTTGGCCACGGTTACACCGTCTTTGGTTACCGTCGGAGAGCCAAATTTCTTATCGATAACCACATTTCTTCCTTTGGGTCCCAGGGTAATTTTAACTGCATGGGCAAGAATATCGAGGCCCTTCTTTAATTTAACCCGGGCATTTGCATCGTATTCAATTATCTTTACTGCCATTGTATATTCCTCTCTTTTTTAGATTATTAGTTATTTTCCAAATATTGCCAAAATGTCACTTTCATTCATAATAAGGAATTCTTTTTTGTCAAAGGTGAACTCTGTTCCGGCATATTTCCCAAAAATGACCCGGTTACCAACTTTCACATCCATTTTGATACGCTTTCCGGTTTCGTCCATTTTTCCAGGACCTACCGCCACAACTTCACCCTGCATGGGTTTCTCTTTAGCCGTATCCGGTACGATAATACCCGAAGAGGTTTTCTCTTCAAATTCAATGGGCTTAACAATAATTTTATCGTGTAAGGGTTTTAGGTTCATAGCTCCTCCTTATGGGGTTTTATGGTTTTTCAGGTAAATTAAATTTTCTGCTTTATTCTAAAACTGAATCAGTGTTTTCAGAATATTTTTGGGTGATCAAGTAAAACAAAGACTTTATTGTTAGCACTCCGCTCCACAAATGTATATGTGCTAATCAAATGACATGCCACAGTGTGTTTGTTTTTTATAACTCTCATAAAATCAAGGATTTGGGCATTTGTCTCGAAGGGGGGGCTTTGTACCTGGCCGAATTATTCACCAAAAATTAAATGTGCTTTTGACGTATATATTGCCCATATTGACATAAACGTGTAAAAATGTCATAGCTTTATATCTATCAGGGGTTGTCTCTGCTAATTCTCTTTTAATTTTGCTGTCTTCGGAAAGGGGATAGTTTGCTTAAGAAGTCTTGGGTTCCCGCAATATGGAATATTTCACCAAAATAGATACGATGATAATCCTTATGCGGATAGGCTGATTGGATACTATGATCTAAAAAATGGCCCGGGTCAAAATCCTGCCAATATATTTTTTTACATTCCATGATTAATTCAGCCTCCTCAAAGGCCGGAGCCGGAACCTTACGTGAAGCAATGACAGTCAATCCGCTCTCTTTGATTTTATCACCCTCTCTCCCGGATTTTGTACCTAATAGCTTAAGCGCCTTTTTGAATTGGGCCGGAAAAGCGCATAGGGTAAACGTATCGTATGCCTCCATGAATTGATAGGTAAAACGCGTCGGTCTGACCACCACCTGGCAGAAGGGTTTATTCCACATAATACCGAGACTCCCCCAGGCTACGGTCATGGTATTGTAATGTTTTTTTTGATAATCACCACTCGTTAATAGAAACCATTGATTCACCCAAATCTGATGGGGTTTCAGTTGCAATTTTTTGAAAGGGATGGTATAGCGTTTCATTATTGAATGGTTAATTGATCTTCAAATATTTTTCCCAATATTTCATTAATTTGTCAACAGCACCGCTGTTTTCAAGGGCAAACGTCAGGGCAAAATTTCCTGTCTTTTGGCGATAGCTTTCATTATCTATCAGGTCAGATAAATATCTGTAGGCTTCATCCGCATTGCGCACAGCAATACCCCCACCCAGCTTGGTTAATTGAATCGCATCAAAGGAGTTTTGGTGCCGGGGACCGAATAGAACCGGAAGGCCATACACAGCCGGTTCCATTACATTATGGATACCTTGTTTAAAACTGCCTCCGACGTAAGCTATGTGAGCATACTTGTAACAATCAGCCAGAATGCCGACTTTATCGATGATCAACACCCGCGATGAAGCGGGGTACTGATTGTCAGAGAACATAGCGACTCCCATGGGCTGGAAATAGTTTTTCAAATGATTGATTAACTCTTCATGGAGTTGATGGGGAACTATAATTACCTTTAGATCTGGGTAATGTTGAAGTAATGATTTTACCGCTTCATCCAAATGAATCAGGTCTTCCGGCCAGACACTGCCCATTATAAAAACCAAATCTTTTCGCAACCATGGTTCATCAATGATTTTTACCTTTTGGGATTGTTTCTTGCGATTAATAACCTGATCAAACTTAGTATCTCCTACAGAGGTTACATTTTTAATTTTCAGAAGGTTTTCAAAGCGCTGCGCATCCCTCTGGCTGATCGCAAAAATACCAGTGAAGCTTTCATAGATTCGTCCGAAAAACTTTCGGGCCAGGAGTCCGGTGCGGCTGGAATTGGCGGAGAGAGAAGCATTGACCAAAAAGACGGGTATTTGTTGTTCCTCTGCGACCCAAACCTGATTAGGCCAGGCGTCATGTTTTGAGATAATTAGCAGGGCTGGCTTGACTAATTGATAAAATTTCCGCCAGGTACCGGCAAAATCCAATGGTTGGTATACGATTAAGGCAACGCCGGGAAATGATTTGACATGTTCATATCCGGATGGTGAAAAAAAGGTAATGATAACAGTATTGTTACCAACCTTATACAACTGCTGGATCAGGGGTTTAATATGCTCAAACTCTCCCATTGAAGCACAATGAATGATGACTCGATTATTGCTTTGCGGGATTTCTGCGCTATCAAAAAATTCTTTAATTAATTGAAGTGTTTTGAAGCGCTGCAGCAAGGCCCGGCGATATTTACGATCAATAAGGGCTATTATTCCTACTACTGATAATATCAAAGGAAAGATCAGAAATGAATAGGACCACTGGATGATTCGTTTCATCATCGAATCGGGTTTCCTGTGAGTTTAAGTAGATTATTATATGCCATATCCGGAGTCAATTCCCGCATACATTTAAAATGTTTCTTTGGACAGTGATTTTTTCCAATATGCGAACACGGTCGACAATTAAGATCAACATTTTGCAGAACCAGATGTTCAGAGCGAAAAGGGAAGAAACCTAATTCTTCAACCGTTGATCCGAAAATGGCCAGTACCGGTGTTTTAACTGCTGTAGCCATGTGCATCAGACCGGAATCATTGGATACAACGGCCCTGGCTTCAGCAATCACCGCCGCCGCTTCCAACAGAGTAAGTTCACCCGCTAAATTTCGAACCCTGTCCGAAACCACTAATGACTGAAAACGCTCTGCTTCCAATTTCGATCCTAAGATAACAATAGACTCGTGATGCCTGCTTAGTAACTTTTGAATCAATTCCTGGAAATACTCCAAAGGCCATTGCTTGCTGAAAAAACCGGCTCCGCAAGCCAATACAAAATAGGACTTTTGTTTAAAGAAAGCGATTAATTCATCCGCCCGATCGATTTTCCCGGCCTGCCAATGCATTTCCAACCCCTGTTGATCATCTTGTATTTTCAACTCCCGGGCAACCTGGAAATAACGTTGGGGAATGGTGATAATCTCGTCATAAATGTTGATTTTAAAAGATACGAGCAACTGTCGTTTTAAATAGTCCTTTTTTATTTTTTTCTTGCTGGTTCCGGAAAGAAAGCTATGTAAATAATTGGTTCTGAAATTATTGTGAAGATCTAAAATATAATGATAATCATTCGCTTTTATTATTTGTCTTAGTTCTTTAAGCCCTCGCCTACCATCCTTTTTATCTACCTCATAGAGGGTGTTCAGATGAGGATTATAGCGTAAGAGATCAGAAAATTCTTTCTTAATAATAAAATCGATCTGTGCATCAGGATAAGTTGTTCGAAATTGACGAATCAGGGGTGTACATAAGAGAATATCACCAATGGAACTGAGACGCAGTATCAATATCCTGGGAGCTTTTTCGTTGGTTTCATTATTTTGTGCGGTTGCTTGCATAATCAACAAAATTCAAAAGTGATTGTTTCACCACACTATCAGGATAGCCAGCAATACTGTCTTTTGCTTTTTGGGCGAATTTATCTTTCTTGAGCCGGGCGTAATCTACTCCCTTATATCCCTCTACAAAATCAATAATGTAGCGGACATCTTTGGAATTAACACCCTTTTTCAACATTTTCTTTATGTTCTTAATCTCTTTATCCGGCGCATTTTGAAAAGCGGCAAGCAGCGGCAGGGTGATTTTTTTGTCCTTAAGATCATTTCCAACCGGTTTGCCGGTAATGATTTGCTTTCCGTAATAGTCCAACAAATCATCCATAATCTGGAAGGCAATACCAAGGTTTTCGCCATAAAGAGCCAGATTCCGATGATCTTCTTCATTGTCGGAGGTGGTGATTGCACCCAGTTGCGAAGCTGAGCTGATCAGAGCCGCCGTTTTATCGGAGATGATTTTATAATAATCCTCCTCGGTCAAATTCATTTTACGGGATTTTTCAATTTGCATGAGCTCGCCCTTGCTCAAACGCCGCGATGTGTCCGCAAGGATATGCATAATTTTTAAACTTCCGGTCATGGTCGCGTTGATTAAACATTTGGAAAGTAGATAGTCCCCCATTAAAACAGCTATTTTGTTTTTCCATAGAGCGTTAATAGATGGAAAACCACGGCGAACATCGGCATTATCAACAACATCATCATGGACCAGCGTGGCGGTATGCAGGAGTTCAACAATTGAGGCAACGACATAGGTATTATGCTGTGGCGTTCCAACCAGCTTTGCGGACATAATAACCAACAGCGGGCGTAATCCCTTGCCACGGTGTTTCACAATATATTTGGCAATTATATCGATAAGCCGCACGTTGGAGGTCATGATGGACTTGAATGTCTTTTCATAGTCCTTCAATTCGCCCTTGAAGGGTTTGCGGATCTGATTAAGGGAGATGGATTTCATCAATATTTTGCCTGAAATTAGACGGGCCTGGCCTATTGATATAAAAAGCATTAAATCTAAAAAGATTAACTGATCTAATCAACTGATTTACTTGATTTCGCCAGTTTTCTTTTTCTGAAAAAGGTAACTCAGCCAGATGGTGATTTCATAGAGGACCACCAAAGGTATCCCAAGCATAACTTGAGTGGTTGGATCCGGTGGGGTTAAAATAGCCGCACCGATAAAAATGGCGACGATAGCATAGCGTCGGTATTTTTTCAAAATCCGTGGGGTTAAAATACCAATCTTGGTAAGCAGAATACTCACAATGGGTAATTCAAAAACGATCCCGAAGACTAAAACTATGCGGACAACGAATCCGAAATAGAAATCAAGGGCGATGTTATTGGTAACCGAAGGAGGGGCCAGGCTAAGGAAGAAATCGAGAGCAAAGGGAACAATAATAAAAAAGGCAAAGGAACTTCCTATAATAAAACTAAGGGTTGCAAAGAGTATAACCGGCACTACGTATTTTCGCTCCTTTTCAAGTAAGCCGGGTGCAATAAATGCCCAAATTTGATAAAAGATATAGGGCAGGCTTAGAACAATCCCAAAAATTAAGGCAATCTCGAGTTTAATAATAAATACCGTTTGAACCTTGAGAACCTGTAAATTTATATCCGTCCGAAGATTTTTAGTTGTTACCAGCAAAAAATCCAGTATAAAATCCGATATAAAAAAACAGGCAATAGTGGCCAAAGCAACGGCAACGAGGGCTCTTATGATGCGCCAACGAAGCTCTTCAAGATGGTCGAGGAAGGGCATTTCGATATCATTAAGTTTTGATTTAATCATAACCAAAAATCAGCCAACCTTCTCAGTTACATTAAGGAGGTGTATGGTAACCTATAAGGCATAGATCTGAAAATCCTTGTTGAACTCAATGATTTCCTGACGGACGCGGGTTAGAACGCTTTTATCATCGATATTGGAGAGAACATCATTAATAAATTTTGCCACCCTTTTCATTTCATTTTCTTTCATCCCTTTGGTGGTCAGAGAAGGTGTTCCAATCCGGATACCGCTGGTAATGAACGGGCTGCGGGTATCAAAGGGAACCATATTTTTATTAACGGTAATACCGGCTTCATGCAAGGCGTTTTCCGCTGCTTTTCCCGTTATGTTATTATTATTCAGGTCCATCAGAAAAACATGGTTGTCGGTACCGCCTGAGACGATATGGTAACCCATTTCTATCAAGGTTTGGGCCAACGTTTGGGCATTTAAAACGATTTGCCGGGCATAGCTTTTAAAGCCGGGTTGCAGGGCTTCTTTGAAGGCAACGGCTTTGGCAGCAATCACGTGCATCAGGGGACCGCCCTGAATACCGGGCATCACATTACCATCAACGATTTCTGACATCATTTTAATGCGACCCGATTTGGGCGCTTCAATACCCATTTTATTTTCGTAATCTTTGCCCATCAGGATGATCCCCCCACGGGGGCCTCGTAAGGTCTTATGTGTTGTTGAGGTAACAATATCGCAAAAAGGAATGGGACTGGGGTGAATTCCGGCAGCGATTAGACCAGCCGGGTGTGCGACATCGGCAAAAAGTACTGCTTTTACTTTATCCGCAACCTCTTTGAATTTATCAAACTCATAAAATCGTGAATAGGCGCTGGCTCCGACCACTATCATTTTTGGATTGTGTTCTCTGGCCAGGGCAGCAACCTGATGCATGTCGATCCGGCCACTGTCCTTATTGACTCCATAAGGAATAAAATGGAACATTTTACCAGAAAAGTTCACCGGAGAGCCATGGGTCAGATGACCACCATGCGCCAGATCCATTCCCAAGATCGTATCTCCATAGTCCAGATATGAGAAATATACGGCCATATTGGCCTGCGAACCCGAGTGCGGCTGAACGTTGGCATATTCGGCAGCAAACAATTGTTTTGCCCTTTCGCGGGCAAGGTCTTCGACCATATCCACATATTCGCAGCCACCATAATACCGCTTACCCGGATAGCCTTCGGCATATTTGTTGGTCATGACACAGCCGTTCGCTTCCAGAACAGCCTTTGAAACAAAATTTTCAGAAGCAATCAGCTCCAGCGTATTGTTTTCACGATCGATTTCTTTTTTAATGGCTTCATAAACATCCGGATCGAATTGTTTAATGTTTTGCAACATTGCAGGCTCCGAATTATAATCCAGTCAATTGGGAAATTAGATTAAGACGATTTTGGTGTCGGTCTCCCTCAAAGGAAGTATTCAACCAGGTATCTACGATTTGAAGTGCTTGTTTCTCTTCCTGGAGGCGACCTCCCAGGCAGAGTACATTTGCATCATTATGAAGGCGACTGAGTTTCGCGGTTTCAAGCTCATGAACATTTGCCGCCCGGATACCTTTGATCTTATTAGCCGTGATGCACATCCCGATCCCGGTTCCGCAAATGAGAATTCCAAGGTCCGCTTCCTGATTGATGATTGCCTGACCTACTTTGTAGGCATATTCAGGATAGTCACAGGAATCCATTTTGAAAGTACCGTAATCTTTATACTCGATTTTTCTGTTGTTCAAAAATTCTTTAACGGATTCCTTCAAAACATATCCGGCATGGTCTGCACCAAGGGCAATTTTCACTCCATCCCTTTCCTATTTGATCCAGGAGTAACAATCGGATTCAATCTTCTTACCCTTGTTCATGAATCGGTCTTCGGTGCTTGGTATCAAAGGTTCCACATAGCTCATCTTGGTGCGAGCCCTGGCCCGAAAGGCGGGATCATTTTGAGCTTTTTTGTATTCATTGTAAGCTAATTCATAAACCAATTTGTCTTCATAAGTGGTTCGACTGCCTTTTTGTTTTAAACAATAGCTCACCGCGGCCTCGTATAGTTCGCCCATGGTGATGAAAGCCAAACCATTGCCGGGTTGCGCCTGAAGAGCCCGATTAACCCAAAATTGCGCTGATTTGAAGTCTTCAATCAATCGGTAATTCACGGCTATTTTGAGCATTAATTCATGATCATTGGCTGACAGATTTAATGCCTGTCGGTAATCCTCAATGGCATTTCTGTATCGTCCCAGATTTTCGTAAACACCTGCTCTTAAAACATATACCCTTCTGCCGGGTGCCTTGCTAATCACCTCACTCAGGGGTTTAAGCGCATGTTCCACCGTATCGGATTGGGCTGCCACTTCTCCATATTTCAAAGCTAAATCTAAATTAGTGGGATCGTTTAAATAGGCTTGACGATATGCGTCCAGGCCCGCTCCCTTACCAAAAAAATAATCACTGTATTGAGCTAAGGTATTAGACGCCTCGGCGTCGGTGGGATTCAGTTCAACTACTCTTTGCTGTAGCTCGATGGCGTTTTCATCGTTGGTCTTATAATACAAAAAGGCCAGGGTTCTTAAGTTTTCAGTGTAAGAGGTAATAAAATTCTGATCTCCGGACTTACTTTCAAATTCTTTTTCATTATCCAATACCTGTGCTTCATAATGGGGTATTGCACATCTGGACCGCCCCAGTTTATTCTGAAGAATCCCGGCATAGTAGTGTAAGGTTATGATATTATCAAATTTCTCCAAACCCCGATAACATATGATAAGCGTGCTATCAACAATCCCCTGATCAAAATACATCCGGGCAATAAAACGGACCGCATTCCTGGCATAGCGGGTGCTGTCCTGAAGAAACACTCTCCATAAATAAGGGAGAGCTTCCTGATAGGATTTATTTTTATAATACTCAAAACCAAAATTATAAACCAATGGGATGGGTTGGTCAGGGTAAGCATACTCGGCGTCATCATACGGTGTCATTAAATTGGCAGGAAGGCAGTTGTTTTCTTCCGTTTCATCTAAATAATCCTCTTCATACTGGGCATAAGCATGGCTTGAGAAATATAAACACAAAAAGAAAATAAGCAGCCAAACCCTTGAATGAATAGTTTTCATAGCTTTCATCCTCCATGTGGATTGTATTAATCTTCTAAAGTAACAAACCATAGTTCTCTGGCTGAAATGGTAAATCCTAAAGAGAAGAACCATTCCTCATAGTTGTTTTTACTTATATCACCCCTTTTTCCAACCAGTCCTGATATATCTATCCTTGATATATATCTATGAATAGGTAACGATAGTCCCAGAGATAGGCCGTATTCGCGAACCGACTGGTCATTACTTTTCTGATTCAGTCCTCCATAGAATAACCCTATCCGGTAATCCATTTGTTCTTTTAATTCTATGAAACGTCTTTCACTGGATGTTCGTTCAAATCCAAGGCCAAATCGATAAAACACATCCTGGTCTTTTGTGTATGGTTGATTGGAAATTTTATACCCATCCAACCAGTTTTGGTAGAGAAAATCTAAGCCGAGATTCATGCGTCTGTTTATACTGTATTGTAAACCAAAATGGTATTGTGCCGGCAGGGTAACTGTTTTCACCTGGCTTTCATTGACCAGGCTAGAGCTCGAAAAGGCTTTCACCAATACCGTGGTTTTAACGGCCGGACGGATTAACATCCCCACATGAATGTCTTTTAAAGGCTGGACAAAAGCACTTACCGCAAATCCGTGACCATAGAATCGATAATCATAGTCAAATCCGATCCTGGATACGGCAACTCCTTCTTCTTCAATTTTATAGTTATCACTGATTTTACCAAAGGTATATTCATAAGCGATTCCCAATCCCACACGGGGGGTAAAACTATAAGCAATTTTTAAATCCGCCCGGCTTAAACCACCCCTGATGTATATGGTTTCTATCAGATTATCTGCCAGTATATCCGAATAACGTCGTTCCATAAAGGATATGGGTTGCAGACCCAGACCGGCCACTAATTTTTCTTTCTTAATGGGAACGCCTAAAAATCCGCCCTGAAAATTGGTCAATGCACTGAAATAATTATCTTTGACTCCATCATCACCCAGGGCGGCTTTATATCCGGCCATGATCGAATAAGTAGTCGTTGGTATTTTAGTCCACAGGGAAAAATTAATAAAGTTCAACTGCAGCGAGTCTGTAGCCGCCACTTCGTATGAACGGGCTAAACCAGGTGAAGAATAGGGTAAATGCAAAAATCCAACACTCTTCTGGCTAACTCCAAATAGGCTTTCCCCACCCCATCCTATTCTTGCAATAAAGAAAAGGATAAACAATAAAAATGATTTTTTGATTTGGTTTTTCATATTTAAAACGCCGTTTGCTCAACTTTGAAGTATCTGATGTTCAATCTTGCCGGCTCCTCATTCAAGCCACTTAATCGTTTCACCGAGAAATCCAGACGCTCATTTCTATATTGCAGATATAGCCATTCGATTTTACGGGTCCCATTTAAATAATCCTGGATCAGGTTTTGACCGAATTTTGCTTGCTCTTCTTTATTGGCCGCTCCGATATAATTATTGGATGCACTGAGTGAAATAAGATAACGGGGATTGATGATGAATACCGAATCGATGACAAAATAGCTAAGATCATCATTCGCCTCCCGGACGGAGCGCAAATAAAACTGTTGGGTATTATTTTTGTTATCAAGACTATTCGGAGAGGATGGTGAAAAATAATCTTCGTCTTTTATGGGAACTATTAAATCAGCTGTTTGGATAATGGC
>Ga0114946_10003577_pt1 | contig 10446 bp, 6 predicted proteins | sample WalLakDeSediment_FD_88676 | JGI IMG/M metagenome (GOLD analysis project Ga0114946, IMG submission 88676) | Lake sediment microbial communities from Walker lake, Nevada to study Microbial Dark Matter (Phase II) - Walker Lake 11/02/13 Deep Sediment | ecosystem: Environmental > Aquatic > Freshwater...
CTGGGCCTGGGCCGCTCGGCCGGTCCTTTCAGTTACCGGGCGGAGGTCCGCCGGGCCTGGACGGAAAACCTGCTGACCGGGGATGACCACCACGGTTGGAACTACAACCTGTATGCCACCTATCGGCCGCGCCGGACCCTCTATCTTTCCCTGCATGGCGGCTTCGGCGACGACGAGTCCCCGGGGGAAAGCCGGCTCCTGCGGCGGGGGCGCAATCTCGGCGGCAGTCTTTACTGGCAGGCCTCGCCGGATCTTGCCATCAGCCTGAACTATTCCCGCTATGACCAGGACTACCCGGACCTGCCCCTGCGCGAACGGGTGGAGCGGGACAACTACGCCGCCGGGCTCCGTTACCGGCTGCCGAACGATCATCGGCTGGAGGTCAATGTACGGCGCTCCGAGGGCAACCTGCAGGAGGCGCAGACCCATTATTTCGCCACTTATACCATCCCCTTCTCCCTTCCCCTGGGCCGCCGGAAAACCGTCGGCGCCGTCGGCGGCCGGGTTTATCTGGCCGGCGAGCCGGGTGAACCGGGATTGGCCGACGCTGTCGTTTACGTGGACGGCACCGCGGCCCGGACCGACCAGGCCGGCAATTTTATCTTTCAGACCCTGCCTCCCGGGGAATACGAATTGAGGGTGGATGAACTCTCGGTGGGGCTTGATTACGTGCCGGCGCAACTGTCCCCCGGCAAGGCAACCGTGACCGGGGGAGAAACCGGGGAGGTGCGGATTCCCCTGGTCAGGGCCGGACGACTGGCCGGCAAAGTCATGATCGTCCCGGCCGGGAATAACCATCACGGCAGTCACCTTAACGGGATTACGCCCGGCAACGGCGGCAACGGCAGTCTGGTCATCGCGGGCAACGGCGACAACGGCTCCCCCGATGCGACGGCCGGAAACAACCATAACGGTCTGGGCAACATCCTGGTGGAACTGTCACGGCCGGACGAAACCCGCCGCACGGTAAGCGATCGGCAGGGGGTATTTCTTTTTGAACGGCTGCACCCGGGCGAGTGGGATCTTAAAATTTACTCCCACAACCTGCCGGACCATCATTACCTGGAGGCGGCCACCGAGACGGTGGCCGTAAGCCCGGGCGGGGAAGAGGAGATCATCATCCGGGTGCTGCCGCGCCTGCGTGAAATCCGCTTTGTCGATCTGGGCCGGGTCGGAGCGGATCCGGAGGAATTATGAAGCCCACAATGAAAACCCGTCATGGGCCAATCGGTGCGCCAGCACCTGACAGCCCTCCAACCGGCCGTTTGCTGCGGTTTTGGCCCATCGTCTTGCTGCTGGCCGCGTTCCCGTTGTTTTTTGCCCCGGCCTGGGCCCTGGCCGACGGCGAGATCATAAGGGATGGCGACTATCTGATCCATACCTTCCAGGCCAGCGGAATCTTTACCCCACCGCCGGGCTTGACCGAGGTGGAAGTACTGGTGGCCGCCGGCGGCGGCGGGGGCGGCGGTTCCGCCAATGTCGCTCGAGCCGGGGGCGGGGGCGGGGGCGGCGGCTTGGTATATCGCAATGCCTTTCCGGTCGGCGGGCCGGTCCCGGTTGTGGTGGGTGAGGGCGGCGCCGGAGGCAGCGGCAACAACCGGGGAGCGAATGGCGGCGATTCCATGTTCGGCGCCCTGGCGGCCAGCGGCGGCGGCGGCGGCGGCGGAGCCCCGGGGGGGAATAGGGCCGGCAATCCCGGAGGGTCCGGGGGCGGGGGAGCCGAGAACGGAACGGGCGGCTCAGGCACTGCCGGCCAGGGCAACCACGGCGGCAATGGCCAGGCAAACCTCGGCGGTGGTGGCGGCGGAGCGGGGGTACCCGGCGGCAACGCCGCGGTTCCTTTTGGCGGCAACGGTGGCAACGGCCTGACTTTTGGCCAATTTGCCCATGCTGGCGATGGTGGTTCCTTTGCCGGCGGCGGGGGTGGCGGCGGCGGAGCCGGTTTTGCCGGCGGCAGCGGCGGATCCGGCGGCGGGGGCCCCGGCGGCTTTCCGGGCAGCCCCAACACCGGCGGTGGGGGCGGGGGCGGCAACGGCGGCAATGGCGCGGCCGGCGGATCCGGGGTTGTTATCGTTCGTTACCTGGCGGCTACGACCATCATAGTAAGCGGGGATGTGACCCTGAACTTAGGCCCCGACCTTGTCCAGGCCGGGCAAGGACCCGGGCCGGTCTCCGATGACTCCGCCACCCTCGCGTGGACCTCGTCGAGCGACAGCGGCGAACTGAACATAATCACGGTTTTTATCAGCCACGGCTCCGTGCCCCCCGGCCTGCAACTCAGGGTTGCCAGCGAAAGCGCCCAGGGAGAGACGCCTTTGAGCGAGACCGCCCAAAATTTCATCACCGTGATCGGCAGTCAGTCAAAAAGCGAAAACCTCACCTATATCCTTGAGGCAACGGATTTCGGCGCCCTGGTCGCCGGGATGGAAGCCCTGACCGTCGTCTATACCATCGGCCCGCAATTGTAGTTGCTGGTTTTTGGGATTTGACCACGGCAAATAATCACGACGGATCAGGATCAGCTATGGCTTTAAACTCGGTTCAGCGGCTGAAGGAGCAATTTTTTGTCCCCGGTGGTGGTCTTCGGCCAGTGAGTTAAATTCATGTCTCGGCAGAAATGCAGCAACTTGCCTGAGGATTGTGTTATGATGTGTCATTGCTCGGAGCCTTTTTTGGGTAAATGTTTTTGGTAAATTAATTATACTTCTAAGGAGACACCCGAGCTTTTATTTATCTGAATTCCTTTGCAAATTTATGAGACATCACTGAGTGAGACAGCAGTTATGGGATATGCCTCCCCGCCTTCCGCCGAGGAAGTCACTTCAGTCAGGGAAGTGGTCGCCTCTTTTCTCAAGGCCCAAAAAAAATACGCTCTTTATCCCCAGAATCATCCCTCCGCGCAAAAAAACGAGCAGGATGTTTACCGCCTCGTCGATAACTTTCTTCGTCGGCACAAGGTTCTCCGTTTTGATATTGAAAAAGACAGGCTGCTCTATCGCGATATCCCGGTTTATGAAGCCCAACCGGACAGTGAAAATTTCGCTTTTATCCTCTTCCGCGACGGACTGCTCTGGCTGCAGTTCGAAGAAGGCCTGACAGCGGCAGAGACAGGTAAGTTCATCGCTATCCTGAGCGAAAATCTTATTCTTCACGAAGAAGCGGAAGGAGATATCGTAACGGCTCTTTGGGAAGAGAATTTATCCCATATAAGTTATGATGCCGCCGAGGTCTTTTTCGAAGATGTATCGCTGCTCGATTTTTCCGCGCTCAATAGCCCTTATGAAGGCCAGGCCGATGGCGCGGCGTTGGCCGGATATGAGGGGGGATCCCAAGCAGGAAGCGATTCATTGTCGGCTCTGCCGGCAAGTCTCGACCGCAACGAGCTGCTCCTGCTTACCCCCGAGGAGCATAAAATCCTGGCAGAGCAGGTGCTGGAGGCGGAAAAGGATTTTCAGCCCTACGCCATTCTCGACGTGCTTCTTTTAATCCTGATTAAACAGGACACCCCGAAAGATTTCAACACTGTACTCAATTTCCTCAAGGAAGAAAGCCGAGCCCTGCTTGCCAAAGGAAAATATGCCATTATTGCTAGGCTTATTTCGACTATTCGGAACCTGGGCAAAACAGCGGCGGTGAAAAAACCATGGTATGTCGCCTCAATTGACCCGTTCATACTTGAGATTTCAGAAAGGGAATATCTTTCCGTCCTCAAACCGTTTTTTCTGAACCTCCGGGGTCATGACCCGGAAAACCTGAGAGAACTCGAGGAGTTTCTCCGCGTTTTGCACCCCCGGGCGATAGAGGCTTTGGGGGATTTTTTGCCAATCACAGATGTTCCCCAGGTTATAGAGATGCTTCTTGAGGCGATCACTTCGCTTGCCAGGCAGGATGTCAGGCAGGTCGCCGTCCTGCTCGCCAATGAAGACGAAAGGATTGTCATCCGAGGACTTCAGGTTCTTGCCGCTGTTCCGGGAAAAACAACGGAAGATATGGTGACCGGGTTTTTAAATCATTCTTCCCCCCGCGTCCGGCGTCAGGCGCTGCGTTGCCTGATGGGGAAAAATACTGACAAGAAAAAGCTCTTTTCTCTTATCGACGACCCCGACGCCACTGTCCGCGACCAAGTCCTCGCCCACGTTGCCAGCGAAAGGGACGTGGATATGGAAATACTTCTGCTCGATTATCTCCAGAAAAACAATACCTGGTCAGGGGCCGAAGATAGCAGCCATCTTGTCGAATGCTACCGGGCACTTGGCAAATGTGGGTCGAAACGAAGTCTGCCCTTCCTGAAAGAAATGCTTTTTAAGAAGAGCTGGCTGGATTTTTTTATAAGGGGTGAATCAGAGTCGCATACGGCGGCGGCCCTGGCCTTAAGCAATCTTGACCTTGACGAAGCTTCCGCCCTGCTGCAAAAAGGTGCTTCCAGCCTGCAGGCGGCCACTCGCAAAGCCTGCAATAAAGTCCTTGGAGTTACTTCGAAATGAGCAACCATGCCCACGAGGAGGAAAAGGATACATTCGCGGGGGAGCGGTTATTGGTTGCTCTTGGCAATCTGCTCCGCACAGTCAAAATTCACGACGACAACAACACGCAAACCCTCGAAAGCGTCGCCAATTTCGCTCGGTGCGTGGTTGCTGCCTGCGGCGAGGAGCAAGAAAAGGCAACCCTTCATATAAGCAGCGACAGATTCTACCTTGGCGAGGAAAAACTTTTACACCACAGGAATGTTGTAAACTTGCTCGATTATCTCCTCGCCTATTTTGCGGAGCGCGAATTGCCGGGGTTATCTTTTCATCAAGAAATCTCCCAGGCTCCAGCGCAGGAAGTCATCGATTTTGCTCGGCTGCTCAACGCGGTCGGGTCACTTGATACAGATCGGTTGTCAGCCTTGAAAGCCAGGCTCGGAAATCTGGGGGTTATCTGGGCAGAAATCTTTGAGCCGGCGGAAGGGGGAAAAGCGCTCGAGGAAACCAGGGCAACCGTCGCCGAGGACGCGGAAAAGGAAGCAGGACTCAATCTGCGGGCCCGCAAAAATTACTCTTACGCTATGGCCGGTTTGCACGATTTGGCAATGAAACTTGCCGAGGGGCAGCGCCCCGGAGTCGGTAAACTGGTCCGCGTTATGCAGAACATGGTCAATATCCTGACCGAGGATGAAACCGTACTCCTCGGCCTTAGCAGCCTGCGAATATATGACGACTACACATACAGTCACTCCGTCAACGTGGCCATGCTTTCCATGTGCCTGGGCAAAAGTATCGGCCTTTCCCGTCGGGCCTTGGAAAAGCTGGGGCTCGCCGCAATTTTTCATGATCTGGGCAAGCTGGACATCCCGAAAAAAATCATCACCAAGGCAGATAAACTGACGGATTCCGAGTATAACCTGATCAAATCCCACACCCTCCACAGTGTGCGGCAGATCATCATGCTTCGCGCTTCCCAGAAAAGAAAGTCGCAAATTCTGCTGCCGCCGTTTGAGCATCACATGAAATTTGATCATTCGGGATATCCAAGCTCTCCTCGCAGATCCCTGAGCCTCTTCGGCCGGATCATAGCCATCGCAGATGTTTACGATGCCATTACCTCCCCGCGCGTCTACAGGCAAAGTCTTCTAAGCCCGGACCGTGCTTTGGTGTACATGAAGAAAAAGGAAGGCACTGATTTCGATCCGATTCTGCTCAAAATTTTCCTCAAAATGCTTGGTTTGTACCCCGTCGGCACACTGGTTAAACTCGACACGGGAGAAATAGCGATTGTCTCCAGCGCGCCCCTGGCTGGGAGTGACGACTGCCGGCCGGGCGTTGTTTTGCTTGAGCGCGATTATGAAGGGAGATTCATGAAAACTGGTCGGGCCAGCCTTGCCGAGCGTGACGAACAGACCGGGGCTTACCTGCGTTCGGTGGTAAGAACATACCATCCGGCAGAGTTTAATATCCAGCCGGCTCAATTTCTTTTCTGAAATCGGCAAAGCAGCTTGCTGTCTCTGGCTGACGCCAAGGAGCGCGGCTAAGTAAAAGTCGACAAATATTGCCAATATGCTGACAAAAATTGTCGTCTTGCTGTTAGAATCAAGCCCAGCCGCATTTGTGGCCGGCATCATCCTTATCACCGCCTTGGCCGCACGATCTTGGCTGAATGATAAGATTTTTTTACTGCTTATGTCCCTTGGCGAGCATCACGGCACGGGGTTTGCTTACAGATTATTTGCCAGCCAGGGGGTGGGGGGAAGATTTGATCATGCTGGTTATCGCATGGCTAAACGGTTGAAAAAAGGTAAACCCTTACGACATAAAGGTGGATTATGGAAATGGAACCGGATCAAGGACAGACCCAATCAGCCCAGTCTGTTCCCGAGAGGAGCCTGAGAAACGCGTTTTTGGCCTGTCTGCGCCCGAATTTGCTGGACCGCCTTAATTTTCTGGTGCAGCGGGAAGGGGCGGCAGTCAGCAAAACCATCCTGGAAATGACCCTGCACCGGGAGTTCAGCTATGAAGAGGCGGATAAATGCTGGGGTGAAATTAATGCTCACAGCCGTCAAATGGTGGACGCCATGGGCCGGCCGGTGGAATTTTACGTCGTGGTAGCCGATTATTTTACCCAACAAGAAAAAGAAAAAGGCGCTAAGTTTACCAAGATCTTTGAACTCGACGAGTTTGAGAACGTCTGCCTGGAATATCAGTTCGACCATCTCACCGGCCTGCAGAACCGGCAGGCCATGGAAAAGGCCCTGCGTAATGAAATCAGCCGCACTGAAAGGTATGGCGGCAAGTTTTCACTCCTTATCCTGGACCTTGATTCCTTCAAAGTCGTCAACGATGTTCACGGTCATATGGGCGGCGACAAAGTACTCCGGCGCATCGGGGAGATTTTCGTCAAGAACAAGCGTACGATGGACATTGCCTGCCGATATGGCGGTGACGAGTTCGTATTTATCCTGCCGGGGACCAGTAAAAAAGAAGCTTTGGGCCTGGCGGAAAGAATTAGCCGGAATGTCAACCAGCAAATCATCAAATTTGAAGGGGGCGAAGTCCAGTTGGGCGTGAGCGGCGGGATAGCTGGCTACCCCGAGGATGGCACCACCGCCGATGAACTGGTGGCCTGCGCCGACAAAGTCCTATACCAGGTGAAATGCCGGGGCGGAAACAGCATCAGGCTTTACACACCAGAAAATCAGCGGGCAGACCGGTTTCCGCTTCATACCACCGTGACCATAACCCATATCGATCGCAGACCGATCAAACTTCCGGACATGCAAGCCAAAAATATGAGCGATACCGGTATTCTGATCGAAAGCAAGGTCCCCCTGAACGTCGGTTCAGTGGCGGAAATTGAGCTTTCACTGGAAGGAGTTAAATTAACCATCCAAGGACGAGTAGTTCGGACGTTGCAGATTGACGAGGGACGCTATGACATCGGGCTGCAATTTTTAGCCCAGGAAGAACAGACAATCGCCACCCCGCGAAAAGAGCAGGCAACCGGCCGCCCTCAAAAAGAGGAGGACGCTGCCAATCTCCCTGATCTGGATTTTTTGCTTTCATAAAAAGGAGTTGGAGCAGCAAACCAGGCAATCTAACCCCTGAGAGGGGGTTGCCAGAAAAAAGCGAAAATTCTTCACGCCAACCCCGCCGCAACGGTGCCGCTCTTCAGCAGGCCTTAGAGCGGATCAACCGGCGCTGGGGCCGGGATACTCTGCAGTATGCCTACGCCGGCCTGCGCAAGGCTCGGCGCCACAAGCAGGCGCGGAAATCTCCAGCCTACCCCACCCAACTGGCGGGAACGGCCCATCGTGCGGGCCAGCTCCCAAGAATAAGGCCGACCCTAATCAGGGTAAGTGGCTTTTCCCCCGCCACCGGATTGGAGCCGCCCGAGCCGGGGGGAGCCCGCAGGATTTTTGCGGGCGGAAGCCAGCTCAAATGATATTTCAGGCAGGTACTTGTTGCAATTTCGCACGAAATATACCAGAATTTTCTTGCAGTCGGCCGACTGCCCGGCACATTCTCTCCGTTGTCGGGAACAGCAGCAAAGAAGCGGAGCGGGCCATGAATCAGGGAGATCAAATTAGAACATCCCTGGCCGAAAAGGAGGCCGCGGTTTTCGAGCTGGCAGCGGCCGGAGGGAAAGAGCGGGCGCTGGCGGATCTGCTGGCTCTAGTGGTCGAAGCGGCCCGAACCAAGGATTTCACTACCGCCGAAAGATTGCGGGAACGTTTTTACGAAATCGATCCCCTGGCCCTCACCGAGATCATCCGTGCTGGTGAAATCATCGAGGAGGAAAAAACCGCCTCCATCGACCAGGACCAACTCAAAACCTGGAGCGAATTGCTTGCGGTGCTGACCCGTGAGGAATTCAACACGGTTTTTCATGAAATGGAGCGGCGCAATTATGCGCCCGAGGAGGAGATCGCCAGCCGGGGCGCCATCACCGACGAACTTTATTTCATCAACCAGGGCAGCCTCAAGGTTTCCTATCTCAAGGAGCAAAAAGAAATTTTCATCACCACCCTAAACCAGGGTGAGATCGCCGGGGAAAGTTTTTTTACCCCCTCCGTCTGGACCCTGAACCTGACGGCCCTTAATCCCACCAACATTTCCGTGCTGCCCAGAAAAAAGCTGGACTGCTGGCAGGGTCAACATCCGGGCCTGGAGCCCAAGCTCAGGGATTATTATTATAAATTCAGTAACATAAACCAACTGCTGCAAACAAAAGGACTGGAGCGGCGGGAAGGTCACCGCTATCCTCTCTCCCGCAAGGCCTTGGTCCAGATGGTCGATCGTGCGGGTAAAGCCGCCGGCCCGGGAGTAAGGGCGGACGTGTCCGACATTTCCCTGGGGGGTCTTGCCTTTGTAATCCGGATCGCCCAGCGTGAAAAGGTCCGCATGCTTCTGGGACGGAGCCTGCGGCTGACGATTCCCTCGGGGGGCAATGCCGGCCGCTGTTTCGAAGGGATGGTGCTGGCGGTCCAGCCCCTGCAATTTATGGACAACGAGTTTGTCATTCACCTGAAGTTCAACGACCATCTTGACCAGGAAACCCTGCAGGCCATCCTGGGATGATCCAGCGGCAAGGGACCAACCCGGCCAGCCATTCCCCCCGCAGCCTGTGGATTATTCTTGCCGCCCCTTCTGGAGCGTCGGCAAAACCCACAGCGCCGATGGTGGGCGAGTGGCCTGGTTCATTCGGCTAAGTCCCCGCTTTGCGCACCGGTTTCCGGTATTCTGGGCAAAAACCACGGTTATCGAGGTGATCTTCTTTATTGCCGGCCGTGGATCTCTCCGGGATTTTTGCCGCATCCCGGCAGACCGTCTTTGGCTCCCCCATGACCAGCAGGCCCTAAAGCAAAAAATTCTTTACACTACCGCGAGTTGAATGGCTCCCGGTTGGAAGGCGATCTGCACCCGGTCGCCGACCATAATCCCGGCGGCGGCCACCTCTTTGCGGGATAACAGCGCCTGCAGGGAGATCCCGAGATCCAGCAGGAGCTTGATCCGTTCGCCCTCGGCGGTCATCTGCACCACCCGGCCGGGGTAGGTGCGGTTTCTTGGCGGATTTTGTTCGCTTTGTCTTATAGGTGTAACCAAAATACCCTCTGGGTTGATCAGTACCCGGGCCCGACCGGTTCCGGTTCCGGGCACCTCAAGGACGATTTGCTTGCCCAGTCGGCAGACCGTCCGCCCATCACGTTGTTCCAGGTGGGCGGTTAGCAGGTTTTCGCCCCCCGGACCGGTCAGTTTGCCGGCAAAGAGGAAAATCCGCTCATCGGCCAGCTTGGCGGCTTCCAGTTGGCGGTGGGTGGCAAAGATGGTGGAAATTTGCTTTTCCCCCCGCAACTCGGCCAAGATTTTCTCGATAACCGCCTGATTCTCTATATCCACGCTGGCGGTGGGCTCGTCAAAAAGCAAGACCTCCGGCTCACAGGCCAGGGCCCGGGCAATGGCCACCCGCTGGGTTTCGCCGCCGGATAGCAGCTGGGCCGGTCGTTCGGCGAAGTCCCGCATCCCCACCCGTTCCAGGCATTGTTCGGCCAGCCGGCGGCGCTCTCGGATCGGCATTCCCCGCAAAGCCGGGCCATATTCCACGTTGTTCAAGACCGTGCTGGTGAACATGATGGGATGCTGGTCCACCAGCACCACCTTTTGCCGCAGGGCGCGCAGCGATCGCTCTCGCCATTCCACCAGGCGGCCCTTGAAGCGGATCTCGCCCCGGGCCGGGAGCATGAGAAAGGCCAGAATGTGCAGCAGGGTGGTTTTGCCGCACCCGTTGGGGCCCAGCAGGGCGTAGCTGCCGCCTACGGCCAGTTCCAGTTCAGCCAGATCCAGCACCGTGCGCTGGTCGAAAATCTGGCGCAGGCCGCGCAGCTGATAAAGACTCATCGTTCGGCTCCGTAGCGGCCCTGGACCAACTGCAAAGCCGCGTTCATCACCAGGCTGACGGTCAGCAGCACGATGC
>Ga0114946_10003578_pt1 | contig 10444 bp, 9 predicted proteins | sample WalLakDeSediment_FD_88676 | JGI IMG/M metagenome (GOLD analysis project Ga0114946, IMG submission 88676) | Lake sediment microbial communities from Walker lake, Nevada to study Microbial Dark Matter (Phase II) - Walker Lake 11/02/13 Deep Sediment | ecosystem: Environmental > Aquatic > Freshwater...
AGATCTGCTGTGAGATCATTGAGCAAGTGCGTGATATCCCGGGTGTAGCTGGCCTGCATATCATGGCCGTACATTGGACCGAAGCTGTGCCTGAGATCGTGAAGCGTTGTGGTTTAACCCCTCGACCACCCAGGGTTGATACGACCTGAGTAAGAAATTTCCAAATAGACCGCTGCATCAAGTCACTGCGCAAACTAATGCAGGGCGAATTTTCATGCCCGATATTCAGTCCCCCAATATTTGTTAGAAACCCTCGCCAAACGCAATGAGACTGTGCTATCGTCGCACCTACAAAAGGGTCCCTGTCCAAGTGTTGGGCATTGACTTTGATTGTTTCTTCGCTAGTACCAACCTAAGTTTATCCCTGCGCCAGTGCCCCGGGCCACACGCTCATAAACCTCACAAGAGTCGAGAACCAGTCTCCCAGGCGCTTATTTCAATAACGCTAAGCATGCAGTCAGGGGGACGAGGAACAGGTGTCCCCGTCCCCAATTGCTGCTGCCGAAATTTTCTCTCAGTCGAGGATGACGACGTTGCCACGCAGCACATCATAGCGGTACATGGTGCCATAATCCCATGCTGCTACATAAACAAAGGACCCACTTCTCCCTGATGCACCGTCATCACAAACTACGAAGCAGAGATGGTCTGGGTGACCTGAAGGCCCAGAAACGACAGCCCCGGCGATATAAATGCATCGTTCTGGTGCCCACCAGGCCCAAGGATGGTCTGGTGGCAGCATGGTATGAATTCTCACGGTGTATTTATCGCGACCCTCATTCCAATGCAGATGGCCGGTTGCCTCCCAGAAGTCAACTTCGTCAGGCGCTGTCCCCCGAGCATTGAAGACAATCAGCCTGTTTATCCCATCAGGTTCTATCGGCTCATAGGGTGGTGGGAACTCCGGGAATTCCGGGGGCGGCGGAGGATCATATTTATGAGTGGGTTCAACCCAAATACTGCCAGTGACGATGACTGCAGGCGGGCTAGCAAAAGCCGCTGGAACCGCCATGATAAAGGCCAGGACAAGCGCAATCGTCACAACTACAAATCTCTTGTGCATTATTACTCTCCTTTTGTTTAGCGAATCAAATTCTAACGGTAAAGCGTTTCCCTCCTTAGATGGACACCTGTGCTCACCACTTGAATAGTGACCTGTGGAGGTACGTATCTACCTGGCAGGTCTTGGGAAGGCAGCACGCCTCACCACCAATATGTTACGGGTAATATAGCAAATCAGGCGTTTAAAAAGCGCTTAATGAGCGTACATTTGGTTCGTAGAATGGAAATCATAGCCCCCAATAGTATGAAAAAACATATGACGCCGAGAGGATTCGAACCTCCAACCAAGGGATTAAGAGTCCCCTGCTCTACCATTGAGCTACGGCGCCATTTTTCTGCGTTTTTTTATTATCGCCAGATACGTCTGAGGATTGGCTCAGCCAGTTATCAAACGATCCAGCGATGACGATTATACCTCATTTGGTTCCTGAATCAAACCTCACCATTGCCACTCTTTCCCTGCAGTGAGATAATTAGCTCCATGAAAATGAAAAACGCCATTACTGACGTCCCCGGCATTCGCCTGGGGCACGCCCAAGATTTGGAAGCCCTCACCGGTTGCACCGTCATCCTGTGTGAGGGTGGCGCTACCGGCGGGGTTGACCAGCGCGGTGGGGCTCCAGGCACACGCGAGACGGACGCCATGCATCCCATGCACATCGTCACCCAGGTCCACGCTGTAGTGCTGGCTGGCGGCTCTGCCTTTGGCCTGGATGCCGCTTCCGGAACAGTCCGCTACCTGGAAGAACGCGGTGTTGGCTTTGACACCCGCGTAGCCAAAGTGCCCATCGTCCCGGCTGCTATCCTCTTTGACCTTGGTATCGGTCGCGCCGATGTCCGTCCTGGGCCAGATATGGGGTACCAGGCCTGCTTGAATGCCTCCAGCGATCCTTCTGATCAGGGCAGCGTTGGCGCGGGTACCGGTGCCACTGTCGGTAAGATCCTGGGCATGTCTCAGGCGATGAAGTCCGGCATCGGGACCGCTTCCGAGCAAATTGGTCGCGGCGTCATCGTGGCTGCCATCGTTGCCGTCAATGCATTTGGGGATGTGATTGACCCTGACAGCAACCAGATTTTGGCTGGCGCGCGCGCCATCCACAAAGGACCGATCCATATTGGGGAACCCGGTTATTTTGCTGATACAATGCAGGTCATGCGCACCCTGGTCGGTCGCACCATCATGGGGTTTGCCTCTCCCAAAGGGCATACTGTCATCGGTGTGGTAGCCACAAACGCCCGCCTGACCAAAGAAGAAGTAAACAAGGTCGCCCAGATGGCTCACGATGGCATTGCGCGTACTATCTGTCCCGCCCACACCATGCTCGACGGTGATACCATCTTCGCCCTGGCTACCGGAGATCGCCCGGCGGACGTCAACATCGTCGGCGCCTTTGGGGCAGAGGTCTTCGGCCGTGCCATCCTAAACGCTGTGCGCGCCGCCCAACCGATTGCTGGTCTTCCTGCTGCCGGAGAGAACACCGATCAAGCCCTTCCCTGATTGGTTCGCTGGTCACTATGTGCCTTATCCACCCAGGTGACCTATGATCCAGCAAACCAGGTCGTAGTTGATTTGGGTCATCCGTGTCTTCATAGCCCGGTTCTTAGATCAATCCGTTTCATCCCTGTCCTGAAAAAAAAGGGTAACGCGATACAACTTATTATTGTAGAATAACCAGCGGTTATCCGCGGTATATCCGCGTCCGAAATAACCTGCAGCCCTTACGGCCTGGTTGCTGGTACTGGCTTCTTCCCCCTGACTGGCTGCGAAATGGTGATAATCACCACCGAACTCACGATAATGGCTGCCGCCACCAACAAGCGCGGTGTAACTGGCTCAGCCGCCAGCAAGTTCCCCAACGCGATCGCCACCAACGGGTTAACATAAGCATAGGTAGAAACCAGGGGTGTTGGCGCTGCCCTCAACACCCAGATATATGCAACATATCCCACCCACGAACCAAAAACGATCAGGTAAAGCAGCCCCCACACAGACTGCATCTTGATGGAGGTTAAATCCAGGCGAGCCAACTCCCCACTCAACGTACTCAGCAAAATCAATCCTGTCCCACCAGCCAACATCTGCATCCCAGTCCCCAACAAAGGCGAACTTGGTAACCGAGCGCCACGGTTATAGATTGAACCAATCGCCCACAAAAAAGAAGCCATCACGATCACAACCGCACCCAGCAAATCTACATCCCCCTTCAATCCGGTCAATTGCGCTGGCCCTACCAGCAAGATGACACCCGCAAAACCAATCAATACCCCTAAGAGAGACCGCCTGTTTGGGCGCCGTCCCCCAGGCCTCAAACCATCGATTATCACAAACCACATCGGCACCAGGGCAATCAGTAAGGCCGCTACGCTGGAGACCACATACTGCTCAGCCCATGAAAGGCTGCCGTTTGCTGCCAGAAGCAGGAAGCTACCCACAATGGCAGCTGAGCGCCATTCGATTTTGGTCGGTGCCTGGTCGCCTGCCAGGCGCCGCCAGCCATACAAGACACTGCCAGCTATCAGAAAGCGCGTACCAGCCATTAAGAAGGGCGGTATTGTCTCGACAGCAAAACGGATAGCCAGATAAGTCGATCCCCATACAATCCAGACCGCCACCAACGCAGTCCAAATAGCCAGGGGCGAAGCGTTTGGAGATGGTTTTCTCGACTCAGACATAATTGTGTCGATTGTATTCGCATTTATCCCTACTGTCATCCCTTCGCACAGACTTTAACGTTAAAATATCTGCTTTTTATATCCACTAATTTGCATCTGAGCCATGCCCGTGTTAGAATTCTAAGACAATTATATTGAGGAGCAAAACAGACTGAGATCTGGTCAGGTGAGGTTGGCAAGTGCCTGCATCATGGAGATCAATAAATGCGAACATATTTTAGATTAATGGCTGGTTTATTGTTTGGAGGCTTTCATGTCCGATATGGTTGAAGTGGTCATCGACAGCATCCGGGTTAGCTTGATGTCGCAACAACGCATCGTTATCCTTCGTGAGGTGGGTGCGGACCGCTACTTACCTATCTGGATCGGTGTTTACGAAGCAGAATCGATCACCATCGCCCTGCAAGAGGTTGAAGTTGCTCGTCCCCTTACTCATGACCTTCTCAAGAATATCTTCAAGCAGCTTAACGCACAGATAGTTCGGGTTGAAGTCATTTCGTTACAAGATGACACATTCTACGGCAACATCGTTGCCGAAGTAAATGGGCATTCTTTGAATATAGATTCCCGCCCTTCAGATGCCCTGGCGCTGGCGGTGCGGGCTCATGTCCCCATCATGGTCTCTGGTTCAGTCATGGATTCTGCCGGTATCATCCCTGAAGAGGATCTGCAAGATGAAGATACTGAAGGTGCTGAAACCATTGACGACATCGAAGGAGCAGAAGAACGGCTCTCCATCTTTGAAGATTTCCTGGAGAAACTCGACCTGGATAATCTGGATGATGAAGACGACGAGGAACAGGATTAGGACCCTTTACGGTCAAATACCGCAAGCTCCCCGTAAGAACTCACGGGCTGTCCAAATTTTGCTAACAATTTAGATTACTACCACATTTCTAGCAGTATATTTATCCCCATGACCGACTTCACCACTCAAGAAGTTGAAACCTCTATCGGCCCACAAGTTGTGCCTCACAGCCGTGAGGCTGAAGAGGCAGTGATCGGCGCGGTGCTCATCAACCCAGAGGCTTATTACGATGTCGCCCAGTTCCTACAGTCAGATGATTTTTACATACACCGGCACAGATGGATCTGGGAAACCTTTAACCACCTGCATGAACAGCGCCGGCCGATCGATTTCCTGACAGTATCGGAAGAGCTGGACCAGCAAGGGCATCTCGCTGAGACTGGTGGTCCTGCTTATCTGACCGCGCTGATAAACAATGTGCCAACTTCCCTGCACGCTGAAGCGTATGGGCGGCTGGTTGAAGAGACCGCGGTTCGTCGTCGGATGTTGGATGCTGCCAACAAAATCGCCAAGCTTGCCTATAAAGAAGAAGCCGGCCTCGATGAAGTGATGAACGAAGCGGAAAAGGCTATCTTTGGAGTCAGCGAACGCCGCCTGACCCGCGATCTCCAATCGATTCAACGTGTTCTTAGCGATTTTTACGACCGTATGGACCAGTTGGTAATGCGCGGCGAAGATATCTACGGCGTGCCCACCGGTTTTATTGATCTGGATCGTCTTTTGGGTGGGATGCAGAAATCGGATTTCCTCATAATCGCCGGCCGGCCAGCAACTGGTAAGACCGCTTTCTTGCTCTCAGTAGCTAAGAACGCCGCTCAGATCCATAAGAAACACGTAGCCGTCTTCTCACTTGAAATGGCGAATGAGCTATTGGTACAGCGTTTGATCGCCCAGGAGACCGGCATTGACTCCCACCGCCTGCGAACCGGAAAATTAGCTGAAAGCGACTGGCCACTGCTCTCTCATGCTGTCGAGGTACTGGGTGATACTCGCATCTTCCTGGATGACACTCCCGCGCTGACACCCCTGCAGCTGCGTACCAAATGCCGCCGTTTACACATGGAGTACCGCATCGATCTGGTATTGGTCGATTACCTGCAATTGATGAGTGGTGGAATCCGCTTTGAGAACCGCGTCCAGGAGGTCTCCTATATATCACGTAATCTGAAGACGCTGGCCCGCGAATTAGACGTACCTGTTTTAGCCGCAGCGCAGCTCTCACGCGCTATAGAGCAAAGGGCTGATAAAGAACCTCAACTTTCCGACTTGCGAGAATCCGGCTCTCTTGAACAGGATTCTGACGTGGTCATGTTCATCCACCGTCCGGAAGTGTATAACAAAGATACCTTGAAGAAGCACATTGCCATCATCAAAGTCGCCAAACACCGCAATGGGCCAACTGACAGCATCGAGCTGGTCTTCCGCGAACGTCTGGCAAAATTCGAAAACGCTGCCACTCGCAAGCAAACTTGATCAGGTGGATTTTATAGATTACTGTGACAAAATTTCCCGGTTTCCCTGAAGGCAAAGTGCGGTTCACTCCCATACCAGGTCAGTTTTTTACCGAACTATTACCCCAAATCGACAACCTGCCAGAATTCAAGGTCACCCTCTACATTTTCTGGCGGCTGGAGTCCATAGAAGGTGCATTCCGTTACTTGAAACGGGACGATTTCATCGAGGACAATAGGTTTATGCAAGGATTAGACCCGGAACCGCAGGGGGCTGAAACTGTTCTGGATGAAGCCTTAGAAAGATGCGTTCACCGCGGTACGCTACTTAATGCTCAGCTAGAATTAGATGAAACCCCGGTTAATTTCTATTTCTTGAACACAGCCAAAGGCCGCGCGGCTGTTCAGGCAATCCAGCGGGGAGAGTGGAAGCCTTCCGGAAACCTCCAGGTCCCTTTAGAATTCAGCCTGGAAAAACCGAACATTTACCATCTGTACGAAGAAAATATTGGCCCGCTAACCCCTATGATTGCCGATAAATTACGAGACGCTGAAGAGAACTTCCCCACCCCATGGATACAGGAAGCTTTTCAGATTGCCGTTGAAAACAACATCCGCAGGTGGAGTTATATTGTCGCCATCCTGACCAGATGGCAGGAAGAAGGAAGAGATGAGCGAAAAGATCGACGAGACACTGAAAAGGATCGCCGCCGGTATGTCGAAGGCGAATTCTCAGACTTCATCGAACATTGAGGCACAAAGCAACTCTGAAACTCTGTTGGGAGACCCTGATTGCCCACTCTGCCATGGGTTAGGATACCTGCGCAGCGATGTTCCCCTTGGTCATCCTGATTTCGGAAAATTGGAGATCTGCACCTGCCGCCACAAGCAGATTGCTCAACAGGTCAGCCAAAGATTATTCGCTCTCAGCAACCTGGAGGAATTGCACCATCTTACTTTTGACAATTTCCAGGCGCGTGGCCGGGTAGGCCTGGCTCCGCTGCAGGCAGATTCACTGGAGCGTGCCTACAATCACGCTCGCCAATTCTCCCAGAGTCTAAACGGTTGGGTGCTCCTTCAAGGCCCTTATGGCTGCGGAAAAACCCACCTGGCAGCCGCCATTGGAAATTTTGCAGTCAGTATGGGTGTCCCCACCCTGTTTCTCACCATTCCCGACCTGCTGGACACCCTGCGCTTCGCCTACGACAGCCCCGATACCACCTTCGAGGAACGGTTTGAAGAAATCCGAAAAGCCCCTCTGCTCATCTTGGATGATTTTGGCACCCAGAACGCCACTCCTTGGGCGCAGGAAAAACTCTTCCAGATCATAAATTTCCGTTACATTAATCGTCTGCCCCTGGTTGTTACTACCAATATGGCGTTGGAAGAGATCGAAGCCCGCATCAGTTCTCGTTTACGCGACCCAGAGCTGGTCACTCGCGTGCAGATTCTGGCCACTGATTACCGCGACCCGATGGATGATGCTGGTTACTCCGATCTCTCTTCCCTGGCACTGCAGCGTGGTCGCACGTTTGCTGCCTTCGATATGCGCAAAGGTGAGGGAATCCCAGAAAAAGACCTGAAAAGCCTTGAAAAGGCCTTCCAACTTGCCCGAAAGTTTGCTGAAAAACCCTCGGGATGGTTGCTGTTCACCGGCCCTCACGGGAGTGGAAAAACCCATCTGGCAGCCGCTATCTCGTTCTATCGCGCCGACCTGGGGGAACGCCCCATCTTCGTGGTCATACCTGACTTGCTCGATCACCTGAGGGCTACCTTCAGCCCATCCAGCTCAATCAGTTATGATCGGCGCTTCGAAGAAGTTAAAACCACTCCCCTGCTGATCCTGGATGATTTAGGCACCCAATCGACAACCGCCTGGGCCAGAGAGAAACTTTACCAGTTATTCAATTACCGCTACAACGCTGAATTACCAACCGTAATCACCACAGCCGACACACTGGATGAAATTGACCCGCGCCTGCGCAGCCGGATTTTGGATACCCGCCTGTGCAGAATCTCTGGGATCACCGTGCCATCCTATCGGGGGATTCCACGTAAAGGAAAACCCGCCTCACGCAGCCGGTCTTAAATACCGCTTTACTACTACTAACATTCTCTCCTCTCCTAAGTCTTTATATGACGCTTTCTTGACAGCCCCATCAAAAGGGATATAATCAAATGTGGACAAATAGTGTATGATTTACACAGCCTTCCATATTGGTTTTTTAAGGATATACAACTAGTAATTTCTTAAGGAGAAGAGGCGTCATGCCTGTATCGAAATTTCCTACAGAACTGCCAACCCCACCACACTACGATCCCAGCAAAGTAGATCAGGTCTGGAGAGTCCCATATGAAGAGCGAGCCATCCAGGCACGTGCATGGGTGGAGGAACACCAGCTGTCACCAGCTTTTTCTGACCAATTTAAAATCGAGCTGTTAGGAGTCGATATCCAAAACACTTTCTGTATCCCTGGTTTTGAATTATTTGTGGGTGGGCGCTCGGGGCGTGGAGCAGTTGAAGACAACCAAAGGCTGGCAGATTTCATCTATCGCAATCTTAATGTGATCACTCACATTTCACTTACAATGGATACCCACCAGGCAATGCAAATCTTCCACTCCATTTTTTTAGTCAATAACGAAGGGAAGAACCCCTCACCTTATACCCTGGTGTCGGCTGATGACATCCGGCAGGGACGCTGGAAGTTCAATTCTGCCATTTCTGACAGCCTGGGTATCGAACCGAAATTAGGTCAGCAGCACCTGGAATACTATACCTCTCAATTACAACAAAACGAAAAGTATGATCTTACCATCTGGCCATACCATGCGATGCTGGGAGGGATTGGTCATGCCCTGGTTTCATCGCTAGAAGAAGCCATCTTTTTCTACACCATTGCCCGCCACAGCCAACCTGATTTTGTAGTTAAGGGAAACAACCCATTAACCGAGCACTACTCTGCTGTTGGCCCCGAAGTCATGACCAGGTCTGATGGTGAGAAAATCAGTAAAAAGGATGAACGCATCTTCAAAAAAATAAAGGAAAACGACATCGTTATTATCGCTGGTCAGGCAAAAAGTCACTGCGTTGCCTGGACCATCGAGGACCTGCTGCTTTATTTCCAGGAAAACGAGCCTGACCAACTCAAAAAAATCTATCTACTTGAAGATTGCAGCTCACCTGTAGTTGTCCCAGGTGTAGTCGATTACACCGACCAGGCAGAGGCTGCATACCAACGCTTTGCCAGCGCTGGGATGAACGTGGTTCAATCAACAGACCCGGTTGCAGCCTGGATGGAGAAATAAGGTTTATTCATGTTCAACTCAAAGACCAGCAAGATAATCATTGTTGTTGGTGTACTGCTACTCCTTGGTGGATTAAGCAGTACTTTGCGTGGGTTTAGGTTACCCATGATTGAACCAATTGAGTTGAATCAACCGTCCGTAAACAATGAGCAGGCTGTTGCACACCAGAACAATCCTCAAAACAGCCTTGTTGATACACCTGACCAGACCACGAGCGGTGAAATAAATAATGCCGAGATAGAAACGTCATCCACCTCAGTGCTGGAGCCTGTGAACCCAACAATCCCAAATAGAATTGACCAGAACAGACCATTCCCCAATCGAGAATATGTCGAGATCATCAGAGAGCCAGAAGTACCTTTCCGTATCGTTATCCCTGTCATTCAGTTGGAGGCGCCGATAATACCTACCGAAACGCGGGTTGTCACCTTTATGGGTAAGAATTTCCTGCAGTGGCAGGCTCCAAATGGATATGCGGCTGGATGGCATCAGGATTCTGCTCGCCTGGGTGAAAAGGGAAACCTGGTGTTGAATGGACATAACAACCTGTACGGTGAGGTTTTCAGAGATCTGGAACAATTAGAACCCGGCGATTTCATTTATATATTTTCCAATGAGAATTCTTACCAGTATCAGATCGCCAACACAATGATCTTGCTCGAGAAATATCAAGAACTGGATTTGCGTGTGGACAATGCTAAGTGGATTTTACCAACCGACGATCAACGTCTGACTCTGGTTACATGCTGGCCATACACCAGCAACAGCCACCGGTTGATCATCGTTGCCAGGCTGTTGTCTGTAACTCCTGAGGAATTGAAATAAATTAGAGAAAAGCAGCATTGTAAATCAAGGGTCATTCAGGTATAATCTGGCTCAATAACAATAAAACAAAAGGGCGCGTAGCTCAGTTGGTCAGAGCGCACGGTTCACATCCGTGAGGTCGGGGGTTCGAGCCCCTCCGCGCCCATTTTACTTTTAACACATTTCACATCCGTCAGGGGCGATGAAGACCATCGCTTGGGGGTTCGAGCCCCTCCGCGCCCATTTTACTTTTAACACCCTTCACATCCGTGAGGGGCGATGAAGACCATCGCTTGGGGGTTCGAGCCCCTCCGCGCCCATTTTACTTTTAACACCC
>Ga0114946_10003579_pt1 | contig 10442 bp, 10 predicted proteins | sample WalLakDeSediment_FD_88676 | JGI IMG/M metagenome (GOLD analysis project Ga0114946, IMG submission 88676) | Lake sediment microbial communities from Walker lake, Nevada to study Microbial Dark Matter (Phase II) - Walker Lake 11/02/13 Deep Sediment | ecosystem: Environmental > Aquatic >...
CCCGCAGCCGGCCGACGGCGTCGGTGGCCGCGTCGCCGGCGATGGTGTCGTCGATGGTCGTCACGAGTCCCCGGAAGCCGTCGGTCGCGACGCGCGCCAAGAGGGCGGCCAGGCTGGGGAAGTGCCGGAGCGGGGCGCCGTGGCTGACCCCGGCCCGTCGGGCGATCTCTCGCAGGCTGACCGCCTCGATGCCCTCGCGGGCGAGCAGGTCGCGGGCGGCGTCGACGAGGAGCTCGCGGGTGCCCGGACCGGTCATGTAGACACTGTCTACACAGCGCTGTCCGCTGTCAAGCGTGGGGCGCCGTCGACCCCCGCCGCGGCCAGCAGCGGCCAGGCCTTGGTGAGGCACTCGGCCAGCTCGCCGTCGGGGGTGGAGTCGGCGACGATGCCGCCGCCGACGCCCAGCCAGGCCCGGCGGCCGTCCAGCTCGAAGGTGCGGATGGCCACGCTCAGCTCGAGCCCGGCGGTCGGGCTCACCATCCCGATGGCGCCCGTGTAGAGCTCCCGGGCGCTGGCCTCGAGCTCGTGGATCGTCGCCGTGGCCGCGACCTTGGGCGCGCCCGTGACCGATCCGGGCGGGAAGGTGGCCCGCAGGAGGTCGGCGTCGCCGGCGTCGTCGGCCAGCTCACCGACGACGTCGGACACCAGGTGCCACAGCCCGGGATGGGGCTCGGCCCGCACCAGCGCGGGCACGGTGATCGTGCCCGGTCGACAGACCCGACCGAGGTCGTTGCGCATCAGGTCGACGATCATCACGTGCTCGGCGCGGTCCTTGACCGATGCCGAGAGCTCCGCGGCGCCCACCGACCGGGGTGCCGTCCCCTTGATGGGTGAGGTGCGGACGTGGCGCCCCTCGCGCCGCAGGAACAGCTCGGGCGACAGGCTGGCCGCGTGCAACGCCCCGGGATGGTGCACGTAGGCCCCCCGGGTCGGGGCCAGCGCGCCCGCGGTGCGGGCGAACAGGTCGATCCCGTCGCCCTCGAGGTCGGCATCGATGCGGAGGCAGAGGTTCACCTGGTAGACGTCGCCGGCGCCGATCCGCTCCACGATCTCGGCGACCGCGGTCCGGTGCGCCTCGGCCGACGGCGTCGCCCGCGGATCGCGGAGGCGGACGGGGCGACGGGGCGACGGCGGTGCGGCGAGTCGGCGCGCCAGCTCGGACCGACGGGCCTCGATGGCGGCGGCCCGCTCCTCGGTCCAGAGCGCCTCGAACCACCAGGTGCCCTCCGTGCGGTCGTAGCGGAGCACGTGGTCGTGGTACGCCAGCGACCACGTGGGGCGCGGGATCGGGCGGTGCGGCAGCGGGGGCAGGCGCTCGAGGGTGCCGTCCAGGGGGAACCCGAGCCCACCGATCCAGCCACCGCCGACGAACCCCGGTCCGGGCGGGGGCTCGGTGAGGCGAGGGAGCGTCTCCATGAGCGCGAACGGGTCGAGCCCTGAACGCTCGTCGACGAGGGCGAGCGGCGCCGAGGTCACGAGGGGTCCGAGGTCCCAGGACCCGACCAGCGCGGTGGGTGCCGTGTGGTCGCGCAGCGAGAGCAGCACCTCGAGCGGTGAGAGGGTCGACGGCAGTCGGTGGCGCACGGGGCGGGCCGGCTCCGTGACCGCCGCGGGGGTGAACGGGACCATGGGCGACCGAGTGTACGGAGCCGGTCGAACCGGTCGTTCCGGTGCTGGTCACGGCGGGCGGGTGCACCCCGGACGCCGACCGCGTGCGGCAGGGTGCGTTCGCGATCACCACACCCTGGTGATCGCGACAGCATCGACCGCCGTGGCGGACCGCGGGGACCGATGCGCGGGTCCGACCGGCCCGGTCGGCCACGGCGCCCGTCAGTCGTCGAGCCAGATCGGGGCCTGGTCGAGGAGGAAGCGGCTCACGTCGAGGCAGCGGTCGAGCACGTCGCAGAGCTGCTCCTGGCCGAGGTAGATGCGGGCGAGCGACACCTCGATGCGGCCGACGATGGACAAGCTCCGCTCGGTGGCCTCGGTGGCCGACGCCGTCGAGTCGATGGCCGAGACCTCGAGCGGGAGCTCGGTGCCGCCGATCCCGGCCAGCTCGGTGGCCAGCACGAGCAGGTCGGGGCCCTTGGGCAGCGGCGGGAGGACCCAGGTGAACAGCAGCGGGAAGTGCCAGGAGTCGGGGGGCTCCTCGGTCTCGTCGAGCGTGGCGACGACGTCTTCGAAGCTGAGCAGCGTGCGGGGGTCGACCTCGAGGGCGAGGTGGAGGTCGAGCGGGCCGCCGCAGGCCTCCTCGGGGTGGAGGTCGACCTCCCACGCCTGGCGGAGCGAGTAGGTCTCGACGAGGTGGCGCTCGTCATGGACGTGGAACCCGTGGTCGACGGCGTGGTCCTTCAGGTCGGCGACGAACACGGGCACGTCGATGGCAGCCACGCGGGACCACTTCCTTCCGGTCGGCGGGGTCCCAGCCTGCCACGCTCCGGGCGCCGACCGGTACGGTCACGACGATGGATCCCGACGCCGTGCTCGAGCTGCTCCACGTCGCGGCCACCGCGGTGGGCGAGGCGCTCGGCACGGTGGCGGACTGGGGTCCGGCCGGCACCCGGCCCGGCCAGTACCACAGCGATCTGGCCGCCGACGTGGTGGTGGTGCGCGTGCTCCTCGACGCCGGTGTCGGGGTGCTCAGCGAGGAGAGCGGGCGGCACCACGCCGAGCGGCCCCTCACCGTGGTCGTCGATCCGCTCGACGGCTCCACCAACGCCGCCCGGGGGATCCCGTGGTTCGCGACCAGCCTCTGCGCCGTCGATGCCGACGGGCCGCTCGCCGCGGTGGTGGTCGACCTCCCGAGGGGACGCCGCTACGAGGCGGTGCGGGGCGGTGGCGCCCGGTGCGACGGCGGGCCCCTCGTCCCGAGCTCCATCACCGACGTGGGCGCAGCCGTGGTGGGGCTCTCGGGCTGGCCGGAGCGGCACCTGGGGTGGCGGCAGTTCCGGGCCCTCGGTGCCTCGGCGCTCGACCTGTGCGCGGTCGCCGACGGCACCCTCGACGGCTTCGTCGACTGCAGCCCCGACGCCCACGGTCCCTGGGACTACCTCGGGGGCCTGCTCGTGTGCCGCGAGGCCGGCGCCGCGGTGGCCGACGCGTACGGACGCGATCTCGTGGTGCTCGACCACGCCGCCCGGCGCACCCCGGTGGCCGGCGCCACCCCAGAGCTGCTCGACGTCCTGCTTGCCGCCCGTCCGGGCCGCTGACCCGGATCGGGCGCGGGACCTCGTGGTGCGATGGGCCGCGTCGCGCCGGGCCGCTCGTAGGATCGCGCGGTGCCACCGCCCCTCCACCGCCTCGCGCTGTCGGTCTTCGGCATGCTGCCGCGCCGGGTGCGGCGCGTGGTCGTGCGCTCGGTGACGCCGTCGTTCACGGTGGGCGCGATCTGCGTGATCGAGCGGTCCGACGGACGGATCCTGCTCGTCCGCCAGCGCTACCGCCAGCACTGGGGGCTCCCGGGCGGCCTGCTCGAGCGCGGCGAGGAGGTGAACGGGGCGGCGCGCCGCGAGGTGGCCGAGGAGACCGGGCTCGACGTCGAGCTCGTCGGCGAGCCCGCGGTGGTGGTCGAGCCCGAGCCCCGCCGGGTCGACGTGGTGTTTCGGGCCCGACCCCGACCGGGCGCCGACCTCGACGGGCTCGAGCCCCGCTCGCCCGAGATCGTGGAGCTCCGCTGGTTCCACCCCGAGGGGCTGCCCGCGGTGCAGGAGGAGACCTCCACGGCGATCGTCGCCCTGGCCCGCGCCCGCACCGGCCGCCTGGCCGAGGACCGGTAGGCTCGGCCGCTCTCCGGGCGCTTAGCTCAGCTGGTCAGAGCACCTCCCTTACAAGGAGGGGGTCGGGGGTTCGAGTCCCTCAGCGCCCACCCGTCGTGGGATCCGTGACCACGCCTCGTCCTTCGCGGCCCGCCCGTGCCGGTGCCGGGGTCAGAGCAGGGACTCGAGGTCGAGCTGCTCGACGGCCCGGGCGAAGCGGGTGTTCATGCACTCGATCAGCTCGAACTGGCGCGGGTCGCTCAGGTCCATGCCCCGGCTGGCCACGATGGGGTACACCAGGCAGAAGAGGGCAGCGGTGCGGTAGTCGTCCCATGCCCCCTCGAGATCGCCCTCGGGGACCCCGGTGGCGACCAGCCCCGCGACCCACCGGTCGAACAGGGCGCGCTCGTTGGCGGCGGCCACGTCGGGCTCGAGGCTCTGGGTGACGAAGTAGGCCAGGTCGTACGTGCCGCTGCCGCTGCCGATGAGCTGGAAGTCGAGCAGGGCCACGCGGCCGGCGGGGTCGAAGAGGATGTTGTCGGCGCGGAAGTCGCCGTGGGTCATGGTGTTCGGTCCCCGGGAGAGGCGCTGCAGCAGCCGGGGAATGGCGTCGGCGAACCGGGGACCGACCGCGAGGATCGGCTCGGAGACCTCGAGCTCCCGGGTGACCTTCTCCCAGCCCTCGCCGAACACCAGGGGGAGCACAGCCGGGTAGATCGGGTCGCCGAGGCTCACCGTGAGCCCCTGCTCGGCGAGCTCGTCGCCCCGACCCCACCACGTGGCGTGCCAGCCGGCCAGCTCGTCGACGGCACGCTCGGCATCGGGCAGGGCCATGCCGGAGAGCTGGTCGATGAGTCGGAGCGACCCCAGGTCCTCCATCACGACGACGAACTCGCTCGTGCCCTCGTGCACCGCGGCGTGGTACGCGACCGGCACCCGGAGCGGCGCGAGGGGGGCCAGCTCGGCGAAGAACCGCACCTCGCGGATGTACATGCGCAACATGGTGGAGGTGAACACCGCGGCCTCGTCGAGCGACGGCAGCTTCACCACGACGGTCTGCGGGCAGCTCGCGCCGTGCAGGTGCGCCCGGTAGATGGCGCTGCTCACCCCGATGCCCTCGCCGATCCGCTGGGGCCGGACCGACTCGATCGCGAAGCCGGTGGCCTCGGCGAGCCAGTCGGCGGTGACCTCCTCGATGGAGGTGGGGATGGCGAGCTCGGTCACGGCGACTCCTCGGCCGGTCGGGATGGATCGGGTATGACCGGCGTCACGCTAGCCCCGGCGGGGTCCGCACCGTCTGCGCCGGGGTCGGGTGAACTCGCGCCGACCGCTCAACGCCCGGGCCCCTCCCGCCGATGGGAGGGGTCATGGGTGCGCGCACCGGCCGACGGGAGCTGTGGAGGGGCGTGTGGCTCCTCGTCGTCCCCGCGCTGGCCGTCGTCTGGCTCTGCGCCGCGCTGGAATCGGACGACACCGTCGTCGCGGCCGTCCCCGCGCTGGCCGAGGTCCCGATGCTGCGCGCGCCGTTCGTCGACTCGATCGCCGCCGCGGTGGTCGTCGCCGACTCCGGCGGTGTCGACCGGGCCACCGCCCGCGCCGTGGCCGAGCGATCGATGTCCGATCCGGCCCTCCTCGCCGCCCTGGCCGACCCCGTGGCCGCGGCCCACGTGGCCTGGCGCGCCGGCGCCGTGCCCGTCGTCGTGCTCGAACCCGAGGGCGTGGCCCGACCGGTGGTCGCCCGGGCCCGCGACGTCGACGCCGAGCTCGGCCGGCGGCTCGACGCCGGACCGGCCGTCACCCCCGCGCCGGTGACGGTGACCGCCACCCCGATCGACTCCGTGCGGCGGCTGCGGAGCGGGGCGGGCCTGGTCGCGGTCCTGGCCGTGACGGTGGGGCTCGTCGGCATCCTCCGCTCCCGCTCCCGCGCCCTCGCGGTCGCGACGGCCGGTCGCCGGGTCGTGCTCTCGGCCGCGGTGGTCGGTGCGGCCGGCCTCCTCCTCGCCGTGCCCGCGCTGCGCACGCTCGACTGGCCCGGCGCGGTCCCCGGCGCGTTGGTGGCCGCCGCCGGCTCCTCGTGGTGGATGGCGGTGGTGGCGGTCGTCGCCGTCGGCGCGGTCGTGGTGGCGCTCGGCGGCCGGGTGGCCGGCTGGGCCGACCAGGGTGGCCTGCTCGGTGTCATCGGCTTCCGGCGCTGGGCCGCGAACCGGGCGGTGTCCCGGGCCGACGCGGAGGCACTCCGCCTGATCGCCCAGGAGGCGTTCTTCGCCGAGGGCGGCGACGACGAGGTCGCCGCTCGTGCGCCCGACGGGCCGGAGGACGAGGAGGGTGCCCCCGGACCGGGCCCGGCGGCGCCCGTGGGGTCCCCATCGTCGGACCGATCCGGCTCCGCCGACGCCGACGACGAGCGCGCCGCCGCCCTCGCCGCCGACCGGCGGGCCGCGCTGGAGCGGATCGACGGCACGTCGTCGAGCCGGCTGCGCACGTTCCGCCCGCGCTGACCGGGGCCGGGAGTCGGGCCCGGTGCACCGCCCGGGCGGGGGAGCGGGCATGCTGGGGGTCCACCGATCTCGACCGGAGGCCCATGAGCGTCCTCGAACAGCTGCTCGTCGTCCAGGAGCACGACACGCTGATCAGCCAGCTCGAGCACCGACAAGCCCATCTGGCCGAGCGGGTCCGGCTCCAGGACCTCGAGCGGGAGGCTGGTGGGCTCGCCGAGCGACGGGCCGATGTGCGCGAGCGGCGCGACGAGCTGGGCCGGACCCAGAAGCGGCTGGAGGACGAGATCGCCGGGCTCGAGGCCAAGCGGGCCGACACCGACGCCCGCCTCTACGGGGGCCGGGTGAGCGCCCCCCGCGAGCTGCAGGCGCTCCAGGACGAGCTGGCCGGCCTGGCCCGTCGCCAGGACCAGCTCGAGACCGACCTGCTCGAGACCCTCACCGCCATCGAGCCCGTCGACGGCGAGCTCGCCGAGATCGACGGGCGCGCCACTGACCTGGACGCGACCATCGAGGCGGCGCGGGCCGCGCTCGCCGACGCCGAGGCGGCCGTGGCCGAGGAGCTGGCCACGGCCGGGGCCGAGCGCGACGCGGCCGCCGCGGCTCTCCCGGCCGATCGCCTCGCCGACTACGAGCGACGGCGCGGGCCACGCCACAACGTGGTGGTGGCGCGGCTCGTCGGCACGAGCTGCGGCGGGTGCCACCTCACGCTCTCGGCCGTGCAGGTCGACCGCATCCGCAAGCTCCCGCCCGACGAGCCCGGCGTCTGCGAGGAGTGCGGCCGGCTCCTCGTGCACTGACCGTCGTGTTCCTCTGGTTCATCGGGGTCGGCTTCGTCGCGGTGGTCACGGTGTTCCGCAGCCCGGCCCTCGACTACCGGCTGGTGATCCTCGGCCTCGTCCTCCCCCTCGTGGAGGCGCCTCTCGGGGGCCCCTGGGTGCTCCACACCCTCCTCGGTGCGGTCGTCGTGCTCGGCGCGGTCATGGTGCTCACCCGCGGCCGGCGGCTCGCCCGCCGACGCTGGCTCGGCCTCCCCATCGGGATGCTCGTCCACCTCGTGCTCGACGGGAGCTGGTCCGACCCCCAGCTGTTCTGGTGGCCGGCGTTCGGCGCCGCCTTCCCCGACGGCCCGCTGCCCGAGCTCGGTCGGGGCGTCGTCGGGATCGTGATGGAGGTCATCGGGGCGGCGATGATCGTCTGGGCCTGGTACCGGTACGGGCTCGACGACGACGGGCGCCGTCGGGAGCTCTGGCGCCGCGGCCGGCTCGACCGGGCGCTCGTCACCGGAGCCGAGTGACGTGCTGATCGTGGTGCGGCACGGACGGACCGAGGCCAACGCCCGGGGCCTGCTGCTCGGCCGGGCCGATCCCGACCTCGACGCCGAGGGCGAGGCGCAGGCCGTCGCCGTGGCCGGCTGGATCGGGCCCGTCGACCGCGTCGTCACCAGTCCGCTCCGGCGAGCCGTGCGCACCGCGGCGGCGTTCGCCGGCGAGGTCGAGGTGGACGACCGGTGGATCGAGCTCGACTACGGCACGTGGGACGGGCGTCCGGTGGCCGACATCCCGGCCGACGCGTGGCGGCGATGGCGGACGGATCCGGACTTCGCGCCGCCGGGGGGCGAGTCCCACGCCGCCCTCCTGGCCCGGGTGGTCGCGGCCGGCACCGAGCTGGTGGCCGAGGCGGCCGAGCGCGACATCGTCGTGGTCACCCACGTCTCGCCGATCAAGGCGGTCGTGGCCTGGGCGCTCGACGCCGGGCACGCCTCCATGGCGCGCACCCGGGTGGGTCAGCCGTCGGTCACGCGCATCGCCGCCGGGTCCCACGGGCCGGTGCTCGTCACCTTCAACGGGGTGCCTCCCGGCTGACCAGCTCGTGGAGGACGGCGACCACCTCCTCGGCGGGGGTCGTCGTGAGCAGGTCGGCGGTCGGCGCCTCCTCGCCCGGGCGTGCGGGGGGCCGCTGCACGACCACCGGCACCTCCGGTCGCGTCGCCCGCAGACCGGCGAGGACCGCGCCGCCGGTCTCGTCGTCGCGCAGTCCGTGGACGATGACGTCGGCGCCCTCGGCGAGCGGGCACGGCTCGCCCGAGAGCACCGGGCACCGTCCCCGTCCGGCCGCCGGCCCGGCACAGGTCACCACGGTGAAGCCGGCGGCGCGCGCCGCCTCCTCGGCGCCCCAGCGCCCGCCGGGCACCTCGACGAGGATCCGGGGCCGTTCGTGGCGGTCGGGCCAGCCCGGCCGCCCGTTGGTCGTGCCGATCATGATCCGCACCACCGTCCAGTCGGGGTGGCCGACGGTGACGCACCCGCGCGCCCGGGCCACGGCGAGCATCCGTCGGTTCTCGACGAGCACGTCGGCCTGCAGCGCGGCCACGCCGCGGCTCGCCGCCTCCTCGGCGAGCGTGTCGAGCAGGTAGGGGCCGAGCCACCCCCGCCAGCGGGGGGCGACGGTCATCGCGAACTCGCCGGTGCCGTCCTCGAGGCGGGCGTACCCGGCGTCGCCGATGGTCTCGGGCGGCGCGCCCTCGCCGGTGACGACGGCGACCAGGCAGCACCCACCCGTGACCTCCATGGCCACCCAGTCCTCGAGGAACCGGCGGGAGGGCGTGAACACCGAGAAGAAGCGGCGGTGGAGGTCGTCGTCGGACAGCCCGACGTAGAGCCCGAGGAGTCCGTCGACGTCGTCGGGCCCGGCCGGCCGGACCGTCAGGGTCCGACCGTGGGTGAGCGCCGCGGTGCGCGGCATGGCGAGCACCTCCGGTGGGCGGGGTCCCCTGTACCCTCCCCCGTCGCGGGCGGGTGGGGCAGGGGCGAAGGTCCCGCCGGGACGGGCCCGATCGGACACCCGGGGGGCCCCGGATCCGACCTTCGACCCTGGGCGGGGCGGGCCCGGTCGCGTATCACGGGGGGAGGCAGCTGAGGAGGCCGGACCCATGCCGTGGCCCACCATCGAACACCCGCGGTCCTCGATCGCCCCCCCGAACCTCGGCGGGTACGAGCACGCTCGGCAGACGTTCCGTTGGGAGGACGCGCGAGCGGAACTCGACGGCCTGCCCGGTGGCGGGCTGAACATCGCCCACGAGGCCGTCGACCGCCACGCCGCCGGGGCCCTCGCCGATCGGGTGGCCCTGCGCTGGCTCGGCCGCAAGGGCGAGCGACGCGACCTCACCTACCCTGACATGTCGACCGCCTCGGGCCGCTTCGCCGCCGCCCTCGCCGGCCTCGGGATCGAGCCCGGTGAGCGGGTCTTCACGCTCCTCGGACGCGTGCCCGAGCTGTACATGAGCGTGCTCGGCACCCTCAAGCGTGGCGCCGTGCTCAGCCCGCTGTTCTCGGCGTTCGGGCCCGAGCCGATCCGCCAGCGACTCGTCCTCGGCGACGCGCGGGTCCTCGTGACCACGCCCACGCTCTACCGCCGCAAGGTGGCCTCGATCCGGGCCGAGGTCCCCGGACTCCAGCACGTGGTCCTCGTGGGCGACGGAGCCGTCGACGGCGACGGGATCCGGGGCTGGGACGAGTTGCTCGCCGCCCATCCCGATCCCGCGCCGGCGGCGCCCACCGACGCCGAGGACCTGGCGCTGCTGCACTTCACCAGCGGCACGACGGGCACGCCCAAGGGGGCGATGCACGTCCACGGCGCGGTGGTCGCGCACCTGGCCACGGCCCGCTTCGCCCTCGACCTCCACGACGACGACGTGTTCTGGTGCACCGCCGACCCGGGGTGGGTCACCGGCACCTCCTACGGGATCATCGCCCCGCTGGTGTGCGGGGTCACGAGCGTCATCGACGAGGGCGAGCTCGATGCCGACCGGTGGTACCGGACGCTCCAGGACGAGTGCGTCACCGTCTGGTACACCGCGCCCACGGCCATCCGGATGCTCATGCGGGCCGGGGCCGAGGCCGCCGCCCCCTACGACCTGTCGAGGCTGCGGGTGGTGGCGAGCGTCGGGGAGCCGCTGAACCCGGAGGGGGTCGTGTGGGGCGTCGACGTCCTCGGCCTGCCGATCCTCGACAACTGGTGGCAGACCGAGACCGGCGGGATCATGGTCGCGAACTACGCGGGGGAGCCGGTTCGCCCGGGGTCGATGGGCCGGCCGATGCCCGGGATCGAGGTGGGGGTCCTCGCCCGAGACGAGCGGGGCGAGATCCGCCTCGACGAGCGCGGTGAGGCCGTCCTCGTCGAGGATCCCGAC
>Ga0114946_10003582_pt1 | contig 10438 bp, 6 predicted proteins | sample WalLakDeSediment_FD_88676 | JGI IMG/M metagenome (GOLD analysis project Ga0114946, IMG submission 88676) | Lake sediment microbial communities from Walker lake, Nevada to study Microbial Dark Matter (Phase II) - Walker Lake 11/02/13 Deep Sediment | ecosystem: Environmental > Aquatic > Freshwater...
CGAAACTTGTAGTACGCCCGGTACAACTGCGTTTCGGCTCCTAGCCCTCGCCGAAAATTCCGGCGCGAGGCGCCACGAGGACTTCCACCACGGGCTGCTAGGCCACACGAGCCGCAGTTGAGCGCGTCGGTCTGTAGATCGGCTCCATCACAGGGGAGGTCGGGCACAGCGCCCTCGGCCATGGGATCGTCGTCGTCGGGATCGCAGTCGGGGCAGGGCAGGGCGCCCCGGCAGCCGGCGAGGGACAGGACGAGGAGTGCTGCCAGAGGTGTCGTGGGCCTGGTCATTCGCAGCAACAGCCTAGCGCCGGCTGCGCATCAGGTGGATCATAGTCGGGCCATGGCACGTTTTCGGCGCACTCACCGGTCCAGTCGGTGATCCCTAACAACGTTTGCAGGCAGCCTTCTTGAAAGAAATAGCCGCACATATAGCCGGTCTTGCCCGAACACCCTCGCTCGACGCATGCACGCGAGTTGTTTGCGCAGACCTTTGCACAACTGATCGCGGGGTAGTCGAAAGGGAACTCGTAGTAGACCTCCTCGTACCAGTAGGGCCCGCCACACACGCCGTCGTTGCATTGTCCGACCGCGTACTCGGTGTCCGGGTTTAGGACCGGGCACTCGAAGCCGCACGAACCGCAGTTGAGGACGTCAGTTTGCAAGTCGGCGCCACCGCAGGGGAGGTCGGTCACGGGGTCTTCGGCCCCGAGGTCTTCATCGTCGGGATCGCAGTCTGGACACGGCAGGGTGCCCCGGCAGGCGGCGAGGATCAGGACGAGGAGTCCCGCCAGAGATGTCGTTGGCCTGGTCATTCACAGATACGGTCCCGCGAGGATCGCCGCGGCGATCCTCGTGGGGTGGGCTGGCGTAGAGGTGATGATCGTCAGTCGTCGCAGCAGCAACCGATTGCTGGCACCACGCCGGTGTCGAGTTCGAAGGGCGGTATGTCCTCGTTGCACTCGCCGGTCCAGGCGACGATCCCCATAAAGTTGATTAGGCAACCCTCTCCCAAAGCGTAGGCGCACATGTATCCCGTCTTTCCTGAGCACCCCCGCGCGACGCATGTACGTGAGTTGTCCGCGCACATTTCTGCACAACTGATCGTGGGGTGGAAGAATGGGGTCTCGTTGTACAACGTCTCGTACCAGTAGGGCCCGCCACACACGCCGTCATTGCATTGGCCGACCGCGTACTCGGTGTCGGCGTATAGTACCGGGCACTCGAGGCCACACGAGCCGCAGTTGAGGGTGTCGTTCTGTAAATCGGCTCCATCACAGGGGATGTATGAGACAGGGTCCCCGGCGGCGGAGACCACTACATTGTTCACTTGCACAGCATTCTGCCCCCGGAAACCGCCCAGGCTGCGCAGGACGTCGAGCACGGTCGGCGCGCTCATGCTGGCTGGCGTCACGTTGGCGATGTTCGCGGCGGCGGTGAAGCTGGTTGTGAGCGGGAGCGACGCGTCGTTCATGACATCGACCACGGCGGCTGCGGTGATCGACTTGGAGATGCTCGCTAGGCGAAAAGGGGCGTCGATCTCAGTATCGGGGTAGATCGCGGGGGCGAAGGTGTAGGCGCGGTTTAGAACCATCTGTCCGCCATCGACGATGTGAAGCGTCGACGAGGGCCGTATCCACTGTGCGCCAGGGGTCATCCCGGTGAAGTTCATCGCGACGAGCGCCTGGTCATGAAACATCTGGTATTTCGACACGTAGTCGGGGTCGTTCGCGCCGAACCATGTTCCCGCCCACCGGAGACAGGGCTCATAGCGCACCCAGATCGCCGCGTAGCGATCGTAGCCGTTGAGCAGGTAGCGGTCGAGGCTCTCGAGGTGATAGCCTTCCGAGCGTCGCAGCGCGTCTTCGGTCTGAAAGGTGGACAGCGTCAAGTTGAAACGGGGCTCGAGCGCCAAGCCCGGCGGTCGCTTGGTCCAGATCATGTTGAACCGCGTCCACGTTCCGTGCTCGGTGGTGCCGCGGAACGCGTAGAGGCCGTTGTCCCACTTGTCTTGGGCGACAAACGCGATGTCGAAGTCGTCGATGCCGAGTGAGACCTCCCAGTCGCTGTGTGGCATGCCGTCGTCGACGAAGACGGCGGCGTATTCGCTGATGCCGCCGCGTTCTCGACTCGAGATCGAGATTGGGCGATACCCTTGCACCCTGAGATGGTAGATCTGGGTAGCCATATCGCTCACGTCCAAGCCGACGCGCAGCTCCCAGGGTAAGGCGTCGTCGTCGTAGACCCATGCGAGCGAGAAGCCGAGCTCAGGGCCGCCGGCGAGCGCACCTGGGATGCTGAACGTCTCGACCGACGTTGGGCGAGCGCCGAGCGCTGCTGGTGCGAAATTTGTAAACCCCTGTTCGGCGCTCACGTTGGCGAACAGATAGGTCTCGATCTCTGTTCGAAAATTTGCATCGTCATCGGAGATGTACACGGACTGATCGATCACCTCGAGACGCGAGGTGTCGGTCCCGGTGGCGATCACCTCGATCTTGCTTCGGACCTGTGCGGGACGAAAGCCCACACTATTCATGGAGTTGAAATTGGCGACGAATCCCGACCACGGTATCCCCGTTGCAAGGTCCGCGTTATTGGCGCTCCTCACCGTATAGGCTCGTTCGCTGAGGCTGAGCCGCGAATCATGGACGAGCCCGTTTCCGAGAGAAGAAGGCGGCATCGATGAGGTCCAGACTACACCCTGCGGTAGATCGCAAGTGGAGATGAAGCCGCCGTCGAGGGGATCTTCAGGCTCGGGTGAGGGATCGTCGGGGTCGTGAGTACCGCCGCCGCTGGTATCACCTCCACCGGGACCACCATCATCTGCGCAACCAGCGGGGCCGAGCGCAAGGAGGATGAACGAAAGCTGGGATACGAAAAAACAGTTTTAGTAGCTGTTGGTCGGGCCACAGATCCTCGTGCTGAGCGCAAAACATGTAAAACTGTCATGCGCTTACATCGTCAGTGAAGTCAAGCACGATTTTACTTTGCTCTGAAACGGACGAACTAGCGTCGATACCGCACATCTGATGATGGCGGATCTCCCGCGCTCACGGTTCCACCAGCCACACATCCGCGCTCTGCACCCGAAAGCTCTCCCCCCCACTCCGCGGCCGCACCCGCAGCGCCCCATCCTCATCGAGCCCCTCCGCGATCGCAACCACCCGCCGCCCCCCACCAGGCTGCTCGACCTCCACCGCGCGCCCGAGCACGACGCAATGCGGCTCATAGCGCGCCCGCACCCCAGCAAACCCCGCAGCAAAGAACCGCTCCAGCTCGCGCTCCAACCCCGCGAGCACCCCCGCGAGCACGATCGCCCGACCGCGGCGAAGCTCCGGCCCAAGCACGATCGCCAAGCTCGTCGCGCTCCCGCGTAGCTCCGGATCGAATTCATCAAGCTGCCGGTGGACGTTGATCCCAAACCCAACCACGACCTCGACCTCGCGCCCGCGCCACCGGCTCTCGCACAAGATCCCCGCGAGCTTGCGCCCGCCGAGCAAGAGATCATTCGGCCACTTCAGCGCCAGTTCCCCAAGCGCCCCGCCAAACACCCCCAGCAGCCCCTCGCGCAACCCCACCCCGACCGCCAGCGCCAGCGCCCCAAACCCGGCGGCGGGCACCCCGGGCCGGAGGATCACGCTCGCGTACAGGTCGCGGCCGGCGGGCGAGGACCACGATCGGCCGAGCCGCCCGCGGCCGGCTGTCTGTTGATCGGCGCTTACCAAGGCGCCGTCCGGGGCGTTGGCGAGCCAGGCCAGCGCCCGGTCATTGGTCGATCCCAAGCTCGGGTGGTGCTCGTGCACCCGACCGAGCCGGCGCGTGGTCAGGTGCTCGCGCAGGCGCTCGAGATCATCATCATCCACATTCAGCTGCCGACCTGAAGCGCGAAGGTCACGATGTTTCCGCGCGCGTCGCGAGCCCGAATGATCACGCGATGGGCCCCGGGCGCGAGATCGGCGGGCAAGACCAGCTCGAATTTCTCGATGCCCGAGTCAAACAAGCCGTCGCTCGGGCTCGCGGCCCGGAAGCTGCCGCCGTCGATCGAGAACGCGACGTCGTTGATGTAGCTGCCGCGATCCTTGGCGACGCCGGTGACCCGGTCGCCGCTGACGGTCACGCCCTCGAGGGTCGGCCGGGTCCGGTCGATGACGAAGGGCTCGGAGATCAGCGAGTCGGTCGCGGCCGCGCCGGCGCCGTTGCTGGGCTCGTCGCTGGCGCGGACCTCGACCTCGTAGATGCCGTCGGGCAGCGTGTCCAAGTCGAGCTTGAACTTCTTGCTGGTCAGCGGGCCGTCGTGGTTGAGCTTGACCCATGCGCTGTCGTTGGCGCCGCTCGAGCGGACGCGTAGATCGTAGAGCAGGTCGTCGCCGTCGCGGGTCTCGACGCTCCACTCGATGTCGACGTTGGGCTTGCTCTCGGCGTCGTCGCTGAAGCTGAAGCTGGGCTGCTTGATGTCGATGTTCTCGACTAGGGGGGCGAGGTTCTCGGGCGCGTAAAAAGCCGTGATGCCCCGGAGCACGGCGTTGTCGTCGGCGAGCACGACCTCGACCTGCATGTAGCGGCGGCGGGCGAGGTCGGTCGAGCCGCGCAGCTCGGCGTTCTCGGCGGCGAGCTTGACGGGCTTCCACGCGGTCCAGCGATCGTCGACCTCGCGGCTGGGGCCCGTGCGCACGCGCAGCTCGAGCTTGCCCTCGCCGCGTAGGGCGAAGCTGCCGTAGCGGGCGACGTGCTTGGCGTCGAGCACCTTGGACACCCAGCGGGCCTGGTTGGCGGGCTTTTGTTGGAGGGTGTAGACGGCCGCGCCGTCGCTCGCGGTCGCGAGCACGTCGCCGCCGTCGAGCAGGCACAAGCTGGTCGCTTGGCGCTCGTCGAGGTCGGCGATCACGGCGACGTCACGGCGGCCGCGGGCCCGGTAGATCTTGCCGCCCTCGGAGCTCGCGGCGAGCACCGTGCCGCGATCGTCGATCGCGATCAGGTCGATGAAGTATTGGCCCTTCTTCTTGAACCAGGTCTCCCAGGCGGCGTCCTGGGCCCGGAGGATGTCGCGCTTGGGGCCGAGGTCGACGGCCCATAAGGCGGCGTCGGCGTTGGCCCGGGACCGCGAGGTGTTGGTGCCGCTGGGCTGCTCGCCGGTCAGGCTCGCGCGGTTGAGCTGCTTGGTCAGGGCCGTGCGGCTGGAGATGCTGCGGTCTTCGAATTCGTTGACGCTCGCGACCAGCCACGAGCCGGACAGCGCGAGGCTGCGGAGCTCGTCGCCCTTGAACTCGTGGAGCAGGACGCCGGCTTGCTCGTTGGTCAGCTGGTAGAGCCGCGCCTTGGGCGAGGTCCCGACCACGACCTCGTCGCCGATCGGGAGCACCGACAAGATGTCCTTCTCGGGCACGTCGAGCACGACCTTGGGATCTTTGCCGTCGGTGCCGACCGACCACAGCTGCCCGCTTGGGCCGGTGCCGATCAACAGCCGGCTCTTGTGCGGGACGATCGCCCAGATCTGGGTGACGTCGGTGAGCTCGGCGAAGTCGCTGTGCTTGCCGTTCTTGTCGACCCGGATCAGCTTGCCGCCAGGCAGCACGGCGGCGACCAGATCGCCGCTCGGGAGCCGAGCCATGGCGCTGACGACCACACCCTCGAGCTCGACGAGCTGCTCGGTGGTCGGGGTCGCGCCGCGCAGGTCGACGCGCTGGATCGAGGCCTTGTCAGCCGTGCCGACCCAGGCTTGCTTGCCGTCGACGAGGCACGAGAACACCGAGCTGAACTCGAGCTCGGCCCGGGCGCTGGCGTAGCCCCGCGTGACCCGGCCGCTGCTCTCGATCGCGGCGCCCTCGACCTCGCCGTCTTCAAAGTCGCCAAAGCCGTCGAGGCTGTGGGTCTGCGTGCCGCCAGCGAAGGCGACCGGCGGGAGGAGCAGGCACAGGCCTGCGAGAACGAACCAATTTTTTGCGGTCATCGGAAAACGAGAGGAGCCGGTCACTTGATCGACCGAGCGGGGAGGATGTCGAGCTCGAGGGTGGCTTCGCCGCGGATGATGGAGTCGGTTCGGATGACCCGGCGGGCGGCCTGCTTGAAGTGCACGGCCTTGCGGTTGCTGCCCCCGGGGCTGAGGGTCTGCAGCACGCTCTCGGGCACGTCCGCGAGCAGCCCGTGGCGGGTTGCGAGGCCCTCGGCGGCCCGGTAGATCGTGCCGATCATGCTGCGCGCCGGGTAGCTGTCGGCGAGGTTGTCGAGCAGATCGTCGAGGCTGTTGGGCATCGGGGCGTAGGGCGCGACGAACTCGCCGCCGGACAGCTCGATCGCGATGCGCTCGTTGCCGGCGTCCTTGGGGATCCGGATGCTGACGACCTCGGTCCGACTGGGCCCGCGCGGGGGCTTTAGATCGACGAGGATCTCGAGCAGGTCGCCGGCGCGGATGTCCTCGGCGTTAACCCGGATCCGATCGATGGTCTCGACCGGCGCGCCGTAGTGGATCGTGGCGGTCTGCTCGACTGACTTGATGCTCGCAACCTCGAACTCGTTGTCGAGCGAGGCCATCATGACCAGCAGCGCCCGGCTGCGGGCCGCGAGCCCGCGGACGACCCCGCGCGGGTAGTAGCTCTCTTCGTAGAGCTTGAGCACGCGCGGGCCTTTGGAGGTCTCGAGGGTGATCGAGTGGGTGGTCTCGAGCACGACATCGAGCGCGTCGCCGCCGACCTCTTCGATGGCGTCGAGCATCAAGGTGGTGACCAGCGGCGGGGTCAAGATCTCGGAGTCGGCGACGCTGCTGCGGTAGGTCCGGGTGCCGAACACCTCGTCGGGGCCGGTGACCGTGGTGACCACCGGGATCATCGGGGTGTGGATGTCCGTGCGCAGGTAGATCGCCGGCTGCCGGTCTTGGATCATCGTGCCTTGGATGTCGAGCGCGGACGAGAGCTTGACCGAGCGCTCGAGGCTGGCGAGGATCGTGTGGACCTTGGCGTTGGCGATCGGGTACTTGGACGGGCCGTTGCCGTACATCGGGTGGCCAAAGGCGAGCAGCTGATCGCCCTTGGGCCCGACCCAGGTGATCGTGCCGTTGGGCGCGGCCCCGTTGTCGCCGGCGATCAGCACGACCGAGACCGAGTCGCCGGGCTTCCAGTTGTGCTTGGCGGCCGGCGCTGCGGCCTCGCCCGAGGAGCTGACCGACTGCTGCGAGCCGCCGCCGCGGACCGGCAGCAGGCCGGTGGCGTCGGCGAGGAACTGGGCCGCGTGGGGGCTGAGGCCGGCGATCGACATGGGCGCGCCGAGGGCCTCGAGCCCGCCCGAGGGCGCTCCGCTCGGGCCGGGGATCTGCTCGGAGGTCATCCGGCTAGGCAGCGGATCGGTGCCCAGCGCGAGCATCTGATCGGCCCAGGCCGCGGTCCCGCTGCGGCCGCTGGCGCGCGGGGTCTTGCGGTTGAGCAGCTCGGGCCGGTAGGGCATGTCGGCGACCTCGAGCATGTTCTCGATCGGCGCCATGCCGCCGAGCGGCTCCTTGTTGAACCGGTAGCCGTAGGCGAGCGCGCCGGCGAGCTTGCCCTCGATGTAGATCGGGCTGCCCGACATCCCGCCGACGATCCCGGTGTGCCGCAAGCGTGGATCAGCCGAGCGAAACAAGACCGCGTCTTGGCCGGTGATGTAGTCGCGGACCACGTCGACGACCTCGATCTCGAACTTGTCCGGGGTCTGGCCCTGAAACACCGTCAGCGCGTGGCCCTTCATGCCCGGCTTGATGTCGCTGATCGGGATGATGTTGGGGTCTTTGGTCTGCTTGCCCGGCCGATCACCGCCGGCCGCGATCGCGTCGCCGGCTAGCCAAAACCCGCCATAGAGCGCAGCGACGGCCGCGACCGCCCCGACCCCCGTGGCGACGCGACTCGCGAAGCGTTGGCCGACGGAGGGTGTGGACGAGGGGAGAGAGGAGGACCTAGGACTTGTTGCCATGCCGGTCGAGGGCCTGCCGCATGGTCGCGGCGAGGTCTTCCTGAGGGGTGTAGAAGTAGCGATAGGGGTGGCCCGCGCGCCTGGGGTTTTGCAGGGCCTGATCGACGTTGCCGTCGTCGTCCAGGAACATCACCCGCGGGATGTACTGGCCGTCCGGGCCGTAGAGCGTGGCCTCGGGGTGCTCGTCTTGATCGATGTGGACCATGACGAACTCCTCGGACAGCTGCTCGAGCTTGGCGTCGGCGTTGAAGGTGCGCTGGAGGTTCTTGCAGTTGCCGCACCAGGTCGTGTGCACGACCATCATCAACGGCATCCCGCTTTGCTTGGCCTCGCGCAGGCCCTCATCGAGGCTGCGCCAGGCGATGCGATCGTTCCAACCGGCCGCCGGGATCGTCGCGACCCGCTTGCGACCTTTGGCTTCGGTCTCGTCTAGGGTCTCGGCGGCGGACTTGGCCTGGTCCTGGCGCTGCGGGGGATCGACGCAAGCGCCGAGGGTCGCAAGGGCGAGGATCCCACCGAGGGCGAGAGCCAGGTTTGTGGCTCGGTCGACCTTTGAGCGGCTTCGCAAGGTGCGAGAGGATACCATGGGGGCGGGCCGGTGCTCGGGTGCCGGGGAGGCCCCCGGGGAGATAGGCCACAGACGGCTTGGCGGCGGCGATTTGACGGGCCCAGCGCCGCCGCTGCACGGGGTCCGGGAGGCCGCCGGGGTCCAAGCTCGGGCGCGGCGGGCTCGGCGCGGGTCGGCTCGGCTCGGCTCGGGTCGGGTCGGGTCGGCGGCAACCACTTCATCGAGGTGCAGGTCGACGCGGCCGATGGCTTTGCTCGCGGGCCACCGCCACCCGATCGTCATGTGTACAAAGTCCCTCCAAATGTGCCACATTGAAATATACGCACATGAGCACATGGCCGGCGGTGGGCCAGCGCGTCACGGCACCCGGGGCTCCTCGCAGCGCTCGGCGAGTTCACGTTCATCGGTCTGTCAATGGCTCAAGGACAGTGCACCGCACGTGCCTGCACAGCAAGTGCGAAGTGCCCGAACGGGACCAAACTCAATTGCAGCGTGGACGGCGAGGGGACGTGTTCCGGGGCGCGTATGGCAAATGATCGGGCTGGCGCGCGATGGTTGTTCTTGCTCGCTAGATTGATGATCGGTGGGGTTCTCACTTACCTGACCTGTCACGCTACCATGAAGCCCTCCGTTACCGCCTGGACCCCGTGATCCAACCACCAAGTGCGAGCCGACCATCGTGACAGTTCGGCAGGCGCCGGACCCGGCTGACGAGCGGCTCGAGTCGATGGCGCCGCGGCGGGTCCAGACGGCGCGAGGCGCCACGAGGACTTCCACCACGGGCTGCTAGTCGCCAGTCAGGGCGCGGTACAAGAACGGCAGCGACACGTCGAGGCGATAGCTGACCCCCGAGTGCCCGCCGTCGAACTCCTGGTAGACGTGGTTGACCTGCGCGTCGACCAGCTTGCGGGCGAGCGCCCGGCTGCCAAAGTGGAGGAAGTGCTCGTCGCGGGCGCCACAGTCGAGGTAGAGCCCGCGCAGCTGCTTCATCGAATCGACGCAGCTGGGGGTGTCCGCGAGCTCCAATGGATCGTGGGTTAGCCACCGGGCCCAGCGGCGTTGATCCCGGGCGCAGGTCTCGAGATCGACGGGCAGGCGGATGCCCATGTAGGCCCCGGTCTCCGGGGCGTAGGTCGCCGCCATCGCCAGCATCATCAAGGTGTTGAATTGCTGGCCGCCGATCCGATCGCCGGCCCAGAGCTTGTCGAGGAAGGCCTGCGGATCGTCGCCGCAGCTGGCCAGCCCGGCCAGCGCCCCGGGGAGCTCGCGGCCATAGACCAGCTCAAAGCCGATGTCGCCGCTATGCGAGGCGACCGCCCCCCACTGCTCGCCGTGCTTCATGGCGTGGATCAACGCCGCATAGCCGCCGCTCGAGTGCCCCAATACGGCGCGGTGCTCGGGCCCGGGCCGGACTCGAAATTGGGCCTCGACGCTGGGCACCAGCTCGTCGATTACGAAGCTCTCCCAGCGGCCCATCACCGGCGAGTCGATCCACTGGTTGCCGCCGAGCCGCGTGAAGCCGTCGGGCATGACCAGCACCACCGGGCCGATCTCGCCCTCGGCGATCAGCCGATCGACCCGCTGCGGCAGGCTCTCGCCGAAGCTTTGCCAATTGAGCAGCTTGAACCCGCTGCCGCCAAACGCCGCGAGCGCGACGAACATTGGGTAGCCGGTCGGGTCGTCGTCCTCGTAGCCCGGCGGGAGGTAGACCGCGACGCTGCGCTCGCTGGGGTCGCCGAGCTGGTTGTCTTTGAGCGCCTGCGAGTCGAGGGTGATCTCGACGAGGCGGCCTGCGGGACGCGCGAAGTTGTGGGTCGGCATCTGCCGACACTCTAGCAGCCCGTGGTGGAAGTCATCGTGGCGCCTCGCGCCGGAGTTTTCGTCGAGGGCTAGGAGCCGAAACGCAGTTGTACCGGGCGTACTACAAGTTTCGGCGACA
>Ga0114946_10003583_pt1 | contig 10435 bp, 5 predicted proteins | sample WalLakDeSediment_FD_88676 | JGI IMG/M metagenome (GOLD analysis project Ga0114946, IMG submission 88676) | Lake sediment microbial communities from Walker lake, Nevada to study Microbial Dark Matter (Phase II) - Walker Lake 11/02/13 Deep Sediment | ecosystem: Environmental > Aquatic > Freshwater...
ATTTGGTTTAAAATCCCCTCGTACCGATAGCTATCGGCATCGGGGAACGGGATTTAGTCTTGGAAAAGAAGGGGGAGAGCAGAAAAGCGGCAAAGCCGCTTTTCTGCTCTCCCCCTTCTCTACTGTCAAAAGCCGGTGGCCGAGCTTGCCGAGGCCAAATATTTAATACGTGTAAGATTCCGAATAGTCAGATTAAACTATTTGAAAACCTTAGTTTTTAAGAGTATGATAATTATCCAAAAATCAGACCAAAATCCATTTCCAATAAAAATTGAAAGCCATATGTGAGGTTAGAGGATTTTTTCAGACTTTCCTTTTGATTATTATTTGTAATTTAGCCCTCCTTCGGAAAAAGTTTCTTCGAATTGGTTTAAATTCATAATAACTCCCCAATACATATGTCTTCAAAAGGAGATAAAAAACTCTTCCTACTGGATGCCATGGCTTTGATTTACAGAGCCCATTTTGCTTTCAGTAAAAATCCACGAATCAACTCCAAAGGTCTCAATACCGGCATCATGCTGGGCTTTACCAATACCCTGTTGGAAGTTTTGGAAAAGGAAAAGCCTACCCATATCGCTGTTGCCTTCGACACTAAAGCTCCCACATTCCGGCATATCCAATTCGAAGCCTACAAGGCCAACAGACAGGAGCAACCGGAAGATATTGAAATTGGGACCCCTTGGGTCAAGCAGATAGTACAGGCCTTTAATATCCCTGTATTGGAACTGGACGGTTATGAGGCTGATGATATCATTGGTACTATCGCCAAGAAAGCTGAAAGGACAAGTTTTGAGGTGTTCATGATGACCCCTGACAAGGATTATGGCCAGATTGTAGAAGACCATATTTATCTTTATAAACCTGCATTTATGGGGAATGGAGTCGATGTCATGGGGCCTAAAGAGGTATGTCAAAAATGGGATATCGAGCATGTGGATCAGGTAAGGGACATCCTAGGTCTGATGGGAGATGCTGTGGATAACATTCCCGGGATCCCCGGAATCGGTGAAAAAACAGCTGTAAAATTGCTTAAGGAATTTGGTACCGTTGAGGAGTTGTTAAGAAACACGGACAAACTCAAGGGTAAACAAAAGGAAAATGTGGAAAACTTTGCACAACAAGGCCTGCTTTCCAAAGAATTGGCTACCATTAAAATTGATGTCCCTGTAGAATTTGATGAAGTAGCATTAAGGTATGATGGACCTGATGAGGAGAAGTTGAAAGCAATTTTTGCCGAATTGGAATTCCGTACACTTACCCAAAGGGTTTTTGGGGAAAAGATGAAAAAACCTCAGGTGAAGGTTTCGGAACAATTAGGTCTTTTTTCTGGGATGGAAACTGAGGTCAAAGAAGTAGAATTTGTGGAAGAAAGTCCTCTTCCTGCACCGGTTTTGCATGAAAGTATTCTCACCACTGCACATGATTACCATAAAGTAGATGGGGAAGAGGCAATCAAGGAATTAATATCCTATTTGAATTTACAGAGTGAGTTTTGTTTTGATACAGAAACTACCTCTCTGAATCCGAATGATGCTGAACTGGTGGGCCTGTCTTTTTCTTATGTGGTGGGTGAAGCCTTTTATATTCCCTTTCCCGAAGACCAAAAAGAGGCCAAGGAAAAATTGGAATTATTCAGGGAAGTATTTGAAAATGAATCCATCTCCAAGATTGGCCAAAATGTGAAATATGACACTTTGGTATTGAAAAATTATGGTCTGGAGGTCAAAGGTAGGTTTTATGATACCATGCTTGCCCACTATCTGATTGAGCCTGAGGGTAAACATTCTATGGATTGGTTAGCGCAGCAATACCTGAATTATAAGCCGGTTTCCATAGAATCCCTCATTGGCAAAAAAGGAAAGAATCAGGGCAATATGAGGGATGTAGAGGTGGATGAGGTGGTCGCTTATGCAGCAGAAGATGCAGATATCACTTTAAAGCTAAAAGAGAAATTTGATCCAATCATTAAAGCCAATGGTCTGGGAAATTTACTTCATGAAGTGGAGAATCCACTAATTTCTGTTTTGGCTGATATGGAGTTTGAGGGAGTTAGGATTGATACCGAAAGTTTGGCTGAGTTATCCACAATCTTGGATGAGGAAAGCAAGGAAATTGAAAAGCAAGTATATGAATTGGCCGGGGTCAGATTTAATCTTGCCTCACCCAAACAACTGGGAGATGTATTGTTTTTAAAACTCAAGTTAGATCCCAAAGCAAAAAAAACCAAAACCGGTCAGTTTGCCACCGGAGAGGAAGTGTTGAGCAGGCTTGCCGGAGAGCATGAGATTGCCCGGGCAATTTTGGATTACAGACAGATGGTCAAATTGAAATCCACCTATGTTGATGCCCTGCCCACCATGATCAATCCCAAAACAGGTAGAGTCCATACCACTTACAATCAGTTTGTAGCTGCCACAGGCCGTCTTTCATCCATCAATCCAAATCTTCAGAATATTCCGATCAGAACAGAACGGGGCCGTGAAATCAGAAAGGCCTTTGTTCCGAGGGATAAGGATCATCTGCTTTTTGCTGCGGATTATTCACAGGTAGAACTGAGGATTATGGCTGCTTTCTCCCAGGATGCCTCTATGATAGAGGCTTTTAAAAATGGCAGGGATATTCATGCCACTACTGCAGCAAAAATATTTCAGGTTCCCCTTGAAGAAGTGACTTCAGATATGAGAAGAAAAGCTAAAACGGCCAATTTTGGCATTATATATGGGATTTCTGCTTTTGGTCTTGCCCAACGTTTGAATATTTCAAGAACGGAGGCCAAGGAAATCATTGATGCCTATTTTAAAGAGTTCCCTGCTGTAAAAGCCTATATGGATGATTGTATTGAAAAAGCAAGAAAGAATGAATATGTGGAAACCATCCTGGGCAGGAGGAGGTATTTAAGGGATATCAATAGCCGAAATATGACAATGAGGGGATTTGCTGAGCGTAATGCCATCAACGCACCGATTCAAGGTTCAGCGGCAGATTTGATCAAAGTGGCCATGATACACGTTCACCATTGGATGAAAAAGGAAAAGCTCCGATCGAAAATGATTCTCCAAGTTCATGATGAACTGGTTTTTGATGCCCATAAGGATGAAATAGCGCTTTTGAAAAAAGAAATACCAAGGCTCATGTCCAATGCGGTGAAAATAGAAGTTCCTTTAGAGGTGGATACCGGAGTTGGAGAAAATTGGTTAGAAGCACACTAAAGCTATAGGCAAAAATAGATGTCAGCCGTAAATGGTTGGTTTTTATAATCAAATTCTGCTCTGTCATTTATTCTACCGGCTGATTCATTATGGCACTTATGAAGTCAGTTACCAAAACATTGAATTATTTTAGAAGCGAACTTGTATCTTATTTTAAGAATTTAAGTCGATGAGTCATAATTCTCCATTGTTATAAAAAGCTTAATAATTTTGATCGATTAAAATAAAATAATGGCTAAAATAAAGACTTCATTTTTCTGTCAGAACTGTGGTACAGAGAGTGCTAAATGGATAGGTAAATGCCCCTCCTGTGGAGAGTGGAATACCTATGTTGAGGAGGTTATCCACAAAGAGGAAAGTGTCCGTGGAGGCTGGAAAGAGGGTTCAGCTAGAGTAAGAAGAACTGCTTCGCCAAAAAAGCTTCAGGAAATAGATTTTGAACAGCAACCCAGAATCATCACAAAAGACATAGAATTGGACAGGGTATTGGGCGGAGGGATAGTACCGGGATCTTTGGTATTGATCGGTGGAGAACCCGGGATTGGAAAATCAACTTTAATGCTTCAGATCGCCCTTACTTTATCCACATTGAAGGTACTGTATGTGTCAGGAGAGGAAAGTGAGTCTCAGATAAAAATGAGGGCAGACCGAATGGATGTGTCTTCTGATAATTGTTATGTGCTTTCAGAGACAAACACCCAAAACATTTTTGAGCAGATCAATACTTTGAATCCTAATATTTTGGTAATTGATTCTATTCAGACCCTGCACAGCAAGCATGTGGAATCTGCTGCAGGTTCCGTTTCCCAAGTAAGAGAGTGTACAGCAGAACTGATGCGTTTTGCAAAGGAGACGGGTACTCCTGTGTTTTTGATCGGACATATTACCAAAGACGGTGCGATTGCAGGCCCCAAGGTACTTGAACATATGGTAGATACGGTGTTACAATTTGAAGGGGACAGGCATTTGTCTTACAGGATTTTGCGAACTTCTAAGAACAGGTTTGGATCAACCAATGAATTGGGAATATATGAAATGCGATCTAATGGCTTAAGACAGGTGGCCAATCCTTCAGAAATTTTGTTGACTCAAAGGGAAGAAGTGCTTAATGGGGTTGCTATTGGTGCAATGATGGAAGGGAATAGACCCTTATTGATTGAAATCCAATCATTGGTCAGTCCGGCCACTTATGGCACCCCTCAAAGAAGCAGCACAGGTTTTGATGCAAAGAGATTGAACATGCTTTTGGCAGTATTGGAAAAAAGAGGGGGAATGCGATTTGGTCAACAGGATGTCTTTCTTAATGTGGCCGGTGGACTAAGGGTAGATGATCCGGCTTTAGACCTGGCTGTATGTGCTTCCCTGATTTCGTCCTATGAGGACAATCCAGTACCCAACGATTTGTGTTTTGCCGGAGAGGTGGGGCTTGGTGGAGAAATCAGAGCGGTTCATCGTGTGGATAACCGGATAGCTGAAGCCGAAAAATTGGGTTTTAAAAGGATTATGGTATCCAAATATGCCATTAAGGGTCTGGATGTGGATAAGCACACCATAAAAATCCTCCCTATAGTTAAGCTGGATGACATGTATCAGGTCTTATTTTCCATTTGAAATGAAGAGTTATCAGAAATCAATTCAGTTGAGATCATATTCCAGGGGTTTTCATTTGATTACTGATACGATAGTAAAGGAATTTCCGGAAATAGGAGAGATTAAAATCGGAATTTTAAATATTTTTATACAACATACTTCTGCAGCCCTTACGATAAATGAAAATGCAGACCCGACGGTCAGAAAAGACTTCGAAACATTTATAAATGATCTTATACCTGAAAGCTATTCTAAATTTATACATAATTATGAGGGGCCGGATGATATGCCGGCCCATTTGAAAAGCAGTTTTTTCGGAAGCAGTGTACAGATTCCCATCAGTCAAGGAAAACTGATGTTGGGAACCTGGCAAGGTGTTTATTTATGTGAATTCAGAAATTTTGGAGGGCCTAGAAAATTGGTTCTGACAGCAATGGGTTCATCATAGTATCCCAAGATTTTTTCAATTTCTATACATCAAATGAGATATTTACCACTGATATAATTCCTGGCAAATCAACCCTTGCTTAATATCTATTTTGGAAAATATTTCATTGTCTTAATGAAGCTACTTATTTCTATTATTCTAATTCTTTTCAGTTTTAATTTATCAGCTCAGCAGGAAGATATTGCTTATAAATATCCAGCGCTGATAGCAGATAAAATTGATACACCCATAAACTTGGACGGAGTGTTGGATGAACCGGTTTGGGGAGAGGGAAATTGGGCCACTGATTTTTTTCAATTTTTCCCTTCCGATACTTCCCAGGCCAAGGCCCAATCAAAAGTGAGGATAGTTTATGACGATAAATACATTTACATAGCTGCTATTATGTATAACCTCGGTCCCAGGGATAAATATATCAGCACCTCTTTGAGAAGAGATTATCGGGGAGAACAGAATGACGGCATCAGTTTTGTTTTTGATACTTTCAATGATAATACCAATGCCTTTCAATTTGGGGTTAATCCCTATGGAGTTCAGCGTGAATCATTGATAGCTAATGGGGGTATGGTCTCCACCGATCTCAATCTGGCATGGGACAATAAATGGTATTCCACGGCCAAAATATATGAAGACCATTGGATTGTTGAGGCCGCCATACCCTTTTCCACGTTAAGGTATAACGACGGTGCGTCCAATTGGAATGTGAATTTTTACAGGATAGACAGTAAGTACAATGAGCGGAGTACCTGGACACCAATACCAAGAAATTTTTCTGTAATAGCATTGGCCTTTACAAGAAAATTAATCTTTACCGAACCACTCAGAAAGGAAGGCGCTAATGTTTCATTGATTCCCTATGCCGCTATAGCCACAGATAAGAACTTTATCGAGGGGACATCCAATCCGGTCAAGCCTACCTTTGGGGGAGATGCTAAAATAGGGGTTGGTCCTGCATTGAATTTAGACTTAACCTTCAACCCGGATTTTTCCCAGGTGGAAGTCGATGAGCAGGTGACCAACCTGGATCGTTTTGAAATATTTTTTCCGGAGAGGAGGCAGTTTTTTTTAGAAAATGCCGATCTCTTCGCGGACTTTGGGACTTTAAATGTCCGCCCTTTTTTTTCAAGGAGAATTGGTGTTGATAGGGATGAGACCACTGGGCAAAATGTTCAGAATCAGATTCTATTTGGGGGGAGATTAAGTGGTAAATTGAATGAAGATTGGAGAATAGGTTTGATGAACATGCAAACGGCTTCCGATGAATCAAGAGGGATTGTAGGGAAAAATTTCACGGTGGCTGCATTGCAGAAAAAGGTTTTTTCAAGGTCAAATATCGGCGTCATCTTAATTGACAGGGAAACTCTAAATGCTGAAGGAAACTTACCCCTTTTTAATCCTACGCAATACAATAGGTTGGTGGGTGTCGATTATAATTTAGCCTCCGAGGACAACAAGTGGACAGGGAAATTTTTCTATCACAAAACCTTTGAATATGAAAATCCTGATAATTCAGCTGCTTTTCATGGACAGTTGAATTATAATGATATTCACATTACAGCGAGTCTGGCCTATTCCAGTATTGGGGAGAATTTCAATCCGGAAGTGGGTTTTACCCCTAGAAGGGATTATCAAAGAATAGCTCCAAAAGTTGAATATCTGTTTTTCCCGGTTTCCAGGTTTATCAATAGACATGGCCCTGGATTTGAAAGCGAAGTTTTGTGGAATGAAACTTTGGGTATTACTGATGAATTACATTCTGCCTATTATACTGTTCAATTCCAGTCCCTTTCCCGGCTGACCATTAATTTAAACAATCGGTATACATACCTTTTTTCCCCTTTTGATCCAACCCGGACAGGGGGCATTCCTCTCGAAAGCGGAACAGATTACAGGAATACATTTCTTGGATTCAGATACATAGGTAATGCCAGAAAAATCCTTTATTTGACGCTTAGAGGAGATTTTGGCGAATATTTCACAGGCAATATAAAGTCGTTGGGAGGTACTATGAATTACAGAATGGGTTACTTGGCAAATATTTCAATGAATTTCAGTTATAATAACATAAGGCTTCCTGAACCTCAAAATTCAGCGGACCTGTTCCTAATTGGCCCAAGGGTTGACCTGACTTTTTCAAAAAGTTTATTTTGGACAACATTCATCCAATACAATAATCAAATTGATAACCTGAATATTAACACCAGACTTCAATGGAGATATGCTCCGGTGTCTGACTTTTTCATTGTTTACACAGATAATTATTTTCCATCTACTTTTATGCCAAAACAGAGGGCTTTGATTATGAAACTGAACTATTGGTTCAATATCTAAGTTCAGTCCAATTGGTTTTGGGAGAACTCAATAAAAAAATAAATGACCGGCCCAAAAAGCATTAAAGGAAATGCCACCATATACCATTTCGGAATACCTGTTCCAAATCCGGAACCACTGTGAAAAGAAAAGTATTCTATCAACAAAAACATTAAAATCAGCATGAATTTAAACCATCTCCAAAGCTTCTGGTTGATCTGGGATAATTTTTCTGCCTTTTCCGGGTCCTCACTAATCGGGTAATCTGCATATCTTGTTTTGGTATTATAGAGTGTAATTCCCAAATATAATATGGTGGCTATCACCGGAATGCTGTAAGTCATTTTGCTCGCCCAAAATTCACTTGGATTTTGAAAAAAATCATAATCTTCCGGCATCAAATCTGCACCTACATGCTGAAAATGATAAGTCATTACCCACAACAGTATCAATGCTGAAAATCCAAGGATTTCAATAATCCTATCCCAAAAAGGCATATGGAAAAACATTGGGCGGATTTTAGAAAATTTCATAGGGATGATCACAAAATCATTAAATAAATATTTGCAATAATAAGGTTTCAAAACCAAAACTTTCAAAATACTGCAGATTCTTGCAATTTATTATTTCTTCAAATCTATCTTATTTGATTTTTCCTTCAAAATTATCTCAATCCATTCACTATTCCCTGTTTCCAGGTTGCTTCCATTTACACTTACCTTTTTAATACCTTTTCTTGGTATTTTAAAATGAATTTCCCAATCACTTTTTTCCTGGTTTATCTGTGCAGATAACCCCATTTCTGATTGGACATATTTTACATCTATTGTATTATCACCAATTTGCACATTTTCCAGATTGGAATTATGCCATGAACCGGGCAATTGGGGAATTATGTGGATAACTTTTTTCGAGGCTTCAGGTTGGATGCCAAAAAACTGGCTAACGATAGGAACTGCAAAAGCATAGAGATTCCAGGCCTGGGCCATCATGCCATAGTCTGGAGAGACTTCATAAATAGATCCCGGTAAGGCAAAACCAAAGGAACGAACTATCCTTTGGAGGTAATCCAAAGCTTTTTCCGGTCTTCCGTAATTGTTTTCAGCAATTGCCTGAACCCCTGTGGGTAAAGTCATGACGGCACCCGTGTAAGAGAACACCTTACTTCCTGTAAAAGAGCCATCCTCTATTTCCGAAGACTCATCCCTGTCTATTCCTGTAACAAACACCCCAAATGGATTTACAAACCTGCTTCCTTTGTCCAATGCTTTGATGGCTTTATCATGGTCCGCAATTTGCATTTCCATTGGGGTATTTACCACCCAGTTGTGGAAAATCACAAAACCCCGCTTTGTATTTCCAGGGTTTGTGGATAACTTTCTCTTAGTAGCTTTTAACTCATCCACCGCCCAAGGTTTATTCAGGGTATCTGCCCGGATAATTGCCGCATCGATTAAATGCAGGGCTTCAGTGGTGGTGCCTATAAAATCTGCAAAGGAGTTGAATTCTTCAACCCAAAATTCCTTATTGATTTTTTCTCTCAGTTTATTGGCTGTTTGTTGGTAACTTTCAGCTCTTTCTTTTTCATCCATCACCGTTGCCATCATTGCCGCATCAGAAAAGGCTTTTTGTGTATAAGTGGCCACATCAATCATCTCTGATTCCAATCCGTGAATTTCCATCATTCCGTAACCGTCAGGAAAAAGATTGCCATCCTTATCATTTTCCTCCATGAGCCATTGGAGTCCTTTCACTATAGTCGGATAATATTTGGCTAAAAATTCTTTGTCCCCGGTCCATTGGTAAACCCACCATATAAGAGAGGCGAATTGGGGTGTTTCATTTATATTTCCCGGGTTAAAGACAATTCCATTGGTACTGACTTCGTGGATAATTCTTCCATTGCCATTGACCTTGGAAAGATTGTGGATAAGGTCAATGGTTTGGTACACCAAGTCTTTTCTTCCTGTTGCAATTGCCCCTTTAAGGGTGTACTCATTGTCCACCCCAAACCACCATGGATAATCCGGCATTCCTGCCCCTAGGCCTCTGCCTATTTCAGGAACATCTCTGACCAGCCATTCTGTATTATATTTAACCCATTCATAGGCCGTCTGTAGTTCCTTGTCATCTATAGTTAATTTTGCTTTGGAGGCAATCTGTTCATAATGGGTTCTTTTTTCTTTTAGAAAAGCTGCAGATTGGCTTTGGAGCTTGTCAAAGGTTTCTTCCACGTCTTTTTGATTCATATAAGAGCCGGCTATGAAAAATCGTATCGATCTGGTTCCATTTTTTGGGAGAGTTATTTCATAGGTAAGTCTTCCTTCTTTTCCATTTCCCTGAGGAGAATAGCTGCAAATGGGGGAGCTTCCTTCAGAAAATCCAGCTTTCAGGTTGGACCCGAATAAAACGTACCATTCATTGCCCTCATCCTTGCCTCTCCACGCATTTCTTTTTTCATCAAAAGTTAAGTTATCCACATAATCTATCATACCGGCCTGTTCCCCTAGCCAAACAGGCATCAGCTCAGTATGCCCTGTAAATTCAAATTCAAAGCTTTTATAGGAACTATCCACATTTTCAAATGTAAACTCAATGACTATTCCTTGCTGCCCATCAGGTGCAAATTGAAACCTTGTAATCTGCATGCCCGGCACTGATTTGGAAAATACGTGCTTATTGGCAAATGGGTAATTGATGAATTTATCAGCTTGATCCAGACAATATGAATTATCATCTGTACGGATTGCTGCTGTAAAACCGTCCATTAACTTAATAGGGTGGTTCCAGATTCCACCCATTTCTCCCTGAACATGCCAACCCAGATCAGGGAAACTACCATCCTGATGGCCTACCATATACACTCTGTCTCCGG